>Ga0207875_100443_pt1 | contig 17591 bp, 28 predicted proteins | sample CeladaPassage60A_FD_187476 | JGI IMG/M metagenome (GOLD analysis project Ga0207875, IMG submission 187476) | Cellulose-adapted microbial communities from the Joint BioEnergy Institute, USA - Passage3 60A (SPAdes) (version 2) | ecosystem: Engineered > Bioreactor > Continuous culture > Unclassified... | reverse complement strand
CATTCACTGTGTGTCACATTCAGGCTGCGCGCGCGGTCGCTCAAAGCGCTTGTGTGAGCAGTATCACCAACACCGCAGTGTCAATCGCGTTCACAGCCCCGCGCGATATATCGCATGAGCTAGCACAGTTGCTAGCGTAAACCCGTGTCAAACACGCGTTTGTGCAGGTCAAGGCCAGTTTTTTCATGCAAGCGCGTATATCTCCCGGTCTAGCACGAGTTAGTAAAGTCGGGCGCGGGGGCAGAGAACAGGCAAATCTGGGCGTTTCTGGTATTTCCGGCTTTCGGTGCATTCCGTGTAAATCGGGCGTACCGGGCAAACCGGACACCCCCACCCTTAACGGACGCGCCGCGATGCCAGGCCGGGCTGATTTTCCGGACAGCTTGTTGGTTACTTTGGGTGACAGTGGCCTGTTGATCTTGATCGGTGGCTACTTTCCGTGACTGCCCTCCGGTTACACAGGGTTATTTTGGCAGCGACTAGGCCGGTTACGCAGCGTGTTGGTTACTCGGGGTGGTGTTTTGCCAGGAAAATCCCGTTTGCTGCCTGAAAAGCCTGTTTTCTGGGTGATTTTCTGCTTCAATTTTTCTATTTTTGAGATTTTTGAGTTTGTAATTTTTTATTTTTTGGTTTGTGATTTGTTTTTTTGAGTATATTTTTCGCTTATTTTTTGGGTTTTTGGTGGTTTTGGGTTTTTGGTGGTTTTGTGTTTGGGACGTGTGATGTTGTTGTGATGTGTGTGGTTTGCGTGTTGTGTTGGTGCGAGTGTATGGTTGTTAGGTCCGCATAGTGGGTTTTCAAGATTCCTGTAAGCTGAGGACATGACCTTCAACAGCGGTTCGAAGAGCAACTCGGATCACATGAAGTCGTCGATCTTGGATGATTGGCGTCCCGAGTGGTGGGACGAGGTTTTGGCGGATATCCGCCGTGGTATTTCACCGTCTGCCGCGCTTGGTAGGCGCGGGTTCACGACCCATGCGGTCAACTACTGGATTCGGCCACGGGACCCGGATGATCCTCAGAGTCTTCCCCGGAATCCTGCGATGGCCCGGGAGTGGGAAGAGGCTCTGGCTGCGGGAGGGTTCCGTAAGTACACGCCGATGGGGCAGAAGCCTGAATGGTGGGATGAGCTGATTCAGCGTATCCGTGACGGGGCGACGATTACGGATGCGTGCTTTGTGATGTCAGTGGCCACGACCACTGTGTACAAGCATGTCGCCTATTCGAGACATCACGGGGATGGTTCCCTGGCCCGGGAGTGGGAGGAGGCTATCACCCAGTCCAAGGTGCGCAGGATTGGGCGGCAGCTTCCGGAGATTCGCAAGCGTCTCCAGGCCGGGGAGTCGATGCATTCGATTTTTCGCGCTTTGCGCTTGTCGTGGCCGGACTGGAGCGCCTTCCTTCGGGAGCATCCCGAGCTTGAGAGGGAGCTTGAGGAGATCCAGGGGGAGGTTGTTCCGGATGTGGCGGCGGTTCGGTTTCTTTGCGATCAGCTGGCTGCGGAGGAGAGGGCGGCTGCGGAGATCGCTGAGGAGACTGGGGATTCGGCCGAGTTGGAGGATGTGCGCTTGCTGCGCACCCTGGTTGAGGTACTGTCCAGGGTGGATAAGCGCATGTCTCCTACCAGGGTTCGGGATCACGTGCTGGCGGTTTTGCTGAGCCGGTACGACTACCGGGAGGACATGCCTGGGGCGGCTCGGAAGCTGCTGCAACAGTTTCCGGTCAATTCCCCGGAGCGGGAGTAAAAAATACGCCACACAACAGGTGTGGCGTTTAATTTTGTGCTTGTTGGTATTAATTGTGTTTGACGCGCTCCCCGGCCTGAAGACCGGGGTAAGCCGCTAAACTCCCGGTCAAATCGTGAGGGCGAGATATGCGTGCTTCCCGGGGGTGACCCACCAGTAGTTGCCGACGTCGAACATGCAAGCCAGGGTGTGGTTGGAATCAACGATACCGTCGCTCATGTACTGGACTTCCCCTTTGATGTGGCGGGGGTCGATTCCAGTGTTGCGGCGGATGGCGCTGATGGTTTTGAGAACCCACCTTTGAGCTTCGTTCGGCTGGGTGTAGAGCTCACTGTTGATGGTCTGGCTGTTGTAGTAGATCTTGCCAATGTAGCCGTTCACAGCCATGCCTACTCCTAGGTGGGGTTGACTGTTTTGGTTATTTCTTTTGCAAGCTTGTAGCAGTATTCACTGCTTTTGGGGTTGGTTTCGATCATGCTGTCACTGAACCCTAGCAGCCAGTTCGCCATTTTGTTGGCTGTTTCACTGGTTACCTGGTAGTAGGCGTTGTCTTCGTCGAGTTTCACGGGTTCAGGCCACCGCCAGTTTTGGCTTTTTAGCCGGGTTATGGCGGCAATACTGAAGTGCATCCACGCAGGAAGACTAATAGTATATAACTGCATGACGGTGTGGTGTGTGGATGTACTGGTGCGGACTGGGTTCTCTTAGGGTACCACCTGGTGGTATGATTGTGAAGCTCTTTCTGCATGCCGCCTAGTCTTAAAGAGCCTTAGAGCTCGTTGTGAGATACTAGGCTTGCACTGCCGATCTTCCAGTATTATGGCGGGGTGGTGCATTTGCCCGGCCCCCGTTCAATGTGCATCGCTTCCCGGGAGCCGGGATCCTTCTCTAGAGAGGTCAACGTGGTCAAGCTGCTGCAAACCGCCACAAGGGCGTCGAATATCCCACTCCCCCCGGTTGTGTGCGTGCAGTTTGTGCTGCGTGGCGGGTTTGAGTTCAAGCACAACGCATGGTTTGGTGAGTGCCGGTTTCTTGCGACCCGGTTGGACGTGGAGTACCGGTGGGCTGAAACGGGTTGGAGCAACCCGTGGAATTTGCACGGTATGGTGCATGATGCTTCCAATCAGATGTGGTTTGAGCCCACGCGGTTGTCGCATCTTGATTTGATGCTTCCTACGGGGTTGAACCGGTTGATTGAGAAGTACCGCCCGGAGGACTCGCCGAATGCCGAGGGTCATATGCAATTGTTTCTGATGGTGGACCCCGTCGAGTACAGTGGTGATTGACGAGCTTAATGATTCACTTTTCAGCCCCGGCGATTATTGGGATGTGTGGTCGCCGGGTTTTTCATGCTTGAATGATTAAGCCCGGGGAGATAAACTCCCCGGGCTTATATCCCACCATCACATCGGCAAAGGGCTGAGCACATGCTGCCAGCGGCGTCAGCTCATTGGGAGAACCTGGTAGCAGGCCAAACCTTGCAACCATTGCTGACGCGCACTATTTGATGCCCTCGTTCAGATAGTATGCAAAGCCATGAGTGAAGTCAAACCTGTTGACTGCTCCCCCTCCTAAAGGAGGGGGATTCCTGGCTCACGCTGCCTGGCCATCCAGCGGACGACCGGGTCTTACGCGATCAACACCAGCCGGGTTCAGCCCAGCCCGGATAAGCATCACACGGGCGGAGTTCTTGTCCCTGGGAGAGACAGCTCCGCACGCGGTGCAGGTATAAGTGCGCTCCGACAGCGGCAGCGCGTGCTTGGTTCTCGCTCCGCACTGCGCGCAGTCCATCGTGGTATACGCTGGGTTCACCAGGTGCAGGGTGCGGCCGTGCTTGCGCGCCATGGCGATCAGCTCGGCCTTGGCGGTGGCGATCGCCGCATCGGCGGCCTTGCGCGCCATCGTGGACTTGGCGAGGAAGCGCGGCCGGAAGTCTTCCACCGCGATCACGTCATGGTCGCGTACCACCTTCTTGGCCCACTTGCGGGCGGTGTCCTGCCGTTGACGGGCGATCTTCTTGTGCAACTTCGCGAACTGCCGCCTGGCCTTCCAGTAGCCCTTCGACGCCGCTTGCCCTCGCTTGGGCTTTCGGCGGGCCATCATGCGCTGGTACCGGGCCAGCTTCTCGGCGGCCTTCTTCCCGTAGTTCGGATGCGGGAGGTCGTGGTTGTCGCTGGTGGTGGTGGCGATCTCGTTCACGCCCCAGTCGATGCCGATCGCGCGCCCGGTCGCGGGCAGCGGCTCGACCTGGGCGGGGACGACGAACGAGGCGTACCAATGTCCGAGGCTGTCGCGGTAGACGCGCACGCTCGACGGTTCTGCGGGCAGATCGCGGGACCACACCACGGTTAAGACGATGCCGTTCGCGAGGTGCAGCCGACCGGACTTGATGCGGAACCCACGCCGCGTGTAGTTCAGCGTCGGGGTTGACCGGTCCTTCTTTTTAAACTTCGGCATCCCGGCCCGCTGCCGCATGGGAAGCCGCGCTTTGATGTCCTTCAGCGCTTTGGCGCGGGAGCGGGCGAAGTCGCGGATGATCTGCTGCTGTGGCACCGACGCGCCCTCGCGCAGCCATTCATGCTCGGCGCGCCAGCTGGTCAGCATCTTGTCTAACCGGGCGGGGCCGCATTCCTCGCCCGCTTTGTACGCGGCGCGGGAGGTGGCGACGCACTGATTCCATACCCAGCGGCACCTGCCCCACTCGGCGAGCAGGGCTTTCTCGGCAGTGGACGACACACGGAGACGGTAGGTGTACCGGGCGTGCATGCTCTTCGGCATCTCTGGTGTCGTCATGGCATCATCTTAGCATGAGCACTGAGAAACGGATCTCTCTTCGGCTACCCACAGAACTACACGCACGCCTGGTCGCACGGGCCACGGCAGACCGGAGGTCCCTCAACTCTGAGATCGTCTACCTATTGGAGACCGCACTCGGCACAACTGCAGGAGACGCCGGTTCGCCTGGCGGCGAATCGGCGTCTCCTGCCCCGCTACGCGGGAAGCCGGATTCCTCCCCGGCCTGAAGGCCGGGGCCTCTTCCGGAGTCTTGGTGAGCTTTGCGACGAGTACCGCCGGAGGGTGGCCGATGAGCTCGCCCGGCTCACTTGGGAGCTTGGGTTGTATTAAAGGAAAAACCCCAGGAAGGCTGGCACCTTCCTGGGGTGGTATGACAGGCAACCAGCTGGAGCAATGTCCCCAATTGAGTATAGGGCCGGTTTTTAGTGGTCGCAACCGGGTTTCAATACTTGACGTCCTCCCCCGCCTAAAGGCGGGGTCTCCTCGGAGGTATCCGATCGATGAGCGGGTTTAATTGGAAGGCAATCGGCGATCGGGTCCGGGAAGCGCGCGAGGCACTCGGGCTATCGGAGGAAGACCTCGCCCGGCTGGCCGATTCCAAGGTGGAGGTGATCCGGTCGATTGAGGCCGGAATATACCGCATCGATGCCTACACGCTTGCCCAGTTGAGCCGGGCGCTTAATGTGCCAGTCGGGAACATTCTTCACCCGTGGCCTCCGGCGATCGACCTGGCCCGTCAACGTCGTAATAATTGAGCTTTGCGACGAGTATCACCGGAGGGTGGCCGATGAGCTCGCCCGGCTCAACGAAAAGGGGGAGGTGATATCACCATGTCCAGCACCTGCCCGTGCGATGTGGTTGAGCTCACCGAGGAAGAGGGGCGCAAGTTCTTCGACGAGGTGACGCGCGCGGAGCTGGGTATGTCCGGCGAGGAGTTCCTCCGCCGGTACGACGCCGGGGACTTCAGGGGCACCGACGACACGCGTGTCGTCGGGGTCATTATGCTCATCCCGTTCGCCCGCCGGGTCCCCACCTAGACTGGCCGCCTGGGGCCGGGGGTCTTTCAAATTTGCGGGCAAACGAAAGCGCCCCGGGTCCGAACCCGGGGCGCTCCGCCTATCCCCGCATACGCGGGGAGCACCGTCCGGTACCTCTGCCCGTGGGGACATCCCCGCATGCGCGGGGAGCAAGTACCCAATTGGCTTCCTCCCCTCCGAAGGGAGGGGATTCCAACCCTCGCGGATTGGATCTTCCTGCTTCACAGGCGACTGCCCTCCGCATAGCTCCTAGCGGAGGGTCTTACGCGGCCTCCACAGGCCTCACATCCCGCCAGCCCGGCGGTAGGCCCGCCAGGCTTGGTTATCGCCTGGCGGGCGATATTGAAACTACCACAGCCTAGACCGTTCCGCAACCGGTCAGGAGATCTTGACGGGCACCCAAGGCTGGCAGCCGCGAGTCTCGAACGCCTTATCCGTGCGGAGGATCTGAATCGTTGTGGGACCCTCGGCGATGCCGTTGTCATTGATGGAGTTCAGCCCGCCACTCAGGTTATTCAAACGAGCCCAGTAGCAGATTCTATCCCCATTAGGCCCCTTTGTCTTGTAGTAGCCGGGTTTGATCTCGGCACCGACAACATAGGTGCCGGGACCAATTTCGGCAACTTGTTCCGAATCCGCGGTTTTAGCCTCACTCTTCGGCTTTTCGCTCTGCGGAGCCTTCGGAGGGTCTGCGGTAAACGTTACTGTGGTGTTCTGCTGCTGCTGCTCGGACGCCTCGTTAAGAGCATCACTAGCAGCGAAGAAAAGTCCGCCAGCCGTGCATGAGGCCACGTTGCTGATTACGAACGCTCCAAGGATGGCGAGCTTCTTCCCAAGCTCCTTCTTGGGCTTCTCAGACCTGTGGCTTGGCGGAGGGTACCCCATCGGGGGCGACGCATGATGCGCCATCTCTGCCTCCTTTACCCTTTACTGGTTCCAGCATAGCTTGTTCCAACAGTTGAAGAGAACTAGTTGTTCTAAACGTTATTGACCGGTAGTTTGGCGGCGCAAGCCCCAGCCTTCAGGCCGGGGAGGACGTCAAGATAGGCTGCTTGTTGAGCTGAGTGAATAACACGAAGCCCCTCGCCAATAGGTGCGAGGGGCTTCATTAGTTTATCCCGAAATGTGCTTCTTGATCTGCCTGGATGCGGAGAATCTCGCGCTCAAGCTGCTCTTCAACTTGTTCAGGAAGCGTGGATGGGCTTGTGTTCTGCTCTTCACTAGACATGGACACAATCCTCCCTTGTTTCACCATGCAAGATCAAGTGGGTGTCGCACGGCCAAGGTGACTTGTCTTTGCTCTTGCAGACGAGCATTGACGTGGTGCGGCACGATGGGCAGGAGTGTGGAACATCCGGCCCCATATTCGAGCCCCGGTGTATGAGGCACGGGCTCGTGTACATGGTGAGCTTCGGCTGGTGCAGGTTGTTCACTAGGTTTATGGTCTGCTGCGCTTGGCGTAGTTGTTCGATTAGCTCGCCGAATCGCTCAACCATGTGATTAATCAAACCCTTGAGGGTGCTTTGAGCGTGGTCGCGAATGTTCTGGCAGGTGCGGCAGTTTTTTCCGCACTCCGTGTAGTGCGCGTAGATCGTTTTAGCAGCAACCTCAACGAGTTCGGCTCTGAATTCGCTGAGGTCGAGGGTATTAGGCATCTTTGAAACCTGATTAAAGATCAGTCCACTTAAGATGATAGGTACTTAAGTTCACCACCAAGGGCCTGCTGAACCTGGTGGGCGAATTCGGGAGCCCAACCGCACAAAACGTACCAGTTATCCCCTTGGACGATCGGGTACATATCGGATTCAACCTCTGGCGGCAGGTCGATTTCAACCCCAGCAGTTACAAACAATGGCCCAGTCCTGGTGAAACATTCTACGGTTGTGCCGTTGTCGTCTATAGTCGCCGGGTCGAGACATTGAATGCCGCGCTCGTTGAGCAGTTGCACAAGCTCATACGGCGAGCTGATCGGCCCACCATCACGGTTGTTGGTTCCCAAACACGAGGTGAGCAGCACGATTGCAGCGGTGATTGCGAGAACGCTGATGACGTAGAGGATTTTTCTACGCATTGGGTCTTCGCTCTCGTCTTTTGATCTTTGACGTCCACCCGGCCTGGCGGTTATGATGACCAGTCTTTGATGATGTTGAGGATGTTGCGCCCACGGTCTGTGGGAACCACTCGGATCCCCCGGGAGCACCCACGCACGAGCTCGACCAGCCCGTAGTTGGCGAGCTGTCGCACAGGGTTACGGTACGGATTCAAAACGTACACGGGCTCTGGTTCGACGGCGCGCTTGAGGAGCCGGTAGCCTCGGCTGGTGATCTTGACGAGCACCTCGCCTCCACCTGTATTAACCCATGTTGCAGGCATGCGTTAGCCAGATTGCGGCACCCTGGCCGATCATACGAGGTACATTACCCCATGCGAGGCGATTTTTCCATCACTAGACAAGATTCCGGTAGTGTGCGCTACCATCGGTGCCGTCTGCAGTGCTCCAGCCTTCAGGGAGGGGGTACGTCACGTTGGAGTCGATCCTTAGGCGATCTTGCCCGTGGATGCTGGCGTCAAATGCCAGTAGGGCTGGCGGGCACCTTACTGCTCACCTCGGTGCCCTGCCAGCCCTACGCACCCTGGGAACCCATCTAGACCTCGCTTCTTTTTTCGGCCCTTCTGAGGTCTAGATCCTGTTGGGCTTGAGCCCCAACAACGCACCCGATGCCATCCAGCCGTGACACGGCTGACCTGCCTCTACGACATCAGTGGCACGTGTTGGTGACTCAATTGATGGCTCAGATAATAGCACGGAATAGCGTCACGCAACACCTTGAAGCGAAACGATCTTTCATCCGCTCTCACGGTGGTGCACGAAGCGCCATCGTTTGGCTGGAAGCGGTTGATCGTATAGCTCGAGACGAATGCCGACCTACACGGCAGCGAAACCTCATGCGGTTGGCGAGAAGCCTTCTGCGCAGGTCACACCGTATGATCACATCACCCAAACGGGGAGCCACCTGGGATGTGCTTGCCGAGGACGTAGGCGTTTCCCGGCGTACTCTGGCCTACCTTCTTGCCTGGCTTCGGGATCACGGGTTTCTTCGCACGATCACACCTGGTTCTACACCGCGTTACCGTAAAGGCACGCTTTGCGGTCAGCTCAGTGACGGCCGGGGGAACGAGGCGGCCGTGTACGAGCTCACCCTGCCAGCATCAGCCGTCTCGGAGGGTGTCGTGAGCAGTGATGATCAGGAGATCCCTTGGCCGGTTGAAACCCTCCCCTATCGTCCTGCATCTCCCCAGCTCAGGAAGGCTGTGGACAATCTTTGCACCCCCTATGCTGTGGTAACTCATAGTGCAAAAGCCCCTATTACGCGCGTACGCGCGAAAGGTTCGTTGTCAACGACACCCGTGGGAACGTGGTCGGCCGCCGTCACGCCCCGGACGAAGCGAGACATGCTCGCAGCGTGTGAACGCTTGCGCGCGGAGAGCCCTCTGCTGAGGCGGTTGTCTGCTCGCCATCTTCGGTCGATCTTCCGGCCCTTGTTCCAGGCTGGTGCTACCGTTCGTGACGTTTTGTGGGTGGTTGATCACCACGTTGATGGGCGTTCAGCTTGGTCGCAGCCCAGGTGGCTGCCTGCGTGGCTGCGGTGGCGTGTCCGTGAATGGGTTGACACGGACGGTAGGCTGCGCGCTACCCTGCCTTCACAGGTAGCGAAAGCAGCACATGATCGCGAGCGTTCCCGGTGGTTGTCGCTCAAGCGTCAGTTTGCCGAGGCGGCAGCGCGTAAGGGCGACCATGTCCGGGGTCTGATGCTCGTTCGAGCTGCCCTCGCTCGTGCTTAAACGACTGGTAGTTTGGTGGCGCAAGCCCCGGCCTGAAGGCCGTGGAGCGCGTTAAGTATTGTCGCGTTGGGGATCTTGACCAGCACAGGCCGAATCCCAGGCCCCAGGCGGCCAGGGAGCGCGTCAATGGAGGGATCATGCCTGTATGCCAGGCTCCGGGGTGCCATAGTGAGATGCCCCCTCAGCAGCAAGGACATACTTTAGAGATCACGATCAGAGAGGTAACGCTGGTAGCACGGGTATGTGACCCGTGTCTTAAGAAGTTCGTCTCGAAGAATCAAGAGCTTCTCGATTGCATGCTACCGCTGGAACTGTCCTCGGCCCGGCGGTCTAAGGGGCATCTTCAGAGCCTTGATGCTCTTATGCGGAGAGATCTCGAAGATGCTATAAAGGCTAAGATCATTTCACCGCATGAGGTGGATGGGCTGAATAAGCCGGGACGATTGGGCAAATCAGACCGTGCTGTCTGGGAGTCGCTCTGGAAGAAGGGGATCATCCAGAAGATTCGCAGCCAAAGACTGGGGCTGGATCACGCGACCTTCTTTTAAGGGCCACAATGGGTGCAGGCAGGTTACCCTTTGTGGCCCCTTTTTGTTGGCTTGGCGTTAGAGTCTCCTGATAGAGGTGTGAATACTCAACCACTATTTTGGGCATTATTCAAGCAACTTTTGGACACATTTGGAGATGCTACCTACAGTGCATCTGCAGACACGGTTTGTGACAGTGAACCAGGTCGCGCACTCAGGAGACCACGTGATGATCAGTCTTCCTGCCCAGGACCGGGAATACGCTTACAACTGCTTGCAAGAATTTTTCACACTTTATGAAGTTGATCGTGCTACGCCGGAAACACACCACCAGGTGGTAGACCGTTGCTGGGCGCTCATTCAGGAAGAGGTGGAGGAATCCTATGAGGCCCAGAGAAAACTAGCCTACTGTGACTGCGACCAGACCGCTGACCGTCTGGCTGATTTCGCCAAGGAGCTCGCCGATGTCCTTTACGTGTGCGAGTACGCCCGGTACGCCTTGAATCTTCCTATGATTCACGAGGCCATCTCGTGGGATGTACTGCACCGGGGTGAGCTCGCCGATCAGGTTGAGCGGTCCTTCAAGATTTTGAAGGCGGTCCCTGACACCAGGAACATGCTTGCTGCCGCCTGCGACATCAACGCTTTGGAGAATGAGGTTTACTACGCGGCTTGTGTGCGGAATATTCCGTTGATGTCTGTGTTCGGCGAAGTGCATCGGTCGAACTTGGATAAGCTGTGGGAGGACGGCACGGTGCACCGCGACGAGCGAGGAAAGGTCATCAAGCCGCCGACGTGGCAGCCACCGGACATTCGGTCCCTCGTTGAGCGGCATCTTGAATCTTTGCCGTTCAACCCTTATCATATTCCTTAGAGCGGTTCCGCTCCCAAAGCAGCTCAATACCCTTAGATGGATCGCGACGCGGGTAGGTCTTAAGGGAGTGGCTAGCTAGCTCTGTCGTGTTCTCACCGCAATCTCCCCCGGGGTTTTTAACCCCGGGGGTTTTTCATGCTTAAAAAACCGGCGGGAATCGTTACCTTGATATTAGTCAAAAAGCGCAGATTGTCTGATTCCCGCTGGGGGCAGTGTGAATAACCCGCTATTTGATTTCATAACTCAGCTTGGTGCTGTTGTCACCGCGCTTGGTGGTATTTGGGCGTTTGCGCGGAATAAGATCCTCAGGCCACTTATCAAGGATGAAGTCTCTCCGCTGCTAAACAATGTGCGGCAGGAGCTTATTGATGAGATCCGCGAAATCCGTAAAGAGGTTGGCCCTAATGGTGGCCAGTCAATGTATGACGCGGTGAAGCGAATCGAGAAGCGGCAAGAGCAGCTTGCACAACAGTTCACTGAGCATTTGCTCAATCACCAGAACATGGGAGGGTGAGCGTGTACGTGGATTGCTGTGTCTTCCGGGATGGAATTCACTATCCTGGGCAGTTTTGCCCCCACAATAGGATTGAGGATGAAACCGGCATTGTTTACCCGACTGGGTGGACGTGCCAGCTCGAAGATTGGGGCTGATTTCTGAAAGGTGAGTTAATGTCTGCTATTCCGCCGATTACTGCGGATGAGACTGATCCGCATCTCGATTGGACGGCTCAGAAGACTGTTCCGATGCCGTACCCGTATCGGACTGACTACGCGAACGCTGTCCCTCGGGACAAGATGCCGGACGTTAATGTGCTTAAGGCGTTCGGTGTCGATCTTTCTGACCCGGCCATGTTCAATCACCACTTCCGGTTCGTTCACATCGTGGATTGAACCGGAACGGCCCTGCCAGGTGTTTCTGGCAGGGCCATATCCCTTTCGTTCTGAGAGGCGTAATATTGGAAATCTAGCACAAGGTTGGTTATGGCACGTCAAAATCCAAGACGTTTGAACCGGGATATAACCACGAATAAGAAGGGGCAGCGCCGGGCGCGTATGCCCACCTGGGAGGAGCTTCAGGCGGAAGTCGCCGGGCAGGCTACCCCGATTGTCCGTGGAGCAACTCCACGCGTTCAGCGGGAAACGTACACGGACAAGAAGGGGAAGCGCCGTGTGCGAATGCCCTCATGGGAGCAAATTCAACAGGAAGCAGCCCCACGGCCTACGCCTTATCTTGACGAGTCGCTTTACCCGTCCGAGCCTGAACAGGTTGGCTTCGATTGGCCGACGAGGCAGCGCGCCCGCAGGTACCCGGAGCTACGCCCACATCATACCCGGTTGTGGGAGAGCACACCTGAGCTCAGGCGGGAAATCATTCGCGCTCGCCAAACCGGCGACTACACCTCTCTACTCCCCCATCGGATCACTAACACGTCGAACCCTGATAGGCCGCGAGCTATCCGGGCTGGATACGACCCGGAAACCCGGCAGCTTCGGGTCATGTTCCGCCAGGGGGACGTGTACGTCTACTACGACGTGGAACCCGATGTTTGGGACAAGCTGATCACAGCACCCAGTTTTGGGGCGGCTCTTGACAAGTACGTGATCCCATCCCACGAGTACGAGTGGGAGGGTGGCACCTATATTAGCCGCTCCAAATACATTAGACCGCCGTACTGGAAGCACAGGAAGATTCAAAGAAGAAGCTCAAGGGGTTGATAGGCAAGCCGCCGCGCCGACGCCGCTAATATTTGCCACCCGGGACATAATAGGTTGGACGTATGCGAAGCATTCTACGGGTTTACACGATCTTCGGACGTGACTTTCAGGTTTTTAGACTGGTTAAGGGTGCCAAACTGTACCATAAGGCACCTGTTTATGAGATTGATGGTGAGCTGAGGTTCGGTGAGAACAGGATCCTCCGCTTGTGGCCGTTTCGCATTGGTATCGGGAAGATCACTTGGATGGGACGATTCGAGAATGAGGATGAGGCAGAATACGCGGCTTTGCGAGCCAATTTGGGAAAACCAGTGGATTTGGATGCCCTATCGAAGCATATACGACATCGCACGGGCGCTGGTGGCAAGGCATTCACGAACCGATGAGGAAGAGTTGCAATTCCTGGACATGCTTGGGCTGATTTGAATGCGCTGGTTTCAAAAGAGGAAGTGGAAGTACGAACCCGGTCAGGACCCTATCCGGGACAAGGCAGTGGAACGGCTCTCTATGCTCACCACGGATGAGATCCTGACCCAGTATGACGGCTCCTACGGGGCTTTGGGGATGCACATGCACGCGGCCGTGCGGAGGAAGGACGTCAACCAGTTTGATGAGGCTATGAAGCATTTGAGCATCATGCAGGCTGTGGTTGACGTTTTGAAGCGCCGATTGGAGGAAGCTAAGAAGAGCTCTTGACCGGTAGTTTGGAACGCGTTAAGTTGTGGCTACCCCCGCATGGTGATCCGTCCCAAGAGGCGCATGTCTAGAGAACTCAAGAAACTGCTCGCCAAATGTGAGGTTGACGTCCTCCCCGGCGTGAACGCCGGGGATTCCTCCTGCGCGGCTCACGCCGGTTTGGTTCCTGCTTCACAGGGGCCTGCCCTCCGCTAGGCGGAGGGCCTTATGGCCCCTCCACAGGCGTTTAGCCTCTCCGCCCGCCCGGCGGCGAGGATGTTCTTTGCAGCGTTAACGTCCCGGTCGTGGACCGTGCCGCACTCCTTACACGTCCACGACCGGACGTGCAGGGGCTTGGGGCCGTCTAGGGCTCCACACGCAGAGCACACCTGGGAGGTTGGGGCGAACCGGTTGATACGGGCGAACGTCCGCCCGTACCGGGCCGCTTTGTACTCCAGCATCGCCACGAACTGGCCCCATCCGGCGTCGTACACGCTCTTGGCCAATCTCGTGCGCGCGAGCCCGGACACATTCAGGTCCTCGACGAACACCGCTTGGTTCTCGCGGATGATCGCCGTGGAAAGCTTGTGTGCCCAGTCCCGGCGCGTGTCGGCCACCTTGGCGTGCAGCTTGGCGACCCTCAGTCTGGCCTTGGCCCGGTTATTGCTTCCCTTCTGCTTGCGGGACAGAGCCTTCTGTGCCTTGCGCAGGCGGCGCTCTGCCCTGCGGAGGAACTTTGGGGAAGCGATCTTTTTCCCGTTGGAGAGAACGGCGAAGTGCGTCAGGCCTAGGTCGATCCCAACCTCACCCGTCGTCTCCGGCAGCGGCTCGCCGGGGACCTCTACCACGAACGAGGCGAAGTACCGCCCGGCCGCGTCCTTGACCACTGTTACCGACGACGGTTCGGCAGGCAGAGCACGGGACCAGCGGACTTCTATCTCGCCGATCTTGGCAATGTACAGTCGCCCATTCGGGCGAATGGCAAAGCCGTTACGGGTGAGCCGGATAGCCTGCCGGGTGTCCTTGCGCGACTTGAATTTCGGGGGCGCGATCTTAGGCCCCTTGCGCTTGCCCGTTACCGAAGCGAAGAAATTCCGGTACGCCTTGTGCAGGTCGTTGAGCGACTGCACCAGCACGACGCTGGAAACCTCGCTCAGCCAAGCGCGCTCCGGGGTCTTCTTCGCCTCGGTAATGACCTGCTTCTGAAGATCAGCATCCTTGATGTACGGCAGCCCGGCCTCGAAAGCTTCCTGCCGGATACGCAGCCCGTCGTTGTACACAACGCGCGCACACCCGAACGCCTTGGCGAGCGCCATGCGCTGGCCCGGCGTCGGATAGAGGCGGAAGTTGTACCTGAGCTGCATGCGATCAGTATAGCATTGGTCTATGAACATTCAAGATGACTACAGGCGAGGTAGGCACGTTGTTTCAGCGCTCCACGTCCATTTGGTCTTCGTGACGAAGTACCGGCGTGGCGTGCTGACCGCAGAGCACCTGGACTTCCTCCGAGAAGTGTTTGCCAAGGTCTGCACCGACTTTCAAGCACGCCTGGTCGAGATGAACGGCGAGGACGACTACGTCCACCTTCTCGTGGAGTATCCGCCAAAAGTCGCGGTAACGTCGCTGGTGAACTCATTGAAAGGCGTGTCCTCTAGGCTCTTACGCAAGCACTACCGGGTTCGGACACACCGGAACCATCTGTGGTCGCCCTCATACTTCGCCGCTTCGTGCGGAGGAGCCCCACTAAATATTATCCGAAGATATATTGAGCAGCAGCGCAGACCTAACTAGATGGCGGCTTACCCCGGCCTGAAGGCCGGGGCTTGCGCCGCCAAACTACCGGTCAAGCATATTAAAACACTAAGGGGAAGGACCTTAACGTGCTCCCCGGCGTCCCCGCTGGGGAGCACGTTAAGCCACTACGCCGCGCCCCATTGGAAACACCCTCGGGAGGTGGCCGATGAGGAAGCGAATCAGCTGCCCGCACGCCTGCTATTGCTGCGGGGGCAGTGGGGAGATGCGCCGCGGCATGATCTGCCCTCTGTGCGCTGGCATCGGGTGGTGCGGATTCTGCCGCCGATAAAAGGGCAAGCGTCAAGAGATAAGGCCCCAAACCACGACGGAAGGACCCGGATGACCACTACCACCATCCTTGCCCGCAACTACAAGCTCAGCTACGCGTACCACGCTGATGGCTGGCGTCACTACATCAAGGACAGCGCGTACACCAATGAGGAGCGGGACGCGCTCGTGAACGCCTTGATCCGCCGCCAGGTGAAGGAGTTCAACCGGCTCCTCCCCAAGGGGTGCCGCTGGATCCCGCGTCTCGGCGAGATCCACGGCCCCACCAATGCTAGCCTCGACGGCATCGACCTCGACCTAGTGCTCGCAATGGCAGCCGACGCCGTGGCCGAGCGATTCGAGAAGATCGAAACCAAGGTCCTTGGCAGCGGTGCCTGAGCTGCCCCCGGCGGCAAGAAGGCCCGGGACCACGGTCCCGGGCCTTTACCACGGATAGAGGACTCCCTCATTCAGCGGATCGACCGCCCACTCCGCCCATCCAGCGGCGAGGGTGCGGCTTACCCCGGCCTTCAGGCCGGGGTAAGCCTCTAAACTGTCAACCACTCCTGTATACGCGGCTGTCTGCTAGTCCCACGGCCAGCTTCCAGCCATTCCCTTTTCTACCAGATCGACCATGTAAAAGCAAGCATCCGTCAAACCGCCGAAGGTGTGACGGTTTCCTTCACCGGAACTGGAGTGTCCGTGCCTGTACCCACCCAAGTTCCACGTGTAGCAGGGAACGTGATCGGGGACGATGCCTGTGAAAACATCACCATCAAAATCGTGGGGCATGAAAAGGACGTTGTGATAGGCGGCCTGCTCATCGGTAATCACAAGCACCCGGTCATGGTGCTTGTAGAAGGCCGCGATAGCTTCTCGAGTGTATGTTCCTCCTAGGTTGTTGAACTGTTTGAGGATCTTCAGAAGTGAGTGCCCCTTCTTGAACGTGACCGGGTAGGCGGTGGTGCCGAACTGCACGAGATCCGCCTTTTCGGCACGCATAGCGATTGCAGCACCGAAAATGGCTGCCGCGTCCGCATATGTGAGGTTCGTGTGGCTGGACATCGGGGCGAACATGGAGCCCGAACGGTCCACGAGAATCAGGGTGCGGCCTGGGAGCTCGGGAATGTTGTTCAAGGACTCGTTGAGCCCCTGCTCCAAAGCCCACAGCCAGCGCACGGAACTGTTCTTGACGCTGTTGTAGGCGGACAGGAACCGCATGGGGAGAACCTTGGACCGCTTGATGTCCTCGGGCGAAGTGATCTTGTTCATGACCATCTTCGCCACCTCATCGGACACCCCTGCGTTATCGAAGTTCCTCAGATTGCGCAGGAGCGCCATAACACCCATGGAGGGGATAACAGCCTCCCACGCCTCCTTGTCCATGGGACCTTCGAGCCATCCGGCCAAAAATTCCCAAGTTATACCGGCATCCTGGAGAATTTGAGCTGCGTTGTCCTTCTTCAGGATTTGCCGACGAAGATGGACCGGAAGGTTCCGGAGGGCGAGGTTGTTGCGCAACATCTCGAGGACAAGTGGGATGTCCGCCTTATTGTTGTATCTCCTGACCAGAATGTGCTTGAACAGGATCGATCTGATGAGGGTTTCCGGGGCCGGGTGCGTCAGGTTGATGACGTCACCCATTCGGATACTGTGCTCCCTGGAATCCCACTTGAGGACGTTCTTTTCCGTGTAGATGTGCTTCACCGCGTCGGCAATGCCACGCTTGACAGGCTTCGGCAGAGACCGCCCGAAGTGCCGGAACCAGTAGGCGATAAGTTCAGCGGGCTCATCAGCTCTAGCGATCGCAGCCCGGATTGCCCGGCGCGAGTATCCGGTCTCGTTGGGGTTCTTCCGGTCGTCCACCTTCGCCTTGAGACGTGCGGCGGTCATCTCAGCCGCCGCCACAATAGGGGCTGTCCGGATGTTTCCCTCGTGACGAAGCCAGTGAATAAAGTTGACCATCCAAGCAGGATCATCAAGGGCAACCCGGTGAACGAGGTTGACAAACCGTTTGTCACGCTGGTTGCCCCATTCGTAATAGGTGTTTTCCCCAGCGAGGTACGAGACTCCAAGGATAAAGAGCTCGCTCTTGGAATCTCTTCTGAACCCGGGACCGTCTTGGTAGGTGCGGCCCGTGGGAACGGTGCTGGTCCGAATGGGGGTTACTGCCTTAGGTCTCGGTTGGGTATTCTTCGTGTTGAACTTCGCCATTTTTCCTCCCGCACCGGGGAAGTGTGGCTCTCCTAGACGAGAAAAGAGCCGCCCGCTAGAGAAAAACCGGTGGCGGTGTTAATGCTAGTCACCAATACCAGCG
>Ga0207875_100439_pt1 | contig 17786 bp, 10 predicted proteins | sample CeladaPassage60A_FD_187476 | JGI IMG/M metagenome (GOLD analysis project Ga0207875, IMG submission 187476) | Cellulose-adapted microbial communities from the Joint BioEnergy Institute, USA - Passage3 60A (SPAdes) (version 2) | ecosystem: Engineered > Bioreactor > Continuous culture > Unclassified... | reverse complement strand
TCGTGTCCCTCAGGTCGAGTGTTTGCCTCCAGCTTCCTTCAGATTCCGCCTCACGGCGGACACCCTTGCCTTCAGCTAACGGTAGGCGCTCGCCAGCCCCCGTTCGGGACTTTCACCCTATAGCGTCACACCCATGCCGGGCGTACAAAAAGCCCCCCGGGCTTCAAGCCCGGGGAGCTTCCATGGCATCGCTGCGCATATGGCCGTATTTCCGTTTAAGCTCCCGATGGAAGAACAGGATCATTCCTCCGGCAAATGCCGCCGTGAACAGTCCTAAAATCCCGGCGTTCTGCCACATGAAGGAGAAGTCCCCGCTCGAGATGGCCGCCTTGAATCCGAAGACCGAATAGGTCATCGGCAGCCACGGGTTCAGCCGCTGCAAGGCCTCCGGAATCACTTCCAGGGGGAATGTCCCCGCGCTCGATGTCAGCTGGAAGATCAACAGAAGCACGGCAAGAAAACGGCCCGCGTTCTCCAGCGGCGTGACGAGAAATTGGACAAGGGATACGAAGGTAATGCTGGTTATAACCGTGAATAAGATGAAATTCGGGACGCTTTGCACCTGCAAATCCAGTCCCCAAAGCATGACCGCATCCAACAGCAGGGATTGCAGCACCGCAATGGCGGCCAGGACGGAAAATTTTTCAATGAACCAGCTGAATCCGGATTTCGGTTCCCCCGCCGGCTCGCGCAAGGAAATCACGATCGACAAAATCAAGGCGCCCACGTACAGGCCGAGGGACAAGAAGTAAGGGGCAAAACCGGTCCCGTAGTTCGGAACGTGATGAAGGACGTCATCATCTTTCTTCACCGGATCGGCAAACATTTCATAGGTGTCTTTCCCCGTTTTTGCCTCCTTTGCCTTTTCGGCCCCCTCTTTCAGTTTGCCGGCCAATTCCCCGGAACCGTCCGCCAATTTTCCCATGCCTCCGGTCAGCTGCCCGGAGCCGTCGGCGAGTTGGTCCATGGCGCCGGATAATTCGTCGGTGCCCGATGCGAGGCGGTCAATTCCGCCGGAAAGTTCGCCGGCCCCGGCGGCCAGTTTTCCTGTGCCGTCCGCGAATTGCCGGGATCCGCCATAAAGCTGCCCCACACCGTCGGACAGCTGATCGCTTCCCGCAAGGAGCCGGTCAACGCCGGCTTTCCCTTCCTGCAATTTTTCGCCGAAGGCGGCCAGCCCGTTTACGATCTTCGCCTGTCCGGACGCAAGGGATTCCGCACCGGCGGCCAATTTTTCCTGGCCGTCAACCAACTTGTTCATCCCTTCGCTTAACTTTTTAATATCGGCCGCTCCCTGGGAAAGCTGTCCGGCTCCGGCCCGGATTTTCTCGGCGTTTTTCGTCAACAGGGCCATGGCTTCCTTGATGCCCAGCTGTTCCGCATTCCCCTTGTAAAAAAGCTCCAATCGCCTTTTGATGGCCTCAAGCGTCGCCTTTTCTTCCGGATCGTCCGTTTGACTGATCAATGCCTCCAACTGACCGAGGATTTGCCCAAAGCCTTGGTCAACCTGCCCGGAAACCTGTTCGGCGCCCGCCGCCCACTGTCCGAGGGAATCGGAGAGGCTTTCGGCCCCTTTCTGCGCCTTCACAAGCTGGGGCATGCGTTCCTGCATTTGTTTCATGCCCGCCAACGATTGACGGAGATTTTCGGCCAATTGGCCGGCCCCGTTTTCCGCCTGCTTCGCCCCGGCGAGAAGTTGGGCATTCCCTTCTTGCATCTTTGCAAATCCGTCATCCAGCTTCCGGATGCCCGCATTTAACGCATTCGCCCCGCCGGATGCCGATTGCAGGCCGTTCTCGAAGGCCAGCGATTTTTCCGCCAAAAGTTTTAAATTGTCCTTCAAGGCGCGGGCCCCTTCCTTGGCCGACCGGGCCCCTTCCTTCAACTGCCCGCTCCCTTCCTTGGCGGCGTTCAGCCCTTCTCCGAGAGCGGCGGCCCCTTCTTTGGCCTCCGCGATCCCATCCTTCAGCTGTTTCGCTCCCGCGCTGGCCTGTTCCAGTCCTTCCGCCGTTTCGGAAATTTTTTCAAAGACGGTTTCCGCATAAGTCTCCGTTACCGCGGAGGAGATTTTTTCTTTGAGCTGCTCCACGGCCCGGTCCCCGATCTGGGCGGACAAAAAGTTGTAGGATTCGTTCGGCTTGTAGATGATCTTCATATGCTTCGGCTTTTCATCCAAAACCGATGCGGCATTTTCCGAGAAATCTTCCGGAATGAACACGGCCATGTAATACTTTTGCTTCTTCAGCCCTTTTTCCGCGTCCTCTTCGGAAACGAAATGCCAATCGAAGGCCTTTTTTTCCTTTAAATTTTTAACCAATTCGTCGCCGATCTTCAGCCGCTCGCCTTCAAAAACCGCTCCTTTGTCGTTGTTGACGACGGCGACCGGCAATTCATCCAGATGGGCGTACGGGTCCCAAAAGGCCCACAAAAACATGCCGCAGTAAATGACCGGAATGAACAGGACCGCGATCAAGGAAATGAGCACGATCCGATTGCGCAAGATCATCTGTATTTCTTTTTTAAGCAGCTCTCGAACTCTCATCGTCAGCCTCCCGAAAAACAATTGACCGATTTGTTCATTTAGTCATATTCGGAAAAAAAGAGAAGGACTATCTTATTTCGACAATCCTTTCAAAAAATAGAGTTCAAACAGTTCCGCGATCTTTTCTTTGGACAGGGGCGGATGATCCTGTTCCCAATCGACAATTAAAGCGATATAGACTTTCAGCATCAGGAATGCGGTGATTTCCGCGTCGCACTCCCGTATTTCCTGCTTTTTTACGGCCGCTTCAATCTTTTCGCGGATGAAACCGATCATCGCCCAGTCCAGTTTTTTCAATACTTGCTGGACTTCCAACGTGCCGATGTTGCGGACCTCCTGAAGGAGCTTGGCGGTCAGCTGATGCCGCTGGCGGAATTCTAATATCTGGTAAAGGGCGCGGTGGACGTTGGTTGCGAAGGGAAGCCCCGGATCCATCACCCGTTCGGCAGCTTCTTTTATTTCCCCGATCAGCGAGGAGATGATGGCATCCAGCAAATCTTCCTTGTTCTTGAAAAACAGGTAGATGGTGCCCTTGCCGACATTGGCGAGCCTGGCGATTTGATCCATCGTCGTCGCCTTGTAGCCGAACAAGGAAAAGGATCGGGCAGCGGCATCAATAATTTGTTGTCTTCGATCCACTGTCATTGAGCTCATCCTTTTTATGACTAAATGAACATTTTGGTCATTACGTATTAGATTATAGCACAATTCTTCCCGATGTAAAGGAATTTGCAAATATTTTTGCGAGAAATGCGGATGGCATGTCCCCTTCTGAAAAGCGGAAAAGGATCCCGCCCCGAAATCCCTCGATCCCTTCCCCGCCCGTTTCAAAGGGGATGAAATGCGGTCCGGTTGAAATTTTTCCGGCGGGGCAATAAAGCTCCACATGGCTTTGGTAAGGATCTGTTAAATGTTATCGTTGATTTCTTCTGCAAATGAATGCAATCGAATCCGCCATATGTCTTCGGGAATACGAGCCGGCGGGGCCCGGTCCCGCGTTAAAGCGCGGGCGGGTGGATACCGCTTCCTTTCTGCGGACTGCACTGGAGATGAACAGCGCCTACGGAAAAAATGTCCTGTTGACAAAAATGGGTTAACTGTTTATATTGTATATGTACAGTTATAACAGATACGGGTCGTGAAATCATGAATTTCATCTTATCCAATTCCGCCAATGAACCGATCTACTTGCAGATCGTCAAGCAAGTCAAGGAACAGATCATCAAGGGAGAATTGTCCGAAGGGGAAGCGCTGCCTTCCATCCGCAATTTGGCCAAGGAATTAAAAATCAGCGTCATCACCGCAAAAAGGGCCTATGACGAACTGGAGAAGGAAGGGTTCATCATCACCATCGGGGGCAAGGGATCCTTTGTGGCGCCGATCAATAAGGAAATGCTCCGGGAAAACCGGATCAAAAGGATCGAGGAAAAATTGTCCGAGGCCCTAGCGGAAGCGAAATTGATCGGCCTTACCTTGGAGGAACTGCAGGAAATGATGAAATTGCTCGACGAGGAGTGAAACAGATGGATAAAATCGTGGAAATCACCGGCCTTTCCAAGCATTATAAGGGTTTCTCCCTGAAAAACATCAGCTTTTCCTTGGAAAGAGGCTATATTATGGGCTTCATCGGCCCGAACGGCGCGGGCAAAAGCACGACGATCAAGCTCATGATGAATCTCGTGAAAAAGGATGGCGGGCAAATCAAGCTGTTCGGCCTGGACCATGAAAAAGACGAAATCGCCGTGAAAGAAAGAATCGGATTTGTCTACGACGAGAATTGTTTTTATGACGAGTTGACCGTCGAAGAAATGAAGAATTTCATCCGCCCGTTTTACCGCAGATGGGACGAAGCCGCCTTCAAAAGGTACGTCCGGGAATTCGGCCTTCCTTTAAATAAACAGATCAAGCGGCTGTCCAAAGGAATGAAAATGAAATTTGCCCTGGCCGCCGCCCTTTCCCATCACGCCGAGCTCCTGATCATGGATGAACCGACTTCCGGACTGGATCCTTTGGTCCGCAACGAATTGTTGGATATCCTCCGGACCTTGATGGAAGACGGAAATACCTCGGTCTTTTTCTCCACCCACATCACCTCGGATTTGGACAAGATCGCCGATTACATCACCTTGATCCACGAGGGGGAAATCCTCCTGAGCACGACCAAAGAGGAGCTCCTTGAAGAATACTGTATCGTAAAGGGCGGGAAAAATCTGGACCTTTCCGCCTGCCGCGAGCTTTTCATCGGGCTGGAGGAAAGCCGATACGGGATTGCCGGTTTGGCCAGGAACAAAGGCGATGTCATCAAAAGATTGGGCGGTTCGGCCGTCATCGAAAGACCGACATTGGAAGATATCCTGTTATTTTTCACCTCAAGGAGTGATAGCCATGTATCATCTCATTAAAAAGGATTTGCTCGTTCAAAAAAGGGCCCTTCTCCTTGCCTTATGTCTGCTGGTATGGTTTTCCCTTACCTTTTCAGGCATGGGGATTGCCGGGCTGTCCCTCAGTGTGCTGGCGGTCACCTATTTCCTGACTTTCGGGGCCAGCGCTTCGGATGAAAAAAATCGCAGCGACAGGCTGCTTGTCAGCCTCCCGGTCCGAAAAAGCCTGATCGTGGCGGCCAAATATGTGTCCGTATATGTCATTGTCGCCCTGACCCTTTTCCTCGTTTATTTCATCCAGCTCGTGATCAAATTTCTCCAGCTGCCTGTAGATGTTTTTCCTTTTACCCTTGAGGGAGCGGCGGGTTCCGTCGCCGCCTCGACCTTGTATTGTGCCTTGTCTTTTCCCCTCATTTTTAAATACGGGTACATGAAATCGAGAATGGTCAATTTTATTCTTTTCTTCCTCACGATCGGCGGTTCCTCTTTCTTCCTGGATTGGTTTCAGGAAAATGCCGGCCTGATTCAAAAAATCAAGGAATTTTTCGCGGAAAGATCCGACTGGGAAACGGCGGCCTTATTCGTGACGCCGGCATTGGTCATTTACATCCTTTCCTATTGTCTTTCCCTATCCTTCTACAGGAAGCGGGAATTTTAATATTCCCGCTCCGCTGGCTTTTTTCCGCATCGGTCGATGCGGGATTTTTTTGGGGAGTTCCGCCTCCGGCGGCCGCGAAAGACGAATGGGGCAGGCCGTTGTTTTTGCGTTCCCATAAGGGAGTTCCGCCTCCGGGGGCCGCGAAAGACCTTTGGGCAAACCGGGAAAAGGCGGCCAGTCCCGGACCCGCGCGCCAGCCGCCTGCCACGGCCGGAGGACGTCCCCCTCCATCCGATACCCTTTGCCGGTTTCCCCTTCATAAAGGCTCATAAGCCCGATTCAAAGTCCTGCCGGCGGCTGGCTCCTTCAAAGGGCATATACCCCCGGTCCAAAGGCTGCCGCCGGTTTACCCCTTCCAGAAGAGACCATTCCCTTCAATCCAAAAGCCGCCTCATGCCAAGTTCGTCCAAAAGGGATCAAGACTTTCCGTCCAAAATTTCTCTTATGCCCTCTCCGTTCAAAGGGGATCTTCTCCCCCCGGCCGGATGTCTGCCGCCGGCACCTTCCGCCCGCATGAGGGAGAAATGTGGGGAACACCCGCCGGTCCGAACGCCTTCCCCGGCTCCCTCCGCCGTCCGGCTACCTCCGCCGCCTTGCGGCGGACCAAAAAGAATTCTTCAGCTTTCCCCTACATCATCAGCCAAAAAATTGAAGAATTTTCGCTGCGAAAGAAGTTCCTTTCGCCTTCCTCTACATCCGCAGCTCCACCCGATGGTCGGCCCCGTCATCCTTTAATTCCACAAACGGCGCACCGGATTCATCCGTCGGGAAGGGAATCTTTTCGCCGTCCACCGTCAATTCTTTTTCTTTTCCCGACCGGTTGATGACGGTGATCAGATAGCGGGTTCCTCCGAACCGATAGGTCACCGAAAACCCGGGCCAGTCAGCCGGTATGCGCGGATCGATATACAGACGGTTCGCCCTCCGGCGAATCCCGAGGATCCACTCCACGCCGGCCTGGTAATACCAGCCCGCCGATCCCGTATACCAGGTCCATCCCGCGCGGCCCCGGTTCGGTTCCGCGGAATATACGTCAGCGGCGATCGCGTACGGTTCCCCCGCATAGATCCGCACTTCCTTTTCCGTCCGGGTATGGTTGATCGGATTGAGCATCTCAAAGATTTCCACGGCTTTTTCCCCGTTGCCGAGCTTGCACCAGGCGATAATCCCCCAAATCACCCCGTGGGTATACTGACTGCCGTTCTCCCGGATTCCCGGCGGATAGCTTTGGATATAGCCGGGCCGAGGTTCCGTCCGTTCAAAAGCCGGCGTCAATAGCTTCACGATGCCCGCTTCCTTGTCCACCAACTCCCGGGCAAAGGAATCCATCGCCTGAAGGGCGCGCTCCTTCGGCGCCGCTTCCGAGATGACCGACCAGGCCTGGGCGATGGCGTCGATCCGGCATTCCTCGCTTTGAACCGAACCGAGCCATTTTCCGGAATCGGTAAACGCGCGCCGGTACCACTGGCCGTCCCACCCGTGCCCGTTGAGGGACTCGGCCATCCGCCGGCGGATCTCCCGGTATTCCTCCGCCTTTTTCATGTCCTGGCGCATTTCGCAAAGGGCGGAAAACCGGTTCAATATCTCGCACAAAAACCATCCGAGCCAGACGCTTTCGCCCCGTCCCTTGATGCCGACGAGATTCAATCCGTCGTTCCAGTCGCCCCCGCCGATCAAAGGAAGGCCGTGCGCGCCGACCCTGCTCAAGGCGAGATCGATCGCCCGCAGGCAATGCTCGTATAGGCTGCCCGCTTCCCCGGATGGGACCGTCTCTTCATAGCGCTCCTGTTCCTCCGCGGAAAGCGGCTCACTTTTCAAATAGGGCGCGGTTTCATCCAGCACCGAGACATCCCCGGTATGTTCGATGTAGCGGGACACCGCATAAGGCAGCCAAAGCAAGTCATCGGAAAACCGGGTCCGGATGCCCCTTTTCGTTTCCTCGTGCCACCAATGCTGCACATCCCCCTCCAAATATTGATGGGCGGCATGGCGCAAAATCTGTTCCCTCGTTTTTTCCGGCATCGCATGCAGGAGGGCGAGGGAATCCTGCAATTGATCGCGGAAGCCGAACGCCCCGCCGGCCTGGTAAAAAGCCGTCCTCGCCCACATCCGGCAGGAAAGGGTCTGGTAAAGCAGCCAACCGTTCAGCAAGACGTCCGTCTCCGGCGAAGGGGTGGAAACTTGCAATTGGCCCAAATGATGCGCCCAAAAGGAGACGGCCTCGGCGAAGGCCCGGTTGCAGACCGATGCGCTGCCGTATTGCTTGGCCAGGCGCAAAGCCTTTTCCTTCGAATCTTCGCAGCCCAACAAAATATAGACTTCCCGCTCTTCGCCCGGATCCAGCCGAATCTTGGCCTGAACGGCGCCGCAAGGCTCGTTGAAAGCTCCCGTCCGGCAAGATAGGCCGGTGCGCGCCATCGCCGCCGGCTGTTCCGCGCTGCCATAGCGGCCGATAAATTCGTACCGGTCTCCCGTCCAGGAAATTTCCCCCGGAACGCCGGAAAAGGAGGAGGCATCCCGAAATTGATCCGCTGTCCCCCGCTCCCGGCCCGCCGGAAGGAAACCGCCGTGGAACCCCGGAATTCCCCGGCTCTCCCCCTGTTCCGGCGGATGTCCTGAACTTGCCGGTGAATCCCGATAATCCCTTTCCCGCGGAAAAACGCGCAAAAAGGCGGCCGCGTCCCTGAAAACTTCCTGAAACCGGTTTTGGGCGATCAGAATTTTTTCTTCGGGTACCCATTCGGTGACGATAAAGGGGGCGGCGGCCTGCCGGTTCACCCCGAGCACCCATTCCGCATAATAGGTTACGGAAAGATGTCTTGTTTCCGCCGTCCCGTTTTTCAACGTCAGCCGGATGATCTTGACTGGATCGTCCTTCGGTACGAACTGGAGCATTTCGTGCCGGATGCCCTTTCGCTCATGTTCGAATTTGGAAAAGCCGAACCCGTGGGTGATCTTGTACGGCCCGCCGGATTGGCCGGCGGAAGGCGCGGCCGTCCATACTTCGCCGCTTTCCTCATCCCTCAAGTAGGCCGCTTCTCCCGGCGGATCCAGGACGGGATCGTTGGCCCAGGGCGTCAGCTTAAACTCCCGGCTGTTCCTCCACCAGGTATAGCCCGTTCCCATCTCGGAAACGGTGCAGCCGAAACGGGGATTGGCCAATACGTTGATCCAAGGCGCCGGCAGATCATTTCCGTTTTTCAAGATGATCCGGTACTCCTTGCCGTCCGGGGAAAAACCTCCCCATCCGTTGAAAAACAGCCAGCCCTTGGCTTCCTCCAAAAGCGTCCTTCCAAAATCGCTCCCGGGATCTTCCTTCCTTTCCTTCGCGGAAGGCGTCAGCCGTCCGGGCAGTCCGTCTTTCCGTTCCCTTGGCGGCCGCATTTGCGCGGCGAGGCTGGCTCCCCCGGCATACAATTCCAAGCGGGCCGCCGCCCGCAGCAAGGTGAATTCCTCCTCCGCCAACTGGCCTGCGGCGATGACATGGATGCCCGACATGCCGGCCCCGAACCGGTCGACCCCGTGCCGGGCCGCCTGCAGCAGCGCATCCTGCAAATGCCGGTAGTATCCTTCCTCCTCCGACTCGTTCATAAGAATCAGATCGAAAAGGAGACCGAGCCTGCGCAGGTATTCATGTCCTTTTAGCATTTTGACGACAAAGGGGAATTGGCTCCGGTCGTCGATCCGCAAGAGGACGATCGGCCGGTCCCCGGATATGCCGAAACGCCATAGGCCCGATTGCCCGATTTTGTTGCGGAGGATGCTTTCTTTCCGTCCTTTCTTGAGCGGGGGCGTAAATAGGATGCGGCCCGCCAGCCGCTGAAAATCATGGGCCTCCCGGCCGGCCAGCCGAAGGTTATCCGCTTCGATCCGCCCCCGGTTCCAGGCCAGCTGAAACGCCCGTTTCACCGCCTGGGCGGCGGCAAACCCGCCGACAATCCCGATCGCTTCTTCCCTTGATCCGGCGACGGAAGTGACGGCAAACAGCCGGACGGTCTTCCCCGGTTCCAGCCGGATCCGCCGCCGCATGGCAAAGACGGGATCAGCCACCGAACCGGTCCTGCCGCGGAGGGGAGCCCGGATCCCTGCAGGATCGGCCAGGCGGTGTCCCCTTCCGATGAAGCTGGCCCGGTCCGTGTCAAATTCGACGGATCCGATCGGTCCCCCGTCCGCAATCAAGGAATGGGCCGCCCACAATTCTTCCCCTTCCGCTTCAAGGCTTCTCCGGACGGCCACCAGGCACTCCGACTCCGCATCGTAATCCGTCCGGATCAGGAGTTTGCTGAAGGCGGGATGGGCGGCGTCCGCCTCAGGACGGGACAGGGCCAGCTCCACGTAAGTCGTCACTTCCAAAATCTTCTCCTCCGCTCCGTCGTTCGTCAAGGTGATCCTCCGGAGCTCCGCGTTACATTCGGGGGAAACGCAAATTTCCATCTTGGTCGAAATCTCCCCGTCTTTCCGGTAAAAAACCGCCCTGCCCAGCTCGAATTTCACCTTTTGTTCCTCCGCTTTCGCTTTGCAAGGCAAATGGGAAGGGGACCAGAGCCGATCCCCGGCGGCGTCCCGGATATAAACGTAATTCCCCCAGGGCTCCGCGACGGGGTCTTCCCGCCAGCGGGAGACAAGGAAACCTTTGTACTGGCAAAACCCGCTTCCGGAATTGGCGACGACCGCGGTGAACGGCCCGTTCGAAAGGACGTTGACTTCCGGCACCCCGGCATCCGGCGAAGCGAATTCCCGCGCGGAGACAAAAGCCTTTTCCGTCTTCGGATAAGGCCCGTATTCGCGGCGCAATTCCGGATGTTTAATGGTCTTGGGCCTCGCCGGGATTTTTTCCTGCAAGAGCAATTCGGCCGAGCGGACGCTCTTGTCGCGGTGGAATCTGTCCGCCATCGTTGTCGGCAGCAAGAGATTCGCCAGGGTCAGCAGGCTCATCCCCTGATGGTGGGCCATAAAGCTTTGCACCACTTCATATTTTTTTCCCCGGGGGAGCCGCTCCCGGGTAAAATCGACGGCTTCGTAAAATCCGTATTTGCCGCGCCCCCCCAGTTTTTCGATTTTTTTCAAGGCCCGTAAGGAGTCGTCCTTGGCAAAGGGCATGGCCAGGATGGCGGCGTAAGGGGCGACGACCAGGTCCCGTTCAAGCCCCCTTTGGAAGCCCAGTCCCGGAACGCCGAAGGCCCGATACTGGTAATTCATTTGAAAATCGAAGGCATAATATCCGGACTCGGAAATACCGAAAGGAATGTCCCGGTCCCGGGCATACCGGATCTGCCGTTCGACCACGGCGGCATAGGTTTTTTCCCACATCGTTTTCCGGTAGGTTTTCGTGAACAGGCTGGGCATCAAATATTCAAACATCGTTCCGGACCAGGACAAAAGGACCGGGTGTCTTCCCACCCGCGTCATCGTCCGGCCGAGGGCGTTCCAATGGGAAACCGAAATCTGGCCGAGGGCGATGGCGACAAAACTTGCGATCCGGGCTTCGGAAGCCAGCAAATCGTAAAGGGCCCGGTCCCGTTCCTTCCGTAAGGCATTGTATCCGATGGAAAACAAATTGGTCTCATAATCGAAAAGCGGCCGGAAGTTCGTATCCTGAACGAGTTTTTCCAAACGTTCAAGCAGCTTTTGCCCCCTGTGGTACCAATCGCCGCCGCCCTTTGCCGCTTTTATCTGCCGGGGAACCGGGGCGATCTCTTCGGAAAAGGCGGTTTTCAGCGCCCCTTCCCTCGGGGCGGGCCCGGCCGGCTCCTCCGTCCGGCCAAAAGCTTCCAGCCGCTCGGCCAATCCTTCTTTCACGGCGATCAGGCAGCCGACGTAATTCCCCGAATCCACGGTGGAAACATATTTCGGCGGCAAGGGCCGCAAAGTCCTTGTGTCATACCAGTTGTATAAGTGGCCTTCCCATTTCTCCATCCGCTCCAACGTATCCAGCGTCCGCTCCAGGCGCCTGATCAGTCCCGGGGTATCGATGAAGCCGAAATCCCGCGCCGCCAGCGCGCAGGCAAGGTACAGCCCGATGTTGGTCGGGGACGTGCGGGAGGCCGTCCCGTTCGGCGGATCCATTTGGACATTGTCGGGGGGCAGCCAGTTCTCTTCTTCGGTTACATAATCCTCATAAAAGGCCCAGATCTGGCGGGCCAGGTTCACCAACTCTTTCCTTTCCGGTTCCGTGAAGGCGATCCGTTTATGGGCGGGCGGCTGATTCATCCAGCGGATCACCAGGGGGGCGGCGGCCCAAACCGCGCTCAGCAGCACCCCGATGGCCTGCACCGCCCCGTTCCCGCTGAAGAGGGCGGCAGCCAAAAACAAAAGGCACAGAACGTATCCCCCCGCCATCCCTTCGATCAGCGGCGCCCCATCCCGTTCGCTCGTCCGGTCCACTTCCTCCGACAGCGCCCATTCCAGCAGCCGCTTTTTGGAAATGAACAGCCGGTACAAGGTCCTTCCGATGGCGTCGAGCAAAAGGACGGCTTGAAAAGGCCATGTGGCGAGCCCGAACAGGACTTGTCCGGCGGAACTTCCGATATTGCGGGCATACCGGAATCCTTTTTGCACGGTAATCAGCTGCCGAAGCACCGGCAGGAACCAGGCGGCGAGCAAAAGGACCATCCATCTCAAGGGTGTCCCCGGAAGAACGGTCATCCCGAGGAGGAGGGTGAAAAACAAAACGGGCGGAAGCAAACTTCGCCTCACGTTATCGATGATCTGCCAGCGGGTCAAAACGGACAGATCCACCGGCCAGAGTTCGCCTCTCCGGTTGCGCAATTTCGGCAGCAGCCAGAGCAAAAGCTGCCAGTCCCCCCTGACCCAGCGGTGCATCCGTTTTTGATAGGCGAAGAAGGTCGACGGATATTTGTCGATCAACTCGATGTCCGCAAGCAGTCCGGCCCGGAGGAATCCCCCTTCCAGCAAATCGTGGCTCAATACCCGGTTTTCCGGTATCCGGTCACAAAGCACCCTGTAAAACACGTCGACATCGAAAATGCCCTTCCCGGTAAAAATCCCCTGGCCGAACATATCCTGATAAGGATCGGAAACGGCGAAAGAATAAGGATCGATCCCGGAATCCGCCGACCAAAGCCCGGAAAAACGGGTCCGCATCGCGGCTTCATGGCTCATGCTCAGCCTCGGTTGAAGCATGCCGTAGCCTTCGATGACCCTTGTTCCCGTCCGATTCAATACCGGACGGTTGTAGGGCAGATGCAGGGTGCCGATCATCCGGCGGGCGGTCTCCAAAGGAAGCTGGGTGTCGGAATCAAGGGTAATGATATAACGCACATCCTTTAATTCGTCCATCTCGGCGTAAACGAAGGCGAAGCTCGTATCCCTTTTTCCCTTCAAAAGCTCCACAAATTCCACCAATTTTCCCCGTTTTCTCTCCCAGCCCATCCACGTCCTTTCCGCCGGATTCCATTTCCGCTTCCGCTGGAACAGATGGAAGTTTTTGCTGCCGTAGGTTTTCCGCAGCCGTTCGATCTCTTCCCTGGCCGCGGCAAAGATTTTTTCATCCTGTTCCAAAGACTCGCTTTCGGCGTCTTTAAAATCGCCCAGCAAGGCAAAATGGAGATTCGCATCCCGGTTCGCCAAATAATGCAATTCCAGCCGTTCCGCATAATCCTTCACTTCTTCCGCCGTGGACCAGATGATGGGGATGACGACCGCCGTCTTCGCATCGGCGGGAATCCCTTTGGAAAAATCCAATCTTAGCAAGGGCACCGGTTTGATCGTGCGTTCAATGATCCAATGGGTGAAGGCGACGCCCCATTCCAGCGCCGGGAACAACAGGAAGACGAGGACTGCGAACCATTGGCGGGGCAAAAACGGTTCCCGCCAGCCGATCCACAAGGAAAATACGAACAAAAAGGAAAAAAAGCATCCCGCCAGCAGATGGAAATAGACGCCTTTGGCACGGCGCATGAGCCCCGTTTCCGGGAGGGGGCGGGGGTTTCCGCAGGATTTTAACGCTTGCCGCAGCCGGCTGATGCCGCGGGGATCCAGCAGGTAATAGGCGACGAAGGCCCGCCGGTCCAATTCCCGCACGGTCTCTCCGGACAGCGCCTCCCCGGACTCCGCCGCTTTTCCGTTTCCCCTTCCTTTTGGAACGTCTCTGCCCCCGTTTTTCGGCCCTTCACTTCCAACCGGGACGTATCCGTCCCCATTTTTCGTCCCTTCACTTCCTTCCGGAACGTACCCGTCCCCTTTTTCCGCCCCTTCCCCGGGCATTCCGGCATGCAGGATCGTGAACTGGGCGTCGGCAAGCGCCACCGCATTGGCCGCCACCAGGTTCTCCGGCAAGTTCAATCGCCGGGCCAGCTTTTCCACCCGCTTCCGGAGGACGTTGCGGCTCGCAAAATCCAATCGGGCGTAAAGGCCGGTTTTTTCCTTTCGGAGGGTTTGCTCGACGATGCTGATCTGCTCAAAGATGTCCTTCCAGTTCCAGCGGGAAATCTTCCGCATGCTGTCGATCAGGTTGTTTGCAGACACCTGCAGGGAAGCTTGAAGCTGGAATTCGTAGGAAAGGATTTGATCCAGGCTCTCCGGCCCGTTCTCCAGTTTGCAAATCAGCCATTCGCCGACGGTGGCCGTGTACTCCGCCCGTTCGCGCAGATGGTTGACCAAATGGGCGATCATGGGACCGGAAAGGGGCATGGCAATACCCGCTTTATCCAAAATTTCTTTCAGCCTGCCGGGCGTGATCTCGGAATCTTTCACCCCGGAAAGCAAATCTTCGACCAGCATGCAAATTTCCCGCCTTTCCTTGACCGAATCCATGATTTCGGAAAGGCGGCGGATGACGGCCGTCCGCACGACGGGCGGTATCGCCCAGACTTCGGCCATGGACAATACGGATACTTCCTGATAGGACCGGAGATAGTAAAGAAAGCTTTCCTTATCCAAATGGCCGTCGTTCATTTCGAGATAAGCTTTGCATATGGCAAAAACTCTCGTCTCCCCCGTCTTCTTTAAACGGGGCAGAGAGTGAACCAATCTTTTCGTCAGTTCTTCCTTGATGACAAGCACTTGCTCTTCCAGGAATTCGGCATGGTCCAGCAAGACTTCCTCCGCCGGCTGTTTGCAAAAGGGAGATTGCTCCCTTAAATCCCTGACAAATTCGCGCAATTTTTCAAAGTCCGCTTCGTTGTTCTTGAGAAAGCGGGCAGAAGGGTTTTTGCTCATGAAAGGATCGTGGCTCAGCGCCGCTTTATGCGCTTCTTCCCGCAGCTTCTCTTTCTGAAAGATCATGGATGACAGTCTCCCCCAATGTCATTTTCAGCAAAAAGCCTGGTAATGCTTAACGTTTGCTTTCCCGCGGAAAAATATTCAAAAACGGGGGGAGCGCCGTTCGGAAGAAGCCCGGGAAAAGGGCACAAAAAGGGTTCCGGGATCTTGCGGCCGCTGCCCGGAACGTCTGAAAAAAATCCGGCATCGGATATATGACGGATTTTATGCCGGAACGGGATGGACGGAAGACTCCCGCCGCCGGTTGTTGAAGGGCTTTCCCCGGCACGGAAAAACCGGGACCCCGCCCGGCATTGGACCGGGCATAATCCCGACTGCAGCTTCCGGACGTTCGGCAATCCGGCTTTTTACCGCCGGTCCGCAATTGCTGCACGGCCTTCCGTTTTTCCCGACACCCGTTTTTTCCGGCGGGAATGAAAAACCCCTTATCCGGTTTCCGGCTCTTCCCTTAATGTTAAAAATCGCCGGATGAAAAACAACGGATAGATCATCAAATACAGATTGAACGCCCACCAGACGGGATCGAAATCGCGCCTGAAGGCCCAAAAGGCGATGGCCTGCAGCCCGGAGCAGAAGGTCAACACGAGTGAGACGAGGACGAAGGCCGCCCATTCCCTTTTTCCCTTTTGCCGGAGATAGAGGCTCCACAATCCGGTGAAGGAGATCAGCAGATCGAGCGGGAGGAAGGACCAATTCCATGCGATGATGAACGGATGACCGTAATCCTTAAACGCCCAATTTTTCGGAATCCAATGGAAGCCGGTCAGGATCCAGTAGAGGATAAATCCGATATCGGTGATGAGAAAAAAAGGCTTTAACGCTTTCATACCGCCCCTCCCCAATCAGTCATTCCATTTCATCCCGCCATTCCGCAACCTGCCGCCGATCCGCTTCCGGGACATTCCGAAATCCTGTCATTCATCTTCCATCCCTTCTGGATCAAGATTTTCATTTCCATGCTTCCGAGATCCCGCCTTTCATTTTCAAGCCTCCGATCTTCCCGGACGGCTTCCTTCCGACCCGGTAATCCTGCCATCCCCATTCGTTCCTATCTGTTCCGGCTTTCATTGTCCGTTTGATTTGGGCAACGCCGTCGCCCGCTCCCCGTCCGTTTGCGGCGGGACCCGCCGCCGCAGCCCTCGCCTGTCCGTTTGATGCGGGCGGGGCCCCCGGCCGCCGAACCCCCCTCATTTCCCGTTATTGACGGTTTCCGCCGGATTCTCCTCGGCAGGATGGCCGGGGGAATTTTCCCTTTGTTCCGTAAAGTTCAGGACGGTCACGCCGGCGATGATGAGCACAAGGGCGACGATCTTCAAAAGGGTCATTCTTTCCCCGAAATAAAGAACGCCGATTAACGTAATGATGAAGATGCCCATCCCCGACCAAACGGCATACGCCACCGAAATATCGATGGCCTTGAGGGCCAAGGTCAAAAAAACGAGGCTTCCGCAGTAGAAAACAAGAATAAGGAAGCTCGGCAGCGGCCGGGTAAAACCGTCCGACAATTTCATGCTCGTCGTACCGGCGACTTCCAGCAATATCGCCACGCATAAATAAACCCACGCCATGCCTATTCCCCCTTTTCGCTCCGGGAGACGATCCCGTTCAGCAAAATATCCACCGCGGCTTGCAATTGCTGGCCGACGGTCATCGTTTCCCGGGGAGCGGACCCGGGATCAAAGATCCGGTTCACGGCCCCCAAATACAGATCGATAAACACCTCCACATCGACCGGACGAAGGGCACCCTGTTTTATTCCTTCATCCATCAGCCGTCGGACGGTGGACCACTCGTTTTTCAAAAAATCGTCCAAGATTTCCCATTGCCGGTAATGGTGTTTTTTCAGATCCGAAAAAAGGGGCGGATGCATAAGGGCAAATTCCGCAGGAACGTAGCAGAGGATCCGGCGGATTTTTTCCGGAACGCTCCAATCGTTTCTTCCCGCGATCTCTTTCTCCTTTGCCGAAATGCGCGCCGTCACATCTTTGATGATCGCCTCGATGATTTCGTCTTTGGATGCAAAACAGCGGTAGATCGTCCGTTTGCTCGTCCCGAGATTTTTCGCCAAATCGGCAACCGTAAAAGAAAAACCGTTTTGCCGGATAAGGGAAACCGTTTCTTTCAGGATCCGTTCCCGCATCGCAGCACCTCCCGTTGGTACCAATAAAACTTTTTTGGTTTCATTGGTATTTTATCTTTTTCTCCTAACTAAAGCAACCGGGAAATGACCGTCCCGGCCGCAGGGAACCCCGAAAAAAAGCCGCCGCAAGGACCCGCCATTCAAATAAATTGCCGGAAGAGCCGCGAGGAAAGAATTGAAAGATCCGGCTGGCCGTCCCGGCAGAGGGCAAACCTTCCCTCCGGCGAAAACGCGGGCCCCGCCGGTTGAAAACGTCCCGACAAGGACCAGCCGTGCAAAGAAAGTGCAGGGATCTTCGCCCCGGAAAGAAAATGAGAGACTCGTTTGAATCGTTGGTTGGATTTTTTGATCTTCTTTGTTCCCCGGCGGGACATGGAAAAAACCCCCGCCCTGATCGTTCGCGATGAGCCGGTGGCGAAGAAATGGACGGCAGGATCGGGAGATTCGAATAAGCGATTTTCTTTTTCCGATGCTGGACTAGAGGGTTGCGGAAGAAAATCGAGTAGGAGGGGGCGGCTAACCCCCGTCCCCTCACACCACCTAGCATGCGGGTCCGCACTAGGCGGTTCGTCAACCTTGACGGAGCTTTCCGCGGGATGAGATTCAGTTCTTGCCGGGCTGTGCTCAGCCCTCTGACTAAGGCTCTCCGGGCTTCACCCATCTTTCCTCAATCGAGTTCCCAAGGGGAATTCTGCTTCCACGCACAGCTCTCGAAAGAGTCTGCTTCACCCCTGAGTTGACGTTCGGCCCTTCCTGTTTCAGGCGTCCCTTACTCCAGTACTATGGCCTCTGCTGACTCCTGTACGTTCAATAGAACCTTTC
>Ga0207875_100436_pt1 | contig 17940 bp, 15 predicted proteins | sample CeladaPassage60A_FD_187476 | JGI IMG/M metagenome (GOLD analysis project Ga0207875, IMG submission 187476) | Cellulose-adapted microbial communities from the Joint BioEnergy Institute, USA - Passage3 60A (SPAdes) (version 2) | ecosystem: Engineered > Bioreactor > Continuous culture > Unclassified... | reverse complement strand
GAACAGCACGCCGACGCCCTGCGGGCCGGTGTCACCACCTTGCTGCCCGAGGTCTGGGGCGGGACGGATGCCTTGCTCGGGGCGCTCGGCGAGCACGCCGACGACCTGGCCGTGCGCGCGACGAGCGACCGCGACGCCGCAGCAGCACTGCGCGACATCGCATCCGTGCTGGTCGAGACCGACTTGCCGGATGTCACGGCGCATCGCACCGGCCCTCCCGAACGGGACGCATCGACCGCATACCGCACCGCACCACCGCCACCCGTGACCGAGGAACAACTCCTGGCATGCCTGAGTGCACACAGTGGGCCAGGGGTCACGGTCCACCGCATCACCGACGTGCGCATGCTCTCGGGCGGCTTCTCCAAGGAGATGCTGGCCGTCCGGGTCGAGCATTCCGGCGGCGCCGACGACATCGTGATCCGCAAGGTGGCCTCCGGAAGGACGGCGCACACCTTGGGCGGGGAGTTCGCCGCGCTCTCGTTCGCATGGCAGGGCGGCGTCCCGGTGGCAGAGCCATTGTGGCTGGACGAAGACATCCTGGGTGCGCCCGCATTCGCCACCCGGCGGGTCCCCGGGCAGCCACGCGGTGACGTCTGGGGACCAACCGCACCGATCGAGCTCCCAGCCGTCACCGCCATCGCCGCCGCACTGGCTCGGCTGCACTCCCTCGACACCAGCGGCCTCACGGACACGCCGCTGCCGCCGATGGTCACGCGGCAGGAAATCGTCGCGGCGATCGAGGAGCGGCAGGCCGTGCTGGCCGCCGTTTCCACGCCGTCGATGCCGTTCGCCACGCTGTTCGCCCTCGTGCTGGGATGGCTTCGCGCCCACGCGCCGGGCGACGTGCGCGATCCCGTGCTGGTCCACGGCGATTACGGTCTGCACAACCTCTTGCTGGACGGGTCGACGCTCACCGCGGTCCTGGACTGGGAGCGCTCTCACCTGGGTGACCCCGCAGAGGATCTGACGTACGTGCGCCCGAGTGTCGAGGCGGTCGCCGGTTGGGACGCGTTCCTCACGGCCTATCAGGACGCCGGCGGGTCACCCCCGGATGCCGATCGGCTCACGTTCTACACGGTGTGGCACGACGTGTGGCGCGGAATCTCCGCGTACCGGATGCGCGCCAAGTTCCTTGCCAACCCCAACAAGATGTCCGACGCGATGGCAGGGCTGCTCATGACCCCACGATTCCTGCTGCGCGCCGTCCGCACCGCATTCCGCCTCTGACGTCGACGCGCCCTGAACGGAACGACACGACGTACATGCTCCACAGCTCCGACGACCGGGAGGCGACCTCCGGACCTTTCTCGGGGCGATCCTGTCACCGAAACGCGGCGCTGGATCGCCGGTGAGCCACGGGTTCACGCTGCTCGTCCAAGGCGGTGTCGGCTCCCCGGGTCCGCCGCGTACGCACGGCCCGTCACAGCCGCCGCCGTTCGCCACTGGCCGCCGCCACACAAACGGCGTCGATCACCCTGTGCAAACGAACACCGTGATCGAAGTCGGGCAGGAAAGTACCGCCGCCACGGAGATCCTGGAGCATGGCCGCGTACGCACGGCCCGTCACAGCCGCCGCCGTTCGCCACTGGCCGCCGCCACACAAACGGCGTCGATCACCCTGTGCAAACGAACACCGTGATCGAAGTCGGGCAGGAAAGTACCGCCGCCACGGAGATCCTGGAGTATGGCCGCGTACGCGTTTGCGAGATTGCCCCACGGAACCTCGCGGTTCACCGGAGCAAGGTGGTACTCGTCCGGCACGACAAGTTCGGTGAGTTCGCCATCCCCGCCCCGGGCGCCACGCAGAACCAGGGGCGCCAGCTGCACGTGGCCGTGATCACCGCTGATGACAAGGTCACCTTCGGTGCCGTTGATCTCCCAATGGAAGTTGGTCGCACGCGACCGGCCGCCTCGCATGTGCACCGACACGACCGCGCCGTCCTCCAGCGTCGCGTGCACAGCGATCTGGTCTTCCGCCGACTTCGCGACGATCTCGCCGGTCTCTCGGTCCCGCACTCGGGGGCGCCGGTTCGCCATGAGCGCGCCGACCTCCGCGAGGTCGCCGAGGCAGTAGGTCACCGCGTCGATCACGTGGCCGAACGGGATCGTCACCATCGTCGAGCCGCCGTCCCGATCGAGCACGTACGACGTGCGGGAATCGACCTGCTCGCCCCATGCCATGCCCGAGGCCACCACGGTCGTGGACAGGACATCGCCGACCCAGCCGGAAGCGACGAGGTCTCTGACGTAGCGGATCACCGGAGCCGAACGTGCCTGCAGGTTGACGATTCCGCGCACCCCCTTGGTGCGGGCCGCCCGCGCGAGCGCATCGGCCGCCGAGGTGGAGACAGTGAAGGGCCACTCACAGTAGACGTGCTTGCCCGCGTCGATCGCGGCGAGGACGGCTTGCTCATGCTCGGTTGCCCGCACGGCCACGACGACAAGATCGACATCAGGGTGATGCGCGAGTTCTGCCGCGGAACAGAACGTCGCGGAAACGCCGTAGCGTTCACCCGCCGCTTTCGCCGCTGCGGCTGAGCTGGCGGCGAGGGCCGTCAGCCGGAAGTCTCCCACGGCGGAGAGCGCGGGCAGATGAGCCCGGGCGGCCCAACCGCCGGAAGCGCTCAACCCCACGATGCCCACCCCTACGGGCAGCATGCCATTCGCGCTAGCCATCGCCGACGGGCTCACCGATGCGGCGCCGCAGCCTGGTGGCCTTGCCAGCCATCCCCGCGGCGACCACAGCCGTCAACCGTCCGTCTACCGCGCACGTCGCGAGGAAGCGTCTGCCGTCGTCTTCTTCCACGCGGACCTTTGCCGACGCCCGAACATCGCCGAAGACCTGCAAGCGCAGGCCGTACTGGTCACTCCAGAAATAGGGCACCGCGGGCTCGTCCGGAGGCAGGCCGAGTATGTCCCTCGCCACCACCCGTGCCTGCTCTCCCGCGTTCGTCCAGTGCTCGGTGCGCCGGTGACGGCCGCCCGGTCCCCGCCACGCCGCGACATCTCCGACCGCCCACACGTCGGTGACGCTGGTCCGCCCGCGCTCATCGCAGAGCACGCCGTCACCTACCTCGACCCCGCTGCCGGCCAGCCAGCTCACTTCGGGAACGGACCCGATGCCGACGACCACGACGTCGGCCGCAAGCTCGGCACCATCGGTCAACGTCACGCGCAGCTTCCGATCCGACTGCTTCAGTTCCGCCACCCCGCAGCCGCATCGCAGGTCGACCCCGGCCTTCAGATGCCAGCGCGCAACCAACTCGCCCAGCGTCTCGCCGAGCACACCCGCCAGCGGCGCCTGCTGCTGCTCGACGAGATGGACCCTCAGCCCGCACACCCGCAGGCTTGCCGCCACCTCGCAGCCGACGAAGCCCGCTCCCACCACGATCGCCGAGTCCGCTCCGTCCAGCCGCCGCCGCAGGGCGAGGCAGTCGTCCAGGGAGCGCAGCGTGTGCACGCCGGGGACGGATTCGGTTCCGGGAAGCGTCCGAGGCCGGAGGCCCGTCGCGATCACCAGGCGGTCGTAGCCGATGGTCTCCCCCGCTGCCAGCACGATGCTCTTCCGCTGCGGATGGACCGCGGTCACCCGCGAACCCAGGCGCAACGTGATGCCGTGATCGGCGAAGAACGCATCGTCGCGCAGCCGGATCGCCGCAGGCGAGCGGCGACCCTGCAACACCTCCTTGGACAGGGGCGGCCGGTCGTAGGGCGGCGTGGGCTCCGCTCCGACGAGCATCAACCCGCCGTCGTAGCCGGCTTTGCGCAGCTCTTCCGCGACGCGGAGGCCGGCGAGGCCCGCACCGGCGACGACGACCGTCACCGCGCACCGTCCGCGTCGAACCGGCACCGGCCGTTGGTCAGCACGACCGTGCCGTCGTCCTTACGGGTCCGGAACAACGCCTCGCCCGCGCCATCGGTCCAGATGTCGATGTGCAGGGTGTCGCCGGGCAGAACCGGAGCGGCGAACCGTGCGTCCATGCCGCGCAGACGCCCTGCCTCGCCACCGGCCAGGGTGTGCAGCAGCGCTCGGCCGGTGAAGCCGAAGGTGCACAGGCCGTGCAGGATCGGCCGCTCGAAGCCGGCGCGGCGGGCGAAAGCCGGATCGGAGTGCAGCGGGTTCCGGTCACCCGACAGCCGGTAGAGCAGCGCTTGCTCGGGCCTGGTCGGATACGTGACGGTGTGGTCGGGCACCCGGTCCGGCGCCTGCCAGGTCGCGCTCGGGCCGCGGTCGCCGCCCCAGCCACCGGCGCCGCCGATGAAGAACGCGGACCGGGTGCGGAACATCGGCTCCCCGGTGTCCTCGTCCACCGCCTCGGAACCGGTCACGACCAAGGCGGCCTTGCCCTTGTCGAACATGTCCACGATGCGCGTGGTGACCAGGACCGCGCCCTGGGTGGGCAGCGGCCGGAGCAGTTCGACGCCCTGCTCGGCGTGCACGAGCTTGGCCCAGTCGAACGTGCCGAACCGCTTGAAGATGCCCGGGTCGATGCCGAGCACCACCGGGTAGGTCGGCAGCACCTGCTGCTCGACGCCCTTGGTGTTGTCGGTGGTGTAGGCGAGTTCGTCGACGCCTGCCCCCACCCCGAGGGCGTACACGATGCAGTCCTTGCTCTGCCAGGTGACGCGCCGCGGTCCCGACTCGGCGCCGACCGCGTCCGGATCCAATGCCATCGAACCTGCGTCCTCTCCGTCGTGTCGTCAGCCGCGATCCACCGGACCGAGGTGGTCGCACTCGCCCGGCTCGAGCCGGCGCACGATGCGCGGCTTCTCCCCCACATACATGCGCTCGCCCTCGATCAGCCCGTTGGCGTCGATCGGCCACAGGATCAGCGCCCGGTACTCCACGAGGTACCAGGCGTCGTGCTCGACGTCGGCGGCGGCGAACCCGCGCCGCGTCAACAGCTCGCCGTCGTAGGCGTGCCGGAAGATCCCTTCGGTCGCCACCAGGCCGTGCTCGACCAGCACGGCCGAGATCTCGAACTCGAGCCGGTTCTTGCCGATGGCGATCGACGCTTCGTAGAACGCCTCGACCTCGTCGTAGCCCTTGGGGCCTGCCGAGTCGGACGCGCCCCAAATCTCGTAGACCGGCTCCGGGACCAGGGTTTTCATCAGCGCGCCGACGTCACCGCGCACTTCTTCCCGCACGTGGCGCGCGACCACCTCCAGGTTCGCGCGCTTGCGCGGGTCCGGTTCGGACGCCATCCGGTCGGTCAGCAGCTGCCAGCTTCGCTCGGCCGCGGGCCGGAGTTCGACGATCATTCGCCCACCTCACGCGAAGCAGCGCTCATGCCGGGGTGAACCGCAGTGGCAGCCGGACGATGCCGTGCTGCGCGAAGCTCGGCAGGTACTCGACGTCGTCCGGATCGATGTCGAGCGTGATCTCCTTCGTCCGCCGCAGCCAGGTGGTGATCCCGACCCTGGTCTCCAGGCGGGCGATGGGCGCCCCGAGGCAGAAGTGCTCGCCCTTACCGAAGGCGAGATGCGGGCCTTCGCTGGCCCGGTCGACCAGCAGCCGGTCCGGATCGTGGAAGGCCTGCTCGTCCCGGTTGCCCGAGCCGTAGACGAGATAGAGGTTGGTGCCCTTGGGGATCGTCACTCCGCCGATCTCGACGTCCTCGTTCGCGGTACGGAAGATGCCTTGCACCGGGGACTCCAGCCGGAGGACTTCCTCGACGACCTTGGGCACCAGATCCAGGTCGGCGCGCACCGCGGCCGCCAGCTCCGGGTTGGTGAGCAGCGTGAACATCACCGAGGTCAGCAGGCTGGTGGTGGTCTCGTTGCCCGCGACCAGGAACTGCACCAGCATCTGCAGTATCTCGTTCTGCGTCAGCGGGGTCTCGCCGTCGATGCGCGCGTTGACGACGGCGGACAGCAGATCGTCGGTGGGATGCTTGCGACGCCGCTCGATCTGCTCGGTGAAGTAGTCGTAGAACTCGTCGACCGCGTCGAACATCTCCGCGACGGCCTCGTCGCTCAGGTTCATGCTGCCGGTGCCGGCGACGAACGCGTCCGACCAGCGCTTGAACGTCGGGTGCATCTCGGCGGGCACTCCGAGAATGTCCGCGATCACGGTCATCGGCAGCAGGACAGAGAACTGGCTGACCATCTCCGCCCTGCCGTCGTCGATGACCGCGTCGATCAGCTCGTTGGCCAGCCGCTCGACGCCGGGCTCCATCGCGAGCACCCGGCGCGCGGTGAAGGCCTGGTTGACCAGCTTGCGTTGCCGCTTGTGCACCGGCGGGTCCGCGTTGAGCAGCACGGCCGATGCGCTGATGTCCAGCCTGCGTTGGGCTTTCGCCCGCAGTGCCGGGCCGGTGTCGGGATCGGCGACCAGCTTCCTGGCCAGCGGGGTCACCGAACCCGGGCCGCTGGCCATCACCGACGAGAACTTCTCCGGCGCCCTGAGCACTTCGACGATGTCCTCGTAGCGAGTCAGCGCGTAGGCCTGGATGCGCTCGATCCACTGCGGTGCTGCCTGCCTGCGCATCGACACGTATGCCAGATGCGGACAGCGCGCCATCTCCGGTTTGGCGTCGAAGAGATCGCGGACGGGGTCGGACACCTTCACCAGTCACCCTCCTGAACCTGCGGCCTCACCACACGAAGATTAGTCTAGAGATGAAATGTTTACAAGACGAACTACAGCTAGATACTCTGGCGATAGAGTTTCTGTCGACAGCAGGATCGGAGTCGCTCATGCGCGTGGTCATCGACCTCGACAAGTGCTGCGGGACCGGTCAGTGCGTGATGGCCGCACCCGAGGTGTTCGACCAGAACGACGAGGACGGCACGGTCGTCGTGCTGCAGGAATTCCCCGGCCGGGATCAGCACGCGGCGGTACGCACCGCGGCACGGAACTGCCCGACCGAGGCGATCACCGTGCTCGACTCGTGACCGGGCCGGCCGGCAGCGCCGCGCAGGCAGGACCCTGACCGGCGGTCACGGCACCGGTCGCATGCGGCGCGGTACCGGCGGCGCCCGAAGCGCGCAACGACCGCACCAGCGGCACCCGAAGCGCACACCAGGACCGCACCAGCATCGCCAGCCAACGCACATCGGTCCCGGGCCAGCGGTGTCCGGCAAGCGCGCATCGGACCGGTGCCATTGCCCGGCAAGCGCATGCGTCAGTTCCAGCACAGCAGCGCCCACCCAACGTACATCGGGCCGGGTGCCAGTAATGCCAGCGTCCGCCTGCGTCAGGCCCGCATCAGTGACACCCCAGCACCTGCCTGTATCGGACCCCTCGTCCGCGGTGCCCGGCACGGGCCCGCGCCAGGTCCGACACCGCCGGCCGCCCAACACATGCCTGCATCAGCGAATGACGCCCGTGATCGGCTCCGCCCGGCGCCGCAGAAGCAACCTTCCGGCCGCCGCGGCCGATCACGGCTTCCGCACGTGATCACGGCTTCCGCACGTTCTGCGCCGCATGCAGGAACGACACCGTGGCCTCCGTCAAGCCGCCGTCGACATACAGGACCTGCCCGGTGACGTAGCGAGCATCCGGCGAAGCGAAGAAGGACACCACGTCGGCGATGTCCTCGGGCAGCGCGCGCCGTCCGAGCGGGACGAGGTCGTTGAACCGCGCCTCGCGCTCCGGATCGGCCGAGACCTGCGCCGCCCCTTCGGTCCGGACTCCCCCGGGGGCAACCGCGTTGAACCGGACACCGGTGTGCGCGAACTCCACCGCACAAAGCTTGGTCAGCGAGACCAGCGCCGCCTTCGACGGCGAGTACGCCCCGGTCCCCGGCGTGGGCACCTTGGCGGACATCGACGCGATGTTGACCACCGACCCGCCGCTGGCCGCCAGGTGCGGGACGAACAGCTGGGTCAGCAGCAGCGGCGCGATCACGTTGACGTCCATGACCTGCCGGAACTGCTCGGCGGTGAGCGTGCTCAGCTTCGCAGGCGGGAAGATCCCGGCGTTGTTGACCAGCACGTCGAGCGAAGCCACCGATGCCGCCAGCGCGCGCAGCGCGTCAGGGTCGGTCACGTCGCAGCCCACGGCGCGGCCGCCGACCTCGGCCGCGACTTCTTTCGCCGCCGCCTCGTCGAGATCCACCGCGATCACACGATGGCCGTCCGCGGTCAATCGGCGCGCGATCGCCCGGCCGATCCCGCGGCCCGCCCCCGTCACCAGCGCATGCCCCATTGCCGTGCCCCTGTCTCGAGCGTGGTCGTTCCTTCCCGAAGATGCCGCCGTCCGCCGCCGGTCGACATCCCCGACCAACGCCACGTACTCTAACGCCAAATACTCTATTACCAAAGTTTTTGCACAGAGCAGGAGCGGCCCGGAGTGATGACACTGGGGACACGTTTCACGGAGCTGTTCGGCGTCCGGCATCCCGTGGTGTGCGGCGGCATGACCGGGGTGGGCACGGCCGAGCTGATCGCGGCGGTGGCCGAAGCGGGCGGGCTCGGCTTCCTGACCGCGCTGACCCAGCCCAGCCCGGAGGCCCTGGCCAAGGAAATCAGCCGCTGCCGCGACATGACCGATCAACCGTTCGGGGTGAATCTGACCATCCTGCCGAGCATCGATCCCATCCCCTACGACGAGTACCGGGACGCGGCCATCGAGTCCGGGATCACGCTCTTCGAGACCGCGGGGCGCAGTCCGGAACCGCACATGGCGGCCTTCCGCGCGGCGGGCGCGAAGGTGATTCACAAGTGCGTCAGCGTCCGGCACGCGGTCAAGGCGGAACGGCTCGGCGTCGACGCGGTCAGCATCGACGGTTTCGAATGCGCGGGACATCCGGGCGAGGACGACATCGGTGGGCTGGTCCTGATCCCGGTGACCACCGCCGCATTGTCCATACCGGTGATCGCCAGCGGTGGCATTGCGGACGCGCGCGGGCTGGTCGCAGCGCTGGCCTTGGGTGCCGACGCGGTGAACATGGGCACCAGGTTCGTGGCGACCAAGGAAGCGGCGGTGCACGAGAACGTCAAGCGGCAGATCGTGGCCAACGACGAGCGCTCCACCAACGTGGTGTTCCGCAAGTTCCGCAACACCGCGCGAGTCGCCAAGAACGCCGTCTCGGATGCCGTGATCGACATTGAAGCGCGACCGGACAGCACGTTCGACGACATCGCTGAGCTGGTCTCCGGCAAGCGCGGGCGGACACGAGTCCTGGCCGAGGGCAACATGGACGACGGCCTGTGGTGGGCAGGTCAGTCGCAGGGCCTGATCCATGACGTGCCGTCGTGCCGCGAGCTCATCGAGCGGATCGTCGCCGAGGCCTGCGACCTGATCACGAATCGGCTGGTCCCGGCCGTCCGAACAGCGGGGTGACGACTCGGCGCGGCGCAGCGGTTCCCGGCGCCAGGCCAGATGCACCTGGGCGGAGGGCCCGTGCCGAACATGGACGGACGCAGCGGTGACGCGATCACGAAACCCAGGCGACCAGCACGAGCGCATGACCTGCGGTCGGCATCCACGCCCGGGCGACTGTGGACCCAGACGACCCGCGCGAAGCCATGACCCGCAGTCGGCGACCCTCCCCAGGCAACTGCGGACCCAAACGACCCGCGCGAAGCCATGGCGCCGACGACGCGATGGGCAAGCCGCACAGCCGCCGACACTTTCGGAGATCAACACACCGGACGTCGGTCGTCGTCGATGCTCGACAGCCGGTTCGACGCGTGCCACCCCGCCGCGCTGCCTGCCGAGAAGGGGTGCGGGCCGGCACCGACCCCGCAGCCTCGCCCTGGACGCCTCGGCCCGTCACCGCGTCGGCCAGCGATTGGTGCCGTTCGGCGCCCACTCCGCCCGGTTGTTGCTCTGGGCCACGACGCCGCGGCGCACCCCTAGCGCTTCCTCGGCCCGCCATGTACTCTGACGGCAAATAGTCTATCTTGCGACTATTTGCCGCACTGGGAGCGGAGGCGAGGATCGGCATGGGTGAACGACTCGACGTCGGCGACCGGTTGCTGTCGTACCAGGACGTGCTGCGGCTGGACACCAAGGAGGTGCCGAAACACATCCGCCAGACCTCCCGTGGCTCGTTCGACTTCGACGAAGCGCCGATCGACATCTACATCTCACGGGACTGGCACGAGCGCGAGAAGCAACGGCTGTGGAAGCGCGTCTGGCAGATGGCGTGCCGGGAAGAGCACATCCCGGAAGTCGGCGACCACTACGTCTACCACATCGCCGGCCTGTCCTACCTGATCATCCGGTCCGCACCCGACCGGATCCGGGCCTTCCCGAACGCGTGCCTGCACCGGGGCCGCCAGCTGAAGGACTACCCGGGACGGTGCGCGGAGATCCGCTGCCCGTTCCACGCCATCACCTGGGATCTCGACGGCAACCTCAAACGCATCCCGGCGCCATGGGAGTTCGAGCACGTCGACCCGGAGAAGTTCGCGCTGCCCCAGGTCAGCGTGGACACCTGGGCCGGCTTCGTGTTCATCAATCCGGACCCGGACGCCGAACCGCTCAGCACCTACCTCGGCGACCTGCCCGATCATTTCGCCAAGTGGGACCTGGCGAACCGATACGTCGAGGTGCACGTCTCGAAGCTGCTGCGCTGCAACTGGAAGGTCGCCCAGGAAGCGTTCATGGAGTGCTGGCACGCGGCGGCCACCCACCCGCAGACCGTGCCTTACGCGGCGTTCGGGGTCTGCCAGGTCGACTGCTACGAGCACTTCGCCCGCTTCATCACCCCGTCCGAGGTGGTCGGACCGATGATGCCGGGGGATCCGACCACGGAGGAGATGCTGCGCGCCACGCTGGACGTCCGCGAAGGCGAGGAACTGCCGGTACGGCCGGAGCCGGGTGAGACGGCGCGGTCGTTCGTCGTGCGCACCACCCGGGAGAAGTGGCGTCAGTACCTCGGCGACAAGATCGACGAGTGGGCCGACTGCGAGCTGGTGGACAACTTCACCTACACGGTCTTTCCGAACCTGATGCCATGGGGCGGCGTGCACAAGATCTGCTACCGCTTCCGCCCCAACGGAGACGACCACCGCAGCTGCATCATGGACGTCTTCTACCTGGCCCCGTTCACCGGCGAGCGGCCGCCGCCCGCGGAGGAGATCACGCTGGGCTTCGACGACCCGTTCAGCAGCGTGCCCGCCCTCGGCATCGTCGGCAACATCCTGGACCAGGACTGTTTCAACATGGAGAAGGTGCAGTTCGGGCTGGAGACGACGGCGAAGCCGACGGTGACGTTCGCGTCGTACCAGGAAGACAACCTGCGGTGGATGCAGCGGCTGCTGCGCAAGTACGTGGAGGGGCACTGAGCCATGGCCGGAGGAGTGCGACATCCGTACAGTCGCGACCTGTACGAGCTGGACGAAGACGGCCGCGTGCGAGTCACCAGGCGCAACGGCGAGGTCGGGTACTACAGCTCCGACGGGCGCTGGCTGGCGGGCGCGAAGTTCGACGCGGACCCGCATTTGTGCGGCTGGGTGAGCGCACCGCGCAATGCGCATCGGATCACCGCGCGATAGCCGGAAGCTGGATCGACACGGGCCCTCCCGGCAGGCCCGGCCGCCAGCCGGCCTCACCCGCATCACCACTGGAAAGCGGTAAGAGAAGACCGGGCAAACGCAGGCCACCGAACACGCGCCTCGCCGTCCCAGCCCCGCCAGCACCATCCGCATCCGCTGGAACGCGCGTCAGCCGAGCGACCAGAATCTCGGCGGCTCGGCACAGGGGTGGTGTCGGGACGACCGGCCGTCACTCGTCGAACCGGTCCAAACGAAGCGCATAACTCGGGTCGTCGCGACCCCGGCTGCCCGGCAGGTCGTAACCGGCGCGGCCACCGCCCAGCACCATCCTCGACGGCTGGCACTGGTTCCACTCCACCGTGATCCGACGCCGCCAGATCCGCCACACCCCATCGCGTTTGACCAGCTTGTCGAGGTACCGACCACCGGTGAGGTATTCGTGTTCGCCGTCGAGCGTGCCTTCGCGCCTGGCTCGCTCGGCATACTCCTCACCGAAGAACCGCGCCACGGAATCCCAGCCGCCCGGCACGCGGTAATAGCCCAACAGGTACGACTCGGCGATCGCCCGATCCCCGTCGACGTCGACCAGTTCGTTGGTCACGTGGTGCACGCCGTAGCTGGTCTGCTCGCGCAGCCGCGCAATCATGAATTCGGCGAACTCGTGTGCATTGCCCTCGAACGTGCCGTGCACGTCGATCGCGTCGTCGTGATAGACGGACTTGAGCAGCTGGAGGTCGCAGCGGTCGATGGCCCGCGCGTACCGGTGCAAGACCTCCACGATCTGCTGCCGGTTGTACACCGCCTGAAGCATCTCGTTCCGGTCGGCGGGTTCCTCGCGCGGCGCGAACAGCATGCGTCCCTCCTTCACCCCGACGCCGACTGCACGAACGCGGCGGCCGCTTCGCCCGCCATCCGGCCCACCCCTGCGGCGCTGGCCAGTGAGCTGCCGGAGCCGGAGTAGGTCGGACCGACGATGCCGCCCGTGCACTCGCCGGCCGCGTACAGACCAGGAATCACGTTGCCGTCGATGCCGACGACACGCGCGTGATCGTCGATACGCAAGCCGTACCCGGTGTGGGCAACAGCCGTCGGCCGGACCTCCACGGCGTAATAGGGCGGCGTCGCGATCGGATGGAGAAACCTGGCGGCTTTTCCGAAGTCGGTGTCCTCACCTGCCGCCACCAGCTGGTTGTAGCGGGCCACGGTCCCGGCCAGATTCTCAAGGGGAAGGTCCGTGCCTGCGGCCAGCTGCTCGAGCGAGTCGGCGACGTGCACGCGCGGGTGATCCCGGTACCGGTCCATCATGTCGGCGGTGTAGTGCTTGGGCCTGAACTTCGCATGGTTCGGCCAGACCTGCTTGTACGCGTCGGCGTAGCGGTCGGCGAGCCCAGGGGGTGGTCGCAGCGCGGCGTCGTCGAACACCACGAACCCGACGTTGTCACGGGCCTTCATCAGGCTGTCGAGGATCCCGTACGGCGCGGTCTCGTCGCAGAACCGGCGGCCGTGCTTGTCCAGCAGGATCGTCCAGCCCGGCAGGAAAGCCTCGTGCACGGTGTCGATCCCCGGGTTCAGCATCCGCAAGCCACGGTTCTCACCGGTCAACTGCGCACCGAGCTGCTGGGCGAAGCGGATGTGGTCACCGCGAGCGCCACTGGCACCGATGTAGAACGTCTCGCCCGGTAACCAGGCAAGCGGGTAGTACGCGGCGAGATGGTCCGGGTTGGCACCGAATCCTCCGGTCGCCACGACCACGGCGCCGGCGGTCACCGTCTCACCCGCAGCCCGCACGCCTGCCACTCGCCCGTTCCTGCGGATCAGCTCGTCGACCCGATTGCCGAGGGCGAAGTCGACACCTGCTTGCCGGCAGCGCTTGACCAGGGCGTCCACGATGGCCTGGCCGCCGCCGTCGACACAGTGGCCCCGCGGCTGCCGGTCGTCGCCGCTGAAGATGAGCCGATCGCAGAACGGAACGCCGCGGTCCTCGAGCCAGTCGATGGTTTCTCCGCTGCGGGCCGCCCACCGCCGGACCGGCCCGGCCGCGACATCCCAGCCGTTGATCGCCAGGTAGTCGGAGAACAGGTCGTCCTCGTCCTCCTCGATGCCCGCCGCGCGCTGCAGCCGGCTCCGGCTGCCCATGATCACTCCGCCGGACAGCCGGGTCGATCCGCCGAGAACACCTTCGGACTCGACGACCAGCACATCGCGGCATCCGTTCTCCCTGGCGGTGAGCGCGGCGGCCAGGCCACCGAGACCGGAGCCGATGACGACGACGGCGAAGTCCGGACCGGTCATACCGGGCTCCTGCGCACGGGCGCCCGCTGCGACAGGCGCAGATGAGACGAATCGTTGAGGCACGTCAGCTCCCGCTGCCCGGTACGTGCGGCTAGCACTCCGGTGATCCCCGTGTGGGCCGGGTGGGCGACGACGGGGCCCGACACACCGAGAATGTCCCCGACGAACGCGTTGATGACCGGGCTGTGCGTGACGATCACGACACGCTGGCCCGCGTGCGCGGCAATGATGCCGTCGATGGCGCCGACGGCATCCTGGTCAGCGGAGCACCAGGTCAGGCGCCTCTCGATGCGGGGCACCAAGCCAAGGCGCCCAGCCAGCACAGCCGCCGTGTCCGTGGCACAGCGCTCCGGCGCCGTGTACAGGGCGTCCCACACTTCGTGGTGCAGCCGATCGGCCGCAGCGCGAGCCTGCTCCCATCCGACGGGACTCAGCCCAGCGTCATCGCGCGCCCGCCGGTCGCGCTCGGCGTGCCGGATGATGGCGAGTTCCACGTGGCCGACCTCCGTCGTCCTGCCGTTCCAACGACTACTACTCTATCGCTCAACTCTTGGAAAGTGGATATCCTTGCTCCGATCGCATTGAGCTCGACCGTGACCCACCCCCAGCCAGGGAGGTAGCGGAAGCGGTTCACCGAGCCGTAGCCGGGCCGGAACACCGACGTCCTCGACAAGCCGAGCACCATGGCGAGGAAGTTGTTGATCACGCCACCGTGGGTGACCGCGACGGCGTGCTCGACGCCGGCCACTCGCATTCGTTCGACCGCCGCCCGGATCCGGCCCCGGAACTCGTCGAGCGTCGTCCCCCATGGCGACAAGTCGCCCGCCAGGTAGGCGCGGTAAGGGTCGACACCGTCCTCCCAGTGCACGTATCGCTGGGTGTCGCGGTCGAACTCGGCGAGGTCGTCGTCGATCACCGGGCAACAACCAGGCAGGAGCACTTCGGCACTCTCCCGGGCGCGACGCAGCGGAGAACAGAAGAGAGCATCGCAGCCGTCGACCTCGACGAGCCTCCTGGCGCCTGTCATCTGCGCCCACCCCGTGCGACTCAGTGGCGGATCCGCGCGCTCGGACTCGCCGACGTTGCGCTCCGGCTCCCCGTGGCGCACCAGCGTGAGCATCATCCGCCCACCCCCTCGTCCATCACCCGGAAACCACGCATCACCGCCTATCTATTGCCAAATAGTTTATCAGTCGACTTTAAGCGAGAACCACGTCACACTCCGCTGGGAGGGTCACCATGGTCGATATCTCGCGTCCCTGGATCGTGGACTCGCCGCTGAGCGAACGATGGCCGGTCTACACCAGAGCGAACGTCGGGGAGGTGTCGCCGAACGTCACCACGCCCCTGATGTGGAGCATGATCGGCGGGCCGCCCGCGGAGCGCGAGTGGAAACAGGCCCTGGTCGAGTTCGGCGCCTTCGACATCGACGAGTTCCGCCCCGATCACATCGACATCCAGGGGATGGTGCACGGCTACATCTACCTGAACCTGTCCCACGCGCGGACGTTCGGGGCGCGGATGCCCGGCGCCAGCCCGGAACTGATGGACCGCACCTACCTGGGCGAGGTGGAGGCGCCGCCGTACGTGCCGCACCCCGACGACGCCAAACCCGAGTACACCGAGCGCATCATGCAGACGGTGCAGCGCGTACTCAGTGAGCGGGACAGGCCGGATGTCTGGGAGCACCGGGAGATCGCCGCACGGTTGCGCGCCGAACGCCCCGATCTGACGACGTTGTCGGACGCGGAGCTCATTGCACGGGAACGCCGGATCATGAAGGACCCGTACGCACCCGTGCTCCGCACCCACCTGCGCATGGTCTACGAAGGTTCCGTGGTGACCGGCGCGCTCGATCAGGCCGTCGCCGCGATGGGCGACAAGAGCCTGGCGATCCGCCTCATGGGCGGTCTCGGCGACATCGCGTCGGCCGAGCCGAACCAGGCGATGTGGCGGCTTGCCAGGATGGTCAACGCGGATGCCGGGCTCACCGCGGAGTTCGAGCGCGGCGTCGCCGACCTCGACGCTCGCCTTCGCGCCGGAAGCAGCGAGGCAGCCAAGGCATTCGTCACGGAGTTCGACAAGTTCTTGTACGAGTACGGGTCGCGGTCGACCGACGAGTGGGCCGCCGCGCCCAAGACCTGGGAGACGCACCCGGCGATTCCGCTGGGCATGATCGACCGGATGCGGCTGCAGGGCGACGACAAGGAGCCCGCCCGCCAATCTGCCAGACTGCGCGCAGAACGCGAGCAGCTTGCCGCGCAAGTGCGTGATCAGCTCGCGGGCAATCAGGAAGCGCTCGGCCAGTTCGAGGCCGTGCTAGCCAGCGCCGAGCTCTATTCGCGGGCACGGGAACAGAGCAAGAGCAACTGCATCCGGATCCTACACGAAGCCCGCCTGCCCATCTGGGAGCTCGGCAAGCGGTACGTGGCCAAGGGCGTCCTCGGCAAGCCGGAGGACATCACGATGCTGCTGGAAAGCGAGCTGGACCACTTCATCGCCGACCCGCAGTCGTTCGTCCCGGTGATCGAGGAGCGCTGGGAGTGGTACGACGCGCTCGACGAGCTCGAGCCACCGTTCTTCATCAACGGGGAGATCCCGCCGGTCACCACGTGGCCGAAGAAGAAGGACCCTGCGCACCAGCCGGCAGAGCCCGGAACCGTGCTGGAAGGGCTCGGGGCATGTCCCGGCACGGCGACCGGGGTCGCGCGGGTCATCACCGATCCCGAGGACGCACCCGATCTCGAGCCCGGCGAGATCCTCGTCGCCCCGATGACCGACCCCGGGTGGACGCCGATCTTCACGTCCGCGGCGGCCGTCGTGGTCAACGTCGGTTCACCGATGAGCCATGCCGCGATCGTCAGCCGGGAGCTGGGCATTCCCTGCGTGCTCGGGGTGCGGGGTGCCACCAAGAAGATCAAGGACGGGATGACGTTGACGGTCGACGGCACCACCGGGAAGGTCACCGTGCACTGATCGGGCAGTTGGCGGCTCGAGTGGGATCGGCTCCGGCCGGGCCCGGCACCTGCTGCGTGCTCCCCGGCCTGCTCGATGTTCACGGGACATCGGCTTGCGTTCAGGTGCGGATGTGCCCGCATGTGCCACGCGGCAGATGACGGATCGTGCCCGTCCGCGCGGCCGACTCACCCTGCCCGGCAGGACGCCCACGGTGCGCGCTGGATTTCGGGTGCGGCGTGGGCAGGCTGGGCCACGTGGCCTGGCGGCGTCGTCTGTCTCCGGCAGGGCTCGCCAGCTCGTGCGATGCGGCACCGCGAGCCCTAGCCGGGAGCCCGGCAGAGTGACATCTTTGTCGCATGCGTGCGCGTTCAACGGGGAACCTGCCCGCGGATCTGACCAGCTTCGTCGGCAGACGCACCGAACTCATCCAGCTCAAAGGCCTGCTGGCGGCGACGCGGCTCATCACATTGACCGGCACGGGCGGGATCGGCAAGACGCGGCTCGCCCGCCGGCTGGCCAGCGAGGTTCGCCGCACGTTTCTGGACGGTGTCTGGCTGGTCGAGCTGGCCGATCTGCACCAGGGCACGCTGCTGCCCCAGGCCCTCGGCAGCGCCTTGGGCGTCCGGGACGAATCGAGCGACCCGGTCGGCACCGTGATCGATCACTTGCGTTCCCGCCGGTGTTTGCTCGTGCTGGACAACTGCGAGCACCTGACCGAGCCCTGTGCCGCGCTGGTCGGCGAAGTGCTGCAGGCAGCTCCCTGGGTCAAGATCGTCGCCACCAGCAGGCATGTGCTGGGCGTCGAGGGCGAGCAGATCTTCCCCGTCGACCCGCTCACTCACGAGGCGGCCGACGACCGTCCCAACGAGGCCATGGAGCTGTTCGAGGAGCGGGCGTCAGCGGCCGACCCGAACTTCTGCATCACCGCAGGCAATCGCGCAACGGTGGACGCGATCTGCCGACGGCTCGAAGGTCTCCCGCTCGCGGTGGAGCTGGCCGCAGCGAACGTCCGCACGTTCCCGCCCGACGAGATCCTGGACCGGCTGCAAGATCCCGCGCTGCTCACCGCCAAGGAGCAGACGCGTCCCTCGCGCCATCACACGCTGCGCGCGGCCGTCGAGTGGAGCTATCGGTTGTGCACGCGTCAGGAGCAGCGGGTCTGGGAGCAGTTGTCGGTGTTCGCAGGCGGTTTCACCGCCGAAGCCGCGCACGCTGTGTGCACGGTGGTCGACGACA
>Ga0207875_100425_pt1 | contig 18498 bp, 19 predicted proteins | sample CeladaPassage60A_FD_187476 | JGI IMG/M metagenome (GOLD analysis project Ga0207875, IMG submission 187476) | Cellulose-adapted microbial communities from the Joint BioEnergy Institute, USA - Passage3 60A (SPAdes) (version 2) | ecosystem: Engineered > Bioreactor > Continuous culture > Unclassified... | reverse complement strand
CGCACGCACGATCCTCGCTCGAAGTCGCCGGGCGGCCGGAACGACGGTCAGCGCTCGGTGATCGGCGGCGGGTTGGTGACGCGGATTCCGGTGCGACCGAAGTGCCGCTGCACCGCCTCCCGCCAGGCGCCGCTGTCGATCATCTCCTGGAGCGCGGCGTTGACCGCACGCCTGCCGTCCTCGTCGTGCGGGGGCAGGCCGATGCCGTAGCGCGCGACGGTGAACTGCCCGCCGACCAGCTTCAGCAGCTCCGGGTGCTTGGCGACGTAGCCGGCCAGGATCGCCTCGTCGGTGGTGACCGCGTCGACCAGGTCGGCGAGCAACGCCGTCACGCAGTCCGGCTCACGCGGGTACTCGACCAGCTTCACCCGCTCGGCATACCGCTTCTTGACCTCTTCCGCCGCCGTGCTCCCGGTGACCGAGCACAGGCGCTTGCCGTCCAGCGAGTTCGGCCCGGTGATGTCCGTGGTGTCCTTGCGCACCAGGATCGACTGGCCGGTGACGAAGTAGGGCCCGGCGAACAGCACCTTCCGCTTGCCGCGCGCGGGGATGGTGAAGGCGCTGATCACCATGTCGACCGCGCCGGACAGCAGCACTTCCTCGCGCTCGGCCGCCACCACGTCGCGCCAGGTGATGTTTTCCGGTTCGACGCCGAGCTCAGCGGCGACGAACTCGCCGACGTCGATGTCGAAACCGACGAACCGGCCGTCCAGCGTGCGCTCGGACAGCCCCGGCTGGCTGAACCGGGTGCCGATGATCAGCTTTCCGGTCTCGTCGGCCTTGGTGACCAGGGAGTTCTCAGCCGCCGACGGAGCGCAGCCGGTCAGGCAGGCACTCGCCAGCAAGACGGTCACCGCCGCCAACGCCGCTGGACGCCACACCGTACCTCCCACACAAGCCACACACGCGGGCCCATAGCCTAGATGAGCCCGGGGGCGTTCACGTGCCGTCGCGGCACCAACTTCCCACCAGCGAGTGCCGGATCCGGTCGCGCCCGACGCGGGGCAGGTGGCGATCTCATCGACAGGAGCGCAGACGAGATGGGCGGAGCCGAACGAGCAGAACGCCGCAGGCGCCGGGAACTGGCCCAGCAGCGGGCCGCCATGGCCAGGCAGGCAGGCAAGACCGGCTCGGGATCGGCAGACGCACCCCGCCCTCCCGTCGACCGGGCGCGGCTGCGCAAGGTCGCCTTCACCGTCGGCGGGGCCGCGATCGTGGTGGCGCTGATCGTCGTCGCCGTGCTGTGGTTCGACGCGCGGAAGAACGCCACCGAAGGACGTGCCATCCCGGTGGTGCGATCAGCGGAACTTCCCGAGACCAGGGACGGCGCCGTGGTGGTGCTCGGCGACGACAAGGCCCCGGTCACCATCGACATCTACGCCGACTTCCTCTGCCCGGCGTGCGGTCAGTTCCACGAACGCGACGGCAAGGACATCGCGAACCGGATCCGCGAGGGCCAGCTGCGGGTGCGGCAGCACATGGTGCCGATGCTCGTCGAAGCGTCCGACCCGCCCGGTTACTCCATGGACGCGGCCAACGCGGCGCTGTGCGCGGCCGACGAGAGGAAGTTCACCGCGTTCCACGACAGCCTGTTCGCCAGCCAGCCGGAAGAGGGGACGCGCGGCTGGGACAAGGCCCAGCTCACCGAGCTGGGCAGGAAGCTGGGCCTGGGCGAGACGTTCGCCGAGTGCGTGGCCAAGCGGACCTATCACCGCGAGCTGGACCAGGCGTTCCGGACCGCGCTGGAGCAGATCGACGACTTCGCCACGCCCGCGGTGATCGGGCCGGACGGCCGCATCGACGTGAGCAAGCCGGGCTGGCTGGATCGGCTGGGCTGACGCACGCCGGGCAGCCGCCGGCCGGCGGTCCGACGGCAAGAGCATTTTCGGGCCCCCGGCGACAGCGGGGAAATCGGCGTGCTGTACGGTATGGACACCAGCAAGGGGCTGTGGCGCAGCTGGTAGCGCACCACACTGGCAGTGTGGGGGTCACGGGTTCGAGTCCCGTCAGCTCCACCAAATTAGTCATTGCACGAACACTTCCCTTCGTGGCCCTGGCTGGCGTGTTGTCGCTGGTCAGGGCCGTGTTTGTGTCTGCTGCTGTCTCGGCTGTCCCGTCAGTGTGGGGTTGGGGGATGCGGAAGACTGGGACGATGGTGCTGGGGCTGGTGATCTTGATTTCGGCGATGAGGGTTTCGATCAGGGCTTTGCGGGTCTGGTCGGTTCCGGAGTCGATGATCTCGGTGATGTGCTCGGCGACCTCCGTGAGGGTGGCGGTGTCGGGCACGGTGGGTTCGGCGTCGAGTGCGGCGGCCAGCTCGTCACGGCGTGTCTGAAGCTGCTTGCTGGTGGCGCGTAGCTCGGCGAGCCGCTGGCCGACCAACTCCTCATCGAGGGTGCCGTTTTCGAACGCGGTCAGGTAGCGGTCGATCTTGCCGTTGGTCTCAGTGATCTTGGCCTCCACGCTGGCGAGTTCGGCTTGCTGGGTGTCCTGCCCGGCGTGGTGCTGGCGCTGCGCCTCGGCCACGGCATCGGCGATGAGCGTGTGGTGGTTGCGGTAGAACCCCGCCAGCGCATCGAGCACGGCCGCCTCTACCACGTCGGCGTTGAGCCGGTGCCCGTCGCACTTGGCGGTGTCGTAGCGGGACCGGGTGAAGCACGTGTAGTAGCGGTTAGGTCTTGTTCTTGCCGGTGGCGCGGGTGCCGATCATGGCCTTGGCGCACTGCGGGCAGCGCATCAATCCGGTGAGCTGGTAGTCGGAGCCGTTGGCGCGGCGGTGGGCGTGGTCCTCGCCCCGCTCGGCGAGAAGCCGCTGTGCGTCCTCGAACGTCTCAGTGTCCACGAGTGGGGTGTGACACTCGTCCACGGTGATCTCCCGGAAGGACAGTTCGCCGATGTAGATGCGGTTCGACAGGACGCGAAGGACTTGGTAGGCGGACCAGGTGCCGCCGGTGGTGGTGCGGTGTCCGCGCTCGTTGAGCACGCGGGCGACGACCTTGGAGCCGAGCCGGTCTTGGGTGTAGAGCCGGAAGATCAACCGCACGATCGGCGATTCGTCGGTGTTGGGCACGAGCCGGTGGGTGTCGGGGTTGACGGTGTAGCCGAACGGACGCCTGCCGCCCTTCCACAAGCCCTTGGCGGCCTTGCGTTCCATCCCGTTGATCACGCGGTCGATGATGGTGTCGCGCTCGAACTGGGCGAACATGCCCAGCATCTGCACGAGCATCCGACCCATCGGCGTGGAGGTGTCGAATGGCTCCGTGGCGGAACGGAACGCCACCCCACACTGGTCCAGCTCGTCGAGCAGGGTCACCATGTCCCGCAGGTTCCGGGAGAACCTATCGACCCGGTAGACCAGCAGCACGTCAATCAACCCGGCGCGAGCGGCGGCCAACGCGCGTTGCAGGTCGTCGCGGTCGGTGGTGGCCCCGGAGGCCGCGGGAGTGCGGATAGTGACCGGCACCGACGCCGGGGTGGGAATCCAGCATGGCCAGAACTTGGCCGAAATCCCACTGCTCGTCCAGGCTGGTCTGTCCGCTATGGACGCGATCGTCGCCGGCACCAGGACTGCCGCCGAGGTGTGCGGCCTGGGCGACCGGATCGGGACCCTGGGGGCCGGAAAACTCGCCGACGTGGTGATACATAAAAGTCGGTCTCGTATCAGCATGTGCTCAGAAGTTCGCGTTATGGCCAGTTCAGTGGAGTCAGGCGAGAACTATTGATACATGGCTGGGAAGTCTGTATCGTGAGCACGGTCACGGTTGCCCTACCTGCGGAGGCTTCGACTCTATGTCTGCCGAAACGCCCGAGTTTGCCGAGTTCGACTTCCACACGATCGTCGGCCCTTTCAAGCCTCGGGTCGCGACCATGCAACCCACGTCCGTCTACCACGGACTAGGGATGCAGGTTCAGTACGTCTACGCGTTCCTTGGCGACGACGACGGCAACTCCTACGTTGTCGAGCGCAAGTTCATCGGCTCCATGACGGGCGGCGCCTACGTCATGTGCAACGAGCTGGGCACCCTCGGCCTGCGACCCGAGACCAGCATTACCGCGCGCGGCGAGGTGATCCGGAAGAGTACCCCCGAACTGCGCCGCTGGTCGGACCCAGTGATCCAGCGGATCGGCGAGGGCACTGCCCCCGCCGACGAACGACCGCTGACGGTCGAAATCACTGACACCTCGGTCCTCTGGGATGAGGGCGACGTCCTGCACATCCAGGGCACCCCGGGCGCCCTGGGAGTCCAGGGCTACGCCCCGATGCCCAACGACCCCTGGTTCTACTCCTCCTATCCCAGCCGGGTGGAGGGCACTGTCGTCGGCCGGCCGTGCCGGGGAATCATGGTGCTGGAAACCGGTTTCTGGAAGCACGGGGTCGAGCCCAAGGAGGCCAAGTTCTTCCAGGAGCTCGAGCAGAGCTTCAACGCGTTCGGCAATCTGCTCGACGATGGCACTATGCAGTGGGGCTACTTGGTGCGCGGCAAGCGCGGCATCTGCATGGCCGCAGTCGTCGAGGACCTTGGTGGGGTCGGAAAGGTCGTGCTGGCCAACAACGAACTGGATTGCCGCTACCGGGTGGAGGAGTCCGGCCAGATCTATTATGCGACCCAGGAGTCGGCTGGTCAGGTCTGGGAGTTCACCAGCGACAAGACCGGCCACATGGACGCCTTCGAGGCGTCGCGATGGGGCGGATACGGCTCCATGGCGGGCGTTACCACGCGCCGTGGCGACTCGCGGAAGGTCGAGTTCGGCTATGGCTGGTTCGAGTACTTCCGTGACCGTATCCCCGCTGAGAAGCGACTGCGCTGACCGGGGACGCCGTCGATCGCGCCGATGATCTGCTCCGTCCGCAGCCTCGCGGACGATCCGGCTTCCGTCCGCCTGCCGGCGGGCGGCCACGCGGTCCGGTGCCGACATCGTGAGTACGGGACCCTCGTCCCGCACCCGCCGGACGGAAACATCAACCGACCGAATTGGACGGACGTCAGAGAATGGGAAAGAACCACAACGTCGTGGAGTTGTTCGACCCGGTCAGGGGCGGCAGCGAGCCGAACCGCTACTGGACGCGGACCAACACCGCCGAAGCCACCCCGGACCTGCTCAAGGCACTCGAGTGGGACGTCTTCGGTACCGGCCTCGAAGAGGGCTTCATCCGTTCGATGGTCGACTTTGGCGTGCTCGCCAAGGGCGAGCGTGTCGTCTCCGACGACCCCAACGAGCGCATGACGTCAGTTTTCTACGGCCGCCAGGCCGTCAACGTGGACCTCCTTCGGCTAATCCTTGCGCGGCTGCCCGGGCTCTCGCCGGATAACGTGGAGCGCGACCTGCTCGGCAGTGTCCGGCCCGGCCTCGCGAAGGAACCGTCCGCGCCACTACGGATGCCGATCATCGCCTACAAGCTGCCGAGGCAGATGCTTGGCTTGGAACGGCGCGTGCGGCGGCTGTACGCCGAGCAATTGCGGTGGTGGCAGACCGAAGTGTTCGACGTCTACCGCAGGGACCGGGCTCCGGGCGCTTCGGCGATCGACCGGCTGGAGCGCGCGAGCACGCGGTACGCGAACGCGTTCACCGTCCACTCGATCGTGCGGTGGCTGCTCCCGGTCGCCGAGAAGATCGTGCATGACCTGGCCGAGAAGGTAGGCCGAGCCGACCTGATCCCGCACGTGCTGGCCGGGCACGGTGAGCTCACGGAGATGGCGCTGGCCCGGCACATCTGGGCGGTCGGCACCGGCGACAGGTCGCTCGAGAGCTTCCTGCGCGAGTACGGTTTCCACGGCCCCCGCACCGGCAACCTCAGCGCCCACTCGTGGCGGGAGCAGCCTGAGTACGTCGAGCGTCTCGCCCAGCGGATGCATGACCGGACCGACCTCGCAGATCCGGTGGATCGGGAGCGCGCGGCGCGCGCGGAGCACGCGCGGGCGGTGGCCGAGCTCCTCAAGGCCACACCACCGGCACGCCGGGCGCTGCTGCGCTTCGGATTGGCGCGGGCGGCCGGTCTCACCCGTAAGCTCGAGCTCGGCAAAGCCGCCTATCTGATGGGACTCGACGGGGCCCGGTTGGCCGCGCGCGATCTCGGCACCGAACTCGCCGACCTCAGCGTGCTCAAGGAACCCGAGGACGTCTTCTTCCTCACCCGCGCGGAGCTGCGGCAGGTGGTCTCCGGCGACCTGCCGGATCCAGCGGCGCTCGTAGCGTATCGCCGGGAGCAGCGCGAGATGTACGAAAACGGCGACATTCCCATCACGTTCACCGGCGACCCGGTCCTCACGGTGCCCGAGACGGCGGTGGCGACCGACGCGGCCACCGGTGCCGCCATCCCCACGGTGGTGGAGTTGTCTGGAGCAGCGGCGGGGGGCGGTGTCGTGCGCGGTCGTGCGCGCATCGTCCTCGACTCGAACGAGGAGGTGGAGTTCGAGCAGGACGACATCCTCGTGTGCCGGTTCAGTGATCCGTCGTGGACCCCGCTGTTCCTCATGGCGAGCGGGGTCGTGATCGACATCGGCAGCTTTTCCAGCCACGGCGCCGTTGTCGCACGTGAGCTCGGCATCCCCTACGTGATCGGCACCGGGGACGGCACCACGAAACTGCGGGAAAAGGACCTCATCGAGGTCGACGGCGAGCGCGGAGTCGTCCGCCGGCTCGGCCCGCCTGCATCGGACTGATGAGCCGGCCGCCCCACCGCCGCGCCCGACCGGCGCGAACCCTGACTCGAAGCGCACCGACGAGCGACTGGAGACCCTGTGGAGACCGCAGTTCCCATTAGGTATATCGACCGCAGGTGACACCGGACGCATTCGCCGACGCGGTGGCCGCGTGCGCGGCCAGGGGGTGGTTGACCATTTCGCGTCGTGAGACCAGCTGACCAGCTGGCGGCCGCCGCTGCTGTGGAACCCGGACGTGACGCCGATGGCGGCACGAATGCCGGACATGGACTCCTGGCCCGATGTGCTGGCGATGAGCGCATACGCGGTGGCACCCACGCCGGGCATCGGCACGGCGGTCAGCCTGGACGCGTTACGCCGCGGTCCGGCCGAGTTGATGCAGACGATGCTGACGTTGAGCAACCTGACCCGCGGTCGGTCGATCTTCATGATCGGGGCGGGTGAGCAGAAGCAGGCCAAGCCGTTCGGCTGGAAGCGCGGCGAAGGACTCAAACGGCTGGAGGACAGTCTGCAGATCTTCCGCAGGTTCTGGGAGGAGGACGGCCCGATTTCGTTCCAGGGCCACTTCTGGGAACTGCGAGACGCCTGGCTGGGGGGGCGCGAAACCTTACCGGCCACGGATCTGGGCGCTCGGCGGCGGGCCGAAGCTGCTCGATCTGGCGACCAGTTACGCCGACGGGTTCGCCACGATGGTCCCGCTGGTCGCGGCGAGCCCGGGGCAATGGGCGGTCGCGGGGGCGGGGTGCCCCGAATACCGCGGCCAGTTCTACGAGATCCGCGGTGCAGGTCGGACCCTCGACCGGACGGCGGCCCGTGCCGGAGGCTGATCCGACCACCCGCTCCAGGGCTCACTCGCCCAGCAAGGCCACGGTGCTCGCGCGGCACGTGCGCCCGCCGGTACCCTGGACCGGGCCTCCGAGGTCGTCGCCCGTCCTCCAGGCACCGGCCGCGACGACTTGCGCGGGCTTGCCGTTGGGGGATCGGCCATGATCGCTGGAAACAGAGGGCACCCGGCGAGATGACCGACCGCCCCGAGAGCAACGACGCAGTCCAGGGACACAATGTGTGGGTCGGTGTCCACCACACGCCGCGGCGAGGTCCGCGGCGTCGAGTTCGACGCCACCTGGATCGACGGTGACGCAGGAGAGGAACACAGTGTCGAAACCCGACACGCGGCGTGCTAGCGGTGTCCAGAGAAGGATCCTGGACGCCGCCCGGGAGGTGTTCCGGCAGCACGGTGAGGCCAGCGCGAGCATGGACGACATCGCGACCGCTGCCGGTATCGCCCGGCCCAACATCTACCGGTACTTCGCCAACCGGAAGGCACTGGTGTTGGAGGTGCTGGTCGCCGAGATCGAGGCCTCCAATGCGGAACGCCGGAGGGCGCTTCCCATCATCGGTCCGGTACGCGAGCTACTTGTGGAGTCTCTCGTGATGGGCGCGGAGCGGGTTCGTGCCAACAAGTTGCTCACCGCGACCCTCAAGGACGGGCTTGACGTCGCCGCTCAGGTCGTCAGCGGCGACCGCCGCATCCTCGATGTCGAGTTCGAGTATTGGGCTCCGCTGCTGGCCCACGGCCGGGCCCGGCGAGAGATCACACCGCATCTGTCTGACGAGCGCATCGTCCGCTGGTTCATGACCTTCCATTTCCTCGCGGCGTCCCGCCCCGAACTGGTGGACGACGACGTGCGATCCTGGATCGCCGATTTCATCGTCCCTCCGGTGCTCGCCCAAGGCTGACCACCGGCGACCGCCGCGATCGCGGCGGTGACTTTTGGTTGCCAGGTTTGACGGGGTCGGACGTTCAGTTCGTGCGCGAGTCTGTGGCGGAAACGTGCTCCCCGGCGACATTCGCGCCGGGGAGCACGTGATTACTTGCGCAGTCCGTCCTCGGTGACCCGGTTGGCAAAGCCCTCGAGCCAGGTGAGACCGTCCACGAGCTCGCGGGTGTCACCCACCTTGCGCGTCTGGCCGTATTGCGCCCGGTAGTTGGCCCAGCGGGATTCGGAGAACTCGGTCATCCGGCCCGTACGCGGTCCGACGAACTCGTACTGCACGCCGCCGACGTCGTAGGTCGCTGCGGTCGGCCAGTCGTCTGCGTCCATGTCGAAGCGGGCTTCCAGGAACGGCGTCATCGCCGCGACCTTGTCTCCCTCGACGACGACGGCAGGCGTGAAGCCGTCGCGACCCATCACCAGGTGGCCCCATTCGTAGGTGCCGTCGGCGAACTTGTTGCAGAACACCGTCCACATGATCTGGAGGTCGTTGAAGTATCCGTACTCCTTCCACTCAAGGCCGTGCCGCCAGTAGGCGTTGTCGAACCAGATCGGGCCCTGTACCTGCCTGCCCTGGAAGTTCCCGGTCATCCAGTAGCAGGTGCTGGTGTAGATGAGTGGCAGCTCACGCGCCGGCGCGAAGAACTGCACGCCGTGCCCGGCGCTCTCGCCCTCCAGCTGAAAGATGTCTCCTTCGTCGTAGACCAGCCGGTCGCCGGTCCAGTGCAGCGTCATTGGCTGCTCGCCCTCGGGGAGGATGCCCGCAGGCAGGCGCTGGAAAACCGGGTCATACCACTTGCGCTCGACACCACCTAGTATCCGCCGGAGTTCGCCGCGCGCGGTGCGTCCGGAGTCGGGGTGCACGTCGAGCTCGCGGGTCGGGTCGCCGTCCTGGGTCATGATGAAGCCGCCGCTCGTCAACGAGCCGACGAACTTCCGCTCTGCGCAATAGGTGAGCCCCTCGTCGTCATGGAAGAACCCATAAAGCCAGGTGGCCTGCAGGTTCAGTCCATGCAGCTCCTGATCGACCTGCATCCGATCGGGGTTGGGGTCGAACGAGCCGACAACGACGCGGTGGCCGAAATCGCCGAACGTGGGCATTGACGTATCCTCCAGTAGGTTGTCGCACACGGTGATTTTCAGTGGTTCAGATCAGGATCATCCAGCCGTCGGTGGCATTACCGACGGGGACGAATCCGCCCGGGACAGGACTGTCACGGTGCCCTTGGCCCCATCGACGCGGACGATGTCACCGGTACGCAGCACGCTCGTCCCGTTACCGACGTTGATCACACAAGGCACCCCGAGTTCGCGGGCGATGATCGGGCCATGGCTGTTCGGCCCGCCAATGTCGATCACGACGGCGTCGACCAACGCGAACAACGGGGTCCAGCTCGGGTTGGTCACCTTGCAGACGAGAATCTCCCCGGGCTGGACATCGTCGCCTTCTTCGTCGACGTCGCGCACGACGCGGACGGGCCCTTCGGCCGTTCCCGAACTGCCGGGGATCCCCGTGATCTCGATGACGTCCTGCTGCTCGTCAGGAGCGGCGACGGGTTCGGGCATGCCGTAGAAGGTCATCGGTAGTTCGATGGCTTCGTAGGCTTTCCGGCAGGACCGGCGGTATTCGACGATTTCCCTGGCCCGCTTCGGGGGCCGTTGCTCGAGCTCGTCAACGGTGAAGAAGAACACGTCCTCGGGATCGTCGATGACGCCCTCGTCCGCGAGCCGGGCACCGATGCGCCGGGCGGCGGCCCGGCATCCGTCGATGGCCATGTGATAGGTGCTTTTGCCCAGCTCGAGGTTGCGGACCTGTCGGGCGGCCTGCCGGAAAAGAAACCGTGCCAAGGGTCGCTTCAGGGGGCTGATCGCGTCCAGGATCTGCTGCTCGGCGTCTTCGCGCGCCGCGACCGCGGCACGTTCCCGGTCCTCGGAATCCTCGCGAGTGGCGAGGGCATGCGCGCGCGGGAGCAAGGATTCCGGATTCTCCCGCCACGGGGTTGTCCACACCAGGCCTTCGTTGGGGCCGTAGTAACCGTATTCCGCGACGAACTCGTCGAGGGTGATCTCACCCTTGCCGAGTCGCCGGAAATCGCGCGCCAGCGACAGTTCCGTCACATCTCCATAGCCCGCGAACAGCGGCAGCGCCAGCTCTGGATGACCCGCCGCCTCCGCCAGGCTCACCAGCGCGCCTTGTATTGCGGTGATGAAAGTGCGTACCCGGACGTGCAGACGCATCGTGGCACGGAACCGTGCGCCGGCCGCCCGCAGGTCGGCGACCGGATCGCCCTGAGCGCCGCCACGCAGCACATCCCGTGTCCACCAGCGCTTCGTCTCCGCGTTGAGCTCGCGGAGCTCCCGGTCGGTCCGCCGGTAGGCGCCGGGTAGCTTGACGAGCATGACGGGTAGCCTGCGATTGGAGCTCTTTTCCGGCTTCAGTCCACTACGGACGCTCCCACACGTGTCCCGTTCGAAGTCATCGGGCGAGCCACCTGGAATGGAGCCCATCCGCCAGCGCACATAGTCCACATTCAACGCGTGACGGCCGTAGAACACCCCGGTCTGACGGATGTTTGGGTCTGTCGGCAGGAATACCTCCGACTTCGCCATGATGCCGAGATCGCACCACGCTTGGCGGACGGCGAGTTCGAAGTTGTCCCAAACGCTCCAGTCCAATGGCGAGAGAATGCCTGGGGTGACCTCGCCGGTGTTGGCGAGCGTCCAGAAACGAGTGGGTTCCGACGTTCCCCGGACCGGATCGGTGAGCGCCGCATCGGCCGGAGAGCGATCCAGGTCAACCATATACGACCTCCCGCCCACCCCGAAAGGACAGGTTGCCGACGCAATTCGGCGCATGGTCAAAACAATGACAAGTCACGTTGCCTCCTCCACACTGAGAAAGCTGATCGGCAATGGTTGCTCGAGGTGAAATCTGCGGCACCAGAAGGGAAGCGCCGGTCGTCGACCATCCGCTCCAGGCGCCGTATTTAGTTACTTCATTATCATTCCAGTATGCCCTTGCCGAAGATGATACGCGCGCACCGGAGACAACACAAGGAGCGAACCCGCCTCGCTCGGGGGAAATTCCCGACCGGGGCTTCAGCCTGCGGAGGCGGTGTTGCGCGGCAAGAGTCGAGCGATCAGCCGCTCGGCCGTGGGCAGCAAGTCGGCCTCCGGCAAGCCATCCCGTAGATACGCGCGCGCGAGTTCGCCGAAGAGCCCAATGAGCGCGGTCGCTTCGACCAGCGCACCGACACTCTCCGCACCGTCCTTGTGATCCAGCCTCAGCAGGCACGCCACTGTCCGTGTCAAGGCGACGTTGTGCCGGCGCCGACACGCTTCCACGTCGGCGGTGCCGCCCACCCCCGCGCCGAGTAACAGCACGGCCCGACGAGGATCAGGCAGCATCCACGCCACGTACGCATCCGCGACCCGCCGCGCCGTCTCCCCTGGAGTCACCGCTTCCAGTGCCTCGCGCAACCCCTCGGCCGCGCGATCGAGCAACTCGAGCAAGATCGTGTCCTTCGACCGAAAGTGGTAGTAAACCGACGAAGTCGACATCCCGGCACGCCGCGCGATCGTCGCCATCGTCGCCTCCGAGTATCCTCGCTCCGTGAACTCCGCCAGCCCAGCGGCAAGTACGGTCTCGCGCCGCGAAGGCCGGTGCCCACCACCGGTCGATCCCTTCATGACACCCATTGTCCCGCATCGCCGCACCTCAGAGTTATCTGCATGAGCTCCCACCCCACGACTAGGCCCGCCAACCGCCCCTCCAGGGTGGACGAGGTTGTGGAAGCCGCGATCCGGTGTTTCGGCCGAGACGGATACGCCGCAGTCACGATGGACCAGGTCGCCGAGGAATGCGGGCTCGCGGTCAGGGCGCTCTACTACCATTTTCCCACCAGGGACGACCTGTTCCACGCCGCATTCCGCAGAGTGCGCGACGAAGTGAACACCATGGTCGACACCTACGGGCCGCCGAACGGCGGGCTTCGAGAGGCCCTCGGAGCCGTGTTCACCTGGGCGCGGGCCCAACCAGAACGCGCACGTCTGTTGTGGCTCTTCAGCACCGGAACCACACCGACAGCCGCCGCGCTGTGGGAGGAATTCATCGCCCGCCACGTCGCCGGCACCAGCCGCTACCGAGACCGCCACTTCACGGATGACGTTGGCGAGCAGATCGCGGCCCGGACCGCCGTACTCGCCGGCAACGTCGCCGCTCTGCACTGGCTCGCCGGCGATCTCTACCCCGACGCCACTCCCGAAGAAATGACGGAGGTAGTCACGTCCATGATGGAGCGCCTCCTCGCCCCCGACACCGCCGGCCACTGACGCGCAGAGCGCAGACCGGTCGGAACCCTGGCCGTTCGCCCCTACCTGAGCCTCGTCGCTGACGGACAGTTCATCGCGCCCGGAGCCGTAGCCGCAGTAGGAGCTGACGAGCACGCAATCGGTCTGCGCGCACCCTCAGCCCGGCGTAGTTGGGGAACTATGAACCACACCGGGTTCGGTAGAGACTCGGAACTGCGTTCAGGCGACCAGACTGATCAGGTCGCCGCGACTGCGGCACCTGGGCGCCCGGCGGCAGCGGCTGGGACCCGGGCGTTCTTGTCGAAACTAGCCGCGAGGTTTCCCGCACTCTCAGCAGCCGTGGAGTTTCCCAGTCGTGTCCCGTACCAGAAGATCAGGCCCCGCGTCACCGTGTCCGCGGCGGCCCAGCCGACAACCGGCGCGTCCAGCCTTCTGCTGTGCTTCGGTGCCTGGCCTCTCCGGTCAGCTGTGCCCGCAACCAGAGCTGGCCCACCCAGAAACCGCCGGTCCACGACCCGCGTCTCGTCGTGGTCCACACTCCGGTGCCAGGGTCCGCGGACAACGGGAAGCGTTCGCCCACAGCGTCCTCGGTCTCGTCGACCCGACGTAACATCTCGGGCAGTGCCCGGTCCAACCACCTCATCATGCGTGCACCGGGCGACGGCCGCCACAGCCAGACCACCCCAGCCGCCCCGAGAAACTCCGCAGCGACCACTGCGCCCACGCCGCACCGAATCAGCCACCCGCAGCGTCGGCCAGAAGGCCCGCCAGCGTCGGGCCCACCGCGAAACCCGCGAAGAACCCCGCTGACACCACCGCCGAATCACGGGGAACCTGCCCGGGGCAGGCCACCGCGATCACCGTCACCATCGACACCGCGTTCGCCGCCACCGCGCATGCGCCGATCCCCAGCACCGCCACCCAGACCCAGACCGGGCTCCACCGGCTGGCTGCGATCAGCGCGAGTGAGGCCACGATCGCGCCGGCGGCGAGCGGGGCGAGCAACGCCCCGACCGCGGTCGCGCGCGGCCAGTCGGGACCACCCGATCCGGCCCGCAATGCCCGCACCCCCGAGCACGGCGATCAGCTCGCTCGCTCCCGCCGGGACGAAGCCGAGATTGCGTGTGGCGAACAGCGTGACGTAGGTGCTTACCGTGGAAATCCCCGCCCCTAGAAATACGGAAAACCCGCTCAACCACCGAGCATCCGGCCCTGCACGCAGCACCGACCTCACCGGCCGGCCCATGGTGCCGTGTCCCGCCGCAACCCACATGCGGAGACCGGATCAAGGAGGTGCCGCATGACCGACGACAAGAGCGATGAGGTGATCGCCGAGTTCCTGGAGACGCGAGCGCGTTCCGCGACTGGTGACCTCACCAGTCTGACCGACGAGCAGCGCGCGGAGGTCCAGCCCCTCCTCGGCGTGGCAGAGTTGCTGTGGGAAGCAGGGCACGGTGCGCCGCCCCTCGAGGACGACCCGGTCGCGGCCATGCTGGGCCTGGTACACCGGATTCTCGCTACGCCCTCGACCGCGAGGCGTTGGCCCGTGCTCGGCGCAACGCCAAACTCAAGCCCAGCGGACTGGCTGACCGGCTGAGCGCCCGTGGTTGGAACGTCGAAAGGCGGGATGTCTTCCGCTGGGAAAATCAGTCAGCGGCTGACGTGTCCCCTGCCTTGATCAAGGCGATTGCGGAGGAGACCGGAACGGAGCCAGATTTGCTCACGGGCAGCCGAGTGGAAACCGGGGAGTACGAGATACTGACCACGCTGAGCCAATCACCGAGATTCGGCAGGTTGTTGCAGCGATGGACGCAGATCCAGGGCCGGCATCGCGGCACCGACCCTGATGTCCGTTGGCGTCATTGGAGGCGCTGGTAATCGCGTTGGAGGGCGGTGATGACCAACATGAATCTCGATGACAGCGTCGACCACGCGCTCAGCCATCTCGATACCGCAGTGCGTGCTCGATTCGCGACCGACCCGCACGGCGCACTTCAGAAAAAATACACGGTAGAAGTGCTTTTAGAATGGAAGGAAGAGGAGCACGAAAAAGGAGGAAGTGGGCAATTGCGAGGAATGGATTGAATGACCTTCGGACTAACAGATCGCTTTTTAATCTAGACTTAGAGCGTGTCTCACTTGGCTTGGTTGAGCTTCTTGAAGCAGGTCAGTGCGGCGGCGAGGGCGAGGAAGCCTTTGAAGGCATCGGCGCGGCGTTCGTAGCGGATGGTCAGGCGTCGGTAACCGGCCAGCCAGGCGATGCTGCGTTCGACGACCCAGCGGTGGCGGCCCAGTTTCTGGCTGGTCTCGATGCCGATGCGAGCCAGGCGGGGCACAATTCCCCGTCGCTGCAACCAGACTCGGCGTTCGGCACTGTTGTATGCCTTGTCGCCGTGCAGCTTGCCGGGCTTGCGGCGGCGAGGTCCGCGGCGGGACCGGATCGCGGGGATGGCGTTGACCAAGGGCTTGACAGCGAACCCGTCCGGGGTGTTGGCCGCGGAAATGCCGGTGGCCAGGGGCAGTCCGCCCCGGTCGGTGAGCACATGCAGCTTCGAGCCCGGCTTGCCTCGGTCGACCGGATTCGGTCCGGTCATAGCGCCCCCCTTTTCGCCCGCACCGCGGCGGCATCCACCACGGCCCGGGACCAGTCGATCAGCCCTTGATTGCCCAGCTCGTCGAGCACCCCCCGGTGGATCCGGGCCCACAATCCGGCCTCGGTCCATCGCAGAAACCATCGATGCGCGGTGGGCACTTTCACCCCGAACGACGGCGGTAACCACCGCCAGGCACACCCGCTGGTGACCACATACACGATCGCGGTGAACACCTTGCGTGCATCCGCCGGTGCCCGCCCACCACCCTGCGGGCGCTCTCCAGCCTGTGGAATCAGCGGCTCGACCAGCTCCCAGAGCTCGTCGGGAACCAACCGCTGTGACAACGCATCAACCACAGACGATGATCTTGCCCTGAACACCGATCAAGATCCAAACGAGACACGCTCTTAGTAGATATGTTGAGCGTTGCTGCGCGTGACCTGCGCAGCCTTGAAGATCGTGCAGCCTTACCACACGCGGCCAAATTGAACCTGCAAGACCTCGAGGATAAGGCCACAATGCTCTCGAGTGCTGCACAGGAGATGAACCGTGCGATTAATAGAGCTGAAGAATTAGGCGGCTACTGAATGCAAACGTCTTTTCAGTCCAGGCCAAACTAATTTATCATGAGTCGAAATAGTTCCATAAGGATCGCAACGCTATCGACAGCGTACCCTTGTCATTCGTTGACGGGTAGGACGAGGGTTTCTTTCGATTTCATCGTGATGACGAGTCCTCGTATCCGAAGTTCTTTTATTGCGCGCTGCGCTGTGCCGAGTGCAACCCCGTACTCGTCAGCGAGGCGGCGTTCTGCTGGTAGTGGCTTGCCCGGCGGGATTTCGCCGGTAGTGATCATGCGTGCGAGGTGGTCGGCCAACTGCTCGTATCGGTAGCGCAGCGGATTTCCGTCGGGATCGAACTTACGGGAGTTCCATCCCGATTCTTCGCCGATAGTGGAGTGCGTCGCGGTCGCAACTTCACGATTCGGCTCGCCGGAGACCGAGCCGTCATCGTGCTGACTGATGCTTTGTCGCGGCTCGCGATTGTTATCCGGTTTGAGAGCTGAGCCATCCCCGCATTCATAGAGTTCACGATACTGACTCGCGCGGGCCGCCCGGATCAGACATACCTCGCATGGCATCCCAGTGACATCGTCGAGGGCTTCGAGGTCTACCATGTTGAAGCGCTTGTTGCATAGCGCGATCCAGTTCCCATTCGCGGTTCGGTGGTGGTGCGCGTCGAACAGGTGGACCCTTCGCTCTCGTTCGCCAACCATTCCTCGCCGGGGACGGGCCATGACAAGCATCGTCATCCAAGAAGCTCCCGCATCGTAAGTGTGTGTCGGCAGAGAAGACAAAGATCAGCTTTCCGGTGGCGGACGGCCGCAGGGAGGACATGAGCGGGCTATAGTCGGGCCATATGGCGGCGGGACGCGGTAAAGGTCGAGACGCGGCAGCCGGACAAGGTAACCGAGCGGTTTGCCGGAGAGCAGCGCTGTCCAGTCCGTCCCGGTCGTGAGATTCTGTAGTGCGTCGGCTTGGCCGGTCGTGCGAGGTGGAGACGACGCGGATTGCCGTGACGCTGGCGGCCGCGTTCAACTGGTTGGACCAGCACGCGGGCTGGACTCCGGACACCGCCCGGCGGAAGGTCAACGCGCGAGTGGCGAAGCTGGACACGGGTAGCACGCTCGACCGACGGGCTCGGCGTGCCCGTGTCGGCCGTGGCCAGGTCGGACGTGCTCTGCTGCGTTACTAGAGCGACCAGCTACCGGGACACGCACCGTATCGCGTGCGGCGCGACGGTCGGCTGATTTCGACGAGTGTCGTTACCCGGCCCGCCTGGCTCGATCTTGCGTGCCCGCTCAACGCCGAGCACGAGCGGTTGGAGTTGGTCAGTACGGAGCACGGTGGCGGCGTGCTTGACGACATTGCGGCTCGACGGGCGGTCGATCGGCTTGCCGAGGCGGTCCGTTGGGCCCGGTTCCCCCGATCTGTCCGAGCCGCCGCAAACCCTGGAGCAACGCGAACAGCCCTTCGTTGCTCCACGCTACATCGCTGATCAGCTCGGTCAGCAGGGGCCGGTCACGAGCGCGGCGAAGCGTTCTTTCGCGTCGGCTGGGTGTGGCTGGTCCCGTGCTGGCGGCCGGTGGTTTCAACGTGGTCGAGCCTGACCACGATCCTCACTATTCCGTATTCGGGCAGTGGGAATACGATTTTTATCGATCGTTCGCCAAGGCCGGCTTGACGACGCGTTTCGGCTGGTCCAGCCGATGGGTATGGACTACTCCTGGTACGGCCACCGATCAGGTGAAAGCCACCGCAATGGCTACCGCTTCGTTCACTGTTTTGTCACAGCGTTCCACACCGATCATGTCCGAGACTGTCGCTACATACATGCTGCCCGGGAAGCCCAGGACCTGCGAGCGGCGAATGCGGTGGTCCACATCAGTACAACGGGGGAGCGATCACAAGACGGCTTGTGGGAGGCCGAGCCGGTCATAGCGGCGGCCTGGCGCGCGTTCTCCAGGTCGTCCTGAGGCGGCGCTGACTAACGGGGCGGCTACCGGATGGTCCGTTGGCACTGATCCACGACCAGTCGCTCGGCCGTGTGTGTGCCTTCGTCGTCGACCACCTTCACGGCGAGTAATCCGCCCACGGAGTTAGAGGGAACGACCCTCGGCGGTGGCTTCTGGGTCGCCACCGGCTACGACGAGGTGGTCAGCGTGCTGCGCAACAGCAACAAGGGATTCGTCAGTTTCCCCAACAACCTCTTTGGCGAGCCGGAGGAGCAGACCGCGGCCACCAAGAAGAAACTCATCCCGATCGATCTCGACGGCCCGGAGCACCGGCAGTACCCCACACTGCTGGACCCGGTGTTCTCACCGAAGGAGATGCACGGTCAACCCGGTGACGATCTCCTCGGGCCTCACCGGGCACCACCGCCCGAGAGCACGCGACGGGTACCCACCGGCTTGATCCTGATCTCAGGACCTTCCGCCGTAAGGGTGTTCGTGTTCTGTAGCGTTAGGCCCACCCCAAGGGTCTTACTGGGGCACGGCATCCGGGTGACGCCGCGTCGTAGGACTTCAAGCTTCTTGGTAACACGAGGGCCGCTTCCGTCCGGGATGCGGCCCTCGTGCTATTCCGGAGCCGGATC
>Ga0207875_100407_pt1 | contig 19349 bp, 18 predicted proteins | sample CeladaPassage60A_FD_187476 | JGI IMG/M metagenome (GOLD analysis project Ga0207875, IMG submission 187476) | Cellulose-adapted microbial communities from the Joint BioEnergy Institute, USA - Passage3 60A (SPAdes) (version 2) | ecosystem: Engineered > Bioreactor > Continuous culture > Unclassified... | reverse complement strand
GACGCGCTCAAGCGGGCGGAGGCTGGTCTAAGCGTGCCCGATCTGTGCCGCGAACTGGGCATCAGCTCGGCGACCTTCTACAAGTGGCGGGCCAAGTACGGCGGCATGGACGCCTCGCTCATGGCGCGCATGCTCAAGGCCGAGGTCGTGGCGGAGGCTCTTGCAAAAAAGTGGTGAAGCCATCTCGCCGGCGCGAGATGGCACAACGAGCCGTGCAGCAGCGCGGGCTGTCGATCCGGGCGGCTTGTCAAGCCTTTCGGATCAGCCAGGCCTGCTACCGCTACGAGGCCCGGCGCGACACCGAAGACGAGGAGATCGCCAACCGTATCCTTGCCATCGACTACGACAATTTCAAAAACAGTGTCGAAGATCATGACCTGCACGCAGCGTACGCGCGCGTCTGGGGGATCATGTACGCGTTGCAGCAAGGTTCATAAGTTCGATCTCATCATGCTCGCACTTACGTGGAGCGGCAAAGTATCGGAATGGAGTTGGCGAGTTTGGCGCATGAAGGAAGTTTTCTATTTGTGCGAAAATGGTCGCAACAGGCGGCTTGCAGGAAACGACCATGACCAGTAGCACGGCAAAGACCGTGCGTCGCAAACTCCCCATCGGGATCCAAACCTTTCGCGAAATCCGCGAAGAGGGCTACTACTACGTCGACAAAACGGCGTACGCCTGGCGGCTTGTCAGTGAAGGGAAGTACTACTTCCTCTCCCGCCCGCGGCGCTTCGGCAAAAGCCTCTTTCTCGACACGCTCGCCGAACTGTTTGCTGGCAACGAACCACTCTTTCGCGGGCTTTACATTCATGACCGCTGGGACTGGAACGTCCGCTACCCGGTGGTGCGTCTGAGCTTTGCCGAAGGGCGGCTCGAAACGCGCGCGGAGCTCGATCAACGCATTCGCTCGCTCCTTGCGCACAATGCCCGTACGCTTTGCTTGGAAGTGCCCCTCGACGCAAGCATCGCGGAAACCTTCATCCGCCTCATCGAAGGGGCACATGCCCGCTACGGCCAGCGCGTCGTGGTGCTGGTTGACGAATACGACAAACCGATCCTCGACAATCTCACCACGCCTGAGGTTGCCCGTGCGATGCGCGAAGGGCTACGCAACCTCTACTCGGTGATCAAAGGGCAAGACGCCCACATCCGCTTTGCGTTCCTCACCGGTGTTTCCAAATTCAGCAAAGTCTCGATCTTTTCGGGCCTCAACAACCTTGCCGACATTACCCTAAGCGAACCCTTTGCCACGATCTGCGGCTACACCGAAGCAGACCTCGACACCGTCTTCGCCCCCGAATTTGCCGCTGCCGCAGCCGAAGGAAAACCCCTTTCCCGGGAAGCGGTGCGCAGTTGGTACAACGGCTACTCCTGGGGCGGCAACGAACGGGTCTATAACCCCTTCGACGTACTGCAGCTATTCTTCTTTCGCGAATTTCGCGCCTGGTGGTTCGAAACGGGCACCCCCACCTTCCTCATCGATCTGCTCAAAGCGCGGCGCTTCTTCACCCCACAATTGGAACGGCTCTATGCCACCGAGGAGCTCTTGTCGGCGTTCGACGTCGACGGGATCGAACCCGAAGCGATCCTGTGGCAGACGGGCTACCTGACGATTGGCGCCGTACACGTCACCGCAGGCGTTACCGAATACGAACTCAAGCTACCCAACCGCGAAGTGCGCATGGCGTTGAACCGGGCGCTTACGGCAGCGCTCATACCCACGCGCCCCACGGCAAGCGTCACAGCGCTCATCAACCTGATGCGCGCAGGCGACCTCGAACGGCTGCGTGACCACTTCCAGCGCCTCTACGCCAGCATCCCGCACGACTGGTACCGCAAAAACCCCATCACCCACTACGAAGGGTACTGGGCCAGCGTCTTCTATAGCCACCTCGCGGCGCTGGGGCTGGAACTCATTGCTGAGGACGTCACCCACCACGGCTGCATCGACCTTACCGTGAAGCTTCCGGAGCGGATCTACCTCTTCGAATTCAAAGTGGTCGCGGACGAACCCGAAGGAGCGGCGCTTGCGCAACTTCGTGCCAAAGGCTACGCCGAAAAGTACCGCGGCCAGGGAGTACCGGTGCATCTTGTCGGCGTCGAATTCAGCAAACGCCAGTGGAACGTCGTTGCGGTGGCATGCGAGACATGCTAAGCGCACACCGTTTCGTCCGTCGTGACCGCGAGGCACGCCCAGGGGGCTTGTGCTTATGACTCGTGCTACCATCTGCGTATAATGGGTGCACCGTTTTCTTCGGGGAGTATTCGCAATGCCCCTTTCGCACGCAGAACGACGCCGAGACCGCCGTATCCCCGTGCCTGGAGGTGGGCTCAAGGCGCACCTCATCACGGCGCATGGCGAACGTCATGAGGCCACCTGTACGGAGCTATCGGTAGGCGGCTTGACGTTGCGCTGCAATTACGTTCCGGCGCTTCACGAAGTGCTGGCCGTTCAGGTCGATCAGCCACCGGCTACGCCCGGGGCTGACAGTCGGCCGCTGCGGGTGCGGCTCGAAGTGCGGCGTTGCGAAGCGTTGCCCAGCACGGAAGGGGAGGCTGCGCAATACCGCTACGAGCTGGGCGGCAAGATCGTGGAAGTGCTCTCGTAACTCCTTTCTTCGATGGTGGCTCCTAACCTTACGCAGGCGCCTAGCCGTAAGCGCGTGCCCGGAGTACCTATTCGGATAAGTGCTCTCCGGTAGTACGCGGCTGTTGCCCGTAGCTGCGAAAGGCGTCGAGCACGTCTGCCATCTCTGCGTCGCTCAACCAGACCGGTTCGCCGAGCGCGTGCGCGAAGAGGTATTGTTTGCAGAGCGTTTCCAGCGCTTCGGCCAGATGAAGCGCCTGCGCGAGGTCACGACCTACAGCGACTAGGCCATGGTTGGCCAAGAGACACGCCAGACGGTCTTCGAGCGCTTCGACGATCGCATCGGCAAGCGCTTCACTGCCAAAACGCGCATAGCGGGCGCAGCGCACCGTCTGCCCACCAAATTCCGCGATCATGTAATGGAAAGGAGGAATCTCGCGGCGGTGGCACGCGAGCGCCGTCGCTGCGGGCGAATGGCAATGGACCACCGCGCCGACGTCGGGCCGAGCGCGGTAGATCGCCAGATGGAAGTGCCATTCGCTCGAAGGGCGCCACGCGCCGTGCGCCTGCCCTGTGGCATCGACCCAGACGATCTGCTGGGGCGTGAGCGTCTCGGCAGCGATACCAGTGGGGGTAATCCACATGCCACTTTCGGGGTGGCGGGCGCTGGCGTTGCCCGCGGCGCCGACGTTGAGTCCGTGCGTGCGCATCGCTTGCATCGTCGCAACGAGCGCCGAGGCGATCGGGTTTTCACAAGGTTCAGGCGGTTGGGTCATCGTGCGTCTCGCTTCCGTTTTCCGTCTGGACAGGGGCCGAATGTTTCCGTGCGCGGCGGCGGTAAGGCCAGCGGGCGCGGGCAAGTGCCCAGCGTAATTGTCGCAGATCGCGCGCCAATTGCTGCGCCGTTTCATCGGCTGCGCCGAAGCGGTACGCCAAGTAGCGCTGCGCAAGCTGAGTAAAGCGCGCCGCTAGCGGTGGTGGCAGCGCTTGGCGCACCCGCGCCACGTACGCGAATGGCGCTTCGCCCGCATGCGGCGCAAGATCGCGGCGCGCAAGCGTCGCGGTGAGCCGGGCCCAAGCGCGTTGCGCGGGGTCGCGCGGTTTTTCTGGAAGGCGAACGAAGAGAAGGAGTGCCGTCGCTGCTGCGACGAGCACCGCGCCGCCTGCCGCCCAACGCCAATCGCCGCTTTCCCACCCCAGACGGGCGAGCAGCGCGCGCTGCCGCGCCGCGTCGAAACCGACCACCCACAAATCCCACTGCCGTTGCCACGCCCAGAGCTGTTGGCGCAGCGTTGCAAGCCACGGTTGATCGAGCCAGGCGGCGCGCACCAGTGGCAGTTCGCTGCGCAACGCGGCGTCGCTGCCCAGCGTGATGCGTGCGGGCGCGGCCCAGCGGGTGGGGTCGACGCGCCGCCATTCGCCGTCGAGCCATACTTCGGCCCAGGCGTGGGCGTCGGCGTGGCGCACCACCCAACTGCGATCCACCGGATTGAAGGTCGCTCCTTGGTAACCGGCAACGAGGCGCGTCGGCAGTCCTGCAGCACGGGCGACTACCGCGAACGCGTTCGCGAAATGTTCGCAAAAACCGGCTTGGGCGTCGAAAAGCGTCTGGTCCGCAGCGTTTTCCGTCATGAGGGGCGGGTAGAGGGTGTAGCGCAGGTTCGCGGCGCGAAACGCGGCTTCGATCGCCGCAAGCCGCGCCGCGGGGCTTGCGTGGTCGGTGGCGATCTGCCGTCCGAGCGCTTGCGCCCGTGGGTTGTGGTTCGGAGGAAGCGCGGTGAGTTGCCGCGCCTGGGTTGCGGTCAGGGGCTCTGGCCAACGGTCGGTCAGTTGCGCTTCGCCAGACCAGAGGGTCCGTTCGATGAGGGGGTGGGCGCTCAACCACCGGCCGTCGCGCCAGGGGAGCGCGACCGAGGCTCCGCGAAGCGCCACCGTCCGTTCGGGGGCGGGAAGCCAAGGGATCGGCTGCGGGGCGAGCAGCAGCGCAAAGTGGCGGGTGGCCGAGGGCGCTTCGCCGCGGGCGCTGCGCTCGGCAACGGTTGCTGCCGCGGGGCCTTGGGACTCGAGGGCGGAAGTGAAGGATTCGCGAACGGCTTTGGGGGGTTCTTCCGCTGCGGCAGGGGCGGTGCGGGCGCGCTGTTGCGCGATTTCGCGTTCGAGCGTCTCTTCGGGTGCGGGGCGCCACGTCGTACCGTCGTAATGGGTGAGGACCACGGCGCGAAAGTAGAGCTCAGAAGGGGCCGGGGCCGCTCCTTCCCAGGTCAGGGTGAACGCGACGGCGTCCGATAGCGCCAACGCGCTGACTGCACCCGGTGCGATCGTCTCAGATAGGCCGCTGCGCGCCTGCGCGGCGTCCTGCGGCACACCCCAGAGCGGGCGGTCGAGCCGGGGCACGAGCACGAAGAGGAGAAGAACGAGCGGTAGACTCACCGTCAACGTCAACGCGGTATGGCGCGCCAACGCGGGCAGTTGGCCCAAGGTCGTTGCCAACCCCCATTCCACCCGCGCCGCTTGCGCCCAGCCGACCACGACCACGAGCCAGCCGGTGAGCACCGCAACCGCATAAAAGGGTGATTGGCTGCGCAGAAACGCCGCAGCCAGGAGAAAGAGCGCGGTGAGCCCCCATGCGCGCAGGTCGCGCGCAGTCGTGGCTTCCCACCCTTTGAGCCAAAAAGCGGCAAAGAGGAGCGCCAGACCGGTCTCTTGCCCGAATCCGTACCCATAGATCGGTCGAATCGCGGCAAGCGCCGCCAGAGCAACCACGGTGGGCAGCCAGCGCGGCCAGCGTACGGCAAGCAGAAAGCGCGCAAGCGTCCCCACCAGGAGAAGCGCCACCACGCCGTTCCAAAGCAGCGGTAGCGCTGCGGCGTGTAACCCCCACGCCAGAGCGCCGACAGCGACGCACGGCGCCCAAGCCGCAACGGGAAACGGGGGCGGGGGAAGCGTAGCGGCAACGCACTGCCACCCTTGCCGAATCCACAAACTGCTGGGGATTCTTGGCCTGCTCATTGCCGCTCCTCATATTTAGCCAACTGGAGGAGTGCAGCCGTTTTGTGCGCCGCGCCGCGTTGAGGAGCCAGGGAAAAGCCGGGCAACGCCAACCCATACCGAAGCCCAAGCGCGTCGGCGTGCAGCACCCATGTCACAAGGCACGCCAACTTTTCCTCGAGGTTCGCACCGGCTGCCGCTTCGAACCGCAGCCAAACCGTGTCGTCGCTGGGCGCGGTAGGGGCGGTCGTTTCCGCGAGCCATAGGTTACCCCGGCGCGCCAACTGCCGCATGTGCACGCGGCGCAGGGGCTCGCCGCGCTGCGCGGCACGCCAATCGCCCCAATCCACCCCTTCGCCCAGCTGCTCGCGCCCGAGTGCCAAAGTGGTGGCGCGCGGCGTGAACGTGCGGGGCAGCGGTGGAGCGTCGGGCAACGGTCGTGGTGCCGCCCATGCGGTAAGCGGCGGGTGCCAAACCGCCCAGGCACGAAAAAGCCCCCACGGTAAGGTCGTCGAAAGGGCGAAGCAGGGCGCCGGGTACGCACCGCGGCGGTGCGTAGGGAGCGCCAACGTCACGGCCCCTGCGGCGCCGTCGAAGAGAACCCGGCGGGCAACTACGTGACCGTCTGGCGTTACCGCACTCACGGTCAAGGCGCTTCCTTGCGCGTCGAGCGGGGCGTGCCAGTGCAGGGTCCAGGTGACGGGGTCGCCGGCGAAGACCCATTCGGGCGGTTGTGCCGTGAACGTGACACCGTGCGCGACGCGCACCGTCTGCACCGCAGCGGTGACGCCGAACGCCGAGATGACGAAGAGGAGGAGATAGGCAAGCGACAACTGGTAGTTCGCCGCAAAGAGAAAGAGCGCCCCCAGCGCCCCACCATAGAGCCAGCCAAAGGGGGTAGGAAGCAGGAACACCTGCCACGCGTTCCACTGCCAGCGCGCGCCGCGGTGGTGGCGGCGCACCCAGCGCGGCCAGTGGATCCAGCGGGGCGGCAAAGGCGGTGATGGGGTAACCGTGTGGGCAGAAGGCATCACAGGGTATTGCAGATCACAAGGTTCGCTGGGTGGACGTCAATGGGGTACCGGCGTGGTCGTGAGCAACTCGACGGCAACTGCTTCGGGCGTCTGGGCCGCGTCAGCCTTGGCCCACAGGCGATGGGCAGTGGCGGCACGAAAGACGGCCTGCAGGTCGTCGGGCAACACGAACGTCCGTTCACTGAGAAAGGCCCAAGCACGGGAAAGTTCCAGCAGTTGCACCACCGCGCGGGGACTCAACCCCAGCTTCAGCGCGGGATGACGGCGCGAAGCCGCCGCGAGATCGAGCGCGTAGTCGATGAGCGCCTCGCGAACGGTGACCGTGCGTACCTGCGCGCGCCACGCCAAAAACGTCTCCCGGGTCACATGCGCTGGTGGTGTGGCAACCGCTTCGCTGCGGTCCAACGCGTGGCGGACGAGTTGCCGCTCCGCGGCGCGCGGCGGGTAGCCGAGCGTCAGCCGCACCGCAAAGCGGTCGAGCTGCCCTTCGGGCAGCGGGTTAGCGCCGATCTGCGACAGCGGGTTTTGCGTCGCGATGAGCAGAAACGGATCGGGAAGCGGGTGGATTTGCCCTTCGATGCTCACCTGCCGCTCCTGCATCGCCTCTAGAAGCGCGCTCTGCGTCTTGGGGTTGGCGCGGTTGAGTTCGTCGAAGAGCACCACTTCGCTGAAAATGGGGCCAGGGACGAAACGCAGTTCCGCTTTCGCCGCGTCCCAGACGAGCCCGCCGGTGATGTCGGCGGGCAACAGGTCCGGGGTTCCTTGGAGCCGCTGCCAGGAAAAGCCAAAGGCGTTGGCGAGCGCCCGCGCCAGCGTCGTTTTCCCCACGCCGGGCAGATCTTCGATCAACACGTGCCCATCGGCAAGCCAAGCCGCGAGCGCTAAGCGCAGCGCTGCTCCTTTGCCAAAGAGCGTGGTTTCCAGCTGCGCGCACAGGGCTTCAGGGGTGGCAATGGTGGGCGTCTTCGAACCTGCGGCGGAGGTGTGGGGGGGTGCGCGCATGGTCGTCACCGTTGCTCCCCGTTTCGGCTCAATTGCGCCAGCGCCGCGGCATCCCAGCGCAACCGTCCTTTGCGCCGAGTGACGCCGGAAACGTTGGCGAGCACCGCGGCGGCAAGCGGATGGCGGCTCTGGTGGGCATGGCAGATCGCGCAGGCAAGCGCGTCCGCGGCGTCGGGTGGTGGCGGTTCGGCAAGCGCCAAAAGCCGCCGCACCATCTCTTGCACTTGCGCTTTCTGTGCCTTACCGTAACCGACCACCGCTTGTTTCACCTGCAATGCGGTGTATTCCGCAACCGGTGCGCCGCTGCGGGTCGCAGCAGCCAGAAGTGCCCCCCGCGCCTGTCCCAAGAGAAGTGTGGCTTGCGCGTTGGTATTGACAAAAACCTGTTCGACCGCGATCGCGTCGGGGGCGTATTTGGTAATGAGCGCGGTGAGCGCATCGAAGAGCGCCGCGAGCCGCTCCGGGAGTGGTGCCGCGGTGGGGGCGGTGATCACGCCGTGCGCAAGGTGGGCAAGCTGCGCGCCGTCGCTGCGAATCACGCCATAACCGGTGCGGCGCAGCCCCGGATCGACACCCAAGAGCGTTTGCCCGCGCGTCATTCGCTTTCGTCGAAAACCGCCGAGGTATAGACGGCTTGCACGTCGTCCAGACTTTCGAGCGCATCCAGGAGCTTGCGCATCTTCGCGGCGTCGTCACCCGTGAGCTCGATCTCGTTCTGCGCTTTCCACACCACCTCGGCGGCAGCGGGCTCGAGCCCAGCCGCGACGAGCGCGGCTTTCACCTTGTCGAGCTCGTACGGCGGAGTGATCACCTCGATCGAACCGTCTTCATGGGTGAGCACGTCGTCTGCGCCTGCTTCCAGCGCCACTTCCAACACCTTGTCTTCGGGTGTCTCTGGCGGCAGGATGATTTGACCACAATGGGTGAACTGAAACGCCACACACCCTTCGGTACCCAGGTTGCCGCCATGTTTGGCGAAGGCGTGGCGCACTTCGGCCACGGTGCGGGTACGGTTGTCGGTCATGCAGTCGACGATCACCGCCGCGCCGCCCGGGCCGTACCCTTCGTAGCGCACCTCTTCGTAGCTGACCCCTTCGAGTTCCCCCGTCCCGCGCTTGATCGCCCGCTCGATGTTCTCCGCCGGCATGTTGTGCTCTTTCGCTTTTTCGATCGCTGCACGCAGCCGCGGGTTGAACTCCGGGTCACCGCCGCCGTTGCGCGCCGCGACGGTGATTTCCCGGATCAGCCGGGTGAAAATCTGTCCGCGCTTGGCGTCTTGGCGCTCTTTACGAAAGCGGATGTTTGCCCATTTGGAGTGTCCAGCCATGACTCAAGCCTCCATTTCGCTCGTTGTTTTTGCGCTACGGCCCGATTATACTTCCCCTTTTGGCGCGCACTGCGAACGATCATGGCTGGCGAGCTTGGGCACCTGGTTCATCTCTTCCTGCACGGCCCTCAGGCGCAACAACCCAAAAAAGGGGCGAGCGCATCGCCACGTCCGGCGCGTGAATCGCTTGCGTTCGCGCAGCTTGAGCGCATTGCCGAAGCGCAGACCGAACCGCCAACCGACGGCGAACGGCTGGTCTTCGACGTCGACGTAATTCACCACGAAGTGCGCTGGAGCGCGTGGCGCACCCGGGCGCACAAACGCGACGCGCACCGCCTCATCCGCGGTACCGCGGTGAGTTGGGAGGCGCGTCATCTGCTCGTTGGCTTGGAGGGCCATCTGACCCTGGCCGATCTCTACGGCCTCCTCTTTGCCGAAGCAACCCAAGTAAGTGCGATGCTCTCCGTGCCGCAGTGGCTGGGTGAGGCGCTCAAAGCGATCGTCGCAAGCGGCCGCGCCTATTGGGGCGACCACACCTACGGCCTGCCCCTGGCGTGGAGTGACGCGCAGCCCATTTTGGGTTGGCAATGGCGGGAAGATGCGCGCGGCCGCTTCTGCGGCGCGTACCGCATCCCGGACGAACTGGAAGGCTGCTTGCTGATCACCAACACCTGGCCGTGGCACTACCTCTGCCCCCGCACGCGCCGCGTCGGAGCGTTTGCGCTCCCCGAAGGAGTCTCATGGGCGCAATTTGCGCAGTTGCAGACGTTGCCCGCGATCCCGCCCGAGGTGGTCGACCCGTTCGCGCGCCGCTGGCGCGAGGTGTTGCCCGCCGAACTGCCGCCCCCCAAACCGGTAGCGCAGATCTCGGTGCCCGACGCGCCGCGTTTTCTTCTGCATCTCACCACCAGCGACGGGGGGCAGCGGCAGATCGAACCGCAAGTGGTCTATGGCCCGGTGACGGTGTTCGCGGACGGAACGCTCAGCCACCCCTTTGGCGAAGCGGTTTTGACCGTCCCAAAACGGCGCCGCGACCGCGAACGGGTTTGGTTCGACGCGGTGGCGCTCTTTGCCGGCGAACCGCGCGCCGTAACAACGGAGTACCGGCGCCTTACTCCGCGCTGGTCTGCTGCGCAGTGGCTCGAACTGCGCGACCAACCACCCGCTGCGTTGGCCGAGTTTGATCCCAGTATCGTCTCGGAACCCGATTTTTGGCCCGAAACGGTAGAAGCGCGCTTCACCGAAGTAACACTCGCGCCCCTTGCCGACGAACCGGACTGGTTCGAATGGCAGGGCAACGTCATCCTGGACGAAACGACGCGTGTGCCGGTGGAGACGATCGCCGCAGAGGTTTTCGCGCGCTACGGCGCAGACGGTTGGCCCGAAGCGCTCATCTTCGATCTCCCCGGGATAACCAACCGCTGCGCGCGCGTGCCGCTCGCGCCGCTTGAGCCGGTGCTGCGCGTCGCGGCGGAGCTCTTGAGCCGCGAACCCCACCGCAAAGGGCGGGCGCGCGTTTCCCGCTTCGACGTCGCGCTGCTCGAAGCGATTCCCGAACCCCTCTGGCCCGAAAAACCGCCGGCATTCGCCGCGATGCTCGACGAACTGCGCACCCACGGTGGTCCCGCGCCGGTCGAGATCCCCGCGACGCTCACCGTCGCGCTGCGTCCCTATCAGCACCAGGGGGTGGCCTGGCTGCAATTCTGGCGGTGCCATCGGCTGCACGGAATTTTGGCCGACGACATGGGGCTGGGGAAGACGCTCCAGGCGCTCACCCATCTGGAGATCGAGCGGCTTGCGGGGCGGCTCACCGCGCCGGCGCTCGTCGTCGCCCCCACGAGCCTCATCGGCAACTGGCTGCGCGAAACGGCGCGCTTTGCCCCAGAATTGCGCGTTGCGGCGTGGCACGGCGCCGAGCGCGACAACACCCTAGCTACGCTCGGGGCGCACCACCTGGTGGTCACCTCATACGCCTTGTTGTGGCGCGACATCGAGCGGTTGCGCGCGCAGCGCTGGTCGGTGTTGATCCTCGACGAAGCGCAGGCGATCAAGAACCCGCGTGCACGGGTGGCGCAATGTGCGCGGCAGCTCTTCGCAGAACAGCGGTTGTGCCTCACCGGCACCCCGATGGAAAACCACCTGGGCGAACTCTGGGCGCTTTTCGATTTCCTCATGCCCGGTTTCCTGGGGCCGCGCGAATCGTTCACCCGCCACTACCGCACCCCGATCGAAAAACACCACGACACGGAGCGCTTGGCGCTTCTGCGTCGCCGTATCCGGCCGTTTCTCCTGCGCCGCACCAAAGCGGAAGTGGCGCAGGAACTGCCGCCCAAGAGCGAAATCGTCGAAAGCGTGATTCTGGGAGAGAAACAGGCCAAGATCTACGAGGCGATCCGCATCGCGATGGAGGCGCGCGTGCGTCAGGCCCTTGCCGAAAAGGGGCTGGCGAAAAGCCAGATCACGGTACTCGACGCGCTTTTGAAACTGCGGCAATGCTGCTGTGACCCGACGCTCGTCGACGCGCCGCAGGCGAAACGGGTGGATGAGTCGGCCAAACTCGATTGGCTCGACGCCACGCTCCCAGAACTGGTGGAAGAGGGGCGCAAAGTGCTCATCTTTTCGCAATTCGTGCAGCTCCTCAAACGGGTGGAAGCGCGCCTCGCCGCGCAGGGTATCCCCTACGCGCTCCTCACCGGCGCCACCCGCCGCCGCGACGAGGTAGTTGCCCGCTTTCAACGCGGCGAAGTGCCCGTCTTCCTCATCAGCCTCAAAGCGGGCGGCACGGGGCTCAACCTCACCGAAGCCGACACCGTGATCCTCTTGGATCCGTGGTGGAACCCCGCGGTGGAAGCGCAAGCGATCGACCGCGCCCACCGCATCGGCCAGGACAAACCGGTCTTCATCTACAAACTCATCTGCGCCAATACCGTGGAAGAGCAGATCCTGAAACTACAAGCCCAGAAAGCGGCGCTCGCGGCCGCTGCAACCGGCAGCGAAGGGCAGGGCGGCTGGACACTCACCGAAGCGGAGATCGCCGCGCTCTTTGCGGTGACGCCGGTGGGGGGGAGAGAGGCACGGTAGTGAACCGGCAGGGCACACCCTCAAAGACTATCTCACCCACGAAGGGATCACCGACCTGGTGGGCGCACGCAGCACCCTGCGCGAAGCGTTCCAACTGGGACTGATCGATGACGGCGAAGGGTGGCTGGCGATGGTCGACGCCCGCAACCGCACCAGCCACACCTACGACGAGGCGCTTGCCCACGCGATCGCCGACGCGGTGATCACCCGCTTCACCCCCCTCTTCCTGGCGCTTCAAGAGCGGCTCGCAGCGCGATGAAGCCGACCTCCTCTGGAACCGCACCGCCCCTTGGCGGCTTCTCTCCGGGAACGCTCGAGATGCTGCGGGCAACAGACCTGCGCGCCCATATAGCGCGGGTGGGGAAGGTGGTCTATGAGCGGGATGCTGTTAACAAAAGTGCGCAGAATTGTTAACACACGACGCCTCCGCCACGCACAACACGGACGCCACCAAGCGGTACAAAACAAAAAATCTTTGTGCAAGAAGCAATTGTCTGTTGCTTTCGCTACGCTCTCGTGGTTGGCACGGTTATTGCTCCTACACTACGTGCGAACGTATGGGGCGTTCGGATCTGGTCTAGTTGATAGGAGGTAATCATGAAACGGGCACAACAGGGTTTTACCCTCATCGAACTGATGATCGTGGTCGCGATCATCGGGATTTTGGCGGCGATTGCAATTCCCGCGTATCAGGACTATGCAAAGCGGAGTCACGTAACGGAAGGCTTGTCGTTGGCAGCCGCTGCGAAGACCGCTGTTTCTGAATACTGGGCGACCAAAGGGACTTTGCCTTCAGCGAACGGTTCGGTAGGGCTGCCATCTGCATCCAGCATCACCGGTAATGCGGTGAGACAAGTTGACATTGGAACCGATGGTCTTATTACTATCACTTATAACACTAAGGTCGAGGACGGGAAAACATTACAACTGAGTCCGGTAACTGCAAATGGCAGCATCAAGTGGGTATGCAAAAATGGAACCTTGTCCACAAAATACCTGCCAGCCAGCTGCCGTTGATGCGTTGGCCCATGGCTGAATCAACCCGCGCCCCGGCGCGGGTTTTTTGCGCCGATTTGGCGCTGGCAGTAGCGCTGCTTTTGCTGTTGTTCGCGATCGCCGCGCTGCAGTGGCCGGCGCTTTCCGGTGGTTTTTTGTTCGATGACGAACCCAACCTGCGCGATCTTGGGGCATACGGCGGTGTTGAGAGCTGGGCCACCTTGCGCGCCTATCTCACGGGCGGTTTCGCGGGCCCTACCGGGCGGCCGTTGGCGCTTTTGAGCTTCTTGCTCGATGACTTCACTTGGCCGAGCACACCGGAGAATTTCAAACGCACCAACTTGTTGTTGCACCTTCTGAATGTCGTATTGCTTGCGTGGGCGAGCTTCAAGCTGATGCGCCTGCGCGGGTGCGGCGAGCGTATGGCTGCTTGGGTAGCCGTGCTGACCGCTGCCCTTTGGGGGCTGCACCCTTATCTGATTTCCACCACTTTTTACGTCGTGCAGCGCATGGCCTTGCTCGCAGCTACCTTCAGCTTTGCGGCGCTCACCGCCTACCTGCATGGTCGCGCATTGCTTGCCACCCGACCGCGCGCGGCGCTCGTCTGGATGGGGGTGGCGCTCGCATTGGGCACGCTTTTGGCCACGCTTTCCAAAGAAAATGGCGCGTTGCTGCCGCTGTTGGTGCTGGTGATCGAGGCTACAGCGCTTGCGGCCCAGCCACCCTTGCCGCGCGCCTTCCGCTGGATTTTTCTCTACCTGCCCAGTGCCGTCGTCCTCGGGTATCTGGCACGTTACATCGACCTTTCTGACCGCCCCTGGCCCGAGCGCCCGTTCAATCAGATCGAGCGGTTGCTTACGGAGACGCGCATCCTCTGGGACTACCTGGGGCAGTGGTTTTTCCCGCGTATCGAAGGAGCAGGGCTGTTTCGCGACGGGATCGTCCTCTCACGCGGGCTTTTCGACCCGCCACAGACCGCGCTTGCCGTGATTGGCCTGGTGGCGTTGATTGGTGCGGGCGTCGCGCTACGGCGCCGTGCGCCGCTCGCGGCGCTTGCGATACTCTTTTTTCTCACGGGCCACCTGATGGAGTCGGGCTGGATTGGCCTCGAACTCTACTTCGAGCACCGCAACTACCTGCCCACAGCCTTTCTCTTCCTACCCCTTGCCGCCTGGATCGTGCAGGCGCAAGGCACTCCGCAGCGGGGGTTGGCGCGGTTCGTTGCGGCAGTGCTCCTTGGCTGGCTGGCTTTTTTCAGTGCGCAGCGCGCCGCGCTTTGGGCCGACCCGGTCAAATTGGAGGTCTATTGGGCATTAGCCGCGCCAGAATCCCCCCGCGCGGCCAATGCGCTTGCCCGCCATTGGCTCGACCACGGCGGCGATCCTGTTGAGGCCGACCGTGTCCTTGAGCTGGCCTTGGCACGTCACCCCAACTCTGGCCTGCTCATCCTCAGCCGGTTGCAACTTCACATCAACCTGGGCACCGCCACGGAAGCCGAATTTGCCGAAGCGGCGCGCAAATTGGAGCGCGTGCCTTTCGACGCGCAGGTGGTCACCGCGCTGCGTCACCTAGCGGAGCGAGCTGCCCGGCGGGATGCCAGTGCCACTGAGCGCAACGGAGTCCGGCATTTGATTCATCATCTGCTCGCCAATGGTCAATATCAGCAGTTCCCGCTCTTTCGCCGTCTTATGCCCTATTTGCTTGGTCGCATCGCACTGGCCGAAGGGGACGCCGTCGACGCCGAAGCGCTCTTTGCCGAGGCGATTCGTCTGTACGGTCAGATGGACGCTGCGATGCAAATGATGGCGGAAATGGGTAATGCGGGTTATCCTGATGCGGCGTTGCGCCTTCTCGATCAAGCCGAGCGGTTGCTGGAAACCCTTCCAGACGCGGCACTCAACTTTCCGCGTTCCTTTTACCAGTCCGAAATCGAGCGCATCCGCGCGCTTTTGAAAGAAGAGCAAGAAAAAAAGCGTATGCATCATTCGTCTGTTACCACAAAGCATCGAGCGTGAGGGTGTGATGAGCGATCACGTGTCAGACGTTGTTCGAGGACGCCCCTTCGTGAGCGTGGTCCTTCCCGCCTGCAACGAAGCCGGAGCGGTAGGGAAAACTGTCGCCCGTATTCGTGCGTGCGTTCCCGAAGTGGAAATCATCGTGGTCGACGACGGCTCGAGCGATGAAACCGCCAGCTTGGCGCGCGAAGCGGGAGCAAAGGTCCTCTCCCATCCCTACCGAAAGGGCAACGGTGCCGCGATCAAAACCGGCGCGCGTGCAGCCCAGGGGAATGTGATCGTCTTCATGGACGCGGACGGCCAGCACGACCCTGCCGATATCCCGCGCCTTCTGGCCAAACTGGAAGAAGGCTACGACATGGTCGTGGGTGCCAGACAAAAGGGATCACAGGCGAATCTCTGGCGAGGTCTGGCCAACGCTTTTTACAACCGCTTGGCGAGTTGGATGGTCGAGCACCCCGTGGCCGATCTCACGAGCGGGTTTCGCGCGGTGCGCGCGGATAAGTTTCGCGAATTTCTCTATTTGCTACCCAACGGTTTTTCCTACCCCACCACGATTACGATGGCGTTTTTCCGCAGCGCCTACTCGGTTGCCTATGTGCCGATTACCGCGCACAAGCGCATCGGTACGAGCCACATCCGGCCTCTGCGTGATGGGGTGCGGTTTTTGTTGATCATTTTCAAGATCGCGACGCTTTATGCGCCACTCAAACTTTTTGGGCCGGTGGCGCTCTTCTTTCTAACCCTTGGGTTGGGGTGGTACGGATATACTTTTTACCATTGGGGACGGTTTACCAACATGAGCGCGTTGCTCTTTTCTGCCAGCGTGATCGTGTTTTTGTTCGGGTTGGTTTCGGAGCAGATCACCCATCTTACCTACAAGCGCGATGAGTGAGCGGCGTCGTTTATTGCTCGTCACCCGCAACTTTCCGCCGCTGTGGGGTGGAATGGAGCGGCTCAACTGGCACTTGGCCGACCAACTTGCCAAGCGCTATGCGGTGCGCATCATCGCGCCACAAGGTGCAGCGCAGCAGGCGCCAGACGGGATGGTTGTCCGAGAGGTGCCTCTTGCGCCCCTGGCGCGTTTTTTGTGGCATGCTGCGTGGGCTGCACGGCAAGAGGCGCGCGTATTTCAGCCGCACATCGTCCTAGCGGGAAGTGGTTTGACCGCGCCGATCGCACTCTGGGCTGCCCGCGAGTGTGCCGCCCGAACGGCTGCTTACGTTCACGGGCTGGATCTGGTTGTGCCGCACCCGGTCTATCGCGCGCTGTGGTTGCCAGCGCTGCGGCGCCTCGACCGGGTGATCGCCAACAGCACGCCTACCGCTCAACTCGCCCGCAGTGTTGGGGTGGATGCCGCGCGCATCGGCATCGTCCATCCGGGTGTCACGATTCCCGAACCCAACCCTGCCGCCCGCGCGCGTTTTCGCAAGCGTTGGGGGCTGCCGAACACGGCTCCTGTGCTGCTGTCGGTTGGGCGGCTCACCGCGCGCAAGGGGCTGCGCGAGTTCGTGCAGGAGGTGCTGCCCGCAGTCGCCAGCGCCCGGCCCGACGTGGTGCTCGCCATCGTCGGCGACGCGCCGACACAAGCGCTCTACGCCCAGCCGCAAAGCCCGCGCTCGATTCTCGAAGCAGCACGCTCAGCTGGTGTTGGTGATCGGGTTCGGTTGTTGGGCACGCAATTTGGCCAAGAACTCGCCGACGCTTTTTTTGGCGCCGACGTGCACGTCTTTCCCGTGCGCGACATCCCCGGCGACCCGGAAGGTTTCGGCATGGTCGCGGTGGAGGCTGCCGCGCACGGTTTGCCTACCGTGGCCTATGCCACTGGTGGGGTGGTGGACGCTGTGGCGGAGGGAATTTCCGGGCGTCTGGTGCCGCCGGGGGATGCGGCGGCCTTCGCCGCCGCCGTTCTGCGCGCACTCGACACGCCACCCGGTGCGGAGCGTTGCCGCGCGTTTGCGCAGGGGTTTGCGTGGGGGGCGTTTGGGCGGGGAATTGAGCGGGAGCTTGCAAATGGCCGAGGCTGAGGCAAGCGCGAACGGCCTGCTCGCACCGTCCGCCGACCTGGCCTGCGTGACGGTGACCTATCGGCCGGACTTCGACATCCTCAAGCGACAGCTTCGCGCACTGCCAGCTGACGCGCTCAAAGTGATCGTCGACAACGGCTCTGGCACGCAGACCCAGCAGGCACTGGCCGAGTGCCTTGCTGGTTTTCCTAATCTCGTGTTTTTGCCGCAGAGTGACAACCTCGGGCTTGCAGCCGCGGTCAATCTTGCTGTGCACACACTCGCTGGACGGCAGGAAAGACCATCACTCGTTCTGCTGCTCGATCAGGACAGCGAGCCGCAAGCAGGGAGCGTAACCAGGCTTTGCCACGCGCTGCTCGAGCTGGAGCAGCAAGGATGTAACCCTGGGGCCGTTGGGCCGCAGCTAAGGGACGCGCAAACCGGCTTGTATCACGGCTTCCACGTCATGCGCCGATGGCAATGGTTTCGGGTTTATCCTGACCCTGGCTCAGGCCGCGTCGTCGAAGTTGCCAATCTGAACGGCAGCGGCACCCTGATGCGTCGCTCCGTTTTCGAGCATTTGAGTGGGCTAGACGAACGTTTTTTCATCGATCACGTCGATACCGAATGGTCGTTCCGCCTGCGCGCGGCCGGCTATCGGCTCTATGGCATTGCGGATGCGGTTTTCGTTCATCGCATGGGCGAGCGCAGCTTGCGGTTCTGGCTGTTCGGGTGGCGTCTTTGGCCGGCACGCTCCGCAAACCGACACCGCTACCTGTTCCGTAATGCCGTCTGGCTGATGCGGCGCGACGAAGTTCCGCGAGTTTGGAAATTCTGGGCCGTGATCAAGCTTGCGCTCACCACACTGGTGCATGGCGTATTCGATCCGGATCGCCGCGCCCAGCTCGCCGCCATGGCCCGCGGAGTCCGTGAAGGCATAAACGCGGCCCCGAGGTCTTCCAGATGAGTCGGCCCCTCATCGGCCTGACCCTCAACTACCGCGACGCCGCTCGCACCAGCCGCTGCATCGCTTCGCTTATGGCCGATGGTGCAGACGGAGTGCTGGTTTGGGACAACTCCGAAGACGGCGGGCACTCGGCCCAGGCGCTGCGCCAGCATTGGGCGCACGAGCCGCGCGTGGTCATCGAGGCCAGCACGCGCAACCTGGGTTTTGCCGCTGGTGTCAATCGCGGGATCGACGCCGTTCTCGCCCACTGGCCGCAAGCCTGGGTGCTACTCATCAACAACGATGCCACCCTGCACCGCGGCGCGATCCAGACGCTGGCGCACGCACTGAATGCGCATCCGCAGGCGGTCATCGCCTATCCCCGTCTCGATCATGGCGGGCAGGTCATCGGAACGGTTTATTACCAACGCCTTTTTGCCTTGCTGCGGTTCGATCGTGCCTGGCCGGGCAGCTTCCCCTACCCCAGCGGCAGCCTGCTGCTCATCGCACCCGAGCGCATCGAGCCACCGCTATTCGACGAAGACTTTTTCATGTACGGCGAGGACGTGATGCTCGGTTGGCGCCTGGGTGCGAAACGCATGGTGCATGTGCCACAGGTGCTGGCGTGGCACGAGGGCAGCGCCTCCAGCCGAAACGGCTCGTGGTTTTACGAAACGCATGTGGCGGCGGGCCACTGGCGGCTCGCCGGAAAGCTCGCCCGCTCGCGGCGTGAACGGTGGCTGCTGCTCGCTGGCCGCATGGTCAGCCTCCCCCTGCGTGCGCTGGTGCGATCATGGCGAGCGCGCAGCTTAGTGCCGCTTAAGGCGTTGGCGACAGGCTGGCGTTTAGCCCGCGCCAGATCGTTGTCCTGAGCTTGCCACCTGCGCAAGAAGTGCTTCCCATTTGGGATGATCCGCCCCGGCGAATAGTATTTCGCCTGTTCTAAGCCGCGTTCGGTGTAAGTTCTGCGCAACTCAGGGGAAGTCAATAGTTGTTCTAGCGCCGCCTGAAACGCTACCTCGTCGCCATCGGGCGTGAGCAGGTCGGCCCAACCGCCCTGCAAAATCTCCCGCGGTCCGCTCGGGCAGTCCATCGCCTCCGCCGGCGTCCCGCAGCTCAACGCCTCCAGCAGTACCAGCCCAAAGTGTCAGCACCGATGGTAAATGTCCGCAAAACACCGGTTTGAGATGTCCTCCCGACAAAGCTGGTGCATCCTTGTGTTGTGTCAAGAAGCAAGGAGAGCGCCATGCTCAACCGAGAGGACTGGCTCATGATACGCGAAATGCGAGAAAAGGGGTGTTATCTCCGTGAGATTGCCGAAGAAGTGGGATGCTCGGAGCGAACCGTGCGTCGGGCGCTGCTGCGCG
>Ga0207875_100395_pt1 | contig 20226 bp, 21 predicted proteins | sample CeladaPassage60A_FD_187476 | JGI IMG/M metagenome (GOLD analysis project Ga0207875, IMG submission 187476) | Cellulose-adapted microbial communities from the Joint BioEnergy Institute, USA - Passage3 60A (SPAdes) (version 2) | ecosystem: Engineered > Bioreactor > Continuous culture > Unclassified... | reverse complement strand
AACTCCACGGAATAAGTGGTCTTCCCTTTCGGTGTTTGCTTGGTCTCGAACATAAACAAATCCCTCCAGTGTTTTTACTGACAGTATGGGCATTTTCCCAACTGTCTACACTAGAGGGATAATATCAGTTTTCAGCCGGGAGTTTTCCGTTGAAGGGGCAGCGGACGGAAGGGACCGTCGGCCGCAAAAAGGAGATGCCGTTTCCGACGGATCGTCCTTGAAAGGGCCGGGTCCCCCGGCCGGCATCCATGCAAAAAGAGGCGAACGGAGTGCCGCTCCTTTCCGTTCGCTTTCCCATCCATCCGCCCGCCATTCATGCAAAAAACAGCAAATAGATTACGCCCGCAAAGAAGAAGAGAAAACAGAGGAAGATTAAAATTTTTCCCAACCGCTCCAAAATAAACGCCCCCTCGAAATGGTTTCACCTCCGGGTTTGGCGGCCGGCGGCGAAAGGGAAGAGCCGTCCGGGGCCGCGGAATGCGCGGATCTTCCCATGCCGCGAAACCGGCTTCAGTACGAGATGCCGGCGCCGATCACATAAGACAAGCCGATCGAGATGACCATGGCCAGGAAGCCGACGGCCCGGTTATCCTTCTCGATCTCTTCGTCAATGTTGAACTTCGGCGTCAAAAATTCGAAGAGGAAATAGCCCCCCAACAGGAGAAGGAAGCCGAAAGTCCCCCAGCCGACCATGACGATGAGGGAATCGTTATGCATGATCGAATGGCGGAAAATATTGGCGATCCCGAAAATTTTCCCGCCCGTCGCCATGGCCACGGACAGGTTTCCCTTTTGAATTTCTTCCCAGTCGTTGTATTTGGTCACCGCCTCAAAGACGGCGAGGAAGACGATGGTGCATAATATGGCCACGCTGTAAATCGCCGCATGGACGACCAGTTCATTTTCCCAAAAACCGTTCATTCCGCTCACCTGTCCCTTTTTCATCCCGCCGGCTCCCGTCCGGACGGGCAGATTACTTCAATTCCACGATGGTCTTGCCGATGCCGCCCTCATTCGGGGTGCCGTAACGGAAAGATTTCACCGAAGGATGCTGCCGCAGCACCTTTTGCACCCCTTCCCGCAGCGCCCCCGTCCCTTTGCCGTGGATGATCGAAACCCGGGAATAGCCGGCCAAAAGGACGTCGTCCAAATATTTTTCCAGTTTGATCAGCGCATCTTCATACCGTTCGCCGCGCAAATCGAGCTCCAGCGGGACATGGTATTCCTTTCCTTTGACGGTGGCGACGGGGCGGACTTCTTGATCCTTCTTCTCTTCCAGCAGCCGCAAATCCCGTTCTTCCACGTTCATCTTTAAAATGCCGACCTGGACGAGCCATTCCTGGCCGCCCGCCTTCTCCACCAAATAACCTTTTTGGCCGAGGGATACAACCTCGACCGGATCCCCCGGATGAAAGGATTGATTTTTCGGGGGGGATGGGGTCCCGGAACGTCTTTCCTCCCCGCCGGGGACCGCTTCTTCCAGCCTTTTTTTCGCTTCGATGAGTTCGTGCTCTTTGACTTCGGCGCCCTTTTTCAACCGCAGCTCCCGCAAATCCCTTATGATTGCTTCCGCTTCCCGCTTCGCTTTTTCGACGATGGCCCGGGCTTCCTCCCTCGCCTTTTTCATGAGGGCTTCCTTGTTGGCTTCATATTCTTCAAAGGCGCTTTTCAGATCGTTATAGATTTCTTCCGCGTCCCGAAGATAATTTTCCGCTTCCTTTTTCGCCTCCTCCGCTTCCTTTTCGCTCTTTTCCAAGGAGGCGATCATGCTGTCCACCCGGCGGGTATTGGCGCCGATATACGATTTCGCCCGCCGGATGATACTTTCGGACAGGCCCAGCCGCTTGGAGATTTCAAAGGCGTTGCTCCGGCCGGGGACGCCGATGGACAATTTGTAGGTAGGGCTCAAGGTTTCCGGGTCAAATTCCATCCGGGCGTTGATGACGCCCTCCCGGTTATAGCTGTAGGCCTTCAGTTCCGGATAATGGGTGGTGGCGATGACCCTCGCCCTTTTCCGGCGGACTTCGTCGAGGATGGCCATCGCCAGGGCGGCGCCTTCCTGGGGATCCGTACCCGCCCCGAGCTCGTCGAAGAGAACGAGGCTCGATTCGTCCACATCCCGCAGGATGTTTACGATGTTCGTCATATGGGAAGAAAAGGTGCTCAAGTTTTGTTCGATGGACTGCTCGTCACCGATGTCGGCGTGAACCGCCCGGAAAACGGAAAGTTCCGAACCGTCCAGGGCGGGGATCATGAGGCCGGCCTGGGCCATTAAAACAAGCAATCCGACCGTTTTCAGGGTCACCGTTTTCCCGCCGGTGTTCGGGCCGGTGATGACAATGGCGGTGTAGTCTTTCCCCAACTCGATATCGTTCGGCACCGCCTGATCGGCCGGAAGCAAAGGATGGCGCGCCTTCAGCAGGCGGATGTACCCCTTTTGGTTGACGGCCGGTTTCGATCCTTTGTACGCGGAGCCGTATTTCGCCTTCGCGAAGATCAAATCGGCCCTCTGCATCACCCGGACGATCTCGTCGATTTCCTCGCGGCGGCTTCCCGCTTCCTGGGACAATTCAAGCAGGATCCTTTCGATTTCCGCTTCCTCTTTCTTCTTCAGCTCCCGCACTTCATTGTTCATCGCCACGACCGATTCCGGCTCGATGAATAACGTTTGCCCCGAAGCGGACTGGTCATGGACAAAACCGCCGAAATGGGACCGGTATTCCGCTTTGACGGGAAGTACGAAGCGGTCGTTCCGGATCGTAACGATGGCATCGGAAAGCATCTTTTGCACCGGGCCGGAGCGGATCATCCCCTCCAGTTTTTCCCGGATCCGTTCTTCCACCAGGCGGATCTGTTTGCGGATGGCGCGAAGCTTTTCGCTCGCTTCGTCCAAAACCGTCCCGTCTTCGCCGATGCAGGAAAAAATCTTCTTTTCCACCTCGGCGGGAGGATTCATCCGTTCGCACAATTCCCCCATGATGGGCAGGGATTCCTTTTCGAGAAGGGGTTTCATGAAGGCCTTGAACACCCGCCCCGCCCGGATCGTCGAAGCAACTTCCAGCAGCTCCCCGGCATCCAGCATCCCCCCGATGGCCGCCCGGCGGACGGATGAAGAGACGGGATAGATCCCTTCTAGGGGGGCGTACCCCTTGATGCGGAGCACCGTAGCCGCTTCGTCGGTCTCGTTTTGCAGGCGGACGATCGTTTCGTATTCGGTTTCCGGCCGCAATCGCTCAGCCAGTTCCCTTCCCGGCGATGAGGAGCAGTACTTGGCCAATGCGTCGCGTATTTTGTCGAATTCCAGCGTGCGCAAAATTTTTTCGTTCACCGGGAAACCCCCTTTTGGATCGTAATTTTTCTGTGCCGGTTAAAATTTTTCCCCGAATCCGGATTTTTCTTCCGGCCTCCGGGCGAAGCGGCGGTACTTCCCCGAGCGGAGCTCCCCCGCAGATTTTTTCCAGAACAGACAAAAAACTTCCCTTTGCCAGAGAAGTTTCATCGGATAATGGCGCCGAGAAAAAAGTCGGAAACCTGTTTGGTCAAAAACGGAGTATGTCCGATGATAAACTTCGCCACTCCCGATTGGTCCAAGGCGGATTGCAGCTGTTCGACGGGAACGAGGGAGGCCACGTACAAGAGGACGAAAGTGACCAAATACACCTCCAAAAATCCGAGGATTCCCCCGCCAAGCCGGTTCAGCTGGCTGATCACCGGGATGCGCGCCAGAAAATCAAGCATGGATCCGACGATCTGGAGCAATATTTTCACGGCAAAAAAGATGATAAAAAAAGCGATGGCGTTATAATAGGCCGCCTCCGCATTCGATGCGGACAAAATCACCTGCAGCGCTTCATTGCCGTCCATGGACGGATAGGGGATCCATAATTTGACCGTTTCGGCAAATTCCTTGTAGTATTTGGCGGCGGCGAGGAAGGCGATCAGAAATCCCGTCAGGTGGATGAGCTGGAGGATCAGCCCCCTTTTCAATCCGACCAAAAAACCGATAATGAAGAGAATCCATATGATGGCACTCAGCATCTCCGTCAGTCCTTTTTGTATTTATATTTTTCCATTTCCTCCTGCAGCTTCAAATATTCGTGGACCGCGTTTACCGCCGTCAACACGGCCAGCTTCGCCGTATCCAGGGACGGGTTGCGGCTCTTCATCTCCCGCATTTTTTCATCGACAATGGCGGCGACTTTCCGGATATGGCTTTCGCTTTCATCGCCGACAATCACGTATTGCCGGCCGTAGATTTCCACTGCGATTTTATTTTTTCGGCTTTCAGACAATGGGTCTGCCTCCGTTTCACCGAATAAAAATGGCTGCGATTTTGAGAGAATCCTAGCAATATCATACATGAATCCCTTGGAAATTGGAAGATCAAAGGCGTTTTCGCAAAGGGCGCACGCCCCGGGGAACCGGCTCCGGGAAAGGGAAGAGGGGGGAAGGCCCGGGGTAGGTTTGAGACGGGGAAGTTTCGCGAATCGGAATCCGCCGGAAAGGCGGATATTTTTGCCGGCAGAGGATCGGGTGAGACCTGCGCATTTTTCCGGAAGGGACCCATCCGGCAGCGCCCCTTCGCTCTCCTGCGCCCGGCGGTCCGGAAGGCTCCCCCGAAAACGGAAAGGTCCGGTCCCGAAACCAATCTGACCTTGAAAATTTGGCCGCTCCTTCCCCAAGGCGGCGGAAACGATGGAGGTCCGGTTTTCCCGTGGCTCCTCGGGAGGGGAAGGCCGTACCCGCCGAGGAGGCCCGGTTTTCCCTTCGCTCCTCGGAAAGGGAAGGCCGTACCCGCCGGACAGTGCCCGCATCAGGCCTTGCCGCGGACGACGAACGTGAAACGGCGCCGGCCGGTTCCCCTTCCCTTGAGCCAAACCGAAAAAATCGGGATATCCCGGAAATGTCCCGGAATATCCCGTCCATGAAAATTTTCCCGCAAACCCGTTTCCTTCTTTCACGGACCCGGGCAAGCCCATTTCCTGAAAGCCGGCCGCCCTTTTCCGGACCGACCGAAATGGGGCCGGCGCAAAATGCCGCCCTATTTCCGCAAATAGGCCCCTTTATCCTCGAGCGCCCGCAAAATCCTTTCCAGCGCCCTGTCGATTTCTTCGTCGGTCAGCGTGCGTTCCGGATCCGAGAAGGTCAGGGAGAAGGCGACGGATTTTTTATCCGCATCCATCTTTTCCCCTTCATATACGTCAAACACCTTCGCATCCGTCAAAAGCTTTCCTCCCGCCGCCACGATCGTTTCCTTCAGCTCGCCGGCGGAAAGATCCTTTCCGCACACGAGGGCGATATCCCGGGAGACGGAGGGAAATCTCGGCACCTGGGAATAGACAAGGGGTTCGTTTTCCGAGCGCAACAGCTTCGCCAAGATGATTTCGGCGGCGAACACATCTTTGATGTCCCAGTTTTTCTCCATCGCGGGGTGGATTTTTCCGATCACGCCTATCGCTTCCCCGTCGAACAGAATTTCCGCCGTTTGGCCGGGATGGAAGCCTTCCGCTTCTCTTTTGACGAAGCGGATGCGGTTTTTCAGCCCCAATTTCGCAAACAGCTGTTCCAAAATTCCTTTCGCCGTGAAAAAGTCCGCCTTCACCCTTTCCCCCTGCCAGGGATGGTCGACCCATAAACCGGTCAGGACGAAGGCCAAATGTTCCCGTTCCTCCGGCTGCTTGCCCGCGCCCCGGGACAGGAAGACGGAACCGATCTCGTACAGGGCGATGTTTTCATTTTTCCTCGCCCGATTGTAACGGACCGCATCAAGCAGATGGGGAAGCAGGCTTTGCCGCAAGACGGAATGTTCCTCGCTCATCGGGAGGCTCAAGGGGATTTCTTCCGTCGCCGTTAAGGAAAACAGGCGGAATTTTTCCCGGCTTGTCAGCGTATAGGTGATCGCCTCCTGCAATCCGGCGCCTTCCAGGAAATATTTGACGATCCTTCTTTTTTTCTGATAGTCGGTCAATCCGCCGGGGGTCTGCGGTCCCCGGGGAAGGGTGCCCGGCAGCAGATCGTAGCCGTAGAGCCGGGCGATTTCTTCGTACACGTCCACTTCCCGCGTGATGTCCGGACGGCGCGTCGGGACGGTGACGGTCAATGTCCGTTCCTTTTGTTCGTACGGGAAACGGAGGCGTTCCAAGATGCCGGCGACCTCTGCCATCGTCAATTCCGTTCCCAAAAATGCGTTCATCTTTTCCAAATCGACGGTGATTTTCACGGGATCGGCCTGCAAAGCGCGGGCCTCCGCCGTCCCTTCCAGCACTTCCCCGGACGCATAGCGGGCCATTAATGCCGCCGCCCTTTCCGCGGCCTCCTTCACCCTCGCCGGGTCGACCCCCTTTTCGAAGCGGCTGCTGGACTCGCTCCGCAACTGCAAATCTTTCGAGGCCCTACGGACCACGGGGCCGGCAAACAAGGCGGATTCCAGGAGAACGGTCGTCGTTTTCGCGGTCACTTCGCTGTCGGCGCCGCCCATGACGCCCGCCAGGGCGACCGGTTCCTTGCCGTTTGTGATGACGAGATGGTTTTCATTCAATGTCCGGGTCACGCCGTCCAGGGTGACGAGTTTTTCCCCGTCTTTCGCCCGCCGGACGACCACCTCCTTCGATCCGAAACGGTCGTAATCGAAGGCGTGGAGCGGCTGCCCGTATTCCAGCATCACGTAGTTGGTGATATCGACGACGTTGTTGTGGGGGCGGATTCCCGCCGCCATCAGCCGCGCCTGCATCCATAAAGGCGAGGGGCCGATCTTCACGTTCCGGATGATTTTGGCCGTATACAGCGGGCAATCTTCCGGCGAATCCACCTTCACGCGAATATGGTCTTCCGCCTTTTCCCGGATAGGTTCATATTCCGCTTCCGGCAAGCGGACTTCTCCGCCGAGGATGGCCGCCGTCTCATAGGCGACGCCGATCATGCTCAAACAGTCGCCCCGGTTCGCCGTCAGTTCCAGCTCCAAAACCGGATCGTCCAAATGCAGGAGAGAAGCGATCTCCGTCCCCGGGGGCACATCTTCGGGCAAAACGAAAATGCCTTCAGCGTATTCTTTCGGCACAACCTTGCCTTCGAATCCGAGCTCCTGCAAGGAGCAGATCATGCCGTTCGATTCCACGCCGCGGAATTTGGCTTTTTTGATTTTTACCTGATTGGGCAATTTCGCCCCCGGCTTGGCGACGATCACCCCCTGTCCCGGGGCGACGTTTTTTGCGCCGCAAACGATTTGCACCGGTTCTCCTTCGCCGATATCGACGAGGCAGACGGTCAGTTTGTCCGCATTCGGATGCCTTTCACATTTTAACACCCGTCCGGCGACCAGATGATCGAAATCCTGGCCCTTGCGGTGAATCCCGTCCACTTCGATCCCGCTTCTCGTAATTTTTTCCGCAAGCTCCTCCGGGGTCACCGGAAGGCTGACGTAATCTTCCAGCCATTTGAAAGAAACCAGCATATTTCCAACCTCCTTTATCCATCATGCCGCATAACGGCGCAAGAGATCCGCAAAGGGAAAAAGCCGCTTTGCCTTCCGCACCCTTCCGGCAAAGGCCGCAGGAACCCGAAAGGGGAAAAACTTCCCGGCACCGTCATTCCTGCCGGTAAAACTGCTGCAAAAACCGGACGTCGTTCGTGTAAAAATGGCGGATGTCATCGATTCCGTATTTCAGCATGGCGATCCGTTCGACCCCGATCCCGAAAGCAAAGCCGCTGTAAATGTCCGGGTCGAAGCCGCCCATTTTCAGCACGTTCGGGTGGACCATGCCCGCCCCCAAGATTTCGATCCAGCCCGTGCCTTTGCACACCGGGCAGCCTTGGCCGCGGCAAATTTTGCAGGAAATATCCATTTCCACCGACGGCTCCGTAAAGGGGAAAAAGCTCGGGCGCAGCCGGATTTCCCGGTCATCGCCGAAGATTTTTTTGGCGAAGACCTCGAGGGTTCCCTTCAAGTCGCTCATGCGGATGTTTTCATCGACGACCAGCCCTTCGACCTGCATAAACTGGTGGGAGTGGGTCGCGTCGTCGTTGTCGCGCCGGTAGACCTTCCCGGGGCAGATGATCTTCACCGGACCCCTTCCCTGATGGCTTTCCATCGTCCTCGCCTGCACCGGCGACGTGTGGGTGCGAAGCAGGATCTCTTCGCTGATGTAAAAGGAATCCTGCATATCCCTCGCCGGATGGCCCTTCGGCAGGTTGAGGGCTTCAAAATTATAGTAGTCCGTTTCCACCTCCGGGCCTTCGGCGATGCGGTAGCCCATGCCGATAAACAGGTCCTCGATTTCTTCGATGATCCGGATGAGCGGATGGCGGCCGGCCTGGCGGACCGGTCTCCCCGGCAGCGTGACGTCCACCGTCTCCTCGGCCAATTCCCTTTCCATCTGCTCTTTTTCCAGCTGGTTCATCTTTTCTTCGATGGCCCGCTGGATGGTTTCGCGCACCTCATTGGCATAGGCGCCGACCACCGGCCGCTCTTCCTTGGGGAGTTTTCCCATGTTCCGCAGCACTTCCGTAATCCGGCCCTTTTTCCCCAGAAAGGCGACGCGGACGTCGTTCAGCGCCCGTAAAACCTTTGCCGCTTTCACTTTTTCCAGCGCTTCGGCTTGAAGTTCGGTTAAACGCTCCTTCATCCTTTGACCTCCTCGGTTTGAAATGGGGAAAACAAAAAAACCTCCTCCCGGCTAAGGGACGAGGATCGTTTCGCGGTACCACCCTTATTGGCATGACGGAACGCCATGCCCGCTCCTTTGGATAACGGATCGCCTCCGCAACATCTTTACACCCCGGATTCCCGGAGTGGTCCCGATGCGAGCTCCCGGGGTGAAACTTCGTTCGGGCTCCGGCTGAAAATGCTCTCAGTCGCGGCATTTTCTCCCTGTAAGCGGAGGTCTCCCGACTACTCTGCCCCGATCATCGCTTCCGATATGCCGTTGTTCAGGTCCGTAAAGGTTTATCATTCAACGAAAAATTCTTGATATACCGGTTCCGAGGTACTTCCGTTTATCATTCAACGAAAAATTCGGAACGGTTATCAATTATTATAAAGGGCTTTTCCCGCAAATTCAACGGGAATCCTTTGCCGCGGCCGCGCCCATATTTTGCCCGCCCGCCGCGGATCGGCTGGCCGCATCTTCCCGTTCCTTTCCGGATGGCCGAAGGGGAAACCGGAGCCGTTTTTTCCTTCGCTGTGCCGAAAAAAAGAGGCCGGCTCCCATTTGCTCCCATTCCGGAAAAATGGCGGTTTTTATCCGGAATTTCTTCCCCGCAAATGATAGAGGAGAATCCCGGCGGCGACGGAGACGTTCAACGACTCGCTCATCCCGTAGATCGGGATGTGCAGGTTGGCGTCGGTCTTTTCCAGAAGCCTCGGATCCACGCCCCGCGCCTCATTGCCGACCAGCAGGGCAAAGGCGGGCGCCGGCCCGATTTCGTACATGGAGACGCCCGTTAATGCGGTTCCGTAAACGGGAATCCCCCGCGAGCGGAATGTTTCCACCCAGCCTTCCAAGGAACCCGGCAAAACGGGGAGATGGAACAAGCTTCCCTGGGTGGCGCGGACGACCTTCGGATTGTAAATGTCCGCGCTCCCCTCCCCGACGACGACCCCGTCCAGGCCCGCCGCATCCGCCGTCCGGATCAGGGTGCCCAGATTTCCCGGATCCTGGACGGCGTCAATCAATAAAAACCGCTTCCCTTCCGGATCCCGGGCCTCCGGTTTTCCGCAAACGGCAAAAATCCCTTGGGGCGTTTCCGTATCCGCTATCGCCTTGCCGACCTCTTCGAAAACGAGATACAGCTCATCCGCCCCGTATCGCGCCGCGGGAAGCTGCCCCAGGAACCGTTCCGTCACGATCAATTCCCTGATAAGTCCCGCTTTTCCCGCTTCCTCGACAAGATGTTCCCCCTCGACGAGGAAAAGGCCGGCTTTGTCCCGCTCCTTTTTCGTCAACAGTTTTTTCCAGCGTTTCACCTTTTCATTTTTAGCCGATTGTATCCTTTTCATTTTTTTCACCTGCCCCGGCATCCGTTCCCGGACGGATGCACATAATCCATACAAAAGTGTAGCAAAATATCCATGACAATAAAATTGGAAGGATGATCAACTTGAATATGGATTTCGATTTGCGGAAGGCGATCATTCAAAACGTTTCCGATAATACCCGGGAAGAATTAAAGGCGACGATCGTGGACGCCATCCAGGGAGGCGAAGAAAAGATGCTGCCCGGACTGGGCGTGCTTTTTGAAGTGATTTGGAAAAACGCGGACGCCAATGAACAGCAGATGATGCTGGAAACGCTGGAAGAAGGTCTGAAAAAACCTGAACGCCATTGAACGCGTATGTTTAACGGGCGAAGATTTCGGGAAAAATGAGAAGACCGGGAAACCAATCCCGATCCCCCTTTTTTCCAATCGCTCCGGCGGAAAGCCGGAGCGATTTTTTGTGCGGAAAAATCGACGCGGGAAAAGGTCCCCTGCAGGTTTCCGCCCCGCAGGCGGAAAGGAAAGCCGTCCGCAAAAGGCGGGCGGAGGAATCCGCAGGCGCCTTCATGGTCCCCTGTCGGAACGGGTAACCCGGCCGGGAAGAAAAAAACCCTCCCGGGAGGGAAAACCTTTCGGTCATCCTCCCGAAAAGGGTTTTTTCCACAATGTCCGCATTCGCCCGGTGATCGTCGTTTTTGGCATCATCGGGCGCCCATTCGTTTTTCGGATATGCCGGGATTCCCGCTTCAGCGGGCGGCATCGTTTCAGTCATAGGTGATTTTGTTCACCGTCTCCCGGTCGAGCCGTTTCACGACTTCCGTCATCAGTTTTACCGTATTTTCGAAATCGTCCCGGTGAAGGATGCCGGCATGGGAATGGATGTACCTCGTCGGGATCGTGACGGCCAATGAAGGAACGCCCCTTTTCGTCACATGGATGGACCCCGCGTCCGTGCCGCCGCCGGGGATGCTTTCGAATTGATAGGGAATGTCCAACTCTTCCGCTACGCCGACGACAAAGTCCCGCAAGCCTTTATGGGAAACCATGGAGGCATCATACAAAACGATCTGCGGGCCTTTCCCCAATTTCCCCATCGCCTCTTTTTCCGTAACGCCCGGAACATCGCCGCCGATGCCGACGTCGAGGGCAAAACCGATATCCGGCTCAATCTTGAAAGCGGCGGTCTTCGCCCCGCGCAAACCGACTTCTTCTTGAACGGCGCCGACCCCGAAAACGGTGTTCGGATGGGCGGTGCCTTTTAAATTTTTCAGCACCTCGATGACGACGGCGCAGCCGATCCGGTTATCCCACGCTTTGGCAAGGAGAAATTTTTCGTTTTTCATGACGGTAAATTCAAAATAGGGGACGATCATCGCGCCGGGACGCACGCCCCAGGACAGTGCCTCTTCTTTGGATGAGGCCCCGATATCGATAAACATATCCTTGATTTCCACCGGCTTCTTCCGCTCTTCCGGAGACAGGATGTGCGGGGGCTTGGAACCGATGACGCCGGTCACATTCCCCTTGTCGGTGACGATCGTCACCCGTTGGGCAAGCATGACCGAACTGACCCAGCCGCCCACCGTTTGGAACCGGACGAAACCTTTGTCATCGATGCTGGTTACCATGAACCCGATCTCATCCAAATGGCCGGCAAGCATGACCGACGGCCCGTTCGGATCCCCCGTTTTCCTGGCGATCAGGCTTCCCAGGCCGTCGGTGGTCACTTCGTCGGCATAGGGCGTTATGTATTTTTTCATCACTTCCCGGACTTCCTTTTCATTGCCGGGAATCCCTTTGGCGTCGGTAAGTTCCTTCAGCATTTGCAGCTGTTCATCCAATACTGTCAAAAAAATCCCTCCCGTTTTTTATTTTATAAATTTTAATAACTTTATTATACCTCAAATAAAATCGGATATGCTATGAAGTTTTATTTTGCTGGGCATAAGGGGCGAAGGTTTTTTCTTGACAAAAATATTTAAACCATTTAATATTTAAACACATTAAATTTACGGTTCTTGAAGGAGGAATACATTGGATACGCTCATCCAGCGTTTGCTCGTCGCCTTTCACCATTTAAGAAAAAAATTGGACCACGACATGCAGGCCATGACCAGTTATCCGGTCACCAGAACCCAGTTTATCCTCTTGTTATTGATCTCCCGGGAAGGAAGCCCCAAGCTGGCGCGGCTGGCGGAAGAAATGAACGTCCAGCCGAGCGCGATCACCGTCCTGATCGACAGGCTGGAAAAGCTGAATTATGTAAAACGGATCACCGATCCCGACGACCGCCGTTCCGTCCGCGTGGAATTGACGCCGCTCGGAAGGGAGATTATCCACGATTTCTGGCAAAGGAGGCGCGGGATTCTGAAAAGCTATCTGAACCGGCTTTCCGAAGAGGAGATCTGGACGCTCACCGAGTTATTGGAAAAAATCGCAAACGGCGACCCATTTGACACGGAGGGGAAAGGGCAGTGAAACAGCTGATCAAGTACTTGGAACCCTTTAAGGCGCAGGTCATTGCCGTCATCGTCCTCGTCTTTCTCCAGTCGATGGCGGATTTATACCTGCCCACGCTCATGTCCGACATCATTGACCACGGGGTCGTAAAAGGGGACGTCCCTTATATATGGAAAATCGGGGGAATCATGCTTTTGGTCGCGACCGGAGGGCTCTTATGCGCCATTTTAAGCAGCTTTTTCTCCGCCCGGACCGCCGTCGGCTTCGGCCGGAATCTGCGGAACGAAGTATTCATCCACGTGGAAAATTTTTCCCAGGAAGAATTCGACCGGCTGGGGACGGCGTCCTTAATTACGAGAACGACCAACGATATTCTGCAGGTGCAAAACGTGCTCATGTTTGCCTTGCGGATCATGATCACCGCTCCCATTATGGCTGTCGGCGGCATTATCATGGCCATGGGGCGGGATGCCCATTTAACCTTGATTTTCCTCGTGATTCTCCCGGTGCTCGCCCTGACGATCTTTTTCATCGCCCGGAAGGCGATCGGGCTGTTTAAGGCGATCCAAAAGAAACTGGACGCCCTGAACCGGGTGTTGCGGGAATATTTGACGGGCGTCCGCGTGATCCGCGCCTTCAATCGGACCGGATACGAGGAGAAAAGGTTCGACGCCGCCAACCGGGATTTGACGGAGACGACCACCGCCGCGATCAAAATCATGTCCTTAATCGCACCGGCCATGACGCTCATCGTCAATCTCTCGACGATCGCCATCGTCTGGTTCGGCGCCATGCGGATCGACAACAACCGGATGGAAGTCGGGGATTTGATGGCCTTCATTCAATATGCGATGCAAATCATGTTTTCCCTCCTGATGGTTTCCATTTTGTTCATCATGATCCCGCGGGCGCAGGTGTCCGCCGAACGGATCAATGAAATACTGGACACCGAACCGGCGATCGAGGGAGGGAAAGGAAGCCGGTCCGTAAGCGCGAAGGGCTGGGTGGAATTTCAAAACGTCTCCTTCTCCTATCCCGGTGCGGAGGCTCCCGCCCTTTCCGACATTTCCTTTAAGGCGGGGCCCGGCGAAGTGACGGCCATCATCGGGGGAACGGGGGCGGGTAAATCCACCCTGGTCCAGCTGATCCCCCGCTTTTATGACGCGACGGAAGGAAGGGTGCTGGTGGACGGCATCGATGTCCGCGATTGGCCCTTGGAGGAACTGCGGAAAAAGATCGGCTACGTTCCGCAAAAAACCGTTCTGTTCAGCGGCACCGTGGCGGAAAACATCCGCTTCGGGAAGGAAGACGCCAGTTTCGAGGAAATCCGGCACGCGGCGGAAGCGGCCCAGGCCGCGGATTTTATTGAAGAAATGAAGGAAAAATACGAGACGGTCATCGCCCAGGGGGGAACGAACCTTTCCGGCGGCCAAAAACAAAGGCTGGCCATTGCCCGGGCATTGGTCCGGAAACCGGATATATACATTTTCGACGACAGTTTTTCCGCCCTGGACTTCAAAACCGACGCCAAGCTAAGGCAGGCCTTGCGGAAGGAAACGGCGGACGCCGCGGTGATCCTCATCGCCCAAAGGGTGGCAACGGTCATGGATGCCGACCGGATCATCGTCTTAAATGAGGGGAAAATCGCCGGAATCGGGAAACACCAGGAACTCCTCAAAACTTGTCCCGTCTACCGGGAAATCGTGGCGTCGCAGCTTTCGGAGGAGGAAATCGCATGAAGAACGAGAAAAGGCCGTTCCGAACCAACCATCCCCATGCCCGGGGCGGCCCGATGGGTCTGGGCATGCCGGTGGAAAAACCGAAAAATTTCCGCGGGACGCTGAAACGGCTTCTCCGCTATTTGCAGCCTTACCGGTGGCGGCTCACCGCCGTTTTGGGAGCGGCGGTCCTCAGCACCGTTTTTGCCATCGCCAGCCCGAAAATTTTGGGCAAGGCGACCACGAAAATTTTTGAAGGGTTGATGGCCAAATGGCAAGGAATACCCGGAGCCGCCATCGATTTTGCCTACATCGGGCAAATCCTGCTGATCTTGGCGGGACTGTACCTGTTCAGCTCCGCATTCCAATATGTCCAGCAATATCTGATGGCGGGCGTCGCCCAACAGACCGTTTACCAGCTTCGGAAAGAGCTGGACGAAAAATTGTCGCGGGTGCCGCTAAAATATTACGATACCCGCACCAACGGGGAGATTTTAAGCAGGATCGTCAACGACGTGGACAACGTGAGCAACACCCTGCAGCAAAGTTTGACGCAAATCATCACCTCGCTGGTGACGATCGTCGGCGTATTCGTCATGATGCTGACCATCAGCCCGCTGATGACCCTGTTCATCATGCTGACCCTTCCGCTCAGCTTCCTGACGACGGTGTTCATCGCCTCGAAATCGCAAAAATATTTCAAAGGGCAGCAGGCCGCCATCGGCGAGTTGAACGGCCATGTGGAAGAGGTGTTTACCGGCCACCAGGTGGTGCAGGCCTACGGCAGGGAGAAAGCGGCCATCGAACGGTTTAAGCAGATCAATGAAAACCTGTATCATGCCGGCTGGAAGGCCCAATTCATCTCGGGTGTGATCATGCCGCTGATGAACTTTATCAACAATTTGGCCTATGTCCTCATCTGCGTCGTCGGCGGCATCTTCGTGACGAAAAGGGCGATCACCGTCGGGGACGTGCAGGCTTTTATGCAATACGCCCGGCAATTTTCCCAGCCGATCGCCCAGGCCGCCAATATCGCGAATATCATCCAGTCGACCGTCGCCTCGGCGGAACGGATTTTTGAAGTATTGGACGAAAATGAAGACGTCCCCGACCAGAAACAAGCGGTCACCCTGCCCGAACCGAAAGGACATGTCCGTTTCGAGCACGTCTCTTTCCGCTACAAGGGCGATGAACCGTTGATCGAGGATTTGAATATCGACGTCAAGCCCGGACAGACGGTGGCGATCGTCGGACCGACCGGCGCCGGCAAAACCACATTGATGAACCTGCTCCTGCGCTTCTACGAAATCGACGGGGGAAGGATCACCATCGACGGGGTCGACATCCGGGATTTGAGGCGGAGCGATCTCCGTCAACTGTTCGGCATCGTTTTGCAAGACACATGGCTGTTTCACGGAACGATCAAAGAAAATATCGCCTATGGCCGGGAAGGCGCCTCCGATTTCGAGATCATCCAGGCGGCCAAAACGGCTCGGGCGGACCACTTTATCCGGACCTTGCCCGACGGCTACGATACCGTTTTGAACGAGGAGGCCTCGAATATCTCCCAAGGACAGAAACAGCTGTTGACCATCGCCCGGGCCATATTGGCCAACCGGCCCATCCTGATTTTGGACGAAGCGACAAGCAACGTGGACACGAGGACGGAAATCCATATCCAAAACGCGATGAGGGAGCTCATGAAAGGGAGGACCAGTTTTGTCATCGCCCACCGTCTGTCGACCATCCGAAACGCCGACATGATCCTCGTCATGAACCACGGCCGGGTCATCGAAAAGGGAACCCACGAGGAGCTGCTGGCGCGGAAGGGATTTTACGCCGATCTTTATTTCAGCCAGTTTGCCGGCAGAGAAAAAGAAATGGAAGAAACGGGTTGAAAAAGACCTTTGCGGCCTGTCCGCCTGTGCCTTCGTCCGTTGAAAAGATCATGAAAGGGACGGCATGAACAGCTTGAAAAGCCTTTCCGGTTCCGCGCCGCAAAGAAGCGGGCGAAGGAAAACCGAAGCTTCCGGTACGCCCGGGAATCTTCCGCTTTAAAAATCCGTAAAAAAGGACACCGAAACAGTTTTCCGGTGTCCTTCCGTTTTCCCGCGGCTTGTGCGGCACGCGATGGATGAGGGAACGGGTTTCCCCGTCACGGAAAGGGGCAAAAGCGATGCCGCCATTTCCGTCCGTCAATACCCTTCCTCCTGCCGACGGTGGTTCACTTCATTTTTGGAAACATAGGCCCGGAAGATTTCCTCCCGGGTAAAACCGAGCAGCTCCCCCAATTCATAAAAGGTTTCCAGCAAGGCCATGTAGGATCCGGCCGTTTTTTCCCTTTGGAAACGGTAAACCGCATCATAGACTTCCAAAAACTTCACCGTTAAATCCCCTGTCCCCCGTCCCTTTCCGGGGATGGCCTCCCCGGACAGGCGGTCAAATCCGAACATGAGGCCAAGGGACAAGATGAAATGCATGCCGTCGACATATTCTTCCAAAATCGTCTCCCTGGCGGACGGTCCCTTTTCGCTCCAATATTTGAAGCAGCGCGTTTCATTGGCCAATTCCCCGATTTCCACAAGCAGGGCCAGCACCTTTTTGTCAAAGATGTTCTCATGCTCCAGCCGGTGCTTTGTTTCGATGCGGCGGTCGAGAACTTTTTGCAGTTCAAACATTTTTTGCAGCTCCATTGCGATCCCCTCTTTGCTTGTTTCCGCATTATAGAAATTATAACAGAGCCGAAAGAGGCTGAAAACCGCCGATTTTCTGTCCCCCTTTCAGCATTTGCGCCATCGCCCGGTTCCCTTGGCGGTCGGGGTCAAAACGGACCTTCACCCGCACATCCGGGTTGCCCCTCAAGCCGACAAACGTCGATGAATCTGTATTTTGATCCTTCCCCCGCACATCCAGGTTTTCCCTCCCCCTTTTCCATTGTGCCCATTTGTTTCCGCTTTTTTGCGGCCTGGGGCGGTGCCTTCCCTTCATCCCTTGTGCCCACACCCGCCCACGCGGCAAATCAAACCCTCCCTTTCATAAGCGGCCGCCTTTCCACAAATCCCTCCTTTTCCGCGATTTTCGAAAAACCGTTGACAATCGGGTATTCTTTATCTATAGTTATATGCATAAGTATATAACTAGATATGAAAATGAGCCGAACTGTCAAAAGGCGGTGAGAAACTTTGGACCATCCGTTTGAAAGCAATCAGCCCATCTACAAGCAAATCCGGAGGATCATTGAAGACCAGATTTTAACCGGGCAGCTTGCGGAAGGGGATCAGGCCCCTTCGACCAACCAGCTTGTCCAATTTTACAAGATCAACCATTTGACCGTATCCAAGGGGGTGAACCAGCTGGTGGAGGAAGGCATCCTTTTCAAAAAGCGGGGAATCGGGATGTTCGTCGCCCAAGGCGCGCGGGAAAAAGTGATCAGGAGGCGGAAGAAGGAATTCCTGGATAATTACATTTATGGATTGGTAAGGGAAGCGGAATTGCTGGGAATTTCCGAAAAAGAAATTATGGCATTCATCAAGCAGGTGAAAGGACGGGGGAAAAATGACGATGCGCGTGGAATTTAACGGCGTTTCCTTGAGATACAACACCTTTGAGGCGTTAAAACAGATCACGCTGCGGCTGGAAGGGGAAAAAATTTACGGCCTTCTCGGAAGAAACGGCGCCGGGAAAACCTCACTCCTTACTTTGCTCGCCGCCTACCGGGAGCCGACGGAAGGGACGATCACGGTAAACGGGCAAATCCATTTTGAAAACGAAAAAATCATGCCCGACATCGCCTTTCTCTATGAAAGGGACTATAAGGAAGAATCGGAAACGGTGAAGGAAGTCCTCGAGATGGCGGAAAGATACCGGCCCGCCTACGACCGGGAATATGCGGAATACCTGGTCAGGCGCTTCAAGCTACCGTTGGAAAAACCGGTGAAAAAATTGTCCAAAGGGATGCAATCGGCCATGAACGTGACCTTAGGCCTGGCAAGCCGGACGGCGATTACGATTTTTGACGAGGTCTACCTGGGAATGGACGCCCCGACAAGGGAGATCTTTTACCGGGAGCTGTTGGAAGATCAAACCCGGCACCCCCGGATGTTCATCTTGTCCACCCATCTCGTTTCGGAGATGGACCACTTGTTTGATGAAGTGATCATTCTCGATAAAGGAAAGGTGGTCGTGCAGGAAGCATACGACCGGCTGGTTTCGCGGGGGGTGACGGTGACCGGCGACGAAAGGATCGTCGATCCCTTCGTCGAGGGCAAGAAAATATTGAATGAACAGCGGCTGGGAAAGACGAAATCCGTCACGTTGTACGGCGCCTTTACCGAGGAAGAGATGGCAAGGGCAAGAAGCGAAGGGCTGGATGTCGGCCCCGTTTCCCTTCAAGACTTATTCATTTTTCTGACAGGGGAGGAAGATTAACTTGAAACAGAGATCCGTATCCGCCAAGATCGCCATCGACATGTTTGCCGTCCAAATGGGATGGGCCCTTTGGTATTTGGGAATCGTGACCATGATTCAAATCGTCCGGTTGATTTTTTCCGCAAAAAACGGCAGCCGCATCGAAGACTTTTTCCTTTCCACCGGCCAGTCCGCCAACATTTTCATGTTCGTCCTCGGAATCCTGGCCGTCTACGCCTTCATGCCGGCCTTCATCCGGAACGGGGTGACGCGGAAGGAATTTTTCAAAGGGGGAATCGCGGCGGCCGCCGGTCTTGCCCTGGCGCTCCCCCTTATCGCGGGGGTTATGGCGCTGGCGGAAAGATCCCTTGTCCGGCTGGCGGACCTCCCGGTTTCGTACCACAGCGCCGGTATGATCGATTCCGGGGGCGATTCGCCTTCCAGTTGGGTGAGAACCATCATCCGGATGATCATCGTTCCCGTCTTTGACATTCCCCTCGCCGATCTGCAGGAAAACGGGCTCTTGGCCATCGCTTTGCACGCCCTGAATCTGGCCTTTTTCTACCTCAGCGGATGGCTGATCGGGGCGGGATTCTATCGTTACGGCGGGCCGGCCGGTTTGGGCTTTATCGTCCTCGCGCTCTTTTTCTTCCATCTGCGGGCATTTCTCTGGAAGAAGGAAGCGGCGGAATCCCTTAAACAATGGCTGCCTGTTGACACCTTTTCCATCCCCTTGCCGGGGTTCATCTTCGCCAGCCTGGCGCTGATCTTCATCATGGCCTGGCTGATCCGGCTCCTTACCCGCCGGGTTGCCGTCAAACTGTAACGAACCGTCTTGCATCGCAACCGCAAAGGGGGACGGAAAATGGAAAGAAACATTCGTTTATCGGAAAAAATGTTCATGGCCTGCCTCGGCGCCATGCTGCTGTTCCTGCTCCTGCATGACTGGGTCCCCCTCGGCCGCTTTAACGATCCGGCATCCGTCCGCAGGGAAAACACGACGGGAGAGCTGCTCCTCGTTACCGTCGTCAACGGCTTATCCGTCGACATCCTTCTCCTGCTCGCCGGTCTTTTTGCCGGGAAAAAATATCCCCTTTGGCTCAGATCCTGGTTCGTCATCCATTCGGGCCTGATCTTGGCCAGAGCGGCAAAGGCCTGGCGGTTGCCGTATCTTTTCGGCGCCGATGAAAAAAGGTTGCAGCGGGATCAGGCGATGTCCGGCGGCACCCGCAGTTTATTACCGGAATTAAACGGCATCACGGCCGACATCCTCCACGCCGCCTTCCACTCGCTCCTTTTGTTCAGCCTGCTCCTGGCCGTCTATCTTTTTGTCACGAAAATAAATCGAGTAGGAGAGGGTGACTAACCCTCGTCCCCTCACACCACCTAGCATGCGGGTCCGCACTAGGCGGTTCGTCAACCTTGACGGAGCTTTCCGCGGGATGAGATTCAGCTCTTGCCGGTCTGTGCTCAGCCCTCTGACTGAGGCCCTCCGGGCTTCACCCATCTTTCCTCAGTCGAGTTCCCAAGGGGGAATTCTGCTTCCACGCACAGCTCTCGAAAGAATCTGCTTCACCCCTGAGTTGACGTTCGGCCCTTCCTGTTTCAGGCGTCCCTTACTCCAGTACTATGGCCTCTGCTGACTCCTGTACGTTCAATAGAACCTTTC
>Ga0207875_100392_pt1 | contig 20313 bp, 16 predicted proteins | sample CeladaPassage60A_FD_187476 | JGI IMG/M metagenome (GOLD analysis project Ga0207875, IMG submission 187476) | Cellulose-adapted microbial communities from the Joint BioEnergy Institute, USA - Passage3 60A (SPAdes) (version 2) | ecosystem: Engineered > Bioreactor > Continuous culture > Unclassified... | reverse complement strand
ACCGTTCCGAACGCATGGATGACCGTCCGCGCGCACGGGTGACGGTCCGAACACACGGATGACGGTCCGCACGCAGGGATGACCGTTCCGAACGTGCTTACGGTTCGAATGTGGCCGCCAGCGCGTCGAGCAAGCCGGGGGCGAGGTCTGGATGCTCGACCAGCTCGTCCACGGGTTCGCCGTCCTCGTCGACGGCGACTCCGCGCAGCCGCAGCACGCACGCCCGGGTACCGTCGCGTGACACGGCAGCGACAAGGCGCCCCTCGGTGCGTTCGGGATGCTGGGCCGCTGCCTGCTGCAGCCTGGCGACGTCACCGTCGTCGGGCAGGGACTCCTCGGCGTCCGGTGACAGCACCACGATCTCCTGGCAGATCGCGCATCCGCGCACCGCTTCCGGCCACGTGATCCTGGCCAGTGCCTCGCCGAGATCCTCCGCTTCCGGCAGGGCGTCCTGGGCGACCGGGGTCAACGCTGCCTCGGCATTCAGCTGCGCGGCGAGTTCCGGCTGCTCTGCCAGGATGTCGGCGGTCGGGACCAGGGCGAACAGCTGCGGCGGCTGGTCCCAGCCGGCGGCCGCGACGAACTCTTCCACTTCCCGCGCGGCCATCGCCACGTCGCTGACATTGCTCATGGGCCTATCCTGCCAGGAGCGGGGCGGACCCGGCCGGGGAACTTTCCCCGTGGTCCGTAGAGTTAAGTAGACATTGGGTGGGGGCCATCACAAGCCGATGGCGCCCACGGGCGGATGTCACCGACCCAGGAGTGTGTGCTGTGGCCAATCGGCCTCCCGTCAGCGTGCCAAGGCTGACCAGGCGTAGTCGAGTCCTGTTGATCATCGGTGCGGTGCTGGTTGCCGCCCTGGTTCTGGGCAGCAGGCTGATCGGCGCCTACATCGACTGGTTGTGGTACGGAGAAGTCGGCGCGCGGAACGTCTTCACCACCGTCCTGTTGACCCGCGTGGTGCTGTTCCTCGTGGTCGGCGTCGTGGTCGGCGGGGCGGCATTCCTGTCACTGTTCCTCGCCTACCGCAACCGGCCCGTCTTCGTCCCCGTGGTCAGCCAGGACGACCCGTTGGCGCGGTACCGGTCGACCATCGTCGCCCGCGTGCGGCTGTTCGGGATCGGCATCCCGATCGTGGTCGGTGCCGTCGCCGGACTGTCCGCGCAAAGCGGCTGGGAGACCGTCCAGCTCTTCCTGCATGGCGGCGATTTCGGCAGGAAGGACCCCGAGTTCGGGCACGACATCGGCTTCTACGTGTTCGACCTGCCCTTCTACAACTGGGCGATCACATGGGTCTTCGTCGCGCTCGTGGTCGCGTTCGTCGCCGCGGTGGTGGTGCAGTACATCTTCGGCGGCGTCCGGCTGGCCGGCCGCGGCGCCCAGCTGACCAACGCCGCGCGCATCCAGCTGGCGGTCACCGCGGGCATCTTCGTGCTGGTCCTGGCGCTCGACTACTACATGGACCGGTACAACCTGCTGCTCAACGGCCGCAACGAGCTGTTCACCGGCGCCAGCTACACGGACCTGCAAGCGGTGATGCCGGCCAAGCTCATCCTGATGAGCATCGCGGTGTTCTGTGCGGGCGCCCTGTTCGTCGGTGCCTTCCTGCGTAACCTCGTGCTTCCCGCGATCGCGCTGGCGTTGCTGCTGGTGTCCAGCATCCTGGTCGGGCAGGCCTGGCCGGCGCTGCTGTGGCAGTTCTCGGTCAAGCCGAACGAGATCGAGAAGGAAGCCGAAGCGATCCGGCGCAACATGGAGGCGACCAAGTTCGCCTACAAGCTGGACAACATCGAGTTCGTCGACTACCGGCCGAAGACCTCCGCGACCGAGGAGGACATCGCCGAAGCCAGGGAGACCATCGAGCGGATCCGCCTGCTCGACCCGAGCGTGCTGGAGCCGACGTTCACCCAGCAGGTGGCGCGGGAGAACTTCTACGGCTTCCCGAAGAAGCTGGACGTCGACCGGTACGAGATCAACGGCGAGGTGCAGGACTACATCGTCGCGGCGCGTGAGCTGAAGTCCGAGGGCCTGGCCGAGAACCAGCGAAGCTGGATCAACCAGCGGTTGGTGTACACGCACGGCAACGGCTTCGTCCTGGCGCCCGCCAACACGATCGACCGCGCCGTCGGCGACAACAGCGGCGAGGGCGGCACCGAAGGCGGCTACCCGCTGACCAAGCGCAGCGACACGATCAACCCGAAGGCGATCGGGATCGAGGTCAAGCAGCCCCGCATCTACTACGGCGAGCTGTTCGGCGAGGACGACTACGCGATCGTCAACAACCCCGAGGAGTCGGCGCAGGGCGAGTTCGACACCGCCGAGACCACCCACCGCTATCAAGGCAAGGGCGGTGTGCCGATCGACGGCCTGTTCCACCGCCTGGTGTTCGCCATCGCGCACGGCGAGCGCAACATCCTGTTCTCCGGGGCGATCGGCGAGTCGTCCAAGATCATCTACAACCGCGACCCGCGCCTGCGGGTGGAGAAGAAGGCGCCGTGGCTGACCGTCGACGGTGACCCGTACCCGGCGGTGATCGACGGCCGCATCAAGTGGATCGTCGACGGCTACACCACGACGGCGAACTTCCCGTACGCGCAGAAGACGCAGCTGGGTGACGCGACCGAGGACACTCTCACCGGCGTGGCCAGGCACGAGAACCAGCCGATCAGCTACATCCGCAACTCGGTGAAGGCCACGGTCGACGCCTACGACGGCACGACGACGCTTTACGCGATCGACGAGCAGGATCCGGTGCTGAAGGCCTGGCGCAGTGTCTTCCCGGGCACGGTGGAGCCGGAGTCGAAGATCCCGGACAGCCTGCGCAAGCACTTCCGCTACCCGGAGGACATGTTCAAGGTTCAGCGGGACCTGCTGACGAAGTACCACGTCAAGACTCCGCAGCAGTACTTCTCCAACACCGCTTGGTGGAGTGTCCCGTCCAACCCGACCGAGGGCGAAAGGTCGGCGAACCAGCCGCCGTACTACCTGCTGATGAAGGCGCCGGGCGACGAGAAGCCGACCTTCCAGCTGACCAGCCCGTTGACGCCGTTGAACCGGGACTATCTGGCGGCGTGGATGACGGTGTCGTCGGACCCGGAGACCTACGGGAAGATGAAGGTGCTGCGGTTGCCGATCGGCGACGACGCGCCGCAGAGCCGTGGTCCGGCGCAGGTGCAGAACTCGTTCGAGAACAACGGTGACTACACCGAGCAGCGCACCCTGTTCGGCAACCAGAACGTCGAGATCATCAACGGCAACCTGCTGACGCTGCCGGTCGCCGGGGGCTTCCTGTACGTGGAGCCGGTCTACATTCGCCAGCGCACCGAGCGTGGTTATCCGCAGCTGGCGCGTGTGCTGGTGTCGTTCGGAAACCGCGTCGGCTTCGGCAAGACATTGACCGAAGCGCTCGACCAGGCACTGCCCGGCGCGGGCAAGTACGCGACGACGCCACGGGCCTCCGAAGACGGTGCCGAGGAGCCCGAGAAGCCGGCGCAGCAGCCGGACCAGCAGAAGCCGGACCAGCAGCAGCAACGGCCGCCGACGCAGCGACCCAGTACCGGCAACGCGGCGTTGCAGGAGGTCGCCGACGAGATGGCTCGAGCTGCGGACGCCTACTTCTCGGCGCGCGCGAAGGGCGACTTCCAAGCCGAAGCTGAGGCGTTGGAGGACCTGGAAGCGGCCCGCAAGAAGTACAACCAGCTGAAGAACGGTGAAGGGAGCGGCCGCTCCGGCTCGTCGTCCGGTGGCGCGGGCTCCGGAGGGAACTGACCTCGACACACAAAGCCGTCTGCCCGGCGGTCAGCGCGCTGCTGGGCGGACGGCTTTGCCGTGTCCGGGCATCCTCAAGGCTGCGGTACGGCTACCGGGTGGACGAGGTACTCGAACCGTCGGCACCGGATCGGTGCACATGTGTGCAGAAGCCGCGCGGATTCGGGCGCGCACGCGTGGGAGTCTCGCGGACCGGAGCACACGCGTGGGAGCCCTGCGAATTCGGGTGCACATGCGTGCCCGACTGATTCATGGCCGCACCGCTGACCGTGGGGCTGTGCAGGACGCCGCACGTGGGTGTGGGAACTGGCCGCACCTGGCTCAAGCCGCCGCACGGGCCAGGGGGAATTGGGCCGCCCGTGCACCTCTACCGGTGCATCGCGGGTGCTTTGGATTGGGAGTTGGTGTCTGTGCGAGGGGCGCCTGCTGTAGGCGAGCTTGCTGCGTGTGCCGTTGTGGTCGGCCACGGGGTGTGCGTTCGGGCTGGGGGCTGTGCGTGGACGCACTGATTTTGTGTGTTGGATGCGGAGGGGGTGTTTGCGTGAGGGGTGGGGTGCTGTAGGCGAGTTCGCTGGTGTGTGCCGTTGTGGTCGGCCACGGGATGTGTGTTTGGATCGGTGGGGTGCGTGGGCGCACCGGCACTGCGCTTCGGGTGCAGAGGGGTGCCTGGGCCCGGGACAGGCTGCCACAAAGTGCTTCGCCGAGGCGCCGTGGTTGGCGTCCGAAGTATGTCTTAGTGGGGGTGGCTATGTCGTAGTGGGGTGGCGCGGGCGCGATCGCGAGTGACTCGCGTGGAGCGGTGGGCGATCGGGTGAGCGTGGCGGCGTCGTGGCCCAGTGCGGTGTGCGTGTGGCTCAGCGCCAGCGCATAGTGCGGGTGGTCGTGCCTGCTCACGGGGCGGGTCGCTGCACGCGACATCCGGCTGCCGATCGATCGGCAGGATCGCCCGTCCGCCTCAGCCGGCGAAGTACCCACCCCCCTGAAGGCCGTCAAAACGGTTGTGTACACTGGGAATCACCGACGCGGGGTGGAGCAGTTCGGTAGCTCGCTGGGCTCATAACCCAGAGGTCGCAGGTTCGAATCCTGTCCCCGCTACGAGGCGAAACGCCCTCGGAGACAAGTACTCCGGGGGCGTTTCGCATGTCGAGGAGCAGTGTAGCGGCGGCGGTCACGGTATCCGGGGCAGCCGAAGTGCAGCGTGCTCCGAAATCAAATCAATGGGGTGCCGCCCCACGTCGGCTGTCGCCAGGGGCAGGCCGGTGCCGTGCGGCAGGGAGCTGGCCGATGCCGGTTCGGCAGGATGACAAAGTGCTGCGACACGATCCAAGAGGCCGACGGGTGCCTTCGGGCAACACACGTCTGTGCGGAGCCCGTCAAGACATGTGCGGCGGACGATTCGCGGACAAGGCTGTGCTTCCCGCGCCTTGTTGATGACACGGCGTGGACGTCGTGTTCGAGACGAGCGGGTCAACGAGGTGAGCGTCGTGCGATGAACATGACGGGGTCATGTGACCTCCGCGCGGTGGGCGTGGCGAGGCCATGTTGAGCTCGGTGTGATGGACACGATGGGGTCATGTTGAGCGTCGTGCGATGAGCGTGACGAACACGCTGCGGCACCTTCTCGGATGAGCACTACGAGGCCGTCGGCTGCCGCCACCTCGGTGAGCGTCTACGGCCCGCCACATGCCTCGGGCGTGAAACTGTGCGATCGCTTGCTTTTCTTCGTGTCTGACGTTAGCGTGCTGGCATCGGGGTGATCCCCGACACGATTCGGAGGTTTGCGATGTCAGCAGCGGTGTCAGAACCTGCGGTGCCGAATCGGGGGGAGTTGCAGGCGGAGGTTCCACGCAAGGGTCGACTCAAGAGCCGTCACGTCACCTTGCTCGCCATCGGCGGATGTATCGGCGCCTCGCTGTTCGTGGGGGTCGGCGAAGTCGTGCGATCGGCGGGCGCGGGAGCCGTGCTGTCCTTCTTCCTCGGCGGGGTCATCGTCTACTTCGTCATGCTGATGCTCGGTGAGATGACCACCGCGCGGCCTGAGCTGGGGACGTTTGTCGACTACGCCCGCGTCGGGGTGGGCGGCTGGGCGGCCTTCGCCGTCGGATGGCTGTACTGGTACCTGTTCGTTGCGATCATCGCGTTCGAGGCGGTCGTCGCCGGCCAGGTGATCGGCGGATGGCTCGGTGTCCCGAACTGGCTGTGCTCGCTCGGCGTGATGGCGGTGTTCGTCGGGCTGAACCTGTATTCGGCACGCGGATTCGGGGAGGCCGAGTTTCTGCTGGCCGGCATCAAGATCGCCACCATCCTCGTGCTCGGTGTCGGGGCCGTCGGCTACGTGCTCGGGCTGTTGCCGGGGTCGACCGGGGTGGGGCTGACGAACCTGCTGAACGCTCCGCTGTTGCCGAACGGGATCGCCCCCGTTGTCCAGGGCATGGCGATCGCGGTGCTGTCGTTCGTCGGCACGGAGATCGCCGTGATCGCTTCTCGTGAGTCGGAGGACCCCGGTCGCGCGGTGGTGCGTACCACGCGGCTTGCGGTCATCCGGATCGTCTTGTTCTTCGTGGGCTCCGTCGTCGCGCTGCTTCTCGTCCTGCCGTTCGCGGAGATTCCGGTCGATTCGTCACCGTTCGCGGCGGCCTTCGACCGTTTCGGCATCCCGTACTCGGTGCAAATCATGGACGCTGTCCTGCTCGTCGCGGTGCTGTCGATCGTCAACGCGTCCATCTACGCCTGCTCGCAGACGTTGTTCCGGTTGGCGCGCAATGGCTACGCGCCGGCGGGGATCGACCGCAGGAACGCGCGCGGCGTCCCGTGGATAGGAGTGCTGCTGAGCGGTTCGGGTGGGCTTCTCGGCGCGGCGGTGAACTGGTTCGCTCCGGACGAGGCGTTCGCGTTCGTCCTGAACTCGGTTGGGGCGCTGGCGCTGATCGTCTACGGCTTCGTCTGTGCTTCCCAGGTCGGCATGCGGATGCGAACGCCTGCCGAGCAGATCGCGCAACTGCCGGTCCGCATGTGGGGACACCCGTGGCTGGCGATCCTGTGTGGCGTCGCGCTGCTGGGCATCGACGTTGTGATGTTCATCGAGTACGAGACCCGCGTCCAGGTGGCATTGAGCCTCCTTGCGCTGGTCGTGGTGTCGGTCGTCTACGTGTTCCTCTCGTTGGCCCGTCGTCGTCGCGTTGACAGTGCATGATCGTCGTGGAATATTACAAAGCGAGCGTTCACTAAGAAAGATGGAAGGACGTCATGCGCGAGTTCTGCATCGCGGGCGTGGCCGAGACACCGCTCGGCAAGGTCACCGACCAGTCCGAGCCGTCCATGATCGCGCTCGCCGCCATGGCTGCGCTCGACGAAGCGGGTTTGACCAGGGCTGACGTCGACGGGCTGTTCGTGAACTATCTCGGCGAGGAAGGGTCGGTCCTGTTGGGCGAATACCTGGGGATCGAGCCCAGCTATGCGGACTCCTCCGACCTCGGCGGCGGATCGTGGGAAGGGTTCGTCGGGCACGCCATGGCGGCGATCGCGGCCGGTCACTGCACCGTGGCGCTGCTCGCATACGCCTCCAGGCAACGCAGCCTGCGTAAGCGATCGCGTACGCACGTGATCGCGCCGTGGCCGCCGGAGTCCCTTACCGCGCAGTTCGATCAACCCGCCGGGCTGCCGGTCCCTATCGGTCACTATGCACTGGTCACCGCCCGGCACATGCACGAACACGGCACCACGGAAGAACAGCTGGCGTCGGTCGCGGTCACCGCGCGGGAATGGGCGCGGCTGAACCCCAAGGCATGGCGGCGCGACCCGTTGACCGTGGCCGACGTGATGGTCTCCGAACGCATCTGCGGGCCGATCAAGAAGCTGGACTGCTGCTTGATCACCGACGGCGGTGGCGTGGTGATCGTCACGACGCGCGATCGGGTCCGGAACGCCAAGCGGCCGCCCGTGACCATCCTGGGCTGGGGCGAGAGCCACGCGACCTGGCATGCCCACCAGCGACGAGATCTGACGAGCACACCCGCCGTGGAATCCGGCAAGCGTGCCTACGAGATGGCAGGTGTCGGGCCGGAGGACATCGACCTGTTCCAGCCGTACGACGCCTTCACCATCACTCCCATCCTGCAGATGGAGGACCTTGGGTTCTGCGCGAAGGGCGAGGGCGGCGAAATGTTCGCGCGCGGCCACTTCAAGCCAGGCGGCAAGCTGCCCGCGATGACGTCGGGCGGCGGGTTGTCGTACGCCCACCCCGGCGCGTTCGGGATCTTCCTGGTGATCGAGGCGGTGCGCCAGCTACGCGGCGAGGCGGGGGACCGTCAGGTCACCCCGGTGCCGCGGCGTGCTCTGGTCAACGGCCTGGGCGGTCTGTCCTCCTACAGCTCGACGGTGGTGCTGACCAATGACTGACGTTCTCGACCCCACGACGCGCGAGTTCTGGGCCGCCGCTGCGGCCGGCCTGCTGGTGGTCCAGCGGTGCGCACGCTGTGGCTATCACCAGCTGTATCCCCGGCCGTTCTGTCTGGGGTGCGATTCCGGGGATCTCTCCTGGATCGAGGCCTCCGGTCAGGGCACCGTGTATTCGTGCGTCACCGTCCACCTCCCGGTCCGTCCGGACATACCACCGCCGTACGGCGTCGGCTTGGTCGACCTGGACGAAGGACCACGGGTGCTGGCTCATGTGCCGCAGGACGCGGCGATCGGCGAGCGGCTTGTCGCGAGCTGGTCGCCCCCTCGGCAGGAGGGGGAGCGGCCGCTGCTGGTGTTCCGGCGGGAGGCGCCATGAAACCTCTCGACGGGCTTGCTGCGATCGTGACCGGCGGAGGTGGGGGACTCGGGCGATGCCATGCGCGCCACCTCGCAAGCCTCGGCGCCGCCGTGCTGGTCAACGACACGGGGCGCACTGACGACGGCACGTGGTTGGCGGACCAAGTGGCCGATGAGATCGCGGCGGAAGGGTATCCGGCGGCCAGCCATCACGGTGACATCTCCGACTGGTCCGACGCACGGGACCTGATCGCGACGTGCGTGGAACGGTTCGGCCGCTTGGACGTTCTGGTCAACAACGCCGGGATCGTGCGCGACCGCACCATGGCGCGCATGTCGGAACGGGAGTGGGACGACGTCGTCCGAGTGAACCTGAAGGGACATGCGGCGCCGTCCGCACACGCCATGGCGTATTGGCGACAGCGCGCCAAGGAGAACGGCGAACCTGTGCGGGCGTCGATCGTGCACACCAGCTCCATCGGTGGCCTGATGCCCAATTTCGGCCAAGGCAACTACACGGCGGCCAAACTGGGCATCGTGGCGCTGTCCTCGGTGCTGGCGCTGGAGGGCAGCAAGATCGGCGTCCGGTCGAACGCCATCGCTCCGTCGGCGCGCACCGAGTTGGCGGTGGCGGCCATGCCCGCCGCCGTCCATGTCAACCAGTCGTCGTCGACCGACGGCTTCGATTTCTGGGCGCCGGAGAACGTGTCCCCGGTGGTCGGCTGGCTGGCGACGCCTTCTTGCCGCGCGACCGGGCAGGTCTTCTACGTGGCGGGCAACACCGTGCAATTGTTCGCGCCACCGAGCGTCCTGCGGCGCTTCACCGCGAGTGGCCGGTGGACGGTGGCGGATCTGGAACGCCGGGTCGGTGCGGACCTGCCACGGTGGCCGACGGCAATCGAGTTCCTGGAATCCGTCGACGAGGCGGCGATGGCCGATGGGTAGCGAGGAGCGAGTGGTGCGGCGTTTCCGCGCCGAGGACGAAGGATTCGTCGCCGGGCTGCGGCGCCAGTGTTTCTCCGCGTCGATCAACTTCGATCTCTGGCTGGCGCACGGTCACGTGCTCGAACGTGCCGGGCAGCCGGTCGCAGCGATGCTGGCTCGCCCGGCGGGGCAGTGGTTCGGCGGCCGCCCGGTTCCCGGTGTCGCGATCTCGTCGGTCATGGTCGATCTGGCCCATCGCAGCGCCGGAGTGATGGGCTATTTGCTGGAGTCGGTGCTGGCGGACCACGCCCGATCCGGCGCAGCCGTCGCCACGCTCGTCCCGACGGCACTGGCGCCCTACCGGCGCGCCGGGTTCGAGGTCGGGGGTCATCGCTACCGTTTCGTGGCCCCGCCTGCCGCCTTGCGGACAGGCTCGGAGATCGATTCCGTCCGCTGGTTCGAGACCGCGGACGTCGACGCGCTCGCCGAGGTGTACGAGGAGTTCGCCCGTCGGAGCAACGGCCTCATCGTGCGCTCCGCGGGCTGGTGGCAGGGGCACATCCTGCCGTCGGTCCGCTCGGGCGACGCGTTCGCCGTGGTGGCCGTCAGAGACGGTGCGGTCACCGGCTACGCCATGTGGGACCAGCCGAGTGCGCCCCGGGGAGAACTCACCTTCCGCCATCGTGTGCGGGCCCGGGAGATCGTCTGGACGTCTCGTTCGTCGGCGAACGCCTTGCTCCGAGCGCTGGCACGGGCCGGGTCGCCGGGCGAGGACCTGACCTGGTTCGGCTCGCCCTGCGACGGCCTGTCCATGTTCTTCGACGTGCCGCCCACCGTCGACTGGGCGTACCCGTGGATGCTGCGCATCATCGATTACCCGGCCGCGCTGACAGCACGCGGGTATCCCCCGGACGTGACTGTGGAGCTCGTCCTGGCCGTCCGCCGGACGGCGCCGGGACGGGCGTTACGGCTCACTGTCAGCGACGGCCGGTGCCGTGCCGAGTGGACGACGGAAGCCCCCGAAGCAGCCGTCACGGAGCGGGGCTTCGCTGCGCTGTACACCGGCAGGCTGAGCGCTGCCGAGGCGCAAGTCCTCGGCGAGCTGCACACCGAGCGAGCAGGCACCCTCGACCGGATCGGCACTGTGTTCGCCTGCGGCACCCCATGGATGTTCGACCATTTCTGAGGTGCTCGGCGATGGACGACAATCAGCGGGCGAGAAATCCTTGCAACATTTCGTCCGCCACTTTGCCGAAGACTTCTTCCACCGAGCGCGGACCGTTCGGGTCGAACCACATGATCGCCCAGTTCGCCACCGAGATCGGCACCAGGCGGGTCATGTGCGTGTCCATGTCTTTCCGGAAAACACCGGCCGCGACGCCTTCCTCCAGCAAATCGTCCCACAGCTTTTCGTATGCGCGCCGCAACTGGAGCACGTGCTCGAGTTCCTTGCCGGTCAGATATCGCCAGTCGAGCAGGAACAGCCGAGCGGTCGATGCGCCACCGATCTCGAAGTTGGTCGATACGTGGGTGAGAAAGGCGGCGCGGAACTTGGCGGCCGGGTCGAGGTCGCTCCTGCAGACTTCCGCGACCGCATCCAGCTGGCGCTGCAGCGTCTCGCTGACGATGTGGTACAGCAACGCCTCTTTGGAGGGGAAATGGGAATACAGCCCGCCGGAGTGCATTCCCGCTGCCTCGGCGATGGCGCGTACCGACGTGCCCAGAAAACCCCGTTCGCTGAACAGCTTGGTGGCTGCGGCCACGATCTCGTGAACACGGCTAGGTCGAGGCATTTCGTAATGATATCAGGTTCAATAGCAAGCGCTCGCTAAGGGAGGCGTCATGGGGCGACCAGCGCTCACGTTCGACGATTACGTGTCGTACGGCGAACAGATCAAGCAGTTGGGAGCGTCCCGGCCGGACGCCCCCGCGTTGACCTTCGTGCCGCAGACCGGGCCGGCGGTGCAGCTCACCTGGTCGGAACTGGACAGGCGCAGCGACGACTTCGCCGCGGGTCTTGCCGCTCGCGGCATCGGACCGCGCAGCCTGGTCGTTGTCATGCTGCGGAACTCGGTCGAGCACGTACTGTCCACGATCGGGGCATGGAAGCTGGGGGCGTGCGTGGTCCCCGTGCGCGCCGACATGCCCGCGCGAGAGCGGGATCAGATTCTCCGGTTAGCTGATCCGGACGTGGTGGTGTCTCTGGAGGCGGTGCGCGACCACCGCTGTGTCAGTCCGGGCGAGGTCGTGGCCGAGCGGGCCCGGCACTGGCAGCTGGCCGACCCGCAGCCGGGCAAGGCGGTGTGCTCCGGCGGCTCGACCGGGGTGCCGAAGTTGATCGTGGACCCGTTGCCGTGGGGGAATCCGGGTGCGGTCGGCGGGACAGTTCCCGGCCATCCGCTGCACGGTGTCGCCGTGACCATCGGGTTCCGCCCGGACCAGACGCAGTTGGTGTGCGGGCCGCTCTACCACAACGCCCCGTTCGGCTGGGGATACTGGGGCTTGTTCTTCGGGCACCACGTGGTGCTGCTGGAGCGTTTCCGGCCGGAGCTGGCGGTCGACTGCGTCGAGCGCTACCGCGTCAACCTGATGTTCGTGGTGCCCACCATGATGACCAGGATGATCCGGCTGGATGGCATCGCCGAGCGCAACTGGTCGAGCATGGAGTCCCTGTTCCACGGTGCCGCGCCGTGCCCGCCGTGGCTGAAGAAGCAGTGGATCGATCTGCTCGGCCCGGAACACATCAACGAGTTGTACGGAGCCACCGAGGCCGTCGGCGCGACCGCGATCACCGGCACCGACTGGCTGCGGCACGAGGGCAGTGTCGGGCGGCCGCTCAACTGCGATCTGCGGATCCTGGACGACGAGCAGCGCGAAGTGCCGGTCGGCGAGGTCGGCATGATCTACATGCGACCGCACTGCGCCGAGCCGACCTACGAGTACCGCGGCAGCCCGGCCGCCCCGTCGACCGAGGACGGGTTCGTCACGGTGGGGGACTACGGACGGGTCGACGAGGACGGCTATCTCTACCTTGCCGACCGGCGCGTCGACCTGATCCTCTCCGGGGGCGCGAACATCTATCCGGCCGAAGTGGAGGGGGCGCTGCTGCAGCATCCCGTGGTCGTCGACGCGGCGGTCATCGGGCTGCCCCACCCGGACTGGGGCCAGGCGGTGCACGCGATCGTCCAGCTCCGCACCGGGGCGTCCGTCACGGAGGACCAGCTGCGCACCTTCATGCGCGATCAGCTCGCGTCCTACAAGCTGCCGAAGACCTACGAGCTGGTCGACCGCGTTCCGCGCGACGAGGCCGGGAAGCTGCGCCGGTCGGCTCTGCTGGCCGAGCGGACGGGGACCGCATCGCAGTGACGATCGCCGGGCCGGCCCTCGGCGATCGTCGATCGACCGGCCCGTGCGGGCGGACTTCCACCCGGCAGAACCTCCGGCGTTGTCCTCGGGCCGGCGACCGGAGGTTCTGCTGTTTCCGGGAAGCCGTCGCCGGCGATGGTGAGCAGGCGCGAAGCGCCGGTGGCAGGCCAGCAATGAAGGCCCGAGCGGCCACGGCCGGGCCGACAAGTCGCGGCCGTGGCCGCAGCCTGGCAGGCTGCGCTTCCCGGCTCGAGCGGCCGGACGATTAATGCCGCCGAAGTGCGGCCAGCGGGCCCGGAGGTCAGGCCGACGGCCCGGAGGTCAGGCCGACTCGTGCTCGAGCCGCCTCAGCGCCAGTTCCGCGTACAGTGCGGCCGCCTTGGGGAGCACCGCGGGATCGAAGACGGCGTAGGCGCTGTGGTTGTTGGGTGCCGTCGCAGGGTCCATTCCGGGTGGCGTGGCGCCCAGCGTGAGGAAGGCCCCGGGCACGTGGGTGAGCACGCGGGAGAAATCCTCCGATGCCGCCAGCGGGTGAGGCATCGGGCGATAGCTGTGCTCACCCAGCACCGATCGCGCGACGTCGGCGGCGAATCCGGCTTCGAATTCGTCGTTGACCGTCAGCAACGTCTCCTCTTCGAAGCGAACGTCCACCCCGACGTCGTGCGCGTCGGCGACACCACGAAGGGTCCGCTCCAAGTCGGCGCGGATCTTCGCCGAGTTCTCCGTGGAGAACGTGCGCAGCGTCGCTGCGAACTCGGCGTGATCGGGGATCACGTTGTGTCTGGTGCCTGCTTGGAACTGCCCGACCGTCACCACCACGGGATCGAAGACGTCGAAGCTTCGGGTCACCGTGCTCTGCAGCGAGGTGACCATTTCCGCGGCTGCCGTGATCGGATCCTTCGCGCGATGCGGCATCGACCCGTGCCCACCTTGGCCATCGACCCGCACCAGCAGCCGTTGCGAGGACGACATCACGGGGCCCGATCGCGTGCTGACGACGCCGTTGGGCAGCCCGGCCGAAAGCACGTGGATGGCAAAAGCCGCGCATACCCGGTACCCCGCAGCGTCCAGGACACCCTCGTTCACCATCACGCCCGCGCCATCGTAGCCCTCCTCGCCGGGCTGGAACATGAACACCACGTCGCCGGCCAGGCGATCTCGGTGGTGGTGCAACAGACGTGCCGCCCCGATCAGCGACGCGGTGTGCAGATCATGGCCGCACGCGTGCATGGCCCCGTTCTCGGACGCGAAGTCGAGGCCGGTGCGTTCCCGGACGGGTAGGGCGTCCATGTCGGCCCGCAGGAGCACGGCGCGAGGCTGCCGTTCGTCGCGCGCGCCACCACGCAGGACCGCCACGACCGACGTGGTGGCTCGGCCGACGGAGATCTCCAGTCCCAGCGGCTCGAGTTCGCGCAGCACCCGAGCCTGGGTGCGCGGCAGCTGCAGGCCGATTTCGGGATCGGCGTGCAACTCCGCACGAAACGCTGCCAGCTCGTCCTCGAGTTGCCGGGCGTCGTCGTAGATGGTCATGGCACCTCACCGGATCGCGACGGCATTGGCCGGGGACCCCGATCCGCCGGTCAGATTCAGCGGGCAAGCCACGACGAGGCACTCCCAGCGGCCGTCCGCGGCGCATCGTTCGGCCAACCGGTCCAGATCCCACAGCTCGCCGAGGGGGAGGCCCAGCAGCGGGAGGAGGACGTTGTGCATCAGGCCCGCGTAAGTGCGCGGAACCCGGCCGTTGCGTTCCGCCTCGGAGACGAACGGAGAATCGTCCGGCGCGGGGAAGGCCTCCACACTGAAGTTGTCGGCCGCCACCATGGCGAACCGGTGGTCCCAGAGCCAGCTCACCGTCTCCTCGCTGGCCAGCAACCCGGAGATGCGCAGGGTCTCCTTCTCGATCCTGCGTTCCGCCGGGGTCAGTTCGTGCAGGTGACGATGCAGCCATCCGGTTCTGACCAGCAGGATGTCGCCCGGCCGGAAGTCGACGTGCTGGGCTTCGGCCGCGGCTGCGATGTCGGTGATCGGGATGGCCTCCGCCGCGCCGTGGTTGATCGGCCTGCCCTGCTGTCTGCGGTATCGGTCGACGTCGACCAGCACACCACGGCCGACGATGCCGTGCTCGGTGAATCGGTTGATACCCAGGTAGGGGTCTCCGGGCAGGAACCGGTCGGGATCCGCTCCGTTGTAGAACCCGAACACCGGGTGCCCGATGTGCCTGAACCCGTCGATCTGTGTGCTGGCCTGCGGATAGAAGCTGTCCAGGTACTCGTCTCGGTGGTACGCGTAGTTGGCGTAGACGCGGTGCCGCAGCCGCTTGCGGTATGGGCTCACCGGCGGATCGAACGTTTCCAGTGGAAGGTTCAGGTTGATGACCTCGCCGGTGCGCACGGCAGCCGCGGCTGCGCGCACGCGCTCCGGGGTGAGGTGGTTCAAGGTGCCGAGTTCGTCGTCCGCCCCGAACACTCCCCACGCCGAGCCGGCAGGGGCGTCGGTGCGGGCGCGAAGCTCCGCATAGGTCGGAAAGTCCTTGTCGTCGTGCATCTCCGGTCCCTCCCCGGCGGCCGCTTCAGACAACGGTGAGACGGTAGCCGCGTCGAACAAAATTAGCAAGCGATCGCTCAGTTTCGCGTCGACCATTGACGCGGCCGGTGTGATCGCACACACTCAAACAAAGCGTTCGATCGCTATGCTACGACTGCGGGGGAGCGGGCCGGAGCCACGGCCTGCGCCCACGGGTGCCCCTCACCTCCCGCAGTCTCCGGACATCGACGAAAGGGTGGGTCGGATGAGGAAGAAGCGGTTGAGCCTGCTGTTGGCTCCGCTGGTCGCGCTCGGTCTGACCTGGCCGGCAGCGGCTTGCGGCGGGGGCGGATCCGGTGCCGGCGGGGACGAGTACGTCATCGGCGCGGCGTTGCCACTCAGCGGGCCTGCGGCTTCGTTCGGCATGGCATACCGCAAGGGCATCGACGGCTGCGTCGAGCTAGTCAACGAAAGCAAGGATCTGCCCCATCCGGTCACGGTGAAGTACGTCGACACCGGCGCGGAGACGGCGAAGGGGATCGCCGGCTTCACGCAGCTGGCCACAGTCGACCACGCAACGGCGGTGTTCAGCGCCTACAGCTCCGTCACCACGGCGCTCATCCCGCTCGCCGAGCGCCACCGGGTCCCGTTGATCAACGGCGGGGCGCTCAGCCCGACGCTGGCCAACAAGGAGTGGGTGTGGAACACCCTGCCGTTCCTCAGCACCGAACTCGGCGCCAGCTTGCCGTACGCGAAGGAGCAGATGCCCGATGCGAAGAAGGCGATGCTGGTCTACCAGGACGACATCGTCGGCAAAGGCGCGGTCGACGTCGTCCGCAAGGCGTGGCGAGGAAACGGCCGCACACTCGCCACATTGCCGTTGACGCTGTCGGCGACGTCGTTCTCCGCACAAGTCGACAAGATCAAGGCGTTCGATCCCGACGTCATCTTCATGGTGTTCTCCGGCGACCCGCAGGCGGTGCTCGTCCGGCAGCTGCGCAGTGCGGGTGTGACCACGCAGATCATCGCCTCGTCGTCGTTCCCGGTGCCTGCGGTGCTCGACCTGAAGGAAGCCAACGGGTCCCTGTTCACGCTGCAGGCGATGGACTTCGCGTCGCAGGACCCCATGACGAAGGGCTTCTTGCGCACCACCGGACTGAAACCGGGCGAGGGGGTCATCGTCGGAGCGGCCAACTACTGCAACGGCGTGCTGATGTGGGCCAACGCGGCCAAGCAGCTCGTCACCGAAGGCAAGGAGGTCGACGGGCCCAACCTCAACGAGAAGTTCGCCCGTCAAGGCAGCATCGACGCGGTCGGTGGGAAGCTGCAACTGCTGCCCGACCACACCCTGCAGGCGCCCATCTCCATCTACAAGATCAAAGACGGTGCCTTCACACCCGTGACCACCGTCGAGGTGACCGGCTGAGCGCGGACGGGGGTACGGGCATGCACGAGTTCGTTCAGCTGGCCGTCGGCGGGCTGCTCGTCGGAGGCATCTACGTCATGATCGCCATCGGGATGTCGCTCATCCTCGACGTCACCGGCATCCTGCACATCGCGCACGGCGCGAACATCAGCTTGTGCGCTTTGACGTTCACCGCGGTCGAGCCCCACGGGTTCGTGCTCGCGGTGGCAGCAACGCTGGTCGTGTCGCTGGCCTTCACGATGGCCGCGTACGACCTGCTGTATCGCCCGGTGGCCAAGCGGCAAGCCGATCTCTTCCCGCTGTTTTTGGCCTCGTTCGGGCTGTGGATCGTCGGCAGCTCGGCGTTGACCTTGGTGTTCTCGGCGAACGCGACGCATCCGCCGACGTCGTTGGACTCCACGATCGACGTCGCCGGCTTGCACCTGGTGAAGATCAACCTGATGGCGTTCGGGGCCGCGATCGTGTGTTACCTGCTGACCCGGACGTTCCTCCGGCGGACCATGACCGGCTCGTTGATGCGAGCCGCGGCGTGCAACGGGGAGATGGCCGACGTCTGGGGCATGCCGCGGCGGCGCGCCGAGCGGGTCGCGTTCGTCATCGCCGCCCTGCTGTCCGTGCCCGCGGGGATTTTCGCCGCCTACATCTTCGGTGCGTACCCGACCATGGGTGACGTTCCGCTGTTGATCGCCTTCGCCACGGTGATCATCGGCGGGGTCGGCAGCATCACCGGGGCCGCCGCGGGCGCGCTGATCTTCGGTGTCATCCAGGGCGTCGCGCTCTGGCAGCTGCCGCCGGCATGGCAAGAAGGCGTGGTGTTCACCGTGTTCCTGCTGATCATCCTGATCGCACCGCGAGGGCTGGCGATGTTCGGCAAAGGCCGGCCGAAGCGGGCGAAACCGACACCGCAGACGAGTTCCGAGCCCCCGGTGGAGCTGGTGCGATGATCGACTACCTGACCACGGTCGGTGCGCTGACCGGCATCTTCGCAATCGCCGCGATCGGGTTGAACATCACCACCGGCTTCGCGGGGGTCTTCTCCGCCGCGCAGGCGGTGTTCATGGGCATTGGCGCATACGTCACGGCGTTGCTCGCCCCCGAGGTGGGCGGCTCGCTCGTCGTCTGCGCCCTGGCCGGCGTCGCGCTGGCGGTCGTCGTGGCGTTCGTGCTTGCTTCCGCCGCCCTGCGGGTCAGCGAAGAGTACTTCATGGTGGCGTCGCTGGCTTTCCAGATCATCGTGTCGACGGTGCTGATCAGCTGGTACTCGGTGACCAAGGGAACCGACGGGATCCCCGGCATCCCCATTCCCACCATCATGGGTGCCGAGCTGTCCGATCAGGCAGGCCAAACCGTGCTGATCTGGGCGGTGGTGGCGGTGATGGTCGGCTTGACCGCGGTCCTGCGCCGCGGATCGGTCGGCAGGCTGTTCTACGCCATCCGGGAGGACCCGATAGCCACCCAGACGCTGGGGCGCAGCCCGATCGCCGGCAAGTACGCGGCCATCATGCTGGGCGCGGCGGTGTCGGCGCTCGGCGGCGTGCTGTACGCCTTCTACACCGGGTTCGTCAATTCGGCGACATTCGACTACGCGATGTCGATCAAGCTGGTCGCCATCGTGGTCGTCGGCGGCATCGGCCTGGCGATCGGCCCGGTCGTCGGCAGTGCCGTGATCATCGCGGTCATCCCGCTGATCAGCCTGCTCGACCTGCCGTCGACCGCGGTCGGGCCGCTGCAGCAACTGGTGTACGGACTGTTGATCATCGCGGTCGTCGTGCTTCGTGGCTACCTCACCGGTGGCGGGCTTCGCGCCCTGCGTCGCCGCCACCGGTCGACGCTGCCGTCCTCGGCGAGCCGCATCGACACGGAACGGGTGCCGACATGAGCTTGCAGATCGACACGGTGCGAGCCGCCTTCGGCGGCCTGGTGGCGCTGGACGACGTGTCGCTGACCGCGGAACCCGGTGCGGTGACCGCACTGATCGGACCGAACGGCGCAGGCAAGACGACGCTGTTCAACGCCATCTCCGGGCTGATCACCCCGGACCGGGGCAGCATCCGGCTCGGCGACGTGGAACTGGTCGGCAAACCGGCACGGCACATCGCCAAGCTCGGCGTGATCCGATCGTTCCAGGAGCTCCGGCTGTTCGGCGGCGTCTCGGTGTACGACCAGACGCTGTTCGCGGCGGAGCGACGCGTCGCGACCCGATCGCGCAAGGTACGCGGAAAGGTCGACCGGATTCTGGCCCGACTCGGGCTGTCCGATGTCCGGCGAGACCTTGCCGTGAATCTCAGCTACGGCCAGCAGAAGGCGGTGTCCATCGCGCGCATGCTCGCCATGGAGGGGCGCGTGTGGCTGCTCGACGAGCAAGCCGCCGGCCTGGCGCCACGCGAGTACGACTTGTTCTGCGAGGTGGTCGACGAAGCGCGCCGGCGCGGCCTGGTCATCGTGCTGATCGAACATAACCTGCAGCTGGTCAGGGAGCTGGCCGACAAGGTGGTGTTCCTGGACCGGGGCCGGGCGCTGGCCACCGGCACGGTGCAAGAGGTGTTCGGCAACGACGTGGTGCGCGCGCTCTACTTCGGGCGGCGAGACTAGGACGACGAGGAGACATTCGTGCTCACCATCGAGTCACTGACCGTCCGGCTGGGCCATCGCACCGTGGTGGACGCGTTGAGCGCATCGTTCCGGCCGGGGGAGATCAGCTTGGTGCTCGGCCACAACGGCGCGGGGAAGTCGACGCTGTTGCGCACGCTGGCCGGACTCGTGCGCCCGGCGAGCGGGCGGATCACCTTCGGCGACACGGACCTGACCCGGCGGGCTGCGGGCGACGTCGCCCGCGCCGGTGTCGTCCTGGTACCTCAGGGGCGAGGGGTGTTCGCGGATCTGACGGTGGCGGAGAACATCCGGCTCGCTATGTGGAACACCTGCCGCCTCGGCCGGGCGACCGGCGGTGAGGTCGAGGAGAGGCTGGCCAGCGCCCGGGAGCTGTTCCCGGTGCTGGACGAGGCGTGGCACTCGTTGGCCGGGTCGCTTTCCGGGGGGCAACAGCAGCAGGTGGCCATCGCCCGCGCTTTCCTGGCCAATCCACGGGTGTTGCTGCTGGACGAGCCTTCGGTCGGCCTTTCCCCGAAGCTGGCCGACGCGGTGTTGGCCACCGTGGCGACGCTCCGCCGGGGCGATCGGACCATCATCCTCGTCGAGCAGAACGTGCACCAGGCGCTGGCGGTGGCCGACTCGGTCAGTGTCATGCGCGCAGGCGGCATGGCCGAGCATGACCTTGCGCCCGAGGATGTCGCCGATCGGGATCTGGCAGACATCTTCTGACGTGGCGGCCGACCGTTTGTGAGCCAGCAGCACGCGTGGGGCAGCTCTGCGCTTCCCGGTCCGTGCGCACGGCGGCCATGGTGACCGGGTTCGGCGACTCTGCCCGTACGGCCTTCACCCCGGCCGGTCGGTGCCACCGGACCATGCGCAAGGTTCGGGCGCGTACGCGTTCCATCTGCGGCAAGCGCTGCGCCGGATTCACGTGATTCCGGCGCAGCGCATTGTCATCA
>Ga0207875_100375_pt1 | contig 22021 bp, 23 predicted proteins | sample CeladaPassage60A_FD_187476 | JGI IMG/M metagenome (GOLD analysis project Ga0207875, IMG submission 187476) | Cellulose-adapted microbial communities from the Joint BioEnergy Institute, USA - Passage3 60A (SPAdes) (version 2) | ecosystem: Engineered > Bioreactor > Continuous culture > Unclassified... | reverse complement strand
GAAAGGTTCTATTGAACGTACAGGAGTCAGCAGAGGCCATAGTACTGGAGTAAGGGACGCCTGAAACAGGAAGGGCCGAACGTCAACTCAGGGGTGAAGCAGACTCTTTCGAGAGCTGTGCGTGGAAGCAGAATTCCCCTTGGGAACTCGATTGAGGAAAGATGGGTGAAGCCCGGAGAGCCTTAGTCAGAGGGCTGAGCACAGCCCGGCAAGAACTGAATCTCATCCCGCGGAAAGCTCCGTCAAGGTTGACGAACCGCCTAGTGCGGACCCGCATGCTAGGTGGTGTGAGGGGACGGGGGTTAGCCGCCCCCTCCTACTCGATGCTAAGGCGTGGTGTATTATTTCCGCCAAAATTTCGTATATTCCGCTTTATCCCGAATATTAAATTCAATCATTTTCCCAAGCAATTCGTAATTAACCGGTTCAGTCCATGGAATTCGGAACAGGCGCGAAGAAGCGCTGTAGCCGGCTTTGGCGATTTCATCGGCAAAATGCGCCATTGTCTCTTTTTCGGGTAAAATGCTCAAATGATTCTTTGCCGCGGCAAACATAATGATGTATGTGCCGTGATCGGTAAACGTGGGTTTGTTCCACTTGATTTGCGGCTTCAAATTGGGGAATTTATTAATGACCCACGCTAAAATTTCCTCTGTTCGGGCGCGGTGGTCGGGGTTATCGATACCTGCCAAATATTTTGCAAAAACGTCCATGTCTTCCTCCTTCGATATTTGCTATTTCCGCCAAACAGTCGAATTTTCAATCTTTGTTGGTATAATTTTGTCACAAACAGTGACAAAAATCTACCCACATAAATAAAGAAATAAAGGAAAAACAATGCATATTATGTGGGGAAAATTGAGTCACTCTACTATCCGGCGTTTTTTGGCGGGCCGCAGGTTAAAACCACATGCGCTTTCCGGTCCCGTTTTTCCGCCGGGTCCTGCGATCAGACCGGCTGGCCGGCCGGGGGTTTTTGATGCGCGAATGGAACTTCGATCACCCTCATCGGACCTTTGCAGATGGGGCACCGGAATATGTCCGCCATTTTTCGGACAAGTTCTGCGCTCGTTATTTTTTTGGTCATCGTCCTCTCCCTTTCGAAAAAAATCACAGGCGCGATCTGCCCGTGATTCAGAGCAAAGGGAGATGAGCCGCCCCCATGAAGAAGCCGTTCGAAGTGATTTCCCGGTCAACCTCTTATTCCGGACAAGCAAAAAGAAGATCCAATAAAAAAAAGGCAGAAAAACGATCTCGCTTTTTCCATAGCCTCTGTTAATGTTTAATGGTGATTTTTTCAATATTCAATAAAGATGTTTGTTTTATATGTTCATACTCATTGTAATGGTTCTATTTTTGAATCCTAATTTTTCGTACAGTTTAATCGCTTGATTTCCTGCATATACACTTAAGCGAACCTCTGAATATCCATCTTGTTTAAGATGTTCGATACCAGTTTCCATCAATTGTTTTGCAATTCCATTTCCCCTAAATTCCTCTAACACAAACAATTCATAAATAAATCCATATATCTTTTCAGTTAATTGGTCTTTACTTGTTCCGATAAGAATCCAACCCATTAGATTATCGCCTTCAGTTGCTATCAAATAATAGCTTCCTTTCTGCAATAATGGTTCAATCAGTTGTTTGACTTTTTCATCTGACGGTTTTGTTTCGCCTAATGTACCTTCGAATAATGCTTGTGGTGAAAGTGATAAAATCTTTTTATATTCCGAATCGTTTGGTTTTCTAATTTCCATAAATTGAGTTCTCCTCTCCCGGTATTTATAAGCCGATTGCCCGTAAATGACCTTTTAAAGCACTGAACTTAGATAGACGGATACTTTCAAAATTTTCTGTCATTTCAAATACAGATGTAAGCAGAAGCTCTTTGATATGTGGCGTGGTATTTTCGTTACTGCGGCTATCCACAAATAAGAACCAAGCAAGGTAATTATCAAGATATTTTGCAGCCACATCTTTAAAAAAACGGTCAATCCTTCTTCATCCGAGAATGAAAACTGTTGATAGTTTCAATTTTGGATTTTACAATGATCAAACCGCGTCCGATGTAGTTGCACAGCGTTTTGGCGCAGACCATTTGATCGTGGTTTGGGCACCTCGATTCATAACACGGTTTATCTATGGCTTTTATTTATTTTTTTGTGGCATTTCATTTTTACATCTAACCTAAAAAATTGATTTTGCATCTTGCGGCAATTCTTTTACGTGTTTTAGAAAAGCCAGCGCTCTTTTACATTCTTCCTCAGGAAATTGAAAACCATATACTTGTCCAACATGTTCAGCCGTTTTTTTGAATAAGTCATGAAATAAGAACAATGAACTCCAAATATGATCATAATTAGCGTCTGTATATGTCTTCTCAAAGTCATTCCAAATTTCAGGCTCCAGGAACTTTTTTAAATACCTGCCTCCTTTCCCGATGGAGTATTTATAATCTGTTTTAATCCCCACATACCATTCAAGCATTTGAATTAATGGCTCACGCAAAACAATATCGATTAAACGCATTAACAATGGTAATTCTTGTCTCCAAATGGTTTTTGGAATATGGGCTCCTAATCCCCATATAAAACTATTGCAACAATCGTTATATAATTTTTCCGTTGGTTTTTTAATAAGATAACTTTGTTCACTTGGAGGCGGGATATCTGGAATATTGTGGTCTTTATCTAGTAAAACCCTTGTCAAACTGTCCTGAATCAGTTCATCCGCTTTATTTATGGGAATAAAATGCATATCAATTCGGTTCCCATCCATAAATTGTATTAAATAGGTATAACGTCCATCGCCAATGGGAGGCGGAAAAATTTTATCTTCGGGTTTTTCCATAAGCATTACTTCCCCAAAGTGAGACAAAATAAAGTTTTCATCTTTAAATGGTTCAACATCCGTAACTAAATATACAATATCATAATCTTGAAATATATCTTTCTTTATATTCGGATTTACACGAGAGCCGTTCATTAGCACTCCGCGTATACGATGATCTTTTTTAGCAAATGTAATGATCAAATCCAACATTTCTTGTTCGGTTCTCGTTTTCACTTGTATCCCCCTTTTTTGTTGCTGTTATATTAAGAAAGAGGGTTATCTTCCCGATCTGCATTTCTATCGTTGAATCCCCAGCCCATTTCCCCCGAATGGTTTTTTGTGCTGATAATCATTCCTGTCCCGTTGGTGAAGAAGAAAGGTTGCCGCAGATCCCAATGGGATGGTTTTTATTGAAAAGTCCATCTCCCCTCCCCCCTTCGGTCTTCAAATTCGGCGGAATTCTCATCGGATGGTCCGCGGCAAACGATCCTTATTTTAACCATCCGTTCCGTTTGAACCATTGATACAACCCCGTCCCTAGAAGGGCCATGAAAATCAGCACGGCAAAATAACCGTATTTCCATTTCAGCTCGGGCATGTTGGAAAAATTCATCCCGTAAATTCCCGTGATCAGCGTCAACGGCATGAAGATCGTCGTGATGACGGTCAAAACCTGGATGATCCGGTTTGTCCGGTGGGTGTTGATCGAAAGATGGTTTTCCCGGATGTCGGCCGTGATTTCCCGGGTGGATTCGATCATTTCCGAGATTTTCAACAGATGGTCGTAGATATCTTTGATGTAGGCCCTGTCCGTCTTGTGCCGGATCAAATGTTCCGAATCCAGGATTTCCATGACGATTTCCTGCATCGGGTGGATGGTATGCCGGAGATATAAAAGCTGTCTTCGGATTTGAAAAAGCTGTTCAAACAAGGTTTCCATATTTCTTTGTTCGTCGAGGACGTTGATGCGGTCTTCCAAATCGTAAAGAATCGGAAAAAAATCGTCGACGGTCTTGTCCAAAATCAGATAGAAGACGTAAAAGGGGCCCCATCTTTTCGTCACCGTCCCCATCGTGATTTCCTTCCAGGCCCGCTCCACCTGATCCGATTTCTCGGAATGGAAAGTGACGATGTAGCGGTCGGCCAAAAAGATATTGATTTCCTTCTTTTGTATTTTTTCCGTGTGCAGATAATGGAGGACAAAAAAGGCGTAGCCTTCGTAATAATCGATTTTCGGCCTTTGCAGCCGGTTCACGCAGTCTTCGACGGCGAGCGGGTGGAAGCCGAAGAATTGTTCCAATTCGGCGATTTCCTTTTCGTCCGGAAGGTTAAAATCCGTCCAAAACCAGCGGATTTCTTTCTCCTTTGCTTTCAGTTCCTCCAGGGACAGACCGGTTGCAATGGTATTGTCTTCCAGGACGGCTGTCGTGCGGATCACCTTTCTCCCTGCTTTCCAATGAATTCTTTCGGCAAGCTTTTTCAGCGAATGCTACGAATGCCGCGTCGAAAAAAAGCGCGGACGACGGATTCGGCCGGGATCCCCGCCTTTCATCAACGGGGGCGGCAAACGCCAAAACCGGCTTCTTTCTAAAGATAAGGCGGCAAAAAGAAGCGCATCTTGCTGCAACTGAGATGGAAGCCTCCATCACGGAGCGGGCCCCGTTAGCTGATATGAGCCGGCCCCGGGGGCCTTTTCGCCAAAGACTTGCGGCGGCTGCTGCTGCGTCAAGGTTGCGTTGGTCAACCAAGAGCTTTTCACCAAAGACTTGCAGCGGCGACCCCCAATAAGATCCCGATCATGGCGCTCGACAGGGTGCCGATCAAATAATATTCCGCAAATTGCTTCTGATCGAACTGCTTAAATCGGGTTAATGTTTTTATCGCAGCCAAAAACGCCAGCCCTTCGGGCAGACGGATCATCAACAGGAGCACAATGAGCGAACGTTCCAGCATGCCGATCGTTTTTCCGGTCTTTTCCGGCGAATCGCGGAAATAATGCTCCGTTTTGACGGTAGTAATTTCCGTCTCCTCTCTCCCGCTTATGGCATATTTTGTTTTGATTTCCGTCCTTTCATCCGATATGCGGAACACGCCTTCCTCCAGCTGATCGTCGGGGGCGATATTCTTCAGGAGGATGGCGAGAAGAGTTCCGGCTCCGGACGTGGCCCAGATGAAAATGCAAAGGGTGGCGGCCGCCTTTTCAGATACGGACAAATTGCCCGAAAAAAGCCCTTCGAGGCCGCCGGAGACCGCCGCACCGCCGGTAAGGAGCCGAAGCAGGAACAATATGAGGAACAGATGGGCGGCCTGGTCAAGCAGGAACAGCAGGGCCCGGGATCCGGGCCTTTGCAATTTTCCGTCCAGCCGAAGCGTTGCCGCGTCCACGGCAAAATGGGCGATGGCGATCAGGATGGCGGCCGTTCCCAATGCCCCCAGCAAGCGGAGGGAAGAATGCGGGTCGGTAAAAAAGATAAACAGTCCGGCGGCAAACATGAACAGGAGATGGACGAAAGCGTGGCGGAGGAGCGCTCCTCCCTTCCGGTCCATGCTTTTCTCCGCAACTGCGTCCGGAAAAACGGCAAAATCCCCCAGCAAATGGGCGGCATAGAAATAGATCCACAAAGTTATCGCTCCTTCTGGTTCAATTCCTTTTCATACAGGATGAGCAGCCGGATGAAGCTCTCTTCCACCGCCTTCAGTTTTTGGTAATCGGCCCGTTTCAGCAGATGGCTGACCGTCGACTTCGGCGACTTGTACCCGAGGTGCGCGCCGATTTTTTCATAGGTCCATTCCGGATGTTTTTCGATCGTTTCGATCACTTGTCTTTGCTTTTCCGACCATCCCCTGCGGATCGTCGTGATAAAGTTGAACAAGGCGTTCAACGGTCCTTCCGGGACGTGTTCGGAGGAAAAATAGACGCTGGTTTCCGAATCCGGACCGTTCCAGATCCGCGCGTCTTCGCTTTTTTCCTTCAAATGTTTGTCCCTGGCTTCAAAGGCCCGGATCACCGCGCTGCCGTTCATGGTATGTACGCTGCGGCCGGCCGTTTCCAATCCGCCGATGCCGATCCCCAGGTAAAAGGGGCATTTTCGGAGGGCCGACAGGGTTAACAATCGTTTGACGACCGGATAGACGGAAGAAAAATTTTCGCTGACGCCGACCAGTTCATCCCCGTTCCGGACGGAAAAGGGAATGATCAGGTCCCCGGAAAATTCCCGGTTGAGGGTTTCCCGGCATTCTTCCAGGACTTGAATGAGATAGGCTTTTTCCATCTGTTTCGAATGTTTCACGTCGGCGGCAAAACAGACAGCAGGCACAGGCATCCTCTTCTCCCTCTTAGTTGATGTTTTTATATCAATCTTTCGCATGTTGTCGAAAAAACATCAACATTCTTCCCGATGATATAAGGATAGCGGAAATCCGGAGCATTTGCAACGGATGGCGGATAAAACGCCGAGGCCGTTCCCGTCTGCCCGTTCAAGCAAAACTTCCGAAGCGGCTGCCAAAGAAAACATGGCCGCCCCGGGTATGCGCCCGCCATCTTTCCTTCGGAAAAAATCCGACACCCCGGATGATCCTGCCGTTTTTCCGGGTCCGCCGGAAAGGACCGGGCCGCCGCGGGAACGCCAAACCCGTCATTCAGCCGTCCCTTCCCCCCGCCTTCCTTGTATCGGCCGGCAGAAACCGGACATCGGCATCCCTCCCCTTTTCCAAAGGTTTCGTTTGAAAGCCCGCCACCCTTCCTTTTTCATAAACGAAGTGATATTCGTAGGGGCCTTCCCCCTTCAGCATGGTCGGGAGAAAATATTGGAGATTGGCGATTCCCGCATTGTCCGGATGGAGGATCCAGTTCAGTTTTTTCCAATCGAGGATCCCTTCATCGGTTTTGACCGGGGTGGGGTACGGGAAATCGGCGGGGAGTTCGGCCAAAAAGGCATACATGCCCCCTTCCTCCTCCCCGTCGACCCGCCAGGTGACGATCCCCTTGAATTCCATATCGGAAAGGATGATTCCCGTTTCTTCGCCGATTTCCCGCAAGATGCATTGATCGGGGGTCTCGTTTTCGGCGATCTTCCCGCCGACCCCGTTCCAGCATCCCATCCAGGAAGGTTTTTCCCGGTTCAGGAGCAAAATTTCGTCCTTTCGCTTTAAAAATCCGATCGTATACTTCAGCATCCTTCCAACCTCGTTTCGGTCCGATTCAACGGAAAAAGGATCAGGGTTTGCTATGCGGGAAAGGGTTTTGCGCGCAAAAAATTGCCTTCCGGCCATTCACGTCAGGGCTTGAAATGTTGCACGACAACCCCTTTTCCGTTTCTCGCTTCCACCTCCGCAAACGCACCGTTGACGAAGGTGATTTGCGGCGGCTGATGCCCGCAATCGATGTCATAGACAATCGGGACTCCCAATTCGGAAGACAGATCGCGATAAACGTCTTCGGCGGTATAACCTTCAACCGGTTCGTTGGCCTTGCTTCGCCCGAACAATATTCCGGCGCAATGATCGAACCACCCGGTAAGCTTCATCTGCACGTGGGAACGGCGCAAATCGGCGGGGGAAAGTTCACAGTTTTCCATGTACCAAAGGATCGGTTCGCCGGGCAGATGCTTTTCCCTGAACGCCCGGACATCGCCGTAAGAGGTGCCGATCAAATGCCGGATGACGTCGATCCAGCCGCCCAGCAATCTTCCCTAAAATTTCAGGCTGGCCGGTAACGGTTTTCCAACGGATCTCTTCCGTCAAATGAAAGACGCAGGGAGAATCGTTCCGCTGCCAGGACCGCTGGTATTTCCGGGAAGAGCGCTGGGTGATGGAACCGCCGGTTTCCGTCGACAAAACCTTTTCCCACATGGCCGTCGTTTCATCGGTTTCTTCCCCGCGCAAATCGATGAAATTTGTCCCGTGGGCGGTGGCGATTCCGGTCTTCAAGGTCATGGCCAAAAGCAAAGTGCTTGTGTCGGAATAGCCCAGCACCCATTTCGTTTTTATTTTATCAAAATCGATATGTTCCAAAATTTCGATGAGCCGTTCGCCGCCCCAGGGCGGAAAGATGAGGTCGATCGCATCGTTTTCCATCATTTTCATCCATTCCGCGGCCCTTTTTTCGGCGCTTGCCGACTTTGCCTTTTCTTGCGTCTATACCGTCTCCCCCAAAACGATCCGGTAGCCTCTTTTTTCCATCCGTTCCTTCGCTTTGCGCAGCAGGGGATGAAGCTCGGGTTTAACCCCGCTTGAGGTTGCCGTAACGCCGATGGCCGCTCCTCTTTTGAAAACGGGATATTGGATCAAGATGCGATGTCCCCCTTTTTCTCGGAAAACTTCGGATACGCCGGTTTTCCGTTTCCTTTTGTCCGCAGATCCTTTGGCGGATGCGTCCGGATCGTTTCATACAACAAAAGTTCGACATCTTTCCCCTTTTCCCTGCTCCTTTCCTTTCATCCGATTCAATTTTCGCATACAGGGACATTTTTTGCGAATGATTGGAAATATCAATAATTTCTATCAATGAAATCAATTAGACGAGGGATTCTTTTCCGGGTTAAAATTTAATTCGAAACCGATTCCGAAAGGTAATGATTCAGGGAAAGGCCATGAAAGGCAACGTATTTATAGTGTTTATAATCGATTCTTTCCGTGCGGAAACCCAAACATCGGGATCATGCGCCTGAGGCTTGCCGGATTTGCTCCTTTAGCGGGATGAATGTTTTCGGACGAATTGGACAAGATCTATCGGCCGAAACACCCGCCGGCCCATTCGTTGATGCGGGTGTAAGCTTTTTTTCATCATCGCTTTCATCGGTTTGAACCTGCTACTCCCCCGAAAAACTTCGCCGCCGGAACCGTCGATCCGGACGGGCCTGAAGAAGTGCTTCGAACCAGGCATTTCCGCCGGCTGGAAGTTTTTATATCCCAGCAGGCGTTCGTTTTTTCCCGCGCCGGGAACGGCTGTCTCCCTCCCATCCATGCAGAAGAACCCTTGCAGACAAAACCGGACAGGAAAGATATATTTTTCCGGGCATGGACGCTTGTCCCCTCCTTTCGCGGCGGCATCCTTTAAAGGAATCTGGGAATCTTTCCAATAGGGTTGGTGAGCACCCGTGGATCTTGAAGAAATAAAAACCTTTCTTGCCGTGGCCAGATTGAAAAATTTCACTTGGGCGGCGGATGAACTGCATGTCACCCAATCGACCGTTACGTCAAGGATCAAAAATTTAGAACGGTTTTACGGCCAGCATCTGTTTTTGCGGACGAACAAAAAAGTGGATTTGTCCCCTTTCGGCAAAGAAATTTTGCCCCTGTTCGAACAACAGTTAAAGCTGATCGAAGACAGCAAAAAAATCGCCCGCAGATTTCAATCGGAAAGGAAACGGATCCGGTTCGGCATCACCTATTCGTTGTGGGACAGCCGCTTCACCGATTGGGTGGATCGATTGGCCGGAACGGATGAAAACCTCCGTTTCTCTTTCCATGCCGATCATTCCCACATCATTGTGGATGATGTTTTGGGAGGCAGGATCGATATCGGGCTGGTTTATCACGGGCCGGAAGATGCGGAGATCAAAAAGGAAACCTTCGGGGAAGATACCTTTTTCCTTTATTGTGCCAGAAATTTTCAAATCAAACGGAAGCTGGGTCCCGGGGACCTGAACGCCCTTCCCCTCATTTACTTGAACTGGGGAAGAACCTTCGAACATTGGTTTCGCCAGGAATTTGGCGAGGAGTATGTTCCCTTCGTCGAAGTCGGCCACAGCCAGGCGCTGCTGGAGTTTGTCCGAAACGGAAAGGGTCTCGCCTTCATTCCCGAACGAATCGTTCAGCTGTCCGGGGAGAAAATGTTTTTCAAGAAGCTGGATTATGAGCCCCGGCATAAAATGGAGCAACAGCCGATCCATCTCATTTACCGGAAAACCGCCGTTCAAGATGAACTCATCGCCAGGGCCATCCAATGCGTAAAGGAGATTTTTCGAAAAAAACAAAGACAGCATTCACCCCCAAAAATGGCCGTCGAATGAATGCTGTCTTTTCTTTTGGCATCGATCAATCGTTGCCCGCCTTGCGGCTGCGCCTTTCCAGCAACACTACATCCCGCCAGACGCCGTTCCGTTTGCCGATCCGCTCCTGAACGCCGATTTTCCGGAATCCGGCCTTTTCGTGGAGGGAGAGGCTTGCGCAGTTTTCCGGGAATATGCCGGCCTGCAGCGTCCAATAGCCTTTTTTCTCCGATTCTTCGATGATGGCTTGCAGAAGTTTCTTTCCAACCCCCTTTCCCCTGCTCCGATCCCGGATATAGATGCTTACCTCGCCCACCCCCGCATAGGCGCAACGGCTGGAAACTTTGCTGACCTTCACCCAGCCGTGGATGCCCTCTTCGTCTTCGGCGACCAGGCACAAACCGTCGGCGACGGAGGACACCCATTTCTCGTAAGCGGGAGATTCCGTATCAAAAGTGGCATTTCCGGTCGCGATCCCCTGCTCATAAATTTCTTTCACCTGGGGCCAATCTTCTTTACGAAAGCTGCGGATGTTCATCGGAAGCCTCCTGTTCGTCGAGCCCGTTCATCTTGGAAAAGGACTCGGTGTTTTGAATGCGTGGTCTTTTGCCGACAGGCTGTTCCAATCTTTTTCGCCGGCGAATTCATCGCCGGATCGGGATTCATCCGGCCGCCTCGCCGGTGGCCGGACGGTCCAATTCTTCGGCCGGCTGTTCCGAAAAAAAGCCCAAAGCCGTCCCGAATCTGCCGTTGCGGCATCCCCTTTTCAAGGGCATGCGAGCGTTCCGCGGGAGCCGCTGCAGAAGCAAATGCGGGAGTTGCCTGCCATCATTGATGGAAACGAAAATAACTAAGCTTTTAATTTATAATACAACAATTTTTTAACAGAGAAAGTATCGTATTGAACAGTTCGGAGCGGAACGGCCGAAAGCTTCATCACTGGCGTATCGATAAGATGGATGGCAAGCTGGATTGCCTGCCTGGTTGGACGAATGGGAGCAACGTGAAAATCACGGCAAGCAAAAGCACCGTTACGAAAAATGCCCGTTTGTGCCGGATGATATACTGCCAATATAAAGAAGTCAATGATGGTCAACTCCTTTATAAAAACGCGCCTGTCTCACATGTTGAGACAGCCCCGGGTTACGGGGACGACGGCTGCGCTCCCAAAAACTTCGTGGGCAGCTCTTCCTCGGTCACCTGTTTTTTCTTTTGATCCCAGTGCACGCGGTATGCCTTTGCCTTCGGGCGGGAGCTGACGATCGCTTTGACCTCCCGATCGACGAAATGGATGGCCGCCCCGTCGTCCGCGGCGAGGCCTCCGGGGATCGCCCCCGTCCGGATCAGTTTGTGATAGGCCGGCCGCCGCTCCGGTTCCCCGTCATAATGGGGGCAGTGGCTCCCTTTCAGGAAACCCAGACCGGCAATCGGTTCCAGTTCTTCGCCGAAGGAATCGGTGACCCCTTCCTCAAACCAGCAGATGGCGCCCGCGCTGATCCCGGCAAGGACGATGCCTTCTTCCCAGGCTTTTTTCAAAACCGGCACCAGCCCCCACTCTTTCCATAAGATCAACAGGTTTCTCGTATTGCCGCCGCCGACGTAGATGATGTCCTTTTCCAGCAAAAATCCTTCCAAATCCCTGGTCGGAGGGCGGAACAAAGACAGATGGGACGGCCGGCAAGGAAACCGGCGAAAAAATTGGTAAAATTTATTGATGTAGTTTTCCGCGTCGCCGCTTGCCGTCGGAAGAAAACAAATATTCGGGGACGGCTTTCCCGATTGTTTCAAAATATACAAGTCCAACAGGGGATTGTCCGGTTCCATCGAGAAACCTCCCCCGCCGAGGGCGATGATTTGTCTCATTTTTCCAGCTCCTTTCATGGTTGACTTGCTCCCGTTTCTCCGGGGTCGGAAAATGCCCTTTTCAATGAAATTCTTCTTATGTCAGGAAAATCCTTTTTTAGCCTTTCGTTTTTTTTAGAGAAGGGATCAAGGCAGGATTTTTTCTAATAAAAATCGAAATGATGGTTGATAAATCCCATGAACGGAGGTTGTCCCATGGAAATCGGGAAGGAATACTTAAAAGTCGTGAAGGATCGTTTCCGGGAAATGAAAAGAATCGGGGAAAGGGCGATGGAACAATGTTCCGATGAAGGGCTTTTTCACAGTTTCAACGAAGAATCCAACAGCATCGCCATCATCGTGAAACATTTAAGCGGGAACATGGTTTCCCGATGGACGGATTTTTTCCATACGGACGGGGAAAAACCGGACCGGAACCGGGACGAAGAATTTATCAACCGCTGGAAAACAAGGGAAGAAATCATGGCTTCCTGGGAAAAGGGATGGACGGTTTTTTTTCGTGCGTTGGAGGAAATCAAGGAAGAGGATTTGCTGAAGACGGTCACCATCCGCAATGAACCCCATACCGTCCTCCAGGCCATCGAGCGGCAAATGTATCATTATTCGTATCACATCGGGCAGATCGTCTATGCGGCCAAACTGCTGACCGGAACGGATTGGCAGACGTTGACCATCCCGAGGAAAAGATGAAAGCGGGCTCGCCGCCCATTTTCGGCAATTTTATCGATTGTCCATGGCCGGATGCATTAAGTTCTCATTTTTACCGCATCTGTCGGCATCCTTCGGGAGACGGCATCTCCGCTGCCGTTCGGCCCTTTGCCGGGAAACCCGGGGTTTGATTTTTATAAGGAAAAAATGGAATTAAAGGGCGGCCTCCTGTCTTTTCCCCTTCCATGGAAACGATTTCTGCATCATCACGATCCGTGTCCATTGCTCGCTTTGGCAACCGCTGCCGTCCCGTTTTGATATTGAACGGCCGCTTTTTTACCTTTCTCCCGAACCGGAGGCCGGACAGCTCCGGAACACCGGGAATCCGGCCCAGTTCCCACGGCCCTTTTCCGCCTTCCGTTATTGAACCCGTAACGGCCGGCGTTTTTATTTTGGCAGATGGAAAAAGCCGATGGCCCCATGTCCAATCCGGACGATCATGGCGGCCCTTTTCGGTTGGGTGTCAGTAATTGCCAAAGTCGGACGCCGCAGATCATTTTCATGAACGGGATGGGAAGAAATCGCAATGCAAAACCGACCGATATGGAACCCATTCGGATCGCTAATTGCATGGACCACGAGGCCGTCCGTCCCATGTTGAACCATAGGATGAAGATGTTGAACATTCCGCGGCCGGTGTTGGACACGCAGATGGATGATGGACATTTTTTCTGCGATGATGGACATATTTTTTGCGATGATAGACAAATTTTTTTCAATGTTGGACAAACTTTTTTCCGTGTTGGACATTAAAGTTCAGATGTTAAACAAATATTTTTCGATGATGGACATCGGCATACGGTGTTGGACATTCCAGACCCGATGATGAACATTGAAAATCCGATGTCGGACATACCGGTTTCTCCGGCAAAAAAGATGTTGGACGATTTTTCCGAAATCTTGGACAAATGCGACCGGTTATTGGTCGTTTAACAAAAATGTCGAACCATCCGGCCGCCATGTTGGACAATCCGCTTCCAGAAACAAAACAAATGTCGGACATTCCCATCCTGAAGGACAAGGCGCAACACGTGCCGGCCGATTTCCGGGGGACGTCACGAGAGGGGCCAACCGCTTTCGCCAGAAATACCCCTTCCCTGTATTCTGCCGGGAGATAAGCGTCAGCCCTTCCATCAATTGCTTTCGCCGGGGAATACCCCCACCCTCATGTCGTCCCTTTCCGCAACGGCTTAAGAATTCCGGAAGGAAAAACAGGACATCCCGGCCCTTTGCTCCTCCGACAAGGAGGTCACCCCTCCCCCTTCCCTTTTCCGGCTTCCGCCGCCATCCAGTCGGAGGCGGCGGCCAGGTCGGGAAAAGAGGCATCGGCCGACGGGGAATAAGCCCCGATATAAACGGTTTTCGTCCCCGCCCTTTTCCCGGCGGCAATATCCGTTTCCTGGTCGCCGACCATGTAGGAACGGGACAAGTCGACCCCGTATTTTTCCGCCAAATCCTCGATCATTTTGCTCCCCGGTTTCCGGCATTCACAGCCCAGATGGGGCGGATGGATGCAGCAGGCAATATCGTGGATTTCCGCGCCTTTTCTTTTTAATTCCCGCTTCATATGGTCGTGAATGCGGCGGAGGTCCTTTTCCGTCAGATAGCCCAAACCGACCCCTCCCTGATTGGTGACGACGAAGACGTAATCAAAATGCCGGTTCAATTTTTTGATCGCTTCCGGAACGTCGGGCAAAAAGTAGAATTCTTCCGGCTTGTTCACGAATTTTACCCTTTTGCTGAGGACTTCATTGATGACCCCGTCCCTGTCCAAAAATACGGCCCGTTTTTTCATCGTTTTACTCCTCCTGTCCCGTTTTTTATGAAAGATTGCGTCTCATGGGCATCCGTTCCCGGAAAACGGGAACTTTTTCATCCGATCTCCCCTTTTCCCCTTCGGCTGCAATCCAAATTCGCAAAAATTTTAAGGGTAACACACAATTTCACGGAAGCTATCCGTTCTGCCTATAACCGCCGCACCGGTCCCTCATACAATATTTTAGTCTCAATCAAGGGAGGAGTATGAATGGCCAGCATCCAGAAAAATTCAGTAGCCGTCATCGGATTAGGATACGTCGGACTGCCCCTCAGCCAGCTCTTTTTGCAAAATGGTTTTATCGTCCACGGAATCGATATTAATCAAAAAAAACTGGAATCCATCGAAAAGGGTGAATCTCTGTTCCCGGATGTGGACAGCGGGTTTCTTCAAACCTGTATCCGGGAACAAAAATTTTCCCTTTTTCAGGACGGCGAAGGAGCGGCCGGAACCGAAGCCGTGCTCATTTGCGTACCGACCCCCCTCACCGGAACGGGAGAACCGGATCTTTCCTATGTGAACAGCGCCGTCGATCTTATCCTTCCCCACATTCGGGAAGGACAGCTCATCGTTTTGGAAAGCACCAGCTTTCCGGGCACAACGGAGGAATTGATCCTCCCGAAACTGGAAAAGCGGGGATTTCGCCCCGGGGAAAATCTCTATTTGGCCTATTCCCCGGAACGGATCGACCCGGGCAGCAAAATCCCGCTGGAAAACATTCCGAAGGTCGTCGGCGGCATCACCCCGTCGTGCCTGCAAAAAGCAAAAGATTTATACGAAAGGATTTTTGTGGCCGTCCATCCCGTCTCTTCCGCGCGGGCGGCGGAAATGACGAAGATACTGGAAAATACCCAAAGGTTTATCAATATTTCCTTCATCAACGATTTTGCCCTATTATGTGAAAAAATGGGCATAGATGTATACGAAGTCATCGATGCGGCCGCGACAAAACCGTACGGCTTCACCCGCTATCTGCCCGGCGCCGGAATCGGGGGCCACTGCATCCCGATCGATCCGCTCTATCTGTCCTGGAAGGCGAAACAATACGACCACGAGACCCCCTTCATTCATTTTGCCGACCGGATCAACAAAAAGATGCCCGCGTACATTGCCGAAAAGGTGCTGCGGCTTCTGGGGGAAACCGGGGGATTGGCAGGCAAAAAAATTCTCGTTGCCGGCGTCGCCTATAAAAAGGACATCGATGACGTCCGGGAATCGGCTGCCGTTGAGGTCATCCGGCGGCTGATGGAAAAAGGCGCCGCCGTCGATTATTTCGATCCCCTTGTTCCGGAGCTGACCGTCGGCGGGAAGGTCCTCCGTTCGGCCGACGATCCGCTTTCCGGGTATGACCTGGCGGTCGTCATTACGGAGCATTCCGTCATGGACCGGGAAAAAATTTCCGCCGCGGCAAAGCAAGTGATCTTTCCGGAAAGCTATTTCCTTCCCTGGACAAGGGAAACCGATGGCCGGGGAGGGAACAAATGATGGCGAAAAAGATCCTGATTACCGGGGGAGCGGGTTTTATCGGCTCCCACCTGACGGAACATTTGCTGAAACAAGGACATGCGGTGGATGTGGTCGATGATCTTTCCAACGGGAAGCCGGATTTCTTAAATGAAGTCCGGGACCACCCCCGCTTTCAATTTTACCGGGGAAGCGTCCTGGACGGAAAGCTGATGGAAGAATTGATCCGGAAAAATGATGTCATCTATCATTTGGCGGCGGTGCTCGGGGTCAAAAACACCGTCCGCGATCCGTTAAAGGTGATCGAAGGGAACATCGACGGAACACGAATCATTATGGAGCTCGCCCACCGGCAGCAAAAGAAAGTGATCTTCACCTCCACGTCGGAAGTGTACGGAAAAAATCCGAATCTTCCGTACCATGAGCATTCCGACCGTCTCCTCGGGGACCCCTCGGTTCACCGGTGGTGTTACGCAACGGCAAAAGCCTTGGACGAACATATCTGTTTTGCCTACGCGAACAAAGGGCTGCCGGTAACGGTCATCCGCCTTTTTAACGTCTATGGCCCGAGGCAGATTTTTTCCGATTACGGCATGGTCGTCCCGGTTTTCATCAGCAAAGCGCTGAATGATGAGCCGCTTCCCGTGCACGGCGACGGTTCGCAAATCCGCTGTTTCGCCTATGTATCCGATATTGTCCGCGGTTTGGAACTGGCCATGGCAAAGGAAGCGGATCATCACGCCTTCAATCTCGGCTCCTCGGATCAGGTGACGATCCTGGAATTGGCCGGGCGGATTAAAACGTTAACCGGCAGCCGGTCGACCGTCGAATTCATCCCTTACGCCGAAGCGTACGGACCGGGGTTTGAAGACATCCCGGTCAGAATCCCTTCGCTGGAAAAGGCGAAGCGGCTGCTCCATTACGTCCCCCAAGTGTCTTTGGATGACGGGCTCAAGGAAACGGTCGAATGGTATAAAGCTTTCTTGGAAACATGATGGCCTCTTTTCGCATTTTCGGAAAGATCTTCAGACAGACAATCCGCCCGGCGCCATCGCTGACTCGTCCGCCATCCGCCGGCTTTTTTCGCAGAACCGGGGAAAAAAGCTCCGCCGGGCGGGCTCTTCGAAACGGCGGGATGTGCCCGTACCTGCGCGGGGCGGGAAGATCATGTTTGTGAAGGATGGATAAGCGTGGAAAATGATTTTTTGCATTGCCTGGTTTTCGCCTGGCTGATCGGCGAGTCTTCCCCCCATTTGACGATGAATCATTATGTTCAAGTTCTCACCGTCCTGTTGCATATTTTTTCCCTTGTATAATGCCTAAAAACCTTGGGAAAAGCTGCGGCCTCCCGTTTTGGCCTCTGAGGGGGAAAAGGAGTTGCCGGCCTGAGTCCCCGATCCGAAAGGATTCATATTTTTCATACCCGGATGCCGATTCCGGCACGAAACCGTTCGGAAATGGCCTTTCCCTTCCCCGGGCCGTGCCGGATCCTGCGGCTTTACCGGCTCCCGCCCGTTTCAACGGCACCTTGGGGTCTATCGCGTATATGCGGGCGGTACCCCCAAGCAAGAGCGGCCGTTCCGCGGGATCGTCGACCAAATTGGACAGGAAGACGCTCAAGCTCCCAAAGCAAGGGCGGCATTTCTGCGGCTTCCGCCTAATCTGTCCCTTGGGGACGGCGTTTCATCCGCATCCTCGTGCAAGGCCCGGCATCCTTGCCCGGATCGCATCCCTTTCGGCCGAAGCCTGTCCATCCCCTTTTCTCAACCATTCCTCCATACCAACGGGCCCTTGTTTTCCTGCGGCCCCAGCTCTGGACTGTCCCGCTCCCGCTTTCAACATCCCCATGCTTGCCATTTTCGGACAAACCAAAAAGAAAGGCCGGGTTTTTCGGCCTTTCTCTCCATTTGGATTTGCGCGGGAAAACGGTCAATTTTTCCGCGAATTATTGACAACCGGTTCGAAGTTTACCACTTCCAAAATGATCGGCGTTCCGGCAGGGATTTCCGACCCTTCAGGGACGGTGATCAACAAATTGCCGATTCCCTCTTCGCCGGCGGTGTACGCAAAATTCTCTTCCATTTGCAGAAATCCGTTAATATACACATTAAAATAACTGTTATTTAAGTTTAACGGCGGAAAATATTCCACCTTGTTGCCCGAGTCGTCCAGAAATTTGCCGGCGTCAATTCGGTACGTGGTATTTTCGGGAATGGATTTTTCCATTTCCGTGAAAAATCGTTGAACGACCGGTACGACAGAGATTTGGACATCCGTGGTCATCAACGGCTTGATGATCTTTAAACCCATTCACACCCCGCTCCTTTCATGTTCACTACAGCATATGCACCCCGTTCAAAAAGGAGATTCCGATGAAATGGACAATGGAAAAATAATGAATTTACCCATGATCGATCACCAATTCCGCGGGTTTTTTATATATATAACCATAGGAATCCTTGGATTTTTCCCTAAAGGGGGATCATGATGAGCGGTTATCACTACTTTTATAACCTGCCTTTCTCCCTGCCCCGGCCGGTATTGATGATTCCGGATGGCGATGAACGGGATTTGCGCCATTTTGCCGTCCCGGCACCGGTCATGATCGCGGAGTATTTTGCCGTCTCCGACGGAAAAAAGCGGGTCTATACCGATGAGGATGGAATGAACGGGTACGGTTCGCAGAAAATACTGCCTCCAGGCGATGTATCCTTGTACAGTTTATATATAAATGGAATTTTGCAGCCCAAGGCCAATTATGAAGTGAAAGCGGGAAAATTGTTTTTAAAAACCGATGACGTTCCGTTGAGGGGAACGCCGATCATCTTGCAAATGATCATCCTGTGACCGTATTTTTTCGCGCTTCCATCGGGAACCGAAAAAATCCCCTGTCTCCCCTTTTTCTTTTCCCCTCCCTTTCCCCGTTCCTTTTCATTCGTCAAAAAAGGAAACGCCCATTTTTATTTATTTTGGAATAAAAGTCTATGCCGATAGCCGCTCCACAAAATATACATATTCTACATAATAGTTATTTTCCTAAAGAAAGAGGTATGGTAATGAAAATATTGCTTGCAACCTATTGGCCCATCCCTCATGTCGGCGGCGTATGGACGTATATGACGCAATTGAAGGAAAAATTGGAATCCTACGGTCATGAAGTGGATCTCCTCGGCTATGACGAGGACAATATTTCCGTCCACTTGTACAACAAAGGGCGAAAATTGCCGCGGGAAAAAGTGATTCCCATCATTAACGCCAATCTCACCGAGCAAAACTATCCGCTCATTTATAGAAACTTTCTTGTCCGGTGGACCGAGTTTCAACGTTATGTTTTTGAATTGAGCGCGGCCTATTTCGGTTTGGATAAATACGACCTGATCCACACGCAAGATGTGCTTTCGACGACGGCGGTCAGCCGGATCAAGCCGAAACATATCCCCCACGTGGCGACGATCCACGGTTCCGTCGCCCATGAAATCAGGATGCAGTTGGAATCGATCCATAAATCCGAAACTTCCTACATGGCCCGGGAATACTACGACGATGTGGAAAAGAAAGGGGCCACATCCGCAGATATCACGATCGTATGCAACGAGTGGCTGCGCAATATCTTTCTCGACGAATTCGATGTCCCGCCGGAAAAACTGACCGTTTTACATTACGGCTACGACGCGGAAAACTTTATCCGGCGGATGCGGATCAAACCGGCGCTGGTTAAGCCCGCCGATAAAAAGGTCATCCTTTATACCGGAAGATTGGTCGAATTGAAGGGGCTCAATTATCTGCTCGAGGCGCTGAAGAATTTGAAAGCCATCCGCAGTGACTGGGTATGCTGGATTGTGGGATCCGGCGAACAGGAAGCCGCCTTGAAAAATCAAGCTATGGCCCTCGGACTGGATCAGGATGTGCAGTTTCTCGGCAGAAGGGACGACGTCCCCGGACTTTTGACCCAATCGGATATCTTCGTCCTCCCCACCCTTATTGAAAATCAACCGCTATCTGTCATTGAGGCGCAAATCGCCGGAAAGGCGATCATCGCCAGCAATACGGGCGGGATTCCCGAGATTATTGAACACGGCGTAACGGGATTATTGACCCCGCCGAAGGATGTCAACATGCTCACGCAAAACTTGAACTTGCTGCTGGATAACGAGAAATACCGGAAACAATTGGGATCCAACGCAAGAAAATGGGGATTGCCCCATTGGTCGATTGAAAAGTCGACCCGAAATCTTTTAAAGATCTATTACCAGGCGATCGATCAGAAACGATTGGCAGGTGGACGCCGTGGCTAATTTTCTTTCCCTTGTGCGGTTTTATCTCTTCCTGTTTTATATCCGGACGGCCCAATTCTTCGGCCGGCTGTTCCGAAGAAAAAGCCCTGAGGAAAAAGGCCCTTTCCCCGAAGAGAGCCAGGCGTTCGACACGATCCCGCAGGAAGCTTACCAATCCATTTTTCTTTCCGGTTTTTCCCAACCGAATATTTTCATGCCGCGGCCCGTATTCGACCGAATCATCCGCTCGCTGCCGGAAGGGTATAAGCTTCCCAACGAAAGGATTTTGGCCCTGCTGAAGGAGGCCGAAGAAAACTATTGGCGCTTGCAGTTCAAAAACGCATCCGTCGATCCGGCCGTTTGGGAAAGGATGAAACGGAATCTGCCGGAAGGTTATCAACTGCTGAATTCTTTTGTGTTTAATCATCCGCGCTATTCCGTTCCCCTCCGTTCCGTCGGCGATCCCGCGGAGCTGTTGGAAAATGTTGAACACGTTTGAATGGAGTGGAAATTTTGATGCGAATTCAAAAATCGGCGGGTGAAGCCAAATGAGGGCGGTGGTGACCGGAGGGGCGGGATTCATCGGGTCCCATCTTGCGGATGAGCTGATCGCAAGAGGGGCCGAAGTTCATATCATCGACAACCGGGCCGCCGGGGATTCCGCCTTTGTGCATCCGTCGGCGGAAATCCACGCGGAAGATATCCGAAGCGAAAAGGTTAAAGAAATTTTTCAAGGGATTCGGCCCGACACGGTATTCCATTTGGCCGCGCAAGTCGATGTCCGCCGGTCGGTAAAAAGCCCCCGCCAGGATGCCGATATCAATCTCGCCGGCACGCTGAACGTTTTGGAGGCGGCAAAAACGGCGGGGGTGAAAAAAATCATCTTCAGCTCCACATCGGCGGTCTACGGCGAGAAAAAGGACGGGAAAATCCGCGAAACTTCCCCGCCGGATCCGGTTTCCTTTTACGGCCTTTCCAAATGGGCTGGCGAAAAATATATCGAGCTGTTCAGCCGGATCCACCATCTTCCCTTTACGATTTTAAGATACGGCAACGTTTACGGCCCGAGGCAAAGGGGCGAGGGGGAAGCCGGGGTCATCGCGGTTTTCCTGGAAAAACTTTCGCGCAAGGAACCTTTCACCGTTTACGGCGACGGCGAACAGACCCGGGATTTCATCTATGTCTCGGACGTCGTTGAAGCGACCATTGCCGCAGCGGACAAGGGAGACGGGGAGATCATCCATGTCTCCACCGGGAAGAAAACATCCCTCAACACGTTGATCCGCACGCTGGAAAGGATCCACGGCACGGCCTTGAAAGTGAACTATCAGGCGGAAAAACCCGGGGACATTAAGGAGAGCTGCCTGGACAATGAAAAGGCAAAACGGATCTTGGGTTTCCAGCCGAAAGTCTCCCTGATGGAAGGCTTGAAAATCACCTACCAATGGAAAATGGGAATGGAAAAGGGCCATGATCGCAGGCGTTCCTGACGTGTTTTCCCCCGGTTGCAACGGACGGAGCCGCTTCCCTGTGTCCCCAGCGGTTTCGGGGAGATCGGCGTCCCTTGCTCTTCCGTGTCCCCGGCCGCGGCCGGGGCCTACACCGACGCCTTCCTGACAGATCGAGTAGGAGGGGGCGGCTAACCCCCGTCCCCTCACACCACCTAGCATGCGGGTCCGCACTAGGCGGTTCGTCAACCTTGACGGAGCTTTCCGCGGGATGAGATTCAGCTCCTGCCGGGCTGTGCTCCGCCCTCTGACTGAGGCCTTCCGGGCTTCACCCATCTTTCCTCAATCGAGTTCCCAAGGGGAATTCTGCTTCCACGCACAGCATCTCGAAAGAGTCTGCTTCACCCCTGAGTTGACGTTCGGCCCTTCCTGTTTCAGGCGTCCCTTACTCCAGTACTATGGCCTCTGCTGACTCCTGTACGTTCAATAGAACCTTTCAGTTCTGGTTACCATCGTCAGAAGGCGTTCCGTACAGGCCTCCCCGGATAAGGGTGGACACTTTCCACTCATGCACCTGCCCAATATACCTCCACAGTCCTTGGCGGCTTGGGACTTCGTCTT
>Ga0207875_100365_pt1 | contig 22863 bp, 24 predicted proteins | sample CeladaPassage60A_FD_187476 | JGI IMG/M metagenome (GOLD analysis project Ga0207875, IMG submission 187476) | Cellulose-adapted microbial communities from the Joint BioEnergy Institute, USA - Passage3 60A (SPAdes) (version 2) | ecosystem: Engineered > Bioreactor > Continuous culture > Unclassified... | reverse complement strand
TGTCGAGCGCGTTGGGGTCGACACCCGGGACAAACGCGTAGACGAAGATCGCATCGTTCGTTCGACCGACATTGACCGCGGGAAAGAGCGGCACGCCGCTTGCTTCGCGTAGCGACAAAGGCCACCCCGCGAGCGTCTGTTCCAAATCGCGCTGCAACCGTTCGAACTCTTCGAAAACGTGCGCAGGAAAACGCAGAAGGCTCATCATTTCGTCACTCCTTGGTTGATGTGTTATGCTCTTTTCATAGGGTTGGAACCGCGCTTTTCAAGCGGGTGCCATGAACGAGCAACAAAAACAGAATCTCAACGTCGGTTACTGGTTGATCGCGATCGCGCTGCTGTTGCTTTTCCAAAGCCAATGGCAAGCAGCGAGCCAGGTCGAGCCGGTGCCTTACTCCGAATTCGAGCGCGCCCTGGCCGAAGGACGCGTGGCGGAAGTGGTGATCGGTGAGCGTACGGTGACCGGCATCTTGAAGCAGCCGGAAGGGAACAAGCGCGCGTTGGTCGCGACGCTGGTCGAACCGCAGCTTGCCGAGCGGTTGGAAAAATACGGGGTGACTTATACCCGGCGGTTGGAAAACACCTTTTTCCGCGATCTGTTGTCGTGGGTCGTGCCGGTTCTGGTCTTTTTCGCCGTCTGGTATTTCCTCTTCCGCCGCTTCCTCGATCGTCAAGGGATGGGCGGGGTCATGACCATCGGCAAGAGCCGCGCGAAGGTCTATGTCGAAAAAGCCACTGGCGTGACTTTCGACGACGTCGCCGGGGTCGATGAAGCGAAAGCCGAACTGCAAGAGGTCGTCGAGTTTCTCAAGAATCCGCAGGAATATACCCGGTTGGGGGCGCGGATGCCCAAGGGGGTGCTCTTGGTTGGCCCGCCGGGCACCGGAAAGACGCTGCTTGCGAAAGCGGTGGCAGGGGAAGCCGGGGTGCCCTTCTTTTCCATCTCCGGTTCGGAGTTCGTCGAAATGTTCGTCGGGGTGGGTGCCGCGCGGGTGCGCGACCTGTTCGAGCAAGCGCGGCAGCACGCGCCGTGCATCATCTTCATCGACGAACTGGACGCCCTGGGACGGGCGCGTGGCGCGTTCCCTGGAATGGGCGGACACGACGAAAAAGAACAGACGCTCAATCAGCTGCTCGTGGAGATGGACGGGTTCGACACCTCCGCGGGGATCGTCGTGCTCGCCGCGACCAACCGGCCTGAAATTCTCGACCCGGCACTGCTGCGCGCGGGCCGCTTCGATCGCCAAGTGGTCGTCGACCGTCCGGACAAAGCGGGGCGGTTGGCGATCTTGAAGGTACATGCGAAGAAAATCCGCTTGGCACCGGATGTCGACCTCGAAAAGGTCGCGGCGATGACCACCGGTTTTGCCGGCGCCGATCTTGCGAACCTCGTCAATGAAGCGGCAATCCAGGCCACGCGCCGCAAAGCCGACGCGGTGACGATGAGCGACTTCACCGCCGCGTTCGAGCGGTTGGTGGCAGGCGCTGAGCGCAAGAGCCGGACGCTCGATGCGCGCGAACGTAAGGTGGTGGCGTACCACGAGATCGGCCATGCGTTGGTTGCGCGGGCGTTGCCGGGTACCGACCCCGTGCACAAGATTTCGATCGTGCCGCGGGGCGTCGGTGCGCTGGGCTATACCCTGCAGCGTCCTTCGGAAGATCGGTATCTCCTGACGCGCGAAGAGCTGGAGCGTAAGATCATGGTGCTGCTGGGCGGACGCGCTGCCGAAGTGCTGGTTTTTGGTCACCTCTCGACCGGCGCTGCGGACGATCTGGCGCGGGCGACCCAGATCGCACGCGACATGGTGACGCGCTACGGGATGGATGAGGATTTGGGGTTCGTTGCGTTCGAAACGCAGCGCCCCCGCTTCTTGGAAGGGGCCGTTCCTGCCGATCAAGCTCTTGCGGCGGTTTCGGAGCGGGTGCGCGAGCAGATCGACGCCGCGGTGCGGCGAATCGTGATGACCGCATTTGCCTGTTCCCTGGAAATCTTGCGCGCGAACCGTGACGCGCTCGAAGCCGCGGCGCAAACGCTCCTCGAGAAAGAGACGCTGGAAGAACCCGAGGTCGAAGTGCTTTTGCGCGACCTCGTCCAACCCCCCTGTGTGCACGGCACCGATCGCACCGCAGGTGCTTTGGCCGCGCCGACGGAGGAAGCGCCAGACGAAGCGTGACGGTTGCTAGTGACTCCGGCACCAAGGCCCGGCAAGCGGCGGTGCGATCGCACCGCGTTCGGTGAGGATCGCGGTGACGAAGCGGGCCGGAGTGACGTCGAACGCCGGGTTGGGGCCGGTACCGATACCGTCAGGCAACGCGGGCAGCCGCGTGACGCCGTTTGCGGTTCGTACCACCGCATGGGTGAGTTCGTCGCTGCCCCGATCTTCGATCGGGATCGCGCCACCGTGGGGGCAATCGGGGTCGAACGTGCTCGTGGGCGCAGCAACCAGGAACGGAATGCCGTAGGTGTGCGCGGCGAATGCTTTGAGCGCGGTCCCGACCTTGTTGGCGACGTCACCGTTGGCGGCGATGCGATCCGCGCCGACGATCACCAAGTCTACCACGCCGTTCGCGAGTAACCACGCTGCCGCATTGTCGGTGACCACCTGAGCAGGAATGCCTGCAACCGACAACTCCCACGCCGTCAGCAAACCCTGATTGCGTGGTCGCGTTTCGCTCGCCAAGACTTCGACCGCGATACCGGCTTGGTGCGCCAGATAGACTGGGGCGAGCGCGGTGCCAATTCCACAGGTTGCCACCCAACCGGCATTGCAGTGGGTCAAAACCCGCACCGGTTCACCGGCACGCTTTTTCGCCGCGGCTTGCAGCCACGGCAACCCGGTTTCGCCGATCGCGTGGCAGAGCGCGGCGTCTTCGTTACGCAGCCGCTCGGCGGTTTCCCACGCGGCTTGGGCGCGTTCGGCGGGCACAAGCGGCGCGAGTACCTGACGCATGCGCGCAAGCGCCCAATGCAGATTCACGGCGGTGGGGCGGGTGGTGGCGAGCGTTGTGATCGCGTCGTCGAGCGCCGCATCACGCGCGTCTCGTTGCAGCGCCAACGCGACGCCGAACGCGGCAGTGACTCCGATCAGCGGGGCGCCGCGTACCGCCATCGTCCGGATCGCGTCCGCGGTATCTTCGAGCGTGCGCAAAGTCAAGAAGCGGACCGCGAACGGAAGTTCGCGCTGGTCGAGGATTACGACGGTATCTTCGTCACGACGGATCGTGGCATAGGGTGGAAGCTTGACAGTAGCGGTCATTCGGACACTCTTGCGGATACACCCGGCCAAGATTGTACGTCCCTTTGCAACCGCGGAAAACTTGCTTACAATGCTTTACATTTGGGTGGGTTTGCGCTCCTTTCGGCGCCGCAAAATCTAGAAATGGTGCGCGATCGTGTATCATTGTGATCATGGAAAACACTATAAGCATAGGCAAAGCGGCCAAGCTGTTGGGTGTGACGGTTAAAACTTTGCAGCGGCGGGAGCGCGAAGGCTGGTTAATTCCGGTGGCGCGTACCGGCAGCAATCGACGCCTTTATATTGAATCGCAAATTCGTGAGTTTATTGGCTTGCGTAATGGAGCATCGGAGCCAACACGATTGGTTGCCTATTACCGCGTGTCCAGTGCCGCACAAAAACCCGCTCTTGCTCGCTTTGCCGCGGTGCGGGTGCGCGCTGCGCACCGTGACTATTGGCGCGCTACCCTTCGCGAACCCCAATGGCTGCTCATCGAATGGCCAGAAACCGAAAGCGCACCGAGCCACTACTTTCTTTGCACCCTTCCCGAGAACTACTCCCTGACGCAGCTCGTTTATACTGCCAAGATGCGCTGGCGCATCGAGCGCGATTGCCGTGAACTCAAACAAGAAGTTGGGCTAGGTCACTACGAAGGGCGCAACTGGCGCGGGTTTCACCACCACGCCACACTCACGATCGCTGCCTATGGGTTTTTGCTCCTACAACGACTCAAAGGCTGGAATAAAAAAAACGGTATCTTCCCACAAGCGCCTTCCTTACCCCCAGGGTATATCCCACGGGGTCGCCCCAAGAGCGCAACGCCACGTACCCGACTCGATCGCAACGATTCGTCATGGGATTGCGCAACAGATCGCCCGACAGCTCCTGCGATGTCCCTGCTGCGGGAGAGTGCGTAGGTAGGAGGTGGGAAGGTGAAAGGTTTTTGTGACACAGTCAAATTAAATCGGATTTTCCTCTGAAGAGTGATTGGCTACCTGATGCAGCATTCAAGCAACATTTCAACGACGTAAGTGGGGCCATAGCAATAGCGATCGAAGGTGTGGACGACCCGGCCGAGCAAGAGGTGCGCATAGTATGCGTCGAAACTGGCGAAGTGATTTGGCGCTTGACCGATGCAGAATACGAGTAATCCATGCAACTGACCCACAAAATTGCGCTTTATCCAACGCCTGAACAGGCAGAATACTTTGTCCGGGCTTGCGGAACGGCGCGGCGTGTCTGGAACTGGGCGCTTGCCGAGTGGAACAGGCAGTACGCAGCGGGCAAAAAGCCCAATGCGATGGCGCTGAAAAAACAATTCAACGCGATCAAGTATAGCGATCCCCATTGGCTCGACAAGAATGGGCAGCCGTGGCTCAAGACCATTCACCGCGATGTGCACTCGCAGCCTTTCGCTTATTTGGCCAAAGCATGGAGTCGGTTTTTTGCTGACATCGAAGCGGGAAGACCTGCCCGTCCGCCTCAGTTCAAGAAAAAAGGACGTTGCCGCGATAGCTTCTATGTAGCAAACGACAAATTCACCCTCTCAGGAAAAACGATACGCCTGCCGAAAATTGGCAATGTCGCCATGGCTGAGTCGCTGCGCTTCAAGGGAAAAATTTTGGGCGCGACGGTTTCAAGAACAGCCGATCGCTGGTTCGTTGCGGTTCAGGTCGAGGTGCCCGATGCGCAGTTCTATCGCCGTCGTGAAGCCAACGCAATTACCGGTGTCGACCTGGGCATAAAAGCCGCGGTAACGCTTTCCAATGGCGAATCGATCGACGCGCCCAAGCCGCTTAAAGCAGTACTACGCCGCCTGAAAATTCGTAGTCGTCGCGTAAGTCGCAAAGTCGAATCAGCCAAGGTTGCGGCAGGCTTTGCTTCTTGCGCCAGTATCCCAAAAGGCACAAGATTGCCCGTATCGAACAACCACAAAAAGTCCGTTCAGACATTGGCAAGGCTTCATGCTCGCATTGCCAATATCCGAGCGGATTTCATCCATAAACTCACGACTCGACTCTGCCGCGAAAACCAAGCGGTGGTGATCGAGGACTTGCACGTCAAAGGGATGCTGGCAAACGACAAACTTGCCCGTGCCATCAGTGACGTGGGCTTTGGGATGTTCCGCTCGCAGATGGAATACAAGGCGAAACGCTATCGCGTGCGGCTCATCATTGCCGATCGCTGGTATCCGAGCAGTCGCCTGTGTTCGGTCTGCGGTTGGAAAAATGAGGCGTTGACGTTGAAGGATCGGGAATGGGTGTGTCAGGAATGTGGCACGCGCCACGACCGTGATCTCAATGCGGCGCTCAATCTGAAACGGCTGGCAACCGAAACTGCCCTACCCGTGGCGAGTCCGACCGGTAACGGCGGCGCTGCGGTAGAGGGGGTCTCTACCGTAGTCGGGAAAGTTACGCCTGTCAGATACGAATGTGGTCAGCAAGACCCGTCGGGGCAGGAAGAGAACTGTGCGCACTTTTGCGCACTTTCTTGATAGCAGAAAGGATGGCAGTGCGATCAGTCGGGGTAGTGTCGCCGCAACGGATGGTCTTCGACGAACCGCTGCGGCTAAAGAGCGGCGGCGTGTTGCCGCGCTACGAACTGGTCTATGAGACCTACGGCGAACTCAACGCAGCGAAAACGAATGCGGTGCTCGTTTGCCACGCGCTTTCCGGTTCGCACCATGTTGCCGGTTACTACGAAGACGACCCGAAGAACATCGGCTGGTGGGACAATTTCGTTGGACCGGGGAAACCGCTCGACACCCGGAAATTTTTCGTGATCGGGGTGAATAACCTCGGCGGATGTTACGGGTCTACCGGCCCCAAATCGATCGATCCGGAGACGGGAGAGCCGTACGGTTCCCGCTTTCCGTTCGTGACGGTGGAAGATTGGGTCGAAGCGCAAGCGCGCCTTGCCGACCGTCTGGGCATCAGCGAGTTCGCGGCGGTGATCGGCGGCTCGCTCGGTGGGATGCAGGCGCTTTCGTGGGCGTTGCAGTACCCCGAGCGGGTTCGGCACGTATTGGCGATTGCCACCGCACCGAAGCTTTCGGCCCAGAACATTGCGTTCAACGAAGTGGCGCGGCAGGCGATCCTCACCGACCCCGATTTCCATGGTGGTGACTACTACCGCTACGGGGTGGTGCCGAAACGCGGGTTGATGCTCGCGCGGATGATCGGCCACATCACCTATCTCTCCGACGATGCGATGGCGGAAAAGTTCGGGCGGGCGTTGAAACATGGCGCGTTTCGCTATTCGTACGACGTCGAATTCGAGATCGAATCCTATCTGCGGTACCAGGGGGAGAAATTCTCCCGCTATTTCGACGCGAACACCTATCTCTTGACGACGCGTGCGCTCGACTACTACGACCCGGCGGCCGAATACGGTGGGGATCTGGCGCAGGCGTTCGCCCGCGCGCAAGCGCGTTTCTTCGTGCTCTCCTTTTCCACCGACTGGCGCTTTTCGCCCGCGCGCAGCCGCGAGATCGTCTCAGCGCTCGTCCATTCGGAAAAACCGGTCAGTTATCTGGAAATCGAGAGCAAAGCGGGGCACGACTCCTTTCTGTTGGAACATCCCCATTACCATGCCGCGGTGCGGGCGTACCTCAACCAAGTGGCGGTCTGAAGGAGGAGCGGATGAGTACGGTGATGACCCCTGACACGAACGAAACGGCCCAGCCGGAATCGGCGTTGCGCTTCGACCTTGCTGCGATCGCCCGCTGGGTCCAACCGGAAGAGCGGGTGCTCGACCTCGGCTGTGGCGATGGAGCACTGCTCGCTTACTTGAGCGCAACCAAGCGGGTGGTGGGCTACGGTATCGAAAACGACGTCAATCGCGTGATCGCCTGTTTGGACCGCGGGGTCAATGTGATCCAAAGCAACCTCGACCAAGGATTGGCTGGGTTCGAGGACGGTTTTTTTGACCGCGTGATCATGAGTCAGGCGTTGCAAGCGATGCACAATACGCAAGGAATCCTGCAAGAGATGCTGCGGGTGGGGCGCGAAGCGGTGGTGAGCTTTCCCAATTTCGCGTTCTGGAAACACCGCAAAAGCATCCTGGAAGGGCGGATGCCGGTTTCCGAAAGCCTACCGCACCAGTGGTTCAATACCCCGAACATCCGTTTTTTCACGGTCGCGGATTTCACCACCCTGTGCGATCTGCTGGACATCGAAATTTTGGAATGGATGGGGTTCGACGATCAGCATCAGCCGCTTCCGCCGGATGCCGACCTCAATTTTCTGGCGACACTGGCGATCGCGCGGCTGGCACGCCGTTGATCCGCGCCCCCGTATGGTCGATGGTGGGGCGCACAATGGTGGCTTAGGGGTTAGCCGATGCGGTTTTGCTCGACGTCTACCAACACCACCGGACGATCGAAAATCGCCGCAACGGCTTGCGCGTAGCACTGGGCCCATTCGCCGCCTTCGGCAAAGAGCGATTCGCCCGCGCAGTGTGCGAGCGCCAACGCGATATCGGCGGCAAGAATCTTGCCCATCTTGTTCGGTATGTCGCATTCGAGTGCGTCCATCTGGTGGGCAAGCCAGCTGCGCGCCGCATCGGGTTCCAACGTCGCAACGGCATTGTCGGTCAAATCGAAGGTGTATTCGCGGTCGACTGCGAAGCGGACGGTGACGGTAGTGCTCATGGTCAATCTCCCTCCAAATGTCATCCGCCGCATTGTAGACCACTTTTTGCCGTGTGTGCTCACCGGCTTTGCGTCCGGTTTGCCGCTTTATACTCTGCTGCAGCTCGTGCCCGCGTGGTTGCAGCAAGAGGGGGTCAGTTTGGCGACGATCGGTGCGCTTTCCCTGGTTCAACTGCCGTACACGTGGAAGTTTCTTTGGGCACCGGTGCTCGACCGCTGGGCGCTTTGGCCGCGATTGGGGCGTCGACGGGGGTGGATACTGGTCCTTTCGCTGGGCGTTGCCGCGGCGATCGCAGGCGTCGGTCAGGTCGATCCGGTGGCTTCGCTGCCGCTTGTGGTGACGCTGCTCGTTGCGATCGCTTGGGGAAGTGCAACACTCGACGTCGTGCTCGACGCCTACCGGCGGGAACTCCTATCTGATGCCGAGCTGGGTTTTGGCAACGCGGTGCACGTCAATGCGTATCGCGTGGCGGGACTCGTCCCGGGCTCGTTGGCGCTCATTTTGGCTGAAGATTGGCCGTGGCCTGCGGTGTTTGCGTTCACCGCGGCATTTCTGCTGCCGGGCGTGGTTTTGGCCCTTTGGCGGGTGCCCTTGGCGCATGGCGAGGAGGCAGCGCCCGCTTCGTTGCGTGCCGCTGTAGTCGAACCCTTTCGCGAGTTTTTTCGCCGTGAAGGACATGCGGCTGCGTTCCTGACGCTTGCGGTGGTCTTCGCGTACAAATTGGGTGACGCGTTGGCAACCGCGCTCGCCACGCCATTTTACCTCGCGATGGGATTTTCGCTCAGCGAAGTGGGGCTGATCGCGAAGCACGCCGCGCTCTGGCCGCTCATCGCAGGGAGCCTGGTGGGCGGGATTTGGATGATGCGTTTGGGGATCGTCCCTGCGTTGTGGTGGTTCGGCTGGGCACAAGCGGTGACGATTTTCGGCTATTGGGCACTGGCGCTGCTGGGCGCCGGGCCGAGCGATGGGCTTCGGCTCGTGGCGCTTGCTGCGGTGATCGCGGCCGAATATTTCGCCGCCGGATTGGGTACCACGGCGCTCGTTGCGTTCGTTGCGCAGCGGACTCACCCCGCGTATGCCGCGACGCAACTGGCGCTCCTCACCTCCCTTGCCGCTGCGCCGCGCAGCATCGTCAATGCCTTTTCGGGCGTGCTCGTCGAGGCGCTGGGGTGGCCCCACTTTTTCGTGCTCTGTTTCGTCTTGACGTTGCCGGGTATGGCGCTGGTGGGATTGTTGTGGCGGCGTGCTATAGTAAATGGCGATCGAAACAAAATATGAGGACGAAACGATGGTACTGAAACCCCCTGCTTTCGACGAAGTGGCACAAAAATTGCGCGAGCTTGCAGAGACAAGCCCGCTGCGCGATTTCGAAAAGAACGCAAAGCTCTTGATGGCGTCGATGTTCGAGCGCATGGACCTGGTGACACGGGAAGAGTTCGAGGCGCTGCGTGAGAGCCTCCACCATCTGCGGCAGGAGACCGCGCGGCTACATGAGCGGGTGGCTCAGCTCGAAGCCAAACTGGGCGATGTCGAGCGCGAGGGGAGTTGAGGGGTAGCATATTCTCGGTAAGTGGGATGACGGTTTGTCCAGGCAGGTCAACGCACCACCCGTTCGGGGTGGGTATAGATCAGGTAATGTTGGCCTGTGGCACGTCCAATCAGCGTCATACCCAGACGTTGAGCAACGTTGTATCCCATTGCCGATATCCCGGATCGTGAGACGACGATCGGGATGCCCATCAGCGCTGCTTTGAGCACCATCTCAGAGGTTAACCGGCCGGTGGTATAGAAGACGTGACCTGCCGCTGAAATGTCGTCGAGCCACATCCAACCGGCAATCGTGTCGACGGCATTGTGACGGCCGACATCTTCCACGTAATACCGAATCGCTACCGCTGTCTCGTTCACGGCAACGAGGGCACAACCGTGGATTGCGCCAGCGGTTTTGTAGAGCGTTGGACGCAGACGAACTGCTTCCAAAAGCGCGCCAATCGCTTCGTGGTGAATAGAGGCAGTGGTGGGTAACGACGCAGCCTCGACCGCTTCCATGATCGAACCGAAAACCGTTCCCTGACCACAGCCCGTTGTCACGGTTCGTTGCATTAGGCGGTCAGAATCGAGCGCGGCAAGCTCATGAAGCCACACTGCTGCTGATTCGACTTCCCAATCGACCTGGACCGACGCGATCGCCGAAAGCGAACTGACCAACCGTTGATTGCGCAAGTAACCGATCACCAATGCCTCCGGAGCAGCTCCAAGCGTCATCAAGGTGACGATCTCTCGTTTGTTGACGTACACGGTCAAGGGACGTTCGGCAGCGATCGCGATTTCCCGTTGCGTACCCGTTTCGTCCCATGCGGAGATCGTTTGGGTGAGGGGGATCTGAGCGTTGCTCAGAAGTGTTTTGGGGTTCCGCATCGTCGGCTCCTTGCGCAATCGATGGTCTTGCATTCTAACGTGCCTCAGATTACGATGAGCAATATGGAAGAGGTCGAATTATCGGGTTACGTAGTGCTCGAATGGGTTCCCAGTCAGACGCCGTGGAGTGACGGCAATTGGCAGGTGACCGCGTTTCACGTTGCCATGCCAGAGGGTCTTTCATGGTCGTCACGCTCCGAAGTAGGGGGGCGAACCATTGCGGTGCTCCAAGACGATGCCATGCGCAAATGTTTTGCGATGGGGCCGTTGCCACTTCGAATCTTTCCAGCGGAAGCAGAAGGGATCTACCTCAACGTAACGGCGCCGCACCCCATGCTCTTCGTCTTGTTGCGGTGCGACGAAGGCGAGGCGTGGCCGACGCCGCGGCATGTGACAGTCAGTCAAAACGAAGCCGCGCGTTGGATGGACGGTGGTGAATGGGTGGAATCGTGTCCATTGCCTTCGCCGTTGTGGGATCCGCTGCGGGTGTTCGCCTTGGCGCACTATCGACCTGAACGCAAACGTAGGGTGCGGCGCAACGACCCGCTGGGAATACTCAAGCGGTCGACGGACGAGGAGATGGGGGGCGACGAATGATCGATTGGCGAGGTTGGGCAAAACGCAAACGAGCGGCGCAAGAAAGTGAAGCGGTTACCCGCTGGCGTGCAGCGCTTGCTGCGGTACCGCCTGACGGTGATCTGACGCCGTTCTTGGCGTCTGATGCTCCTGAAGAGGTTCGCCAGGAAGCATTGCAACGCCTTTGGGCAACGGGGGCATTTGGCCAACCGGACGAACTCGACAGCGATTTCATCGATGTCACGAAAGACCCGCTGCTGAGCGAGGACGAGGCCAAAGCACTCGTCCAATGGCAAAACGTCACTTCTTGTTTGTATCGCGAAGAACAGCAGAGCCAGGATTTGGGAGATACGCGCGCTGCTTCACCAGACGAAGAAGTAGTGGCGCAGGCCCCGGTTGAGGCGGAGGCGCAAAAACTAACTGGCGATGTAGCGCAGGCGGAGTTTCGATCGCAATCCATTGAAATTGAAGAAAAAAGCGTCCAGTTTGTGCCTTCTTATAATTTTGTGAACACAAAAACTGATTGATTCAGAATTTCAAAATTGCAGTTCAATCTTCCTTTGTATATAGTGCTCAGCAAACGATAACGATCGTTCACAACGGAGAGACCACCCTTGTGCACCGCGTCAGTTGCTTTTCCCTCCCATACGCGTTCAGATAGTCACTATTTTTGTGGTTAGAAAAGGGGGAGGGGATGAGGATGAGCAATTCGCCTCGTGAACGCGCCTTAGCCGCGATTGCGGCGCTTCCATCCTTTGCGCCGGTTCCTGCGCTCGAATTTACGGTCGGCAATCGACTGGCGATCATTGGGGATCCTGATGTTGCTTTCGGTTGGGGTGAGCGTGTCCAGCAAGCGTGTGCCGTCATTGTTCTGGCAACTGCACATCACCACCGTCTCGCCGCGTTGCGTGCTGCCCACCCGGACGCGTTGGTGCTTCCTGTAGATCGCGCGGCGATCGAAGGGCATGCAGGCGCCTACCGCGTTCTGTGGGAATGCGGTGATGAACAAGGTGAGATTGCCTGTGACTTGATTCTCGATCTGCAGGCAACGCCTCACTGGTCTGGTTTCGAATTGCCTGTGGGTTACTTCGCTCCAGGCAGCGATCCGCTTGATCAGGCCCTTGCAGTGCTTGCACTTGTGCAGCTCATAGGGGAGTGGGAAAAACCCCGTTACGTGCGCTTCTCCTCTGCGCTTTGTGCTCATGAACGGAATCGGATCGGGGGGTGTTCTCGTTGCCTCGAGGTCTGTGATACGCAAGCGATCCGGCCTTCAGGGGATCATGTCGCCATTGATCCTTACTGGTGCCAAGGGTGCGGGGATTGTGTCGGGGTTTGTCCAACAGGTGCCGTGCGTTTTCAGTACCCGCGCCCAGCCGATTGGTCGACCGCGCTTTCAGCAGCGCTCGACGCGTGGTCCGATGAGACTCCGTGCACACTCCTTTGTTACGACGAACGGTGGCGTGGCGCTTTGGCGCAATGGGAGGCCGAAGGGGGAGAATTACCCGACCACTTTTTGCCTCTGCCGATTTGGCGAACCACGATCTTCAACGAAGAGTGGTTGCTCTATGCCCTGTTGCGCGGTGTTGCGCAGATAGTGCTGGTCAGCGCTGCCGAGATGGAAAAAACGGCCTTGTTACGTGCCGCCGCGATTGTCCAAACAGTATTCGAGGCGCTCGGTGATCCGTATGCAGCGGAGCGTGTATCGATCGTTTGCGAAACCACACCGGAAGCGCTCACGAAGCGCTTTTCAGCACCCCTTTCACCGTATGTCTCGCCGGGGCGGTTCCGTTTTCGCTTGCAAACGGAAAAAAACGATTCGATGCGCCTGATTCGCGACGCACTCGCCAAGCTTGCAGCCGAGCGTCAGGTCGATGCGCCAGTTTTGTTACCGTCTGGCTCTTCGTGGGGCGCTGTGGCAGTTACGGATCGGTGTACGCTTTGTTTCGCCTGTACCGGGGTTTGTCCCACCCAAGCGTTGCAGGCGGGGGGGGGTATTCCGAAGCTTCAATTCACGGAGGCGCGTTGTGTGCAATGCGGGCTGTGCGCCAACACGTGTCCGGAGCAAGCAATCGAACTCACTCCGCGTTGGAATCCCTCACAGGAAGCGAACCAAGCTGTGATCCTGCGGCAGTCGGAGCCAGCCTATTGCGCAGAGTGTGGCGCTGTTCTTGGACCTCGCTCGGTGCTCGACAAAATGGTGGCCACGCTCCAATCGCATCCCCTTTTCGGCCAACCGGATCGTCAGCTTCTCTTGCGGCTCTGTGCCGATTGCCGTGTCAAGGCACAGTTCCGTGAAACCGACCCCGTTCGCATTTGGGAGCTTTGAGATGACGGTAACGGACGCTTTCGTCGACGATACAGTGGTGCAGGCGCGGGTCGAACACTATGCGATGTTCAGCGCGTTGCTGGCTGAACCACCCAGCGCCGAGTTGATGGAAGCGGCGAAACGGTTGGCAGCTCATTATGGGGGGAGTGGTGACGAAACGACGCGCCTCGTGACGGCTTGGCGGCAGTTCGCGCAGGCTTTGGAGACTCAGCCGCCAGCAGTCTGGGCAGAGGAGTACGAACGGCTTTTCTATGGCGTCTCTCGCCCCGAGGTGATCCCGTACGGTTCGTTTTATCTGACGGGATTCATGATGGAAGAGCCGCTGGCCGAACTCCGCTCCTGGTGGGCTGAAAAAGGGTTGCACCGGCGTGCGGAGATCAGTGAGCCCGAGGATCACATCGCGGCGGTGCTCGAAGTGATGACCCATTTGATCGCGCTGCGGGACGAAACGGCACAACGTGACTTTTTCGTTCGCTTCGTCTGGTCATGGGCAGGGCGATTTGCTACTGCCCTTGCCGAAGCTCCCAATGCTGGTGGGTACCGTGCGCTGGCAGAGCTGCTCGATGCCTTTTTGACGTTGGAAGCTTTTTACTGGGAAGTGGAAGTGTGAGAAAGAAAAGGAGTTGCCCATGGACACCATGAAAACCAACAGCGAAATGCACACATCGATCAATGTGGATCGTCGCCGCTTTTTCCGAGCACTCGGTGCGTCGGCGATTGGCGGTGGAGCGTTGGTCGCAGCTGTATCCGCAGAAGCGGTACCAATGAGCAACGAAGCGTTGCCTCCTACTGCGCGCAAACAGACGCTTTCGGGGCATCAGAAAAAATATTTTCGTACCGCACGTATTTGATGAGGCGGGATCTGGCCCAAAGCGAGAGTGAACAAGGAGAAATAAGATGTTGACCAAGAAAAGGGTAAGCAATTCCACGGTTGGGTCTGCGCGCAGCCTTTCCGCGCCGATGCTGTCGCGGCGGGAGTTTTTGAAACGAGCGGGATTGGCTTCGGCAGCTGGAGCGACCTTTCTCGGCACAGGTTCTGGTCGGTGGGTTGCGCCAGCGGAAGCGCAGACGGCTCAAACGGTCAACCCAGCAAGCGGTGAAGTGGTACGACGCACCGTTTGTACGCACTGTTCGGTGGGGTGTGCGATCGATGCGGTGGTGAAAAATGGTGTCTGGATCCGTCAGGAACCAGTCTTCGATTCGCCGATCAACCTGGGATCGCATTGCGCCAAAGGGGCAAGCGTACGTGAGCACGGTCACGGCGAGCATCGCTTGAAATATCCGATGAAGCTCGTCGACGGTAAATGGAAGCGGATCAGTTGGCAAGAAGCGCTCGACGAGGTCAGCGCCCGCCTTTTGAAACTGCGTGAGCAGTTTGGTCCCGACAGTGTCTATTGGGTCGGATCGTCGAAACACAGTAACGAACAAGCATATCTTTTGCGCAAATTCGTTTCGATGTGGGGCACCAACAACTGTGACCATCAGGCGCGTATCTGCCATTCGACCACGGTAGCGGGGGTTGCGAATACCTGGGGCTACGGGGCGATGACCAATTCCTACAACGACATGCACTTCTCCAAGGCGATCCTCTTCATCGGTTCCAATGCCGCAGAAGCGCACCCGGTCTCGTTGTTGCACGTGCTCCATGCGAAAGAAAACGGCGCGAAGATAATCGTCGTCGATCCGCGCTTTACCCGTACCGCCGCCAAAGCCGATTACTTTGTCCGCATCCGATCAGGCAGTGATATCCCTCTGATTTATGGGGTTCTGCGTCATATCTTCGCCAACGGCTGGGAAGACAAAAAATACATTGCCGAACGTGTCTATGGAATGGACGAAGTGCTCAAGGAGGTCGAATATTGGACCCCTGAGCGTGTCGAAGAGGTCACCGGAGTTTCCGACGACCAAGTCCATATGATCGCAAAAGTGATGGCGGAAAACCGCCCCTCTACGGTCGTCTGGTGCATGGGGCAGACGCAGCATACGATAGGAAACGCGATCGTCCGGGCCATGTGCATCCTTCAGCTGGCTCTGGGTAATGTCGGGGTTTCTGGCGGCGGCACCAACATCTTCCGCGGTCACGACAACGTGCAAGGGGCGACCGACGTGGGGCCCAACCCTGATTCACTGCCGGGTTACTACGGGATCGCGGAGGGGTCGTGGAAGCATTGGTGTCGCGTTTGGGGTGTCGACTACGAGTGGATGAAAGGGAGATTTGCTTCCAAAGAGCTGATGGAGCGTCCAGGGATCACCGTCTCGCGCTGGATCGACGGGGTCATGGAAGATCCGGCCAAGATGGATCAGCCAACCAATCTCAAAGCGGTCGTCTTTTGGGGGCACGCGCCCAACAGTCAGTCGCGCGGCAAAGAGATGGTCGAAGCGATGAAACGGCTCGACACGCTGGTCGTGATCGACCCCTATCCTTCGGCTACCGCAGCGATGGCAGCGATGGTACGCAAAGACGGCGTTTATCTCCTGCCGGCAGCGACTCAATTCGAGACCGAAGGCTCCTGCACCGCGTCGAACCGTTCCGTGCAGTGGCGGGAAAAGGTGATCGAACCGCTCTTCGAATCACAGCCTGACCACGTGATCATGTACGCGTTCGCGAAAAAGTTTGGCTTTGCGAACGAGCTGTGCAAAAACATCAAGGTGACCAAAAACGCCCGCGGGTGGGAAGAGCCAGACGTCGAGGATATTCTGCGCGAGATCAACCGCGGTACCTGGACGATCGGCTATTCGGGTATCTCGCCAGAACGGATCAAGCGGCACATGAAGTACATGCACACCTTCGACGTCAAGACGCTCCGTGCCAACGGTGGTCCCTGTGACGGCGAATACTTTGGCCTCCCCTGGCCGTGCTGGGGGACGCCGGAAATGAAACATCCCGGTACCCCAAACCTTTATGATACGTCGAAGCCGGTGATGGAGGGGGGCGGCTGTTTCCGGGCCAACTTCGGTGTCGAGCGAAATGGCGTTTCTCTGCTCGCTGCAGAGGGATCGTATCCCAAGGGAGCAGATATCAAAGGTGGGCATCCTGAATTTGACGACAAATTGCTCAAACAGTTGGGTTGGTGGGACGAATTGACCGAGGCGGAGAAACAAGCGGCTGAAGGCAAGAACTGGAAAACTGATCTCTCCGGCGGGATCATTCGGGTGGTGATGAAGAATCATGGTTGCTTGCCTTATGGCAATGCCCGGGCACGTGCCGTGGTCTGGAACTTCCCCGATCCGGTGCCCAAACATCGCGAGCCGATCTATTCGCCGCGCCCCGATCTGGTCGACCAATATCCGACCCATGAGGACAAGAAATTCTGGCGTTTGCCAACGCTCTTCAAGACCTTGCAACAGCAGGTGAAGGAGATCAGCACAGAGTACCCGATCATCATGACCTCGGGGCGGATGGTCGAGTACGAAGGGGGTGGGGAGGAGACTCGTTCCAACCCGTGGCTTGCAGAATTGCAGCAGGAGATGTATGTCGAGGTGAACCCGCGCGACGCCAACAATGCCAACGTCCGGCATGGTGAATGGGTTTGGATAGAAACCCCGACGGGTGCTCGGATCAAAGTCAAAGCGCGGATTACCCATCGCGTTCCTCCTGGCACGGTCTTTCTGCCGTTCCACTTCTCTGGCCATTGGATGGGTCAGGACATGTTGCCGTTCTACCCGGAAGGAGCGCATCCAATCGTTCGCGGCGAAGCGGTCAATACTGCAACGACTTATGGCTATGACGTCGTGACGATGATGCAGGAAACGAAAACGACGCTTTGCCGCCTCAAAAAGGCATAACGAAGGAGCTTAACGATGGCGCGAATGAAATTCGTCTGCGATGCCGAGCGCTGCATCAACTGCAATGGTTGCGTTACGGCTTGCAAAAACGAACATGAGGTGCCGTGGGGGATTCAACGCCGGCGCGTCGTTACCCTCAACGAAGGACAACCGGGTGAGAAGTCGATCTCGGTGGCGTGCATGCACTGTTCGGATGCCCCCTGCATGGCGGTCTGCCCCACCAACTGCTTTTACCGGACCGAAGAAGGGTTGGTATTGCATGACAAAGACAAATGCATCGGGTGCGGCTACTGCTTCTACGCCTGTCCCTTCGGTGCGCCGCAATTCCCCAATGGCGCTACCGCTTTTGCCGCACGCGGCAAGATGGATAAATGCACGTTCTGTGCAGGTGGCCCTGGCGAGAACGGTTCCGAGGAGGAGCTGAAAAAGTATGGTCGCAACCGACTGGCGGAAGGTAAATTGCCGCTTTGCGCGGAAATGTGTTCGACCAAAGCATTGATCGCGGGGGATGCCGAAGTGCTCTCCGACATTATGCGGGAGCGGGTGTTGCGCCGCGGTTATGGTGTCGAACTGTGGGGCTGGCGGGTTGCTTATGGCAATGAGTCTGGGCAATCGGCAACTCCGAACAAGCGTTGAGAGGAGGGGAGGCCATGTTGAGACATTGGGGCACAGGCTTATTGGTGATCGCGGGGCTGTTTTTGACGGCCTGTACGGAAAAACCACAAGATTACACCCCTGGGAAAAGCACGGCGGCCTACGATCCTCCTTCGTACGTCTCGGCGCCTTTTGCCGGCGATCGTCAGGCTTGGCTCGAAGCGGTGAATACGCGGACGAAGAAACAGAGCGAATATGTCCGCGTTCAGTAAGAGGAGAACGTGTCATGAAGGGGTTTGGTGAACGTTGGCTAATTGGGTGGAAAGAGGCGGGAATTCTGGTGTTCTGCCTGCTTCTTTTCACCGTTTCCGCGCAGGGCGCCGAAGTCGGTGAGACGCGGGGCGGACGGATCGATCCGAATGCTCCCGCTGCAATGGTTGTGCCTCAAGGGCACAATAACGCGGCCTTTTTTGATGGCGTTCGACGTACTCTTTATGCGCCCGGGGTGACCTCGATTCAGACGCCGGAAGCGAACGTCCTCATCCAATCCGAGGGGAACACATGGCGGCAAATCCGTAATGGCCCGATCACCGTGTGGGGCGGATGGTTAATCCTGGCGGTGATGGTGGCGATCACCCTTTTTTATTTGGTAAAGGGGACGATCAAGCTCCATGAACCTGCAACGGGAAGGAAGTTGCTTCGCTTCACGTTCTACGAGCGCTTGGTTCATTGGATCGTGGCACTCAGCTTTGTGCTTCTCGCACTAACCGGATTGGGCCTTCTCTTTGGTAAGCATCTCATCGAACCGGTCTTCGGTACTTCGGTTAATGCTGCGCTATTGTGGGTAGCCAAGAATGTCCATAACTATACGGGCCCTGTCTTTGGGTTCTTTTTGGTGTTGATGATCTTGCGGTGGGCGAAAGACAACCTCTTGACCGACCAAGATTGGCTTTGGGCGAAAAAGTTCGGTGGTTTACTTTCCGGGGAGGAAATTCCCTCTGGGCGCTTCAATTTCGGCGAGAAGTTTTGGTTCTGGGTGGGTGTGACCGTGCTGGGGTTGACGGTCACGGTGACTGGACTGATTCTCGATTTCCCGCTCTTTGGTCAGACCCGCCAGGACATGCAGCTTGCGCATATCCTCCATGCCTCGGCCGCGCTCCTCATGATCGCGATGGCGTTTGGCCATATCTATATTGGAACGATCGGTTCGGAAGGGTCGCTTGACGGGATGAAGACCGGCTACGTGGACGAAGCGTGGGCAAAACAACACCACGCGGTCTGGTATCAAGAGATCACGGGACGGCGGCAATGAGAGCAACCGAGTGGATGACTGCCGCTGGGGTTTTTGCGTCGGAGAAAAAACCTGCCGGCAGTCACCACATTGTTCCCTTGGTGCGTGCGCCAAACGGGGCGCCCGTGATCGGCTTTGCGGGATGGTCGGGTAGCGGAAAAACGACATTGGTCACTCAGGTGGTTGCTGCGCTGACAGCAAAAGGGTGGAACATCGCCGTCGTGAAACACGCCCATCACATGAGCGATATCGATCATCCCGGAAAGGATTCCTGGCGCCATCGCCATGCTGGCGCGCGTCAGGTCGTGGTTGCATCACCTCGGCGCTGGGCGGTGATCCATGAAAATCAGGCCGGAGAGCCGATGTTGTCCGAGTTGTTGGCTGCTCTGCAACCATGCGATCTCGTACTTGTCGAAGGCTATAAACGTGCGGCGATTCCGAAAGTAGAAGTCTGGCGAGGTGAGACCTTTGGCCCTCCGCTTTGGTCAGAAGACGCTTGGGTTTTCGCTGTGGCCACTACACCGGATCTGCGCGCAAAACTATCTTGCAATCGACTTATGCTACCATTGGAAAACCCTGAAGCGATAGCGATGGCAGTGATCGATCTCGTCAGTGGTGGCACTATTGGGGTGAAAACTGAAGCGATTTTCACACGTTGAATCGATCCCGAAGGAGAGACCCCATGAACAAAAGAGCCTTTGTGCGTACGTTGCTTGCTACTGTTGCGCTTGGCGCGTGGGTTCCAACGGTCCGCGCCGATGAACCGGTGAAAGCGGTTTACCATTTCACCCAAGGAGTGGAAGAGGCTGCGCGTGGGCTCAACAACATCCGTAACCACCTTGACGCTGACCCAACCGCAAAGATCGTCGTCGTCGCGAACGGTAAAGCCGGCGTCCAGTTCATCTTGGAGGACGCGGTGGACCACAATGGCAAACCGTTTGCGGAGCGGATCAGCGCACTGGCCAACCGGGGGGTGGAGTTCCGCGTCTGCAACAACACGTTGACGGCATTCCAAATTCCCAAAGAGAAACTGGCGCTGGAAGCGAAAATCGTTCCCAGTGGTGTTGCGGAAGTGGCGCGCTTGCAGGCAAAAGAGGGGTACGCCTACATTCGGCCTTGATCGGGTATGATTCCGCGTATGGCGGAATACCCCGAAACCGAACCCCCTGTGATCCTAGGTGTCAATGTGCTCGGCGAGCCGTTGGCGCCCTGTTCTTTTGCCCCGTTGACCGGTTTTACGCGCGACGGTCACTGCTGTGCGCACCCCGAAGATCCCGGGGCGCACACCATTTGTGTGCGCGTCACCGACGCGTTTCTCCAATTTTCTTTGCAGCGGGGTAACGATCTGGTCACTCCGCGACCCGAATGGCGTTTTCCTGGCCTCAAAGCGGGCGATCGCTGGTGTGTCTGTCTTTGGCGCTGGATCGAGGCGCTGGAAGCGGGCGTCGCGCCGCCGGTTGTGCTCGAAGCAACCGACCAATCGGTTCTCGACACTGTGCCGTACGATCTCCTTGTGGCCCATGCGTGGCAGGGTTGAGGGGCGGTGGGCTCGGCACGTTATCGGTTTTTCATGACACGGTAAGGAGGGAAAGATGGGCATTCAGACGCGCGCTATCGAATACGTGGTCGATGGCAAAACGTTCGAAGGAATCCTGGCGTGGGATGATCGCGTGCAAGGCAAGCGCCCGGCGGTTGCGGTGGCGCACGCGTGGGCAGGCCGCAGTGCGTTCGAAGTCGACAAGGCAAAGCGTCTTGCCGAACTGGGGTACGTCGGTTTTGCGATGGACGTTTATGGCAAAGGGGTGTTGGGGCGATCGCGCGAGGAGAATGCGGCGCTGATGACCCCCCTGGTGCAGGATCGCGCACTGCTGCAAAAACGGCTGCAAGCGGCGATTCATGCGTTGGCGATGCAGCCCGAAGTCGATCCGGAAAAAGTCGCTGCGATCGGCTTTTGCTTCGGTGGGCTTTCGGTGCTCGATCTGGCGCGGGTCGGTGCGCCGGTGAAAGGGGTGGTGAGTTTCCATGGGCTCTTCACGCCGCCTGGCAATACCACAGACAACAAAATCACTGCGAAGGTGCTTGCGTTGCACGGCTGGGACGATCCGATGGCAAAACCGGACGCCGTTCTTGCTTTTGCCAAAGAGATGACCGACGCGGGGGCCGACTGGCAGCTCCACGCCTACGGCCACACGATGCATGCGTTCACCAATCCAGAAGCAAACGACCCGGACTTCGGCACGGTCTATAACGCGAAGGCCGATGCCCGTTCGTGGCAAGCGATGCAGAACTTTTTAGCGGAACTCTTCGCGTGATCGCAGCGGATCACCCGCTCGTTGCGCTTACGCTCTGTTTTCGGAATAGGACGCTGCCGTGGTCGGAGGCGGCAGCGATCGCTGCGCACGCACCGGCGATTACCCACGTCTATGCGCCGCTCACCTATGCGTGGGCACCGCACGAAGCGTACCTGCGTCGCTATGGCAGCGGCCGGAAACGGGTGCTCTTTGTCGGCATGAATCCGGGGCCGTTCGGGATGGTCCAGACTGGGATTCCGTTTGGCGACGTCCCGAGCGTCCGCGATTGGCTGGGCATCATTGCGCCGGTGGAAGCGCCGCCCCGCCAAGATCCGAAAAAACCGGTGCGTGGGTTTTCCTGTCCGCGTCGCGAAGTTTCTGGAGTGCGCCTTTGGGGTATGTTCGCTAAGCGGTTTGGCACCCCGCAACGGTTTTTCGCCGACCATTTCGTCCTCAACTACTGTCCGCTGGCGTTCTTGGCGCATGGGCGTAACGTCACGCCGGACAAACTGCCCGCTGCGGTGCGGGAACCCCTATTGACGCAGTGTGACGCCTATTTGCGCGCGGTGGTCTCGCTGTTGCAACCCGAATGGGTGGTTGGGATTGGGCAATGGGCGACAAAACGGGTGGCGCAGGCGCTCGCATGCACCGCGGGGAAGGAAGCTGCCATCGTCTTGCCAGAAAAGGGTGATCGACCCGATCGGCCCGCGCAGACGATACCCACGCCCAAGGTCGTCACGATGCTTCATCCCAGCCCTGCGAGCTCTGCGGCGAACCGGGGGTGGGCGGCGCAGGCCGTTGCACAACTCGAAACCGCTGGGGTTTGGTGACCATGGCGAATGATTCCGTGACCGATCGTGACGCGTGCCGAACCGGACCTTTGACAGGATTGGTCGTGCTCGACCTGTCACGAATCTTGGCCGGGCCATGGGCGACGCAACTGTTGGCCGACCTAGGGGCTGAGGTGATCAAGATCGAACGACCTGGTCGTGGTGACGATACCCGGCAATGGGGGCCGCCGTGGTTGCGCGATCGGAAGGGTAACGAAACAGGGGAATCGGCCTACTACCTCTGCGCAAACCGCAACAAACGCTCGGTGACCGTCGATTTCACCCAGCCCGTAGGGCAAGCGGTGCTGCATCGGCTGGCACAACGTGCGGACGTGGTGGTCGAGAATTTCAAGGTGGGTGGGCTTGCGCGGTATCGCCTCGATTACCCGACGCTGGCTGCGCGCAATCCGCGCCTCATCTACTGTTCGATCACCGGCTTTGGTCAAACCGGGCCGTACGCGGGCCGCGCGGGTTACGACTTTCTCATCCAGGGCATGGGTGGGTTGATGAGCCTAACCGGCCGCCCCGATTCCGAGCCTGGTGGCGGCCCGATGAAGGTCGGTGTTGCGCTCACCGACATTCTCACCGGGTTGTACGCGACGATCGCGATTCTTGCGGCGCTGGCCGCGCGAGAAAAGACGGGGCGGGGTCAGCATATCGACCTGGCGCTTTTGGATGTTCAGGTGGCGTGCCTGGCGAATCAGGCGCTCAATTATCTCGTTTCCGGTAGGGTGCCCGATCGGCTGGGCAACGCCCATCCGAATATTGTTCCATACCAGGATTTTCCCAGCGCCGACGGCCACATGATCATCGCGGTGGGGAACGACGCGCAATTTGCGCGGCTTGCCGAGCAGTTGGGGCAC
>Ga0207875_100356_pt1 | contig 23851 bp, 21 predicted proteins | sample CeladaPassage60A_FD_187476 | JGI IMG/M metagenome (GOLD analysis project Ga0207875, IMG submission 187476) | Cellulose-adapted microbial communities from the Joint BioEnergy Institute, USA - Passage3 60A (SPAdes) (version 2) | ecosystem: Engineered > Bioreactor > Continuous culture > Unclassified... | reverse complement strand
AGCCGCACGCCCCCACCGCGCCGCACGCGGTGCAGAAGTCGCAGCCGTCTTTGCGGATCATCGTCTGGTTGCCGCATTCGGGGCAGCGTTTGCCCTGCATCAACTGCGGTTCGTCGTCGCGGTGCGGCTGTTGCATCAAACCCATCTCTTGCACCGGGTAGCCACGCTCGTCGAGAATGCCCAGCATCGCATAGCGGTGGATGATGAGTTGTGCAACATACGAGACGGTGCTCGGATAGTTCGTCTGCCGCCGCTCGCCCGGCACGAACGCGATGAAGTCGCCGAGCGGTTCGGGGTAGTTGAGCAGTTTGCGCAGCTTCATCCCGATCCACGCCGGGTCGATCACCCGCATGTCGAGTGACAGAATGCGGGTGAGCCCATGTCGAGTGACAGAATACGGGTGAGCCCATCGAGCGCGCGCGGATAGTTGCCGGCGAGCCAGACGGCGTAGGGGCGGGTGACGGTGCCGTTGCCGTCGGGCGCTGGCAGGGTGATTTCTTTGAGGCCGAGCACGAAGTCGTCACCGGTGGTGGGGTTTTGTACGTCGACGGTCCAGGAGAGCGTCCCGTCGGCACCGGTGCGTGGCTCATGGCGCGAAAAGAGGCAATCGACTACTGGCGTGTGGCTGCCGAAAAGTCCTTCACCGGCGTCGAGGTCGGCAAACGCGCCCAGACGCTCACAGCGGTAGCGGATCACTTCGGCAAACGCTGCGACGACGCTGGGAAAGCGCCGCGGTTCGCCGTTTGGCGGAAAGCGCATTTCGAAGCTTTTGTCGCTCGCGATCGTCGCCAGGGTGTCGAGTTTCATCTTGAGCCAGGCGCGGTCGTTCGCGCGCATGTCCATCGAGAGCGTTTTCGCAACTGCGCCCAGACCGCGCGGCTGGTTCGCGCCATTGACCCACACTTCGAACGGGAACGCCCCTTGTTCTTGCTCGATGTGGCCGACGAAGAGCGCGAACTCCCCTTCCGGAGTGTTGAGCATGTAGCACCACGCTGGGTTGCCGTCGGGAAGTTCGGGACGGCCCGGCCAGCGCAGGCTCGCGAGCACGGGCGCGGGAAGTTTCGCGAGCGAAAGCCTCCGGTTGGCGTCAGCAAACGCGATCGCTTCGGCGTTCGCGGTGGCTTCGGTTTGGGTTTCGGGCTTCTTCTGCTCGACCGAAAGCACCGCTCCCAGCACCGAGTTGGGGCGATAGGTCGCCAACCCTTTCAGGCCCGACTGCCATGCCACCAGATAGAGGTCTTGGAAATCCTCGTACGGGTAGTCTTCGGGGACGTTCACCGTCTTCGAAATCGAGGTGTCGATGAAGGGTGCTACTGCTGCGACCATCGCGGCGTGGTCTTTTGCGGAGATTTCGAGCGCGGAGCGGAAGTATTCCGGCAGGTTGTTGACGTCACCCCCCAGGTGCTTGTAGAGGCGCCACGCGTGGTCTTCCACCGGATACTCTTTGAAGGTGCCGTCGGGTTGCCGTTTGCGCCGCGTGTAGGTGTAGGAGAAGGGCGGTTCGATCCCGTTGCTGGCGTTGTCGGCAAACGCAAGCGAAATCGTGCCGGTGGGGGCAATCGACAGCAGATGTGAGTTGCGGATGCCGTGTTTGCGGATCTCCGCTTTGATCGCTTCGGGTAGCCGCGAGGCGAAATTGCCGCCAGTGAGGTAGAGATCGGGGTTGAAGAGCGGAAACGCCCCGCGCTCTTTCGCAAGCTCCACGCTTGCGAGATAAGCGGCGTCGCGCATCCGTTCGGCAATGCTCGCTGCCATCTGCCGTGCGGCGTCGCTGTCGTACTTGAGCCGCAGCATGATGAGCGCGTCCCCAAGCCCGGTAAATCCGAGCCCAACGCGGCGTTTGCTCATCGCTTCGCGGTGCTGTTCCGGTAATGGCCAGTGGGTGACGTCCAAGACGTTGTCGAGCATGCGAATCGCAACGCCAACCACCTCTTCGAACGCGGCGAAGTCGAAACGCGCCTTTTCGGTGAAGGGATCGCGCACGAAAAGGGTGAGGTTGATCGACCCGAGGTCGCAGCACCCATAAGGGGGAAGGGGTTGTTCGGCGCAGTTATGGACGTAGAGCCCGTTGGCGTCAAAGGCATGGACATCGGCGACTGTGACATCGAAGACTGGTTCGACACCCGAATCGGTGATCGATTCGACCGTGGCGACGAATCGTTCGCGATTCGGAGTCCTTTGGTAGGAGGCGAGCAGTTGGGTGAGTTTTTTTTGCTTGTTCGTGTCGGCAAAACCAATTTTTTCGGCAAAAAGGAGCAAGTTGTCGCCGCTGATGACCAGCTCGTGCACCGCCCGCTGCGAATAGGGCTGCCGTCCACCCCGTCCGTCGGGAAGCAGCGTTTCCCCCTCAGGGCGACGGTGGCGGTAGATGACGCTCAGAATGCCAAGGCGAAGGAGCATCCGCTGCACAGCCTCCAACACCGTTTCGTCCGCCTGGGTGAGACGAACCGAAATGCCTTTCTCATGGTTTCCTTGAACGGAACCATCGGCATCGAAAAGTCCCCGCAGGAATCCGCAGACAAAAGCCGAAGAAGCCTTTTCCATCTTCGGTGTCACGGTTTTGCGGTTTGGCGTGAGGCCATAGGAAAAGGCAAGATCCCGCAATGCCGTCGAGGCCAAACGGCGCTCACCCCTTCCCTGGATGGGGCGTTGCCAACCGCCAAAATCCCGTCGATGAGGAAGTGCGGCGATCGCTTCCGTCACCGCGTCCATGATGCCCTGGGCGCTAGGGTAAGACCGAATCGATTCGCCACCGACGACTTTGAATTCTGGGGCCCAAACCGAAAGGATCGCTTTTTCCGTGTTCAGGTGACCATCCCCGATCAGCAAACCGAGCAAATATCCTTCTTCGTTCGTGCCTTCTCCGTCCCAGCCCTCCAGCGCGCGATGGTTGTGCAGCACGATTTCGTCGCCGGCTTGCAAAGTTCCAGCTGGGACCCATTCGCTGTAAAGGGTATGGCGCGTGCGCTTGGTTACTTTGCGTACGGGGTGATCGGCGGTGAGTTTCAGAAAAAAGCCCTCCTTGGTCTGGAGGCGCAACACCGGTTTGGTGCCGGTGGCAAAGAAACCAGCCGATTCGGTGGGGTAGGGTTTGCCATCGACAACGGCATAGAACGGAGTGCCGATCAGTTCGCCGACTTGTCGGGGGCCCTCCGTCGTCATGACCCAGGTATCTGCGGTGACACAGGGGTTGGTCGCTTCGATCCGCTCACAGTAGTAGAGGTTGTTGTCGGCGTTCATCCGGTCGATGAAGAGCACCCCCGGTTCAGCGTGGTCGTAGGTGGAGCGCATGATCTGATCCCACAGGTCACGCGCGCGCACTTTGCGATAGACCCACAGCCCATCTTCTCGTTGGTACGCGCCCTGGGCCAGGTACTCCTCACCGGGCTCCGCCTTATGGACGAGCTCCACTTCGCGGTCTTCGACGACGGCGCGCATGAAGTCGTCGGTGACACCCACGGAGATGTTGAAATTGGTGAGGTCGCCGTGGTCTTTGGCGTGGATGAACTCTTCGATGTCGGGGTGGTCACAGCGCAGCACCCCCATCTGCGCGCCGCGCCGGGCGCCTGCCGATTCCACCGTTTCACACGAGCGGTCGAAGACGCGCATGTACGAGACGGGGCCAGAAGCGTTCGATTGCGTTCCTTTGACACGCGCGCCCCGTGGGCGGATGCGGGAAAAATCGTACCCGACGCCGCCGCCTCGGCGCATCGTCTCTGCGGCTTGGGCGAGCGCGGTGTAAATTCCAGGGTAGCCGTCTTCGACTTCGGTGACCGAATCGCCCACCGGTTGCACGAAGCAGTTGATGAGCGTGGCTTGTAGTTTCGTACCCGCGGCGCTGTTGATGCGGCCAGCCGGGATGAAGCCGTTTTCTTGGGCCCAGAGGAAGCGCGCTTCCCATTGCTTACGGGTCTTCTCTTTTTCGACGCTCGCCAGCGCCCGCGCCACCCGACGGCGGACGTCTTCGATCGACCGTTCGCCGTCTTTCGCATATTTTTCCAACAGAACTTCCAGCGAAATCTCTTGCGGGGGAAGATTGGCAACGGTGGGTTGCTTCGTGGTGCGGGTAGACATGGTGGTTTGCTCCAAGGACAATCGGATACGTTCGGACAGTGAACCAGTCTAGCGTCGAAGCGCGAGACTGTCAACTCAAAAACGCTAGGGATAGTGATTTGGCTGTAATATAAGCGCTATATATGGAATCGCGTGTGAAGACGAAAAAACCTGTCACGATAATGAGTTGGAACGTACAATGGGGTCGGGGTGCCGATTGTCGGGTCGATTGGCATCGGATCATTGCGGAAATACGCCGCATTGCGCCCGATATCGTCGTCCTGCAGGAGGTGGCACAGCACTACCCGGAGTTACCCGACAACGACGATGCCGACCAGGTGGCGATTCTGGCTGCCGACCTCCCAGAATACGTAGCGTGTTACGCTCCGGGGATCGACACCGCACGCAGCGACGGGCGGCGCAAACGCTTCGGCAATTGGCTGGGAAGCCGCCATACGATTCGGGCATGGCGGTCGAATTGGCTGGGAAGCCGCCATACGATTCGGGCATGGCGGTCGGTTGCGCTCCCGGCGCCTCCGGCCACCACAGCAAAATGGTTGCCGCGTACCGCGGTGGTCGCGGAAGTCGCGATCGCGGGGCGGCGGCTCACGGTGGTGGGAACCCACCTCGAATATTACTGTGCGCGACAGCGGATGGCACAAGTCGAAGCCCTGAAACGTATGGTCGTGGAATCGGTGCCCAGCGGGGAGGCGCAGACCGGCGACGCTCAGGCAGGAGGGAGCCGAAAGGGGATTGTGCCGCCCGCCGTACTCGTCGGGGACTTGAATTTTTCGCCACAATCCCCAGAATATCGCGCGTTGGCAGCTGGAAACCGCTGGGTCGACGCGTGGTCGGTCGCGCACCCCGGCAAGCCCCATGCGCATACGGTGGGTTTGCACGGCGCACCGTGGCCGGACCACCCGTACTGTTGCGATTACGCGTGGGTGACGCCCGATTTGGTGGCACAGGTGGTAGCGGTTGAGGTATGCACGGAGACTACTGCAAGTGACCATCAGCCGGTGGTTTTGACCCTTTCCTGGCCGGAGTAACACCGATGAGCAAAGCGTTCGTCAAAGAGTCGGACGAAGCGGAGGATCTCGAACTGCCGGAGGTGGCCGCAGTGGCCGGTTTCAAGAACTATATGACACCGGCAGGTTATCGGGCGTTGCGCGATGAGTTCGAGCATCTGGTGAAAGTCGAGCGACCGCGCCTCGTGGAGGTGATCGCGTGGGCCGCAGGCAACGGCGACCGCTCCGAAAATGGCGATTACATTTACGGCAAACGGCGCTTGCGTGAGATCGATCGCCGCATACGCTATCTCACGAAACGGTTGGAAAGCGCCGAAGTGGTCGATCCGGCGGCGCGGGAAGCCACCGACCGCGTCTATTTCGGCGCGACGGTGACGGTTTATGACGTCCAAACCGAGACGGAAGAGACCTGGCAGATCGTTGGTGTGGACGAAGCCAACCCGAGTGAAGGGAAGATCAGCTGGATTTCTCCGCTTGCCAAAGCGCTTTTGAAGCGCGAAGTGGGTGACGAGGTTCGGGTTCCCGTTCCCGGTGGGGTGCGGGTGCTCGAGATCGTCGATGTGCAGTATCGGGTATGAATGAGTCGAACAAGGAGTGTTTGGTGATGAACGCGAACGAAACGGTGACGAGTCAGGCGCAACCCGCGGGTAAAACGCTCCCGTTTCAGGCCGAGGTGCAGGAACTGCTGCACCTGGTGGTCCATTCGCTCTATTCGAATCCCGAAATCTTTTTGCGCGAGCTGATTTCGAACGCCTCGGACGCGAATGACAAACTGCGGTTCGAAGCGGCAACGAACCCAGAGCTCTACGAAGGTTCGGGCGAGCTCAAGATTTGGGTCGATTATGACAAAGCCGCAGGAACGATCACCGTGCGCGACAACGGGATCGGGATGAGCGAAACCGAGGTGATCGAAAACCTGGGGACGATCGCCCGCTCCGGGACGAAAGCGTTTTTCCGCAATCTCTCGGGGGATGCGCAGAAAGATTCGCTGCTGATCGGGCAGTTTGGCGTTGGGTTCTATTCTGCGTTCATCGTTGCCGATTTTGGCGTTGGGTTCTATTCTGCGTTCATGGTTGCCGATTCGGTTACGGTGCGCACCCGTAAAGCGGGCTTGCCGCCAGAAAGCGGCGTCGAGTGGCGCTGTACGCTGAGCGGCGATGAGGCGTCGGCGTACTCGGTGGCGCCGCTTACGCGTGCCGAGCGCGGTACCGAAGTGATCCTCCATCTGAAGGAGGAGGCGCGTGATTTCCTTTCCCGCTGGCGGCTCACTGAGCTCATCCACAAGTATTCGGAGCACATCCTCTGGCCGATCTTGATGCCGAAAGAGGAGTGGGACAAGGAGAAGGGCGAATACCGTCGAACCGGCGAATGGGAGCAGGTGAACCAGGGAACGGCGCTCTGGGCACGCGCAAAGAGTGAGATCACCGACGAAGAGTATCGTAACTTCTACCGCCACGTGGCACACGACTTCGACGAGCCGCTCGCGTGGCTCCATGCCAAAGTGGAGGGGAAACACGAATATACGCTCCTACTGTACCTGCCGAAACACGCGCCGTTCGATCTCTGGGACCCGAAACCGAGTCATGGCGTGAAGCTCTACGTCAAGCGCGTGTTCATCATGGAGGACGCGGAGCGGCTCTTGCCGCACTATTTGCGCTTCGTGCGCGGGGTGGTCGATGCTGCGGATCTGCCGCTCAACGTGTCGCGGGAAATGCTGCAAGAGGCCAAAGCGCTCGACGCGATTCGCGGCGGGATCACCAAGCGGGTGTTGGGCTTGCTGGAGCAGCTGGCGAAGAACGAACCGGAGAAATATGCCACCTTCTGGAAAACGTTCGGACGTGTCCTCAAAGAAGGGATTGGTGAGGACCACGCCAACCGCGAGAAAATCGCCGCGCTGTTGCGGTTCGTCTCCACGGCAAGTGAAGGGGACGAGCCGACCGTCTCTCTCGACGATTATCTGGCGCGGATGAAGGAGGGGCAGACGAAGATCTACTACCTCACCGCCGATTCGCTCGCGGCGGCGCGTCATAGCCCCCACCTTGAGCTCTTCAAGAAGAAAGGGATCGAGGTGCTGCTCCTTACCGACCGGATCGACGAGTGGTGGACGGGTTACCTCACCGAATACCAAGGCAAGCCCTTGGTGAGCGTCACGCGGGGCGCGGACGAAATCGAAGCGCTCGATGACGCGGAAAAAACCGCGGTGGAGAGCGCTGCGAAGACGCACGACGCGACGCTCAAGCGGCTGGAGGAGGCACTCAAAGGCAAAGTGAAGGCGGTGCGCCCTTCGGCACGGCTGACCGAATCTCCTGCGTGCCTGGTGGTCGAGGAAGGGGGTATGACGCTTCACTTGAAGCGCATCCTGGAAGCGGCCGGGCAGAAAGCGCCCGCGGTCGAACCGGTGCTCGAAGTCAATGTCGACCATCCCCTTTTTGCGCGGGCAGCCAGCAGCGAAGGGGATGCGTTCGCCGAATGGGCACAACTGCTCTATGAAGAGGCGCTCTTGGCCGAAGGCGGCGCGCTCGAAGATCCCGCCGGCTTCGTCAAGCGCGTCAACCGGCTGTTGGTGGGATAACGCCAAACCGGCCGCGGGTACGCGTTTGCGTTCAACGCTGCGCGGCCGGCAATCGGCGCAACGGAGCAATCACGATTATCCGCCGCGGAGCTTACGCATCCGCTCCGCGGGGGTGATGATATCGGTGAGGCGAATCCCGAATTTTTCGTTGACGACTACGACTTCACCCTGCGCGATCAACGTGCCATTGACGAGCACGTCCATCGGCTCACCCGCCAGGCCGTCGAGCTCGATCACCGAGCCGTGCGCCAACTGCAGGAGGTTGCGAATCGGCATTTTGGTGCGGCCTAGTTCGACGGTGATCTGGACCGGGATGTCCATGATCATCTGAAAATCGGAAAGGTTTTCGACTTTCTGGTTCGGGCCGCCGAAATCGGGGAAGAGCTCTTTTGCGGGTTTCGCGGCATAAGGGCTTTCTTCGGCAGATGCACCGCCTTCCTGTTCGGCAAGCGCGGCAGCCCATTCGTCGGCAAGCGCCGCCTCATCGACGCCGCCTTCGCCGTTTTCACCTTCTGAAACCGCTTCTTGTGCAGCCTGTTCTTGCATCGCCGCTTCCCAATCGTCCGGCGTGACCTCTTCTTCGCCTGCCGCCGTCTCTTTTTCCGGCTCTTGTGGGGTTTCGTTCTCATCGACCATGGTTCTTACTCCTCGGTGCTTTCGGCGGTCTCGTCCACTTCTTGCGGTGCGCCGTTTGGCGGATCGTCCGGCGGCTCCTCTTCCGCGACGAAGTGGTGGATTTTCACCGCATAGTGTTTGTTCCGCGTTCCGTAATGGCCACGGATCACCGGAACACCATCGCTGTAGACCGTTACCAGTTCTGGGATTTCGATCGGGATCACGTCACCGACACGCAAGTCGACCAGATCGCCGAGCGTCAGTCGTCCGTGCCCCAGCACCGCATTGAGCGTCACTTCGGCTTCGACGAGCCGCCGCGCGAGGTTCCGCGTCCAACGCGAGTCGTGCGTCATCTGGTCGCTTTGCATCGTCGAGTAGAGGAGATCGCGCACCGGTTCCAGCATCGAATAGGGCCAGCAGATGTGAAGATTGGCCTGGCCGACGCCCAGATCGAGCACGAACTGCGACGCGACGACGATTTCCGACGGCGTGGCGATGCTGGCAAATTGCGGGTTCATCTCGGAGCGGACGTAGCCGAGTTCGATTTTATAGACCGGCGCCCATGCCCGCTGATAGTCTTCGAAGATGACGTTGAGGAGCCCAAGGATGATGCGTTGTTCGGTGGGGCTGAAATCTCGGCCTTCGATGCGGGTATGGAAGCGGCCGTCACCGCCGAAGAGGATATCGACGATGAGGAAGATCAGGTTGGGTTCCATCACGATCAAACCGTTGCCACGAAACGGTTTGGCTTGAACGAGGTTGAGGTTGGTGGGGATCACCAGATTGCGCAGGAATTCGCCATATTTTTGGACGTGAAGAGCGCCGACCGAAACCTCGATGTTGCGGCGAACGAAGTTGAAGAGACCGACCCGAAGGTAGCGGGCGAACCGTTCGTTGATGAGCTCCATCGTGGGCATGCGCCCACGAACGATCCGCTCCTGGGTGGCGAGGTTGTAGGGGCGAATCCCCCCTTCTTCCTCTTCGGTGGGGGTTTCCGGCTCATCCTCCTCGCCGGTCACGCCCCGCAGGAGCGCGTCGACCTCTTCTTGCGAGAGAAATTCGGAGGAACTGTCCACGAAACCCCCCTGTGGTGTTACTGGATGATGAACGAGCGGAAGAGCACCGCCTGAACTGGGCCGCTGGGGCCCAGTTGCTGCATGTCACGCGGGCGCGGTGGGTAGCCCAGCACTTCGTTGATCGTGTCGCGGATGTCCATCGCCAACTCTTCACGCCCTTTCGGCGTGGCGAGTTCGGAAGGCAGTTTGCTGGAAAGGAGCAGATTGACGCGGTGGAGAATCTCCGGCATGAACTGCTTGATCGCCGCGTCGAATTGTTGGTCGGCGATGCGTAGCACGATCGCGACTTGGAGGTAGCGTTCCCCTTCGCCAGGGGCCAAATTGACGACGATCGGGTCGAGTGCGACGAAAACGGGCGGTTTTCCGGGGTCGACGACGACGGGCGGTGGTGTGGCAGGGGTGTGCTGTTTGGCAGCCGGTTGCGCGTGCTCGGCCGCTGCGGCCTCGTCACCGTGGCCGTCACCCCCCTTCTTTTTGAGCAGCAGGAAAGCCATGAACCCCATGCCCGCGAGCAACAGGATGATCAAGACGATCAGCAAAATGATGACGAGCTTGCCTTTGCCCGATTTCGCCGGAGCCGCTTCTTGGCCATTTTCCTCTTTGGGTGCCTCTTTCGCCATGGGTTGCTCTCCTTTCGTCAGAGACCATCATAACCGAATTATCGCGCACCCGACGGAAAAAAAAGCGCCCGAAAAGCGGCGTAATCACGCCCATGCGTCCAATGCGTTGTGACCCGCACGAACGGTGGGCGAGCGCAACGGCGGACGGGACGATTCCGGTTCTGCTGTGAGCGCCGACGTGCTCAGTGCGGATTCGCTTGGCCAGTCGCTATGCGCATGTTGCGGGTTTCCCCACGGCGTCGAGCCGCCGTGATCGGTGCCGTTACTGGAAACGCTCGATTGACCAAGCTGAATGCCGGATTGTTGCAAGAGTTCCCGCAGCCGCGGCAGAGCCTGGTCGAGGGCATCCCGCGCTGCTTGGGTCGCGGCGACGAAGTGGGCGGTGAGGTGGTCTTGGTTGAGCTGCAACGACACTTCCAGTCGACCCAAATGGGGCGGGTTGAGCTGCAGTTCGACTTTATGTACCGCTTGTCCAGCGTGCCAGACGAGGCGCTCTGCGGTTTCCATCGCCCATTGGGCGGGTTGGCTTAATGGGGTGCGAATTGTTTCGAACGCGGCGCGAGGCGCCGTCGAAGCACCGGGGGGCGCGAATGGGGTTTCAGCGAATCGACCATCCGAGCGCGCTAGGGGGTCCGCACTCCCTGAGGTTCGCGCAAGGGATTTTTCCAGTCCCAGTTTCTCTTCGATGAGGGACCGCAGTGCGTCGTGCGGGTCAGCGGCGGGGTGCGCATCGTTCGGCAACAGTGGCGCCGTCAGCTTTTCAATGCGCATATTCGGGCTGTCAGCGGGTTTCAGAAGTGCCGAAAGCGCTGTGGGGTGCGCACTATCTCTGTCGCTTTGCCGCCACTCCCGTAACAGGCGTTGCCACAGCGGGGTTTCGGCAATGCCCGAGGACAAGGTCGATGTAGGTGCGGTATCGAGGTCGAGGTTCGCGAGCCATTGCGCCAAACCAAGGGGCAGTGCGGGCACGTTACCAAGCACGGCAGCGCCTTTTCCAGGCAAGGCATTTTCTAGTAGCGCCGCAGCTTCATGCCACCCTTGAGAGGTTTCGTGCGCGCGCAGCAGGGTCAGGAACCGTTCGCGCAACGCACGGTCGTCGGCAAAAAGTTGCGCGAGGGTTTGGCGCAGGTGCGCCATTGCGGCGTTGTTTTCGTTGGATTCACTGGGCTGTACATCTTGTACCGCAAGCGCTGCATTTTGCTGTTCCAGCATCTGCTGGATCTGTTTCAGGAGCGGCACGCCTTGCACTTCTGTTTGCTCAGAAAGCGCGGAAAGCATCGCGGCAAGTTTCGCCGCGCTGTCGTTGCTCGCGGCAAAAAGTGTCGCGCTGGCTGTTGCCGGTGCGTCCGGTTCGGGAGGTTGGGTCGATCCCTGTTGCGCAGTGGATTTATGCTGCGCAGCAATCCAGGTGGCGAGCCATTGCGCAAGCGCTTGTGCAAGTTGCGTCGAATCCGGGTTTTCGGGATTCGACGCTTCTTCGGGTCCGCTCGGTTCGGCCCGGTGGGTGCCAGAGTTGGCGCTGTTTTCGGCGTTCGGGGTGGCGCTTGTGCGTTTCAAGAGTTGCGCAAAAACCGAAAGGACATTTTCCGGAGTGGCTTGGCCAACTCCGCTCGATGCCTCACCGGCAGCAGCGCGGTTTCCTGGACGCAAGTTCTGGATCACAGGGCTTGTGGTTGCAGCGATACTCATCGGTGGGTTCCTCCCTCGTCGTGCGTGCGAATCGCACGCAGGCTTGCCCATTCGTCGAGCAATTTTTGTGCCGACTTCTCTTCCTGCGCTTTTTCGGCGGCGGTTTGTCGTGCGAGCAATAGGTCGAACGCTTTGCGTTTGCCCATCGCCGCTTGCCATGCCGCGCGGGCCTGCTCCACTTCTTGCGCGGCGTGCGCTACTGCGTCTGTTTGCAAGTTGATCGCTTGGTCGAGCCGCGCCAGGAACTGGCGCAGGTTCTCGAGGAGCGCAAACGGGTCACCGCGCTCGAGCGCTGCCCGGTACTTATCGCGATATTCGTCACGGAACTGTTCGAGCGTCTGCAGCTTTCTTTGCGCTTCGGCGCACGCCTGGTTCGCGGCGCCGAACCGTTGCGCAGCACGGGTTTCCGCTTCTGCCAAAAGGTCGCGGAGCGTCGTGAGGGTTTGCCGTTGGGTCATGCCAACACGTCAGCCAGTTGTTGCACGGTGCTTTCGAACGTCGTGCGTTCCCGCATTCCTTGTTGCAGGAAGCGTGCCAGTGCCGGTTGTCGCGCGATCGCTTCGTCGAGTTCCGGATCGTTTCCTTTCTGGTACGCGCCCACCGAGAGGAGGTCACGCGCGTTGCGGTAGCGGGACCAAAGCCTTTTGAAGCGCGTCGCCAGTTTGAGTTGTTCGGGGGTGACCACTTGCGGCATCGTCCGTGAAATCGATTGGTCGATCGCAATGGCCGGATAGTGCCCTTCGTCGGCGAGCTCGCGGGAGAGCACGATGTGCCCGTCAAGGATGCCGCGCGCGGCGTCGGCTATCGGGTCTTGAAGGTCGTCGCCTTCGGTGAGAACCGTGTAGAACGCCGTGATCGCGCCTTCGCCTTCTCGCCCTTGGCCAGCGCGCTCCACCAGCGCAGGCAAGCGGGCGAAAACGGAAGCAGGATACCCTTTGGTCACTGGCGCTTCACCGATCGACAGCGCGATTTCGCGCTGTGCCATCGCGAAACGGGTGAGTGAGTCCATGATCAAGAGGACGCGCAGTCCCTGTTCGCGAAACGCCTCTGCGATGGTCGTGGCATAGGTCGCGCCTTGGATGCGCACGAGCGGATTGGCATCGGCAGGTGCGGCGACGACCACGGCGCGTGCCAGCCCTTCGGGTCCCAGGATGTCGTCGATGAATTCCCGCACCTCCCGACCGCGTTCGCCGATCAATCCGACCACGACGACGTCGGCGTCCGTGTACCGGGCCATCATCCCCAACAGGACCGATTTACCGACCCCCGTTCCGGCAAATAGGCCGATGCGTTGCCCAGAGCCGACGGTGAGCAATCCGTTGATCGCGCGGATACCGACGTCGATCGGTTGGGTGATCGGCTTGCGTTCGAGCGGGTTGATCGGGCGGGCGGCAAGGGAGCGGGGCACGACGTCGAGGAGCGGACCGCGGTTGTCGAGGGGGCGGCCGTTACCGTCGACGACCCTGCCCAAGAGCCCAGTGCCGACCGGAAGGTGCTTGGCGCGGTCGGTGCGACGGCGTTTGGGATGAAGGATGCGGTCGGTACGAAGTGGCAATGGGGGGGGATCGGCAACGGTGATTGCAGCTCCTGGCATCGCGCCGTAGAGGGGTTCGGTGGGCATGAGGTAGAGCGTCTCGTCACGAAAGCCGACCACTTCGGCTTCCGCGCTGGCTCCATCGGCCAGTGCCACGCGACAGGTGGCGCCAACCGGCAAGCGGATCCCCTCTGCTTCGAGGATGAGGCCGCTCACGCGGGTGAGCTTACCGGTTGGGGTAAGTGCCGACGTCGTTTTGACCTCTTCGGTCAAGGTCGCCAGCATCTGCGCAAGCGGCGCTGCAAGCTCAATCTTCACGTCTGTCATCGGAGGGTTCCCAGGTTGCTGCTGTGGGGTAGAGCCGCGACACGATTCGACGCCAACGGCTCGCGACCGTACCGTCGATAAGGAACGAATCGCCCTCTACGCAAACGGAGCCGTGGGCGAGTTCCGGATCCGGGACGAAACGGACCGCTTCGGGTGGGGTGAGGTTTTGGGTCACGAGCGCGTGGTCGTCGGGGTGCAGTTTCACGGTGACGGGGCGGCGTAATTCCGTTTCCAAGATCTGTCGGGTTACCGCGACGACCGATTCCGGTTGGGTTCTGAGGTTTTCCATCACCACAGCACGGGCGATTTCGATCGCGAGCGCCGTGACCGGCTCGGCCAGTTGTTGCGGCAATTGTTGGGTGGCTTCCGAAAGTTGGGTAAGCGGCAATTGTTGGGTGGCTTCCGAAAGTTGGGTAACGATTTTCTTAAGCGCATCGGTTTGCGCTTCCCACTGGGACGCCCATTCGGCGTATGCAGCGGCTTTTCCGGCTTCTTGCCCTTCGGCAAGGCCCGCCGCGTACCCTTCCTGGTGGCCCGCTTCGCGCCCTTCGTTTTCGCCTTGCACGAATCCAGCCGCACGTCCCTCTTCGAACCCCGCTTGGTAGCCTTCGCTTTTTCCTTGCGCGAAACCGGCGCGGTAGCCTTCTTCGAACCCCTCTTGGCGCGCCGATTCGATGAGCGCTTCCAGGTCGCTCGCGGTCGGTAGGGGCGACGAGGAGGGCGTTTCGTCGGACGGGTGCTGGGACGGAGGTTCGGCGGCGCGCTTGCCGGATCGCGCGCCGCGTTCCGGTTCGTCGAACGAGGGAAGGGGCAGAGGCGGATAGAGGCCGCTTGCTTGGTGGCGTTCGATACCCATATGCGATTAGAGGAACCCTTCGTCGCCTCCCTTGCTTGGGAGCATGATTTGACCCTCTTCGGCAAGGCGCCGCACCACTTTGAGGATCTCTTTTTGTGCCGCTTCGACTTCGGAAACCCGCACCGGCCCCCGACTTTCGAGGTCTTCGCGCAGCATCTCCGCGGCGCGTTGCGACATGTTTTTGAAGATCTTTTCGCGCAATTCGGGCGATGCGCCTTTGAGTGCCAAAACCAACTGGTCGTTCGCCACTTCGCGCAACAGTGTCTGGATGCTGCGGTCGTCCATGTCCAGCAGGTTGTCGAAGACGAACATTTCGTCCATGATCCGCTGCGCGAGGTCGGGGTCGAACTCGCGCACGGCGTCGAGCACTTCGGTTTCGATTTGAGCGCCGACGAAGTTGAGAATTTCGGCAACGTGACGCACGCCGCCAGCGGCTTTCCCCTTCGCGCTCGACGAGGCGTTGGCGAGCAGCTCCGAAAGGGCTTCGTTGAGCTCTTTGAGCGCCTGCGGTTGCACCCCTTCAAGGGTTGCGATGCGCAGGATCACGTCGTTGCGCAGCCGTTCCGGGAAGCGCTTGAGGATTTCACCCGCGAAATCGTAGTCGAGATGGACCAGGATGGTTGCGATGATCTGCGGATGTTCGTTCTTGATGAGGTCGGCGGCGGTACCAGGGTCGAGCCATTTGAGACTTTCGATCGCCCCTGTGTCGGATCCCTGCAGGATCTTGCCGATGATGTGGCTCGCTTTGTCGTCCCCGAGCGCCTGGGTGAGCATTTGGCGGATTTGTTCGGGATCGGGTTCGATCGGTGCCCCTTTCTGGAAATGGGCGATCGCTTCGTCTAGGAGCGCTTCGACCGCTTCCCGGGGTTTGGGGGGCAGCGATGCCATCGCCATCCCCAGGTTCTGCACTTCGCGCGGTCCCAGGTGTTTCAAGACGGCGGCGGCTTCGGTGGGTCCTAGGGTGACGAGCAACGTGGCCGCTTTTTCGATTGCCGGATTGTCTTTGCCGCTCATGACTTCTTCTCCTCACCCTCGAGCCACTCTTTGATCAGGTTGGCCATCAGTTTCGGGTTGGTTTGGGTGAGCTCGCGCAGCGTCGCCAGTTTTTCTTCGAAGGGGTCGGCGGGGGTCAATTGCGACAGGTGGACGAGGGCATCAGGGGTTTTCCCACCTTCCCCGCCAACCAGGGTGCTACCGGATTGCGCAGTCGGTGCGCCACCTTGCGTTTCAGCAGTGGCGGCACCGCCTGCGGCATGGGAGGCAGCAGCCGTTCCCGCTTCCTCTTCGGTCTTTCCTTCGTCTTTGGGGGGTGCGACCGCGCGGAGCAACGGCCGGATCACCCCGAAGTAGATCAGGGTGAGTGCGATGACTACCGTGAGGAAGCGCAAGAGTTCGCGCACGATTTCGAGCATTTCTGGGTCTTCGAGGAGTTTTTGCCACCACGCGCGGTTGTCGGTCTCGGGTACATCGGAAAAGAGCACGCCACGAACGGTAATGGTATCACCCCGGTTCGGGTCGAAGCCCAGCGCGCTTTTGACCAGTTGTTCCAGTTGTTGCAATTCGGCATCCGACGGGATGACGACCTCTCCCTCTTTCGTCTTTTCCCGTTTCTGGTTGACGACGACCGCAACGGCCAGTTTCTTGATCGCGCCTTGCGCTTTTTGCACGTGTTCGATGGTGCGATCGAGTTCATAGTTGATCGTTGCGGACCGTTCGCGTTGCACGCCGGTAGCGCTGCCCGTTGGCGGGACTTCTGGGTTGGTGATCGGAGCGGTGGCGGGCGCAGGGGGCTGGTTGGTGAGCGCGCCAGGAACGCCTTGAGGGAGTGCATCGCTGCCGAATTTTTCGTGGATCTCTTGGCTGCGGATCGCCTGATTCGGCGCAGGGTTGGGGCGATAGGTCTCAGCGGTGCGTTCGATGCGGTCGAAGTCGAGCTCCAACGAGACTTCGGCACGGAAATTGGGTTTGCCGACGACGGGCGCCAAGAGCGATTCGATCCGCTCACGGTAGCGGTTTTCGAGTTCGTGCCGATAGGCCAATTGTTTGGCGCTGAGCGTTTGCGAGAGGGGGTCGGACGTCATCGTCAACAATTTGCCGTTTTGATCGACGATCGAGACGTCCGCAGGATCCATGTTGGGAATACTAGAGGCGACCAAGTGGCGGATGCCAGCAATCTGGGTTTCGTCCAGGAAACGTCCAGGGCGGAGGTGGAGTACGACCGACGCCGTCGGTTTTTGCTGATCGCGCAGAAAACTCGTCCGCTTCGGGATCGCTAGATGGACGCGCGCTTGCGTCACCGCAGCCAGCGTGGCAATCGAGCGGGCAAGTTCGCCTTCGAGCGCGCGCTGATAATTGACCTGTTCGGCGAATTGGGTGATCCCCAATTTTTGTTGATCGAGCAGCTCGAAGCCCACCGTCCCCCCTTTCGGAAGCCCTTGCGCGGCAAAGCGCAAGCGCAGTTCATGCACCTGCTGGGCCGGGACCAGGATGGTGCTACCGCCTTGCGCCAATTCGTAAGGAATGTTTTGCTGCTTGAGCTGCTCGACGATCGCGCCGCCGTCTTGGGGATCGAGGTTGGAGAAAAGGACGGCTTGATCGGCGGGTTGAGACCAGAGCCAGACGCCGACCAGCATTGCGAGCGCGAGCGCCAGCGCTGAGCCTGCGGCCAATTTCTGTTGCGGGCTCCATGCCGCGACACGGTCGACGAAAGGTTGCCACGGGGCAGGTTTCGTTGCCGCTTCCGGTGTTCCCCCTTGGGCTGCACCGCCAGACGCATTCAAACCGATTTCAGCGGTTGCTTCGGCCATGATCCGTTGGTCCTGTGACGTCTCTTTGTCATTATTGTCGTCGACTGCCACGCCCGGCAGCGGGCGAAAAAGCGGCAAAAGTCGCCGGCAATTGTTGCCGGAGTGTGCGTTCGGCTACAATGGCCGACATGACACAAGCACCAAGCGCCTTTTCTGTGAAACAGCCGGACGCCGCGGGTATGACGCCGGAACAGTTGGCAGCGGCGTTCGCGGAATTCATGCGTGCTTCCGACCGTCTCACCGCGGCCTATGCCCAGTTGGAGGCGCGCGCGGAACGGCTTACCGAACGGCTCGACGTCTTAATGCAAGCGTTGCCGGTGGCGGTGGTGGTGTTGAACGCCGAAGGGGAGGTTGTCGAAGCGAACGAAACGGCGCGGCAATGGTTCGGAACGGCGCTCACAGTGGGAACCGCCTGGCAGCGCTTCGCGCAGCAATTGCGGCCGACTGAAGCCCCTGACGAGGTCTTGTGGTCGGCACCGGATGGCGAGAAAAGGCTGACGCTCACCTGGTCGCGGCTCCCCGACCAAGGCGGGGAGCTCGTCGTGGTGCAGGATGTCACCGAGGCCACTCGGCTGCGCGAAGCGATGGCGCGGCAGGAGCGCTTGGCGGCGATGGGGGAGTTGGTTGCCGGGCTTGCCCATCAGTTGCGAACCCCGCTTGCTGCGGCGCTGCTGTTTCTCGATCATTTGACGACACCTGGGCTCGACGAAGGACGACACCTGGGCTCGACGAAGCGCGTCGCATTGAACTGGCAGGGCGGGTCAAGGCACGGTTGCACCGTATGGAGCAATTGATTGCCGACATGCTGATTTTTGCCCGCGGGGGGCTGAAAGCACGGGAACCGATCTCACTTACCCATCTTTTTGTGCAGTGGTGGTCGACTGTCGAGCCCTTAGCCCAGGCGCAAAAAGTCGTGTTCGAACGGTTGTTCGCACCGCAAGCGGATGCACCGGTGGTGATCGGCGACGAACGGGCCCTTTTAGGGGCGTTGATCAACCTTGCCGAGAACGCGCTTGCCGTGCAACAAGGGCAGGCAGCGGCATGGGTGGGTCTGGGGGCGCGTGCGACTGCAGACCAGTGGGAAATCGTCGTTGCCGACCATGGGCCGGGCATTCCAGACGCTTTGCGGGCGCGACTCTTTACCCCTTTTTTTACGACGCGTCCCGAGGGCACCGGGTTGGGTCTGGCGATCGCGCACGAAGTGGTCACCGCGCACGGCGGAACCATCGAGGTGCGTTCGGAACCGGGCGAAGGGACCACATTTATCGTTCGACTCCCTTGTACCGTGAGGAGCCGTGATGTCTGAGCATTCGCTCCCGATCCTAATCGTCGAAGACGACCCCGATTTGCGTGAAGCGCTGGAGCTGATCCTGACGGCGCAAGGGTATCGGGTGTTGGTGGCTGCATCCGGACCCGAAGCGCTCGAACTACTCGATCGCCATGCCGTGGCCATGGTGGTCACCGATCTCAAGATGGTGCCGATGGACGGGTTGGCACTGCTCGATGCGGTCCGGCAAAAATTGCCGCACTTGCCGGTGGCGCTCATGACCGCGTATGGAGACGTTCCTGCAGCGGTACGCGCGATGAAAAGCGGCGCGTGTGAATTTCTATTGAAACCGTTCGAAAGTCGGCAACTTTTAGCGGTGATCGAACGCTACGCGCAGTGGGGCGGCAGCGCCGTGGTTGCCGACCTGATCGCAGAGGATCCGAAAACCCAAGCAGTGCGCACGCTTGCCGAACGCGTTGCCGCAACCGACGCCACGGTTCTGCTCACGGGGGAATCGGGCGTTGGGAAAGAGGTGTTTGCGCGGCTGATTCATGCGATTTCCCTGCGCAAAACCGGGCCGTTCGTCGCGATCAACTGCGCGGCGATCCCCGAATCTTTGCTCGAAGCGACGCTCTTTGGTCATGAGAAAGGAGCCTTTACCGGTGCGGCCACGGCGCAGCCCGGAAAATTCGAGCAGGCGCAAGGGGGAACGATCCTGCTGGATGAAATCTCGGAAATGCCCCTTTTGTTGCAGGCGAAGCTCCTTCGGGTCCTGCAGGAAAAAGAGGTCGAGCGATTGGGCGGAAAAAAGGCAATTCCGCTCGACGTTCGGGTCATTGCCACCACCAACCGCCATCTGTCCGACGAAGTCGCGGCCGGGCGATTCCGGGAGGACCTCTTTTACCGTCTGAACGTGTTTCCTATTGCGATCCCGGCCGGGCGATTCCGGGAGGACCTCTTTTACCGTCTGAACGTGTTTCCTATTGCGATCCCCCCGTTACGCGATCGGCCCGCGGATATCGTTCCCTTGGCGCGCTATTTTCTTTCGCGCCTGGCTGCGGAATGGGGGCGGGTGGTTCCCGGGATCACCGAAGAAGCGGAACGAATCTTGCTTACTTATTCGTGGCCGGGCAACGTGCGTGAACTCCACAATACCCTGCAACGCGCGCTGATCCTTGCGCCGGGTAACGTGATCGACGGGAAGACGTTGCGCCACTGTTTGCCGAACGATGCCCCAGTAACAGACGGCCTTGATCCGGTAGAAAAACGCGCCACGCCCCAATGGGTAGCGGGCAAGCAGGCCGAAGGCGATTCCCTGCCGCGGCGTGATACCCGGACGAACGAAAATGGCCAAAGTGCGGTATCGTTACGGGATTGGGAGCGGGAACAAATCTTACGGATCCTTGCCGAAGAGGGAGGGTCCCGAAAACGGGCGGCGCAACGGCTGGGCATGCCCGAAAGGACGTTGCGTTACCGATTGCGGAAGTACCGCGAAGCGGGGTTCGACGTCCCCGAAGCCTGAGGAGTCAGACGATGGACACCAACGCGATCAACCAATTGCTCGCCCAAATGCAACAGGCACAAGCGCTCGCGAAAGGGACATCGGCTGCGCAACAGCCAGAAGCGGAGCGTGGAACGACCGATTTTGCCCAAGTCCTGGACCAAGCGCTCAAAGAGGTGAGCGCGCAATCGGCCGAGGCGAAAGCGCAAGCCGAACGGTTCGTTGCGGGGGACCCCAACGTCAATCTGGCCGACGTGATGGTCGACCTGGAAAAAGCGTCCCTTTCGTTCAATCAAATGGTTCAGGTGCGTAACCGGTTGGTGAGCGCCTATCAGGACATCATGAATATGCCGGTTTGACGTGGGGCGCAGGTTTTCCGCGCTACAGGGCAGCTTACGAGCAAGGCAGCTGCAAACAACGAGCTAGGAACGTATCAGGAAACGCGATTGTCGTGAAGGCGCATTTCGCGCTGAACGGTAAAGATATAGCGCTGCAATGCTTTTTCGACAGCGGGTGGCAGGTTGATGAAGCGACACCCCGCTCGTTCCACATACTGCCCCAGGCGGTTGGTGACGTGGTAGACGTTACGCACCTCCAAGGAAACCACGATCGGCTCGACCGTCGGGATCACCAGGATCGAATCGCGAAAGACCTGTCCTGGAACGACTTTCAACGAAGCAGGCGGGATAAGGATCGCCACACCGCCATTGCTGACGTCGAGCACGCGAAACGGGACGAGGTGCGGCGGTGCGCCGGGCGGAGCGGTATTCACTTTACACACGACGTTGTGGGATAGTGGTACATGGACGCGAAAATACTCGCGCCGCTGCAACCGGAGGATTCCGGTTGGGCGGGACGCTTGAAAGGCGCGCGTGCCTTGGTAATGCGCTAAACGCAACGATTCGACCGCGAATTGGGTCAATATGCCGTCGAGTTTTCCCTGGCAAACCGCCGGTTTTTCCACTACGCTTTGGTTGAGTGCTTCGTTTTGACTGAGATCAAGGAACAGCGCGTGATCCGCTAGACCTACGATCTGGGTGGGCATCACGTAGCGCTGCGCAACGAAAAGGCCAAGGTTCGTCCGTTGCTGCCACAAATTGCGCAAGATGAACTCGATCTCTTTCGGATGCGTGACGATGTGATCGGCGTAGCGGTCGAAATCGACCACGCGCAACGGTTCCTGGGCTGAACTCATGTGTTTCGTGGTTGCGAACGTATCGTTATCGGGTGTTCCTCCTGCATTTATATCACAATTTACCCATGGCCCCCTTTTTCTGCTGCTCTACACGGTACACCCACGCCAAGAGTTCAGCAACCGCGACATAGAGTTCCGGCGGAATGCGGGCGTCCAGGTCGAGCCCGATCAGGAGCTTCAACAGCTCAGGAGATTCATGGACGAAAACTCCCGCTTCCTTGGCTTTCTCGATGATCTGTTGCGCGACGATCCCTTTGCCTTTGGCGACGACACGAGGGGCTTCGTCGCCCGGTTGATATTTGAGCGCAACCGCAGCCGGGCGGGGAGCCGGTTGGGAGCGCGTATCGTTCGGTTCGGCCATCAGAGAGCTTCCGCTTCAACAAACGGGCGCCATTCGAGCTTCTGCACCGGAAGTTCGTCGTTTGCGAACGCCGCAAGCAGCTCGTGCATCCGCGCTTTGAGGAGTGTTGCGGTCTCTTCGGATGCGGCAGCAATCGCCACCTGTATCCCGTGCGGTGCGATCTCGACCCAAAAGGCGATCTTACCCAGCGTTTCCGAATCGATCGTCAGTTTAGAGCGCCACATCGGTGCCGGTTCGTCCGATTCGGAACCGGAGTGACGGCTGTCGCGGTTTTCGTCGCTGATCTCCCAGCGAACCTCGGTTCCAAGCCACGCAGAAAAGAGGAGATCGACACGGCCAAACGCCAGTGCGTCGAGTTGCCGTTGGACGAGTGGCAGTAGACGCTCAGGAATCGGCGTTTGCGCCGCAGACGTGGCAGACGACTGCCGCAAAGCATCCTGGGCGGTTGTTTCGGTGGCTTCTCCGGCTGGGGATGTTTGTGCAGCTCCTGGTGTGGCACGGGTCGAAGGGGTCGCTGGGTTGTTGTCCACGTTGTCATTACCCAACTCCACACCCAAAAGGCGTTGGACCAATGCCAGGAGCTTGTCCGTAGGGGAGGTTGAGCGGGGTGTTGCGGCTTGAGCAGATGCCGCAAGCGGGGCAAACGCACTCGCGAGCGCCGATTGCATCGCGGTACGCTCCCGTTCGATCGTCGCCTCCTGACCGATAGGGACACGTTGGGTCTGAGGTTCGGCTTGTAATTCGGTAATCGGATAGTGGCCTTGGGCCCACCGTGCCAGATGGGATTCGTAAAAGAGGCCAGATTGGCGAACGGTATCGGCAAGTTGTGACGGCACGAGTGGCGCGTGGTTTTGCTGAAGTCGCGCGTCTACGGGGGACAATACCGAGCGAAGCAGCACGTGGACCGGTTGGTTCTCAGAAAGATTCTGAAGCGCTGCTGAAAAGGGGTAGCGCGCCAGAGTAGGCGGGGTTGCTGGATTGTGCGCAATAGTCTGTCCTGTCTGCGCAGGGCTTTCCGGTGGTGTTCGTAGCGAAGTAGGGGTGATGAGTGCCGCCTGCTGCGCGGCGGTAACCTGTGCTGGCGTGTGGGATTGCGCTGCGGGCGCTGCCTGCTGCGCGGCGCTAGGTTGTGCAGGCGTGTGGGCTTGTGCCGCGGGTGGTGGCGTTGCGGTTGGCTGAGGTGTGGGTAAAGGATTGGAGCGTGCCGCGGATAAGGATGGCGGGCTAGCAACCGATACCGGAAGCGGCGTTCGGGGTTCTGCGGTCGTGATCAGTTGGCGAAGGAGCGCCGCGGTTTGCGAAAATTGCGTTTGCGCCGCGGGGTTACTCGAAGACACCTGCGGTGGCGAGCTTGTGGCGGGGGCAGACGCTTCTCGGGCCCAGACTTGGTTCCCTTCGCGGCGCATCACCACCAGTTCCAGTGTATCACCCGCTTTCAGCGGGCGATCCATCGCCAGGGTCATCTCTTGGTTTGCCACCAACGCCAAAAAAGTACCGTTTGGCAGCGGCCGCTGGATGGTGGCTTGAAAACGCTGCCCCTCTTGCAAAGCGCTTGGCAGTTCACTCGCCGTCGGGCTGACCGGGGTGATGCGGTGCAGCGCCTCGACGCGCGGTGCTGTCGTTTCCGGCGTCAATTCCTGGCTGAAAAGACGGATGCGCGCGGCCAGATCTGGAGGGATCATCTGGGATCAGGAGGGAGAACGTTCCATGCGGTGAGCAGTTTGCACAGACTCTGATAAGCAGGGTCGAGGTGTGTGCGCGCTTCGTTCAGCGCCTCCTGTGCCGCAAGCAACGCGGTGCGGCGCTCCTTTGCATCGACTGACGGTTCGCTGCTCGCCCTGCGATCCGCTTCGATGAGTAGTGGCAGGTTATTGGCAATGGTCTCCGCTTCTTCCCACGCGTTGCGCTCCACTGCCTCCCGCAGCGCTTGGCAGTGTTCCGCAAGTTTCTGGTGTGGCGAGGTGTTTCCAGACACAGGCATAGCGTGTCTCACCGTCTTTCTCTACGAGGTTGCGTAGGTCTTCTTCCGCGCCTCTTCCGGCATTTCGGCCCACGCGTCCCGAATGGTACGCAACAGGTTAGCCGCCTCTTGGAGCGGTGCGGCGTTGTTGAGTGCGTTGGCGTGGGTGAGGCGCTCCGCGATGTAATCGTAGAGCGCAGCCAGCCGATCGGCCAGTTCGCCACCGGCCTCGAGATCCAGCGCGGCCTTCAGGCCTTCGATGACGATCGCGATCGCTTTGTTGATCGCAGCTGCGCGTTGCGGAATGTTGCGTTGTTCGATCGCCACTTCCGCTTGCGCGATGGCCATCAGCGCACCGTCGAACAGCATCAGGATGAGGCGATGCGGGTC
>Ga0207875_100353_pt1 | contig 24221 bp, 20 predicted proteins | sample CeladaPassage60A_FD_187476 | JGI IMG/M metagenome (GOLD analysis project Ga0207875, IMG submission 187476) | Cellulose-adapted microbial communities from the Joint BioEnergy Institute, USA - Passage3 60A (SPAdes) (version 2) | ecosystem: Engineered > Bioreactor > Continuous culture > Unclassified... | reverse complement strand
TCAGCGTCTCTTCCAGGCGAAATTCCGCTTCTCGAAGTTGCCCCAAATCGGTTGGTGTTTGGGGGGCTTCGGGGAGAGCTTTGCGAAGGAGTTCGATCTGACCGTTTAGCCACTCCGGATGTGGGGTAAAAAGCGCGATATTGCGCAGAATCACGTCGAGGAGATGGACCAGTTCGGCGATCAGAACGGCGGCGTCGTCACGAGCCGAATCAGTGCCATACGAAGGAACCACGGTTTCGCGCGAAGGGGGTTCGAGTTCAGCAGATCGCCCGGATTCCGGAAGTGGAGCGGGGGTAGGCGGAGCGACTTCTGGCGCGTTCGCTTCGGACTCGTTTTCACCGACAAAATCGGCATCGCGGGTGGGCGCCCGTTTCCACGCTTCTACCAGGTTACTGAGCCGCTCGAAAAGCCGTTCGGGGTTTTTGGTGGCGAGCACCCGCTCCAGCGATCGGCGCTTCATCTCTGTGGTCCACTCGCGGTGGGGCAGCTCCCAGGCGGCGATCAGACGGCGGACAAGATCGTTCCAGGGGAGATCCAAGAGCTTTTGGAACCGCTCAGGTATGGGCTCAGGAATGCCCGCAAGCGCACAGTACATCCGAGTAAAATGCTCAGGCGTGGGCGGTAGGCGCTTTTCGGCTAGTCTGAGGAGCGTTTCTTTAGCGAGTTCGGTGGGGTGCTTCAGGAGCATAGAGGAGAGACTCTTGCAAACGGTTCCAGAATCGCTATTATATTGTGCAATGAGCTTCAAAGTGAATCACAACTTGCTTGCAGCTGTTCATAGTCGAATGGCTGATCTACCAAATGAGTCGATAGCAAGATAACGGCTTGAACCGATGACATTTATAAATAAATCAATATGCTTTTTGGTGTTTAGTGGCTATAATGAGCGTGCTGTCTGGGCGTTGTGTCGTTTTTTTTCTCAAAGAAAAATAAGCTTTTATATTGTGGCACGCGATAAGTACGATCGTTTGATTTATAGTCCCTGGTCGGAAAGAATAGTTTTAGTAAGATACAATAAGGATTTGAATATTAAAATTTTTAAAAAAATTGTTGAGAGAATTAAAATAAAAGAGAAAGTAGATAAGATAATTTACTGCCCTACGACTGAATTTTTAAATAAATTTGTTTTAGACAATAGAGAAGAGTTGGAGTATCTTGATATTAATGTACCATTGCCTGAAAGAAAAACTTATTCTCTTCTTACGAATAAAATTTCAAATACTGCTTTTTTTGAGAAAATAGGAATTGAGTCGCCAAAAATATATAGTTTGAAAGATGCCATCTTGTTGGAAAAGTGTGTTTTTAAACCGCGTAAAAATATTGTCAACAACAGAACGCTATATCCCATTATTTGCTTAACAAAAAAAGATATATATGAGTCCCGAAAAAAAATTAATGAGAAAATATGGTTTGTTCAAGAATTTATCAAGGGTCAAAGTTTATATTTGTGTATGTATGTAAGAAAAAACGGTCTCTTTTGTTACTTTTGGCAGGCAAATTTGTTGCAACAACCTAATGGAAAGTCTATTGTTCTAGCAAGATCAATAGACTCACCAAAAGTTGTTAGTGAGAATTTAATTGCAGATTCATTACATCAGTTAGGTTTTTATGGCCCAATTATGATTGAATTTATCATAGATGAAAGCGGAGTTCCTAAATTTATTGAAGCAAACCCAAGATTTTGGGGGCCATTGCAGCTTGCAATTGATACATGTCCGCAAATAATAAATAATTTTATTTTTGAGTCGATTGAAGGAGAAGATTCATATACTGATGCTGATGAATTATGCTCTCCTCTCAAAATTAACTGGTACGCTTGGCATGATGAGATTGTTAAGAACCTTTCTATTTTAAAAAGATATCCATTGGTAAATGATTTGACTGATGAGGAAATAATTAAGATATCGCAATACTGGGATGTTTATAGCGGAACTAAATATAATAGATAGTTAATAGATAGTTTGGCTGTGTCAATAAATGCTACACTGCCAGTTGTTTGATTTATCCCGAAGGAACGCCTCGATGACGCTGGCTGACGAACTGGAATGCTACCTTACGCAAGTAGCTGGGGTGCTGGGCCACGCTGATCGACACGCGGGGCTGAAGGACTACGGCCGGGGGCTGCTTTTGCCGATTGCGCGTAAGAACATCGAACCGATTGCCGCGTACCTTGACCCTGAGCGGGTTCAAGCCAAGCACCAGGCGCTGCACCACTTTGTGGTGAAAGCGCACCGAGCCACTACTTTCTCTGCACCCTGCCTCAAACCTACGCATTGACGCAGCTGGTTCATACCGCCAAGATGCGCTGGGGCATTGAGCGTGACTATCGCGAGCTCAAACAAGAAGTGGGGCTTGGCCACTACGAAGGGCGCAACTGGCGTGGGTTTCACCACCACGCTACGCTTACGATCGCCGCCTATGGGTTTCTGCTTTTGCAACGACTCAAGGGCTGGGATAAAAAAAACGGTATCCTCCCAGAGGCGCCTTCCTTACCCCAAGGGTACCTCCCACGAGGCAAGCGCAAGAGCACAACGCCACGTACCCGACTCGATCGCAACGATCCGTCATTGGATTGCGCAACACATCGCCCGAGCGCTTGCGCGATGTCCGTGTTGCGGCAGAGCGCGTAGGTAGGGGGTGGGGAAGTCAAAATTTTTTTATGACACAGTCAAAGTAGAAGGCGCCTTTGCTATTGGCAGAAAAATGATTTTTTACTTAGCGTGGTTCGAGTTTTATTACAAGGATCTGTAAATGTTACCATCTAAATGCGTAGATTTTCTTTATTCAGGGTGTCATGGTAAACACGGCAACTACCAGATGCTGCATCCTATTTTGCAAGAAAAGTTGAAAATAAATCACCGCTTTTCCAAGTTTGAAGCGGAAAGATTTCAATTAATGGATCAGTTTGGTTTTTTCCGTGGCGCAATTGTAACTGATATTGGAGCAAATATTGGTTTTTTTTCGCTTTCATGCATTGAGTCAGGCGCAAAAAAGGTTATTGCATATGAAGGTTTTGAGTATCATGCTAAATTTTTAAAATGTATTGCTGATGAACTCGGTCTTAATGATGTTCTTGAGGTAAAAAATGAATATTTTTTGTTCGATAATAAAAATATTCAAGACCATCCAGTTGATATAACTCTATGTCTAAACGTTCTTCATCACATTGGCAGTGATTTTAATGAATGCAATTCCAGTGAGGAGGCGTTGCAGATGATTCAGAAGTCTCTACAAAATTTGTCATTTTATACGAGACGTTTATGGTTACAACTTGGTTACAATTGGAAAGGAAACAAAAACCTGCCACTTTTTAAAGAAGGAACTAAATCTGAAATGATAGAATTTGTTTATAGAGCAACCGAAAAATACTGGAGTATTGATTATATTGGTATATATGATCCCAGAAGTGGAAAATTCGAGCCAGAATCGATTCAAAATTTAACTCGTTTTAATGAAATTGGCGAGTTTTTAAATAGACCAATTTTTTTGCTTAAGAGCTTAAAGTAATAAAATTTAATTTTAGAAAATCTTATTAGATGTGGCGATTTTTATGACTGAGCAGATTGTTTCTATCATTGATTCTGATAGATGATATCCGTTGGGTAACACAATAACTCTTTTTGCTACGTCGTTTGTATTTTTCAAAAATCGATTTGCATCTATATATAGATTTCGATACGGCTTCATATTGTGACAGCCGGGCCAAAAGTATTTTCTTGCTAGTATATTTTCGGCATGTAATATTTTAATTATATCATCACGAGTTGTTGGAGACTGTTCATCGACTTCTATGACAATATATTGATAATTGTTGTGCTCAACTGAGTTATATCTTATCATACTGATAAAGGGTATGTCTTCAAGATAACGGAGATAAAGGTTGTAGTTTCTTTGATTTGTCCGTATTAAATCGTTAATTGCCATTAAATTTGAAATACCCATAGCAGCAGATATTTCGGGTAATTTTCCGTTAGTGCCAATATGATCAACTTGATCGTAACCGGTAAAACCAAAATTTCTAATTAAGCGAATTTTGTCCGCAAGTTGATCATCATTTGTTAAAATTGCTCCCCCTTCAAAAGTATTGAAAAATTTAGTAGCATGAAAACTAACAACTTCGCATCGTCCAAAATTTCCAATCATTGTTCCACGGTAAGAACATCCAAAAGCGTGCGCTGCATCAAAAAGCAATTCCAAATTGTAGCATTCTGCGATTTCTTGTAATGCTTCAATATCGCATGGACGACCCCAAAGATGAACTGCTAGTATGCCAGATGTTTGTGGGGTGATCATGCTGCGTACTGAATTTGGATCAAGGCAGTGAGTTTTCGGATCTATGTCTGCAAACACAGGCGTTAGCCCAAGCCAACTCAGGGCGTGAGCTGTGGCTATAAAGGTAAACGATGGTACAATTACTTCACCCTTTAACTCCAAGGCACGAATTGCAATTTCTAGAGCAATTGTACCGTTGCAAAGTGCAATACAGTGTTTGACACCGAGGTATTTAGAAATTCTTTGTTCAAGCTCTTGAACTAAGGGGCCATTATTTGTAAATCGACGGCTATCAAGTATTTTATCCGCTAGTTTCAAAAAAAGTTCTTTATTGCCAATGTTAGGGTATCCTACATGGATTGGTTCTTGAAATGCAGGCGATGCGCCGAAAATAGCTAAATCTTTTTTTTTGCCTATCTTTTTCATTATGATTTTCTCTCTATTACTAATCTATAAGACCTTTAAATTTTGCCAATTTTTCCCACTTTAAAATCTCATTAGAAATTAGCATGGCTGTTTGTTCTCTTCTGTTGAGAAGTGCGTCTATTCTTCTTTGCTTAAGAGTGTCTATGGTTGACAGTGTTATTCTCTTTTCATATTCGCTTCTGCTTACATATGGACTGGAAATGCCTACACCAAATCTATATTTGATTAGCGTTTCACCCCAGTATATAAGATTTTTTTTTAGGAATGATCTAAAGACTAAAACTTGGTCTGCATATAAATTCGGAAAAAGAAATGGGCTCTCTAGTACGAGTGATGGTGTATATGCTGCCGATGCACCGATTGCAAGACCTTGGGATGTAGGGGTAACGGCTAAATTTGATTCATTTATGGGTTTATGGTTTATTGGTGGCGTCCAAACCGTCTTTGTTATACTTTGATGGTCAATTATTTCGACTGGCGTATGAATATACGCGTATTGAGGTTTTCCTAGGCTGATCCAAAGCTCTGTAAGCGTAGATACTCTTGTTGGATAAGATATATCATCACCCGCCTGGAGAACAACAAGATCGGCTACTTTTTCAAGTTCTTTTAAAGAGATCAGTGTATTTTCAATTGGACCTAAGTTTTTTGGGTTTCTTTTGAGCACTACTTCATGTTTTGTTTTATTATTCTTGACGAATTCTTCTGCAAGGTAATATGAATTGTCGGTCGAGCAGTCGTCTGCAATATAAATAATTAAATTATCATAATCTTGTTCATATGCTGATTGGAGTGATTCTAATATATAATTTTCCTGGTTGTATACCGGTACGTAGAGGGCTACTTTTGGTTTTTTCATTTATCCTGTCCTTGAGTATTGCAAAAGATCTCATTCCATTCTTTTTTGGTTTTGTCTAAAGTATAGTTCATTCTTACCCATTCATTGATACCTTTGAACTCTGGGAAATCTTTGCTTAATGCTATATATAGAATTTTTTCGATCCATTGATTCGGTTTGTTAGGAAGCAGAGTGATTGGAGGATTGTTTTTTTGATATGGAGTAATATCTGTGGCAATAACCGGATACCCCAGTGCTCCATATTCAATAATTCTCAAATTGCTTTTTGCTACGTTGAATTCATTGTACTCAAGCGGTGCCAAAGCTAGATCGAGATCGAGCTCTGCCATTTTTTTCGGATAGTCGTTGAAGTCTACCCATCCGTGTTTCTCGGGAACGAGATGTTCAAATTCGGGAAGCCACATCCCCATGAAGACCCAATGGACTTCGTCTTTGGTGGCTTCGATTACTGGAATCAGAAGTTCCAAATCGCCGCGGTGTTGCATCGCACCAACCCAGCCAACGCGCGGTTTGCGGAATTGCCTCAGTGGGTTGCGCCGTTTGCGTTCAAGCTCTTGATAAAGTGGTTCCCAGGTTTCCCATTCGATCGCGTTGGGGATGACGTGAACTTCGGTACCGGGAGCGATATCGCTCACCAGTTCGGCAAGCGGATCGGTGCTGACGACGACCGCATCGGCAAGCGCAAACATTTTGCGTAGCCGCGCCCGGGCGTCTGGCGTGGTGCGGCGTGCATGGTGGTAGACGCTGCTTTTGCGCGGAACGGCGTCCAGGCGGTCGTCCATACCGAAGATGAGGCGTAAGTGGGGAAGAAAAGTTTTCCAGGCAGCGACGGTCTCTTCGACTGCTGGGCCGAGCCGTTGATGCAGCAGGATGACATCGGGTTTGAGTTTGCCGATTTCGCTCACGCTGGGTAAGCGCGCAACCTCTTCGGACACCGCTTCGGCTTGCACCCATCCGGCGCGTACCAAGGCTTTCAGCGGCATGCGAACGCGGTATTGGCCGCTCCCCCCTTTGACGGGGAAGCCGAGCACTTTGATGCGGTTGGTGTGGTGGCGCTGCCAGGAGAGCGGGAAATTGAGGTCGAGCTTGGGGGTTGTGGCAGCGTAGTCGAAATGGGGGGAGGCGAATGGATCGACGACCAGGCGTTCGCCCCAGCGCGCAAAGAGCGCTCGGTGGGCTAGCGTGCGTGCTTCTTCGTGTTGAAGGAGCGCCAAGGGTTTGCGCAACATCCGCGCAACGACCGCGCTTCCGTGGTGGATGAGGCGGCTCAAGGGGTGGACGCGGATTTCGAAACCTGCCGCTTCGGCTTTGAGGCAGTAGTCGATTTCGAAATCGGCCTGCGCAAAGTTCTCTTGATCAAAGCCGCCGAGTTGATCAAAAAGGGATTTACGAGTGGTAAATCCCACCGAGGAGATGGCGCTGACCCGATGGGGCAGCGCGAGTTGTTTGAGTGCGCCAACGTCGTTGAGTTTGGCTTCGCGGTAGGCGGGGCGTGCTGGGGCCCAGAGGTCGCTCCCCCCCAGCCAGAGGCCAGCGCTCTCAATCAGGCTGAATTCGGGTTGCACAAGCAGCGGTCCAACGGCTCCTACAGTTGGGTCGGTTGCTTCACGCGCCAGCCGTTCGAGCCAATGGGGATCGCGGGCTTCGATGTCGCAGTGGAGAAAAACCAGGATTTCGCCGTTCGCAGCCGCAGCGCCGACGTTGTAGAGCCGCGCCAGCGCATAAGGGCCTTCGTCGCGTACGATCGTGACGTTCGGGTGTTGCGTGCCGATTTCGGCAAAAAGGGCGGCGATGTCGGGGTCTGTGGTGGCATGGTCGACCAGGATCAGTTCCCAATCCGGATATTGGGTGTGTTCAAGGAGCGACGTCACCGCCGGTGCGACCAGGTGGTAGACGTCGGCAACCGGCATGATCACGCTCACTTTGGGCCAGGTAGCCATTTCGCGTTCGATGCGCCAGGTACCAGGGAGGAGGCCGGGCAGGATCGCGACGTTTTGCTGCGTGCGCGCAAAATGGTCTTCGAGCGCCAGGCGGCGCGCCAAGGCCTCTTGGGACGCTTCGCCAATTTCGGAATCGTGGCTCTCGTGGAGCGAGTCTGTCGGTTCCGGGATCGAGACGAGTGGCTCTGTGACGTGGTGGATGCGGGCTTCCGGGATTTCACTGACGCGCAACAGGGCGTCGTATCGTTCGGCATGGGGATAGGGTTGAAAACCACCCAGCGCGATGAGCGTTTCCGTGCGGAACCACACGGCCGGGCCGATGTAGTCGAAGCCGTAGAGGAGGGTTCTGTCGAAGTCGGGTTTGAACCACGGGCTGTGGCGAGTCTCCCCTTGAACATGGTCGTGGTCACTATAAACCGCGGCAACTTGCGGGTGCTCGACGAACGCTTCGGCAATGAGCAGCAGCGCTTCCGGTGCCAGTTGGAAGCCGGCAGGAAGCACGGCAACAGCGTCTCCGCCATATTCGGGCAGCAGCGCATTCACCGCCTGTGCGACGATTTCAGGCGCATCGAGGGTGTCGAGTTGCAGCCAGCCCAGAAAATCGGCTTGTTCGAAAATGGGATCCGGAACCGGTTGGTCTGAGACGACGATCCAGCGCCAGTGGGGGTAGAGCTGGGTTTGCAGCGAATCGGTGGTCTGCGCCAGAAGCGGCAGATCCGATTGACGGGCAAAGGTGATGAGGGTGACGACCGGGCGATGCGCCCAGCTCATCATCCGCTCCGCAAGAACCTCTGCGTCCGCTTCTTGCAGAGAGCGGCGTTTGCGCCACGCCTCAAAACGGTCTTCGGGGTTGTAGATCGCTTCCGGTGTGGGGATGGTGACAGGGGTGATGGTGAGATTATAGGGCGGAGGGAGCTGTTTTTCGGGGGGCAAGACCGAATTGAGAATCGCGGCGTATTCGCCCGCGTGGGCTTCGAGGGTACGGTGTTCGCGTACATACGCGTAACCAGCTTCGCCAAGTTCTTTGCGCGCGGCTGGGTTTTCGATGAGCTCGATGAGGGTGGCGAACCACTGCTCCGGGTCGTTGGGGAGGACCTTGGCCAAGCCAAGCGCTTTGGCTTGACCAAACGGGGCGACGTCGGAGCAGATGGTCGGGATACCGAGCGCACTGTATTCGACCCATTTGAGGTCCGATTTACACCGGTTGAATGGGGTATCGTCGAGTGGCGCCAACGCGATGTCGAAGTCGAATTTGGCGAGCGTGGGGAGGTAGTTCCAATAGTCGACCGGGGTTTTGATCAGGCGGACTTGCTCGCACGCTTCGAGGTCTTGGGTCCAGGCGCCCATCAGAACGATCTCTACACGCTCTCGGTACAGGATGGCGACGCGCAGGAGCGCGCTTTCGATCTTTTTCAGGTCCGGTGTGTGGCTGGCGGTACCGGCAAAACCGATGCGGATGGGGGCATCGCTCTGTTTCGCTGGCCGGGCACGGCGAGCTTCCGCGATGAACTGGGCGGGCAGGTGATTGGTGAAGAGGTGGCACGGTCGATGCGGCGCCCCCAGGGTTTCGGCAAGGGGTTGGGTGGTGGTGATGACAGGGAGTTCAGGAAAATTTTTGAGGAACTTGTCGATTGCGCCGATGATGCTTGACGCATAGTAATTGAATTCGGGGTGGTTGGGCGGCAGCGCGGAGAGGTTGTCGTCGATTTCAAAGAGGCAGGGGTAGTTAGGGACGAGCTTTTCGGTGACGAATTCGTAATGATGGACGTTGACGAAGTCGCGGTGAATGAGGTAGAGGTCACAGCCCTCCTCGAATTGACTGGGGGAGGGGATGAGGCGAAAGCGGACGTGGTGCGCCAGCGCTTTGAGCGGATTGAGGATACGCAGGTTGAGGAGGAAGTGGGAAAGCGAATGCGGCGAGCAGACGCCAACAGTGATTTTTTGCCCAAAGTTTTGGGTTTCGATAATGGGCATTCGGGGCCTCCTCCTGCGTTTTTCTTCATTATAACGAGCCGCAACCGCGTTACAACCACCCTTTGCGCTTGAAGTAAAGGTAGGGTGCGATTCCCGAAATCACCATCATCAGGAGCGCCAGAGGATAGCCTAGCTCCCAATGCAGTTCTGGCATGTGATCGAAGTTCATGCCGTAGATGCTGGCAACGAGCGTGGGCGGCAGGAAAACCACCGCAGCGATCGAGAAGATTTTGATGATCTGGTTTTGCTGGATGTTGATGAACCCCTGTGCGGAGTCCATGAGAAAGTTGACTTTTTCGAAGACGAAGGTGGTGTGGCTCATCAGGGTTTCGATGTCGCGCATCGTTTCGCGGCAGTTTTCTTGCAGTTCCGGGTTGCTGCTTTTGAGTTGCCGCAGGAGGTAACCCAGCGCCCGCTGGGTATCCATTAGACAGAGCCGGATCCGTCCGTTGCTGTTTTCGATTTTGGCCAAGCGGTCGATCGCTTCTTCCAAGTCGGCATTCTCTTCTTCGAGCACCATCACGCTGACGTCCTCGAGCCGTCGGTGAAGGTCTTCGATGGTGTCGGCCAGGTTCTCGACTTTTTGTTCGAGAATGGTCACAAGCAGCGTCATCGGGTCGCTGGCCGGGATTTGTCCATGCCGGGCGCGCATGCGCAGCAGACGAAAGTCAGCAAGCTCTTCTTCGCGAAAGGTGATCAACCGCTGCGGTTGCAAAATGAATGCGACCGTTGAGGTGATGTGCCGTCCTTCTTCCTGGGCAAGGAACAGCGAGTGGATGTGCAGCCCTTGTTGGTCTTCGAAGAAGCGGGCTGAGGCTTCGATCTCTTCGACGTCGTCGACGTCGGGCAGTTCGGCGTTGATGATGCGCTCGATCTGAGCGCGCTCTTCCGGGGTTGGGTCGATCGCGTCGATCCAAAGGGCGCGGTTGAGCGAATCGGGACGCTCGGACGCGTTTTCCGAAAGGCGGAGTTCGCTGAGACAGCCGTTCTTGCTGGTGAATGCGCGGAGCATGTGGTGTGACCCTGACCTATTTTGCGGCTATTATAGTGTAGGTCATTGACGAAACCGTGACGAAGGGTGAGATGAAGCAGCGGCCGGTCCGTTTTTCCCGCTATTTGTCGCTGCGGCTTTTTGCCGTGGCGCTCTTGACCGCGCTGCTGGCGGGGGTTGGACTACTGGTATTGGTGGTCGCGCCGCTTCTGGTGGAACGGGCAAATGCGCTTTTTGCCGCCCGTACCGCTGCGGTGGAACAACAGATGCGCGCGTCGTTCGCCCCCTTGACGACGCTGTTGCGGGTGGCGCCCCCAGCGCATTTTGGGCCAAAGCCGTATGACGGGCTCGACCGTTTCATCGCTCGCGCCCGGACGGTCATCGAAACCGTTCCGATCGTGACTTCCATGGTTGCGGGAAACGAGGCGGGGGTGGGGTGGCTCTATCTGGCGGTACCGGAGTTGCCCCCTCTGGTTCGGTTGACCGACCGGACGGAGTGGGGGGATCGGCACCGTTTTCTGTTCCTCGACGAGCAAGGGAAAACGGTCCGAGAGGAAATGCGTTACCTGCCTTATGATCCCCGGGATCGCGCGTGGTATCGGTTGGCACAAGAACATCCAGGTCAGGTGGTATGGACGGAGCCGTACCGCTTTTTCACGACCAAGGAGACTGGGGTAACGGCGTCGATCGGGTGGCGGGATGACCGCGCCGGTTTTGCTGCAATGGGGTTCGACGTCCGGTTGGTCGAGTGGCAGCAGGTAGCGAGGGATGCCGCCGCACAGCTGGCAGGGCGGGTTGTGATCAGCGACGGCGCGGGTCGGGTGATCGCCGATTCGCAAGGGATTGCCATGGCATCTGAAGCCGGTGAGAATGACGTGTTGCCGCAATTGCCACTGGCACAATCCCCATGGTCTGAGCTGTTGCGCCATTTTGGGAAGACCACGCTCTTTTTCGACACCGGTACGTGGTGGGTGGGTACGGTTCACGCTTTGACGGTTCCTGGGTTGGCGTGGCAGGTGTGGTTGTTTACGCCACTTACGCATGTGATCCCCGATTGGTACCTCTGGGCTGGCGGTTGGCTTTTGGTGGTGGCGTTCAGTTTTTTGTTGGCACGGGTGTTGAGCGTGCGTTGGGCCAAGCGGTTGGCAAAGCCGCTTCAGACGTTGGCTGCTGCGGCAGAGGCGATCGGCAAACAGCAGTTCGATACTGCGGTGCCGCGTCAGCAAGCCGTTTGGGAACTTTATCTTTTGGCGCAAGCGCTCGACGGATTGCGACGGCGGTTGCGGGTGGCAGTGGGGCGGTTGGAAAAGCAACGCGAGGTTCTGCATCAGCAAATAGCCGCGCTCAACGCGTTGGAAGAGCGGCTCTCGTACGTAGGGCTACATGACCCGGTCACGGATCTTCCCAACCGTCGTCTTTTCGTGGAATCGCTCAAGCAAGCAGTACTGCGCGCGGCACGGCAGCGGACACGGCTCGCGGTGCTTTTCATCGATTTCGACCATTTCAAGACGTTGAACGACACCCATGGGCATGAGGCGGGTGATCGCTTCTTGATCGAGATGGCGGCGCGTTTGAAAACGTCGCTGCGACGCAGTGACCTCGCTGCGCGCTTGGGGGGCGATGAGTTCGCGGTGCTGCTCGACGGTGTAGGGGAAGAGGAAGCGATCAGAGTGGCGCAAACACTGCTTAGCCACCTCTCTGAACCGGTGGCGTTGGGAGCTGTCTCGTGGCACGCCAGTGCCAGTATTGGGGTGGCGTGCTTTCCGGAGCACGGCAGCGACCCGCAAGCGTTGCTGCGCGCTGCCGACCTGGCGATGTACTGGGCCAAAGAAACCGGGCGTGGGCGGGTGGTGTGCTATGCACCGGAAAAAGACGAAGCGTTTCATGCGCAAGAGTGGATCCGAAGCGCACTCAATGGTGCGGAGGCGCGTGGGGAGCTCTCTTTGTGGTGGCAGCCACAGATCGCGTTGGCGACTGGAGCGGTGGCGGGCGCGGAGGTGCTGCTGCGTTGGCACCATCCTGAAAAGGGGTTGGTTTCCCCCGCGCAATTCATTCCTGTGGCGGAGGCGAGTGGGTTGATGATCCCTATCGGGCATTGGGTGCTGGAGCAAGCGTTGCAGGAGTGGCGCAGTCTGCTGGCAGAAGGGGTGGCACCGCCACGCGTTGCAGTGAACGTTTCCGTGATTCAGTTGGCGCGGGCCGATTTTGCCACGATGGTCAAGGAGGTGCTGGAGCGCTTCGATGTCCCGCCGTCGGCGCTGGAACTCGAACTGACCGAGTCGATGATGGCAGATATGCCCGTAGCGCGCACGCGATTGGCCGAGTTGGAAGCGCTTGGGGTGCGGTTGGCGATCGACGATTTCGGAACAGGCTATTCGTCGTTGGCCTATCTGAGCGCGCTGCCGTTCGACCTGTTGAAGATCGACGCGATGTTCGTTCAGGCGATCGGTTCGTCGTCCGCTGCCGATGCGCTGGTCGAAAGCTTCGTGCGAATCGCGAAAGCGCTTCAGATGGATACCGTTGCCGAAGGGGTGGAGCAGGAGGAGCAAGCTGAATTTTTGCGGCGCAACGGGGTCACTTGTGCTCAAGGATACCTTTTTGCCCGTCCGATGCCCTTTTCCGCGTTTCGGGATTGGATGCTGCGATGCACAAGTTCTGTTGATCGCTCTTGACTTTTTTTCTTATCACGTCGTAAGCTTTGTGCCACGCGATAGCCATTTGACGCGTTCACACCAAAGAAGGAGACTTGCATGTGGAAGGTTCTTGCGATTGACCCGGTGAAATGCACCGGTTGTCTTCAGTGCGAGATGGCTTGTTCGATCGAAAACTACGGCGTGATCGCAACGAGCAAATCCCGCATCAAGGTGTTCAACTTCGAGCACGAAGGCAGAAAAGTCCCCTATACCTGTACCCAGTGCACTGAGGCGTGGTGTTTGCACGCGTGCCCGGTCGATGCGATTCGGCTCGATCGCGGTACGGGGGCGAAGGTGGTCGACGAGGGGACCTGCGTCGGATGTAAAGTATGCACGATCGCGTGTCCGTTTGGCACGATCAATTACGTGCAGGAGACCGGCAAGGTCCAGAAGTGCGACCTCTGCGGCGGAGATCCGGCGTGCGCTGCGGCGTGTCCTACCGGCGCGATCACCTATGTGGAGGCCGACTGGGCGGGGTTGAACAAAATGCAACAATGGGCAGCGAAAACCGCCGCTGCGGTGTTGGCGTAAGGAGGAGGGTGCGATGGGTTACGCAAACCGCATTTTGCGCGTCAATCTGACGACGGGGACCTGCCAAGCCGAACCGCTCAACGAAAAGTGGGCGCAGTTGTACCTGGGGTCGCGGGGGTTGGCAAGCCGGTATCTGGTGGCAGAGGTCGATCCAAAGGTCGATCCGCTCTCGCCCGAAAACAAATTGATCTTTGCTACCGGGCCCCTCACGGGGACGATTGCCTCGACCGGTGGGCGCTACACGGTGGTGACGAAAGGGCCGCTCACGGGCGCGATCGCCTGTTCCAACTCCGGGGGATTTTTCGGCGCCGAGCTGAAATTTGCCGGTTGGGACATGATCATTTTCGAAGGGCGTGCCGAAAAACCGGTCTATCTCTACGTGGAGGACGACCAGGCCGAACTGCGGGACGCCTCCGAACTGTGGGGCAAAAGCGTCTGGGAGACCGAGGAGTGGATCAAGACGAAACACCAAGATCCGCTGATTCGCGTCTCTTCGATTGGCCGTGCTGGGGAGAATCAGGTGCTCTTTTCGTGCATCGTCAATGACCTGCACCGCGCGGCCGGGCGTTCCGGCGTGGGCGCGGTGATGGGTTCGAAGCACCTCAAAGCGGTGGCGGTGCGGGGGACCAAAGGGGTCAAGGTCAAAGACCTCAAACGGTTCCTCGAGGCAACGAACGCCGCAAAGCAAGTGCTGGCGACCAACCCGGTGACCAGCCAAGGGCTGCCGAAATATGGCACCCAGGTGTTGATGAACGTGATCAACGAAGTGGGGGCGTTGCCCACACGCAACATGCGCGAAGTACAGTTCGAAGGGGCCGATGCGATCTCAGGCGAAGCGATGCACCGCCCGCGGCCCAGCGACGGTAAACCGCAACTGGTGACCAACGCGGCATGCTTCGGGTGCACGATCGCGTGTGGACGGATTTCGAAGATCGACAAAAACCACTTCACGGTGAAAAACAGCCCGAAATATTGGGGGGCGTCCGGAGGTTTGGAATACGAAGCAGCCTGGGCACTGGGGGCCGACACGGGGGTCGATGACCTCGAAGCGTTGCAGTATGCGAACCTCTTGTGTAATGAACAGGGGATGGATCCGATCTCGTTCGGTTCGACCGTTGCGGCGGTGATGGAGCTCTATGAGCGCGGCGTGCTCACCGCGGAACAGATCGGTTTTCCGGCACCGTTCGGTTCGGCGGAAGCGCTTGCGAAATTGGCCGAACTGACCGCGAACGGCGAAGGGTTCGGTCGCGACGTCGGGCTGGGTTCGAAGCGGCTCTGTGAGAAGTATGGCCACCCGGAACTCTCGATGACGGTCAAAGGGCAGGAGTTTCCGGCGTACGACCCGCGGGGGATCCAAGGGATGGGGTTGGCCTACGCAACCAGCAACCGCGGCGCGTGCCATCTGCGTGGCTATACCGTGGCGTCGGAAATCCTGGGTATTCCGGAGAAGACCGACCCGCTTACCACGGAAGGGAAACCGGAGCTGGTGAAGGCGTTCCAGGATGCCACCGGTGCGTTCGATTCCGCTGGGATCTGCGTGTTTACCAGTTTCGCCTGGACGGTTGCCGACATCGCGCCGCAGCTCGACGCGGCGATTCCGGGAGAATGGACACCAGAACGGCTGCTTGAAGTGGGCGAGCGGGTCTGGAACCTGGAGCGGTGGTTCAACACGCGAGCTGGCTTTTCCGCAAAGGACGACACGCTGCCGAAACGGCTGCTCGAAGAGCCGGCCGCGACTGGCCCCGCGAAAGGGATGGTGAACCGCTTGGGCGAGATGCTGCCGAAATACTACGAAGTGCGCGGCTGGACCGCAGACGGTGTGCCGATGCCGGAAACGTTGGCCCGTTTGGGTGTCGACGTGTGAACGGGGTCTTAGCGTAAACACCGATGGGGCTGTTGCGGGCATGCGACAGCCCTTTTTGCTGGGAGGAGTTGTGTGATGCGTCATCTGATTTTGGGTAATGGCCCGGCAGGGGTTGTCGCTGCGGAGACGCTACGCCGGTATGCGCCGGAAGATGAGATCTTGCTCTATGGTTGTGAGGGGGAGCCGCCCTATTCGCGGATGGCGATCCCGTACCTTCTGGAAGGGAACATCGACGAGCGTGGAACGTATCTGCGCAAACAAGAGGGGTATTTCGCGGCGCAGCGCATTACGCTGCGTGAGGGACGGGCGGTGGCGGTGGACACGGCCGCACGTACGGTGCTTTTCGCGGACGGACATCGCGAGCATTTCGACCGCTTGTTGGTGGCTACGGGTTCTTCGCCGATTCTGCCGCCGATTCCCGGGATCGATCTGCCCGGGGTGACTCCGTGCTGGACTTTGGCCCATGCGCGCGCGATTGCCGAGCGTTTGCAGCCGGGGGCACGGGTGGTGCAGATGGGCGCTGGTTTTATCGGTTCGATCCTGTTGGAAGCATTCGTCAAAGCGGGTGCAAAGCTCACGATCGTCGAACTCGGTGATCGGATGGTGCCGCGGATGATGACGCCCGTGGCGGGAAACCTGATTCGCCGCTGGGTCGAGGAAAAAGGGGTGCAGGTGTTTACCGAAACGCGCATCGACGCCATTGTGCTGGGTGCGGGGCAGGGTAACGACACCGCTGCGGGACCGGACGGCGCACCGCTATTGGTGCAGCTGTCGAACGGCGAACGGTTGCCAGCTGACATGGTGATCGTGGCGGCTGGGGTCAAGCCGAACGTGGCGTTCCTGGAAGGAACACCGGTGCATGTCGCAAGCGGCGTGCTCGTCAATGAGCGCATGGAAAGCGCAGGGGCTGGGATCTTTGCCGCCGGCGACTGCGCCGAGGCACCCGACCTGTTCACGGGTCAGCACTTGGTTGCTGCGATTCAACCCAACGCGGTGGATCAGGCACGGGTCGCTGCGGTCAATATGGCCGGAGGGCACGCTACCCTCAAAGGGGTGTTGGCGATCAACGTACTCGAAACCTTGGGGCTGGTGTCGACCTCGTTTGGTCAGTGGCAGGGGGTACCAGAGAACCAGGGCGGGAGCGGCGTTGAATGGGTGGACGAAGCGGCGTATCGCTACCTCAGCTTGCAGTTTCAAAAGGACCGGCTGATCGGGGCGACTGCGATCGGTCTTACCGAGCATGTAGGGGTCTTGCGCGGTCTGATCCAAGGGAAGGTAGCGCTTGGGCCGTGGCACGAGCGGTTGTTGGCGAACCCATTGGCGTTCGTCGAAGCCTATCTGGCACGGGCACAATATTCGGCGTTGTTGGCTGCATAAGGAGGCAGTGTGACCCAGGTGACGTTGAAGCTCTTCGCCTCACTCTCCGATTATTTGCCGGCGGCAGAGCGAGTCGGCAACCGTGTCGTCGTCGAGGTGGCCCCGGATGCGACGGTGGCGCAGTTGCTCGACCGCTTTGCAGTGCCTGCCGAACAGGCCAAATTGGTATTGCGAAACGGCGTCTATCTGGCTCCGGAAGAGCGGGCCACGACGCGGCTGGCCGATGGCGACGAGATCGCGGTCTGGCCGCCGGTGGCGGGCGGGTAGGGCGCGGCATGCCCGAGCAGCATGGGACCGTCTGGGTTCCGCTTCAGGAACGAGAGGTGACCGCAAGCGAGGCTGAGTGGTTGCGCGCGCTTCGCACTGCGGCACCCAATATCGAGGTCGATAGGATGGCCCAAGTTGCCTGGGTCGGGTCGCTTCGCTGGCAGTGGCAGGTGGTGTCCCCGTTGCAGCTGGGCGCGTTGTCGCTCCCCCGACTTCGGGTCACCGTGTTCGCCGCGCAAGAGGCGTTCGCTGCCGCGCAGCAATTGCTGGCAACGCTGGATGCGCGCATGCGGCGCGGCGGAGGGTAAGGGGCGCAGCCGCGCATGAATCACGCGCTCGAGGCGTTGTCGCAAGCACTCACATTGGTCGTGCGCTGGGATGAGACGCTGGCGTCGATCGTCCGGCTTTCGCTCGAAGTAAGCGGCTCGGCGCTCTTTTTTGGCGCGCTGCTCGGGTTGCCGCTCGGCGCGGTACTCGGGGCGACCCAATTTCGCGGGCGTGGGTTGGTGGTTGCGTTGCTGCAAAGCCTTTTGGGGGTGCCCTCTGTCGTTGTCGGCGTGGTGGTCTTTTTGTTGCTTTCCCGCGCTGGCCCGCTGGGGTTCTTGGGATGGCTTTATGATCCAGCGGGTATGGTGGTGGCGCAAACCCTGTTGGTCGCGCCGCTCGTTGCGGCGATTACCCGCCAGGTGGTAGAGGGGGCGCGCGAGCGGTTGGCGGAAGAGCTCACGATGATGCGGTTGGGGTTTGCCGAGCGGCTCTTCGCGCTGATCTACGACTGCCGCTTTTCGTTGCTCTTGGCCCTCTTTTCCGGTTTTGCCCGCGCGGCGAGCGAAGTGGGGGCGGTGATGATCGTCGGCGGCAATATCGAGGGAATGACGCGGGTGATGACCACCGCGATCGCGTTGGAGACGGCGAAGGGGGATTTGACGTTGGCGTTGGCGTTGGGCATCGTGCTGGTAGGGATCGTCGCGACGATTCACCTGGTAACCAGTGGTCTGGAGGCGCTGGCACGGCGGCGCGCCGAGGGGTGAGGGTGGCGGTACTCCCAGTCGATGTACAGGGGGTCTCCTGGCCCAGCGAGGCGCAACCCGTGTTGCGCAACCTCACCTGGCGCATTGCCGGTGACGGGATCACCGCGATCCTGGGGGAAAATGGTGCCGGCAAGAGTTCACTGTTACGGTTGGTGGCTGGACTCATTCGTCCGGCGGTTGGTACGGTGACGTGGCGGGGCGCGACAACACCGCCGGCGGCGATCCGATGGGTGGCGCAGCAGCCGCAATTCTTGCGCGCGTCGGTGGCAACGAACCTCTGGTTCGCGGCGCTGCCGTTGCCGGGGCGCTGGTCGGCAAAGCGGAAACGCATCTCGGCGGTGCTCGAACGGGTGGGATTGGCCGAACGCGCCAACGAGCCCGCGCTGCGGTTGTCGGGTGGCGAGCGGCAGCGGTTGGCGCTGGCACGGGCGTGGTTGGCACAACCCGAGTTGCTCTTGCTGGACGAACCGACGGCGAATCTCGACCCGGGGGCAACAGCGGCGGTTGAGCGACTGATCCAAGAGATGCGCAGCAGCGGGATTCGCATCGTGATGACCACCCACCATCTGGCGCAGGCGGCGCGGTTGAGCGACGAGGTGGTGTTTTTGGCCGACGGAGAGATCTCGGAACAGACGCCAACCCGGCAGTTTTTCGCCGCGCCGAAGAGCGTGGCGGCACGCCGCTTCATTCGCAGCGAAACGCCGTGGTGGTTTCGGTTGCCGGAATGAGGTGTCTTGGTGGTGATTTTGGTTTTATCTGGTCTATGGGAAAGGTGATGAGTTATGGAGGAGATCATGGTTACTTGGAGCAGACGCCGGTGGTTGGCCGCAGCTTTGACCATGGGGATGGTGTCGCGAAGCTGGGGCCAGGAAGCGCAGGTCGATGCCGTTCGGCTCGCGACGACCACTTCGGTCGATCATTCGGGGTTGTTGGCGTGGCTGGCACCGCAGTTGCGTCGCGAGGCACAGGTGGTTTTGCAGGTGTTGGCTTTGGGTACCGGGAAGGCGCTTGCGGTGTTGGGGCGAGGGGACGCCGACTTCGGCATCACGCACGACCCCGAAGCAGAAGCCGCATTTTTGGCGCAGCACCCTGGTTGGCTCCGAAAGCCTTGGCTGATTGGACGGTTCCTGTTGGTTGGTCCCAAAGCCGATCCGGCGGACGTGGAAGGGCGCCCGGTGACCGACGCGTTCGTTCGCATTGCGGAAACCGACGCAGCGCTTTTCGTCTCCCGTGGGGATCAGAGCGGAACCCATGCGCGCGAACGCACGTTGTGGGCGGCAGCTCAGATCGACCCACGCGCACGGTTGGGGACGCGTTACCGCTCCGTGGGACAGGGCATGGGGCCGACGCTCGTGATCGCGAACGAAATGGCCGCCTATACGCTTGTCGACGAGGGGACGTGGTTGGCGCTGCAGGGGCGGCTACCCAATCTCGAAGTGGTGATCGCATCCGACCCTTTGCTCGACAATCCCTACGCGATTCTGGTTCGGGAAACCGCGTGGAAGAATGGCGTGCAGGATCCTGTTGGGCGCGCCGCGCGCTGGCTCTGGGAGGCACGCGAGGCGATTGCGCGCGGGTTCGAGGTGCACGGGGTGCATCCATTGCGGCCAGCGCCGTGACGCGCCGCGTGTAGTGGGCTTTTGGCGCGCGGATACGTGTGCGTCAGGGGTGCGCCGCGGATGCGCGTTGCCACGAGCCCGATTTTCCGCCGTGTTTCTCTTCGAGTTGCACCGCTTCGATCGTCATGCCGCGGTCGATCGCTTTCACCATGTCGTAGATGGTGAGGAGCGCAACGCTTGCGGCAGTGAGTGCTTCCATTTCGACGCCGGTACGTCCGACGGTCTCTGCCCGTGCTGTACAGTGAATCGTGTTGGGGGGTTCCGGGATGAAGTCGATCGCCACATGGGTCAGCGGCAACGGATGGCAGAGGGGAATCAGTTCCCCGGTTCGCTTCGCCGCCATGATGCCGGCAACGCGCGCCACGCCCAGCACGTCCCCTTTTTTGGCGTCGCCTGCCAGGATGCGGTCGAAAGTGGCGGGCGCCATGCGAATGCGACCGCTTGCGACCGCGACGCGATGGGTTTCCCGTTTCGCGGCCACATTGACCATGTGCGCTTCACCCTGCGCGTTGAAGTGGGTGAGATCGTTCATTGCCGTGCCTCGTCCTTGCGCTGAAAAGCGTATCATAGTGAAAAAGCAGGATTTGAGGTAGGCGCGATGGCGCACATGCGGTATGGCGAACCGGAGCGGGGCGTTGCGGCGCACAGCCACCCGTCGCATCATCGATCGATGCGCCGCCGCTTCGTGGGGTTTCTGGGACTGGCGGTGTCGGGGGTAGCCGGAGCGTTTCAATTGCCCGACTTGAGTGGTTCGAGCGCTACGGTCTTTTCGGCGCAGGAAGAGGCGGCGGTGGGGCGTGCGGCGATGCGCGAAATCCGCGAACGCGATCCCAGCTATTGGGACGATCCTGCGCTGGCCGAATACCTCACCGGTTTGACGCAGCAGCTTGCCGCCGGTCTCACGGGACGGCTCGATGTCCCGGTTTTCACCGCGTTTCTGCTCAAAGATTGGACCATCAACGCGTTTGCGCTCCCGGGGGGGTATTTGGGCTTTCATGCCGGGTTGATCGCGGCAACCGAAAGCGAAGCGGAACTGGCCGCGGTAGCGGCGCACGAAGTGGCCCACGTGGCGCAGCACCACATCGCGCAGATGCTGGAACAGCAGAAAGGGGCGTCGCTTTGGGTGTTGGGTTCGCTCCTCATCGCGGCGCTCGCGGCGCGTTCCGGTACCGGACAGTTGCCAGAGGCGGCCGCAGCAGCGGGCTCGGCTGCAGCGGCGCAGCAGCAATTGGCCTTTTCGCGCGCGTTCGAACGCGATGCCGACCGAGTGGGGTTGGAACTTTTGGCCCGCGCCGGTTTTGCGCCCGAAGGGGCGGTGCGTTTCTTTGGGCGGTTGCTCAACGCCACCCGCTTAGGTGAAACCGGTTTTCCCCCCTATCTGCGCACCCATCCCTTGACGATCGAACGCATCGCCGACCTCGACAACCGTATTCAGAGCGGCGAATTTCGCGCCCGTTTCGGTTCGGCGGGCAAAGAGGCGCTCGATCCGTGGGGGTTCGCGTTCGTTCGCGGCACCGTGTTGGCCGAACGGGGAACGGCGGGAGAGGCGCTCGCTCAGGCGCGTGCGGCGGCGCAAGATCCGGTCGGGCAGGTGTGGCGCGTGCGCGCGGCACTGCGGGCCGGGGAGCGGGCTGCGGCTAAGGAGTGGCTCGTTCGCTTTGTCCAACAGTGGCCCGAGGGGCGCTGGCGTGCGCTCTGGGAGGCGGAAGCCTGGCGTGCTTTGGGCAATTTGGCGGAGGCGCTCGCCGTTTTGCGGCGGGCGCTGTCGGCGCAGCCCGAATCGCTGGCGCTGCGTGCTGCCGCGGTGCGTACTGCGATCGCAGCAGGAGAGCGGGAATGGGCGTGGCAGCAGGCGCGTGAAGGAGTCGAGCGCTATCCGAAGCGCGATTTGGCGTGGCGCTTACTGGGTGAAGTGGCTGCGGCGCGTGGGGATCAGGCGTGGCAGCATCGGGCGCAAGGGGAGCGGTTCGCGCTCGACGAGCGATGGCAGGCGGCGCTCGATCAATTCGAAAAGGCGCGGTTGGCGCGACGGGAAGACGACATCTGGGTGGCTGAGGTGCAGGTGCGGGCGAACCGCATGCGCGAGGCGATCCGCGCCGAACAGAGAGAGCGGGGGCGTAGCGTGCGCTGAGGGGTGCGTGCGATGGGGCGAGCAGTGGCACTGGCGTTGGGGTTGTTATGGGCGGTGAGTTACCCGTTGCTGGCGATTCCCGAAAGCGGTAGTGCGCAACTCGTCTGGGTGTTCACCGCTTGGCTGGTTGCGATCGTGTTCGCGGCGGGGACAGGGCGCGATGGCTGAAGCGACGCGCGGTTTGGGGCTGGTGGCACCGGGCGTTGCGGCAGCGGCGGCGTTCGGCTATCTCCTGTTGCTCTTTGCCGTGGCCTTTTGGGCCGACCGCCGCGCGGCGCAGCACCGTTCCGTGATCGATCGCTCCTGGGTCTATTCGCTTTCGATCGGCGTCTATTGCACCGCTTGGACCTTCTTTGGCAGCGTCGGCGTTGCGGCGGAGCGGGGGCTGTGGTTCTTGCCGATCTACTTCGGACCGACCCTCGTGATGCTGGCTGCTCCTCTGGTGCTCGTTCCGATGTTGCGCGTTGCCAAATCGTTGCGGCTCACGTCACTGTCGGATCTTTTGAGCACCCGTTTCGGCCATCGCGCCCTTTTGGGGCGGTGGGTGGCGCTGGCGCTCGTCGTGGTTTCGATTCCCTATGTCGCGTTGCAGTTGAAGGCGATCGCGCTGGCGTTCGAGATCGTTTCGGGCGGAGCAGGCGGTGAGGCGGCGCGAACGTTCTGGTTGGTGGTGGTGTTGGCGCTTTTTGCCGCCCTTTTCGGGACACGGCGATTGGACGTCACCGAGCGGCACGAAGGGTTGGTGGCCGCGGTGGCGTTCGAGTCGGCGGTGAAACTCGGTGCGTTTCTGCTGCTTGGGGTGGTGATCGGTGCCGTCTTGCTGGGCGACGCAGAGGGCGCACTTCGCGCCGCTTGGTGGGAGGCGTGGCAAGCGGTCCCCAAAATCGACGCGGTTGCCGCGATGGGGTACGGCGACTGGTTGGCGCTGATCGTTTTGGCCGGGGTGGCGTTTCTGTTGTTGCCGCGGCAGTTTCAGGTGTTGGTGGTCGAGAACGTCCGTGCCGAACATTTGACCCGTGCGTCATGGCAGTTTCCGCTCTACCTCTGGGCACTCAACCTCTTCGTGGTGCCGGTGGCGCTCCTCGGTAAAGTGTTGCTACCCGATGGGGTGACTTCCGACGGTTTCGTCTTGACCGTCCCCCTGGCGCTGCATGAGCACTGGTTGGCGGTGGTGGTTTTCTTGGGGGGGATTTCGGCCGCGACCAGTATGGTGATCGTGGAAAGCGTGGCGCTCGCTACGATGATTTCGAACGATTGGGTGGCGCCTTGGTGGCTTCGTCGCGGGAAAACGCTTGCAGCCGGGCATCTCTTGTGGGTGCGGCGCGCGGTGATCGTCGCGGTGATCGCAGCCGGTTACCTCTTTTTTCTCTTGGCCGGGGAGTCGCACGCGCTGATCGCGATCGGTTTGGTCAGTTTCCTGGGTGTGGCGCAGCTCGCCCCGGCGGTCGTCGCGGCGTTTCTCTGGCCAGGCGCGTCTGCGGTTGGGGTCGCGGCGGGGTTGTTCGTCGGGTTGGTGGTGTGGGGCTACACGGCGCTTTTGCCGCTTCTCATTCGCAGCGGTTGGTTTCCGGAAGCGTGGCTGACCGTTGGCCCTGCCGGTATCGCGTGGTTGCGCCCGGAAGCGCTGTTCGGGGTCGAGGGGATGGCGCCAGTCACAGCGAGCTTGGTCTGGAGTGTGTTGGCGAACGGAGTCGTGCTGATCGCCGTTTCCGTGCTCCGCCCTCCCGATGGCGCAACGCGGGCAATCGCGCGCCGTTTCGTCGCCGATCCGTTGTTCCGGGCATCGCGGAAAGGAGCGGCGACGATTGCCGATGCCTCTGTGGCTCCGGTGCGCAGCCATTGGCGGGCGAAGACGCAAAGCAGCGCCGTGCTGGAGGTGCTGGCGCGTTTCGTCTCTGCGGAGCGATTGGAGGAAGCGTTGCGCGCGTTTCGTGCCGAACGTGGGTTGGCAGCGGACGCCCCGCTCGTGGTCGACGAGGCGTTCGTGGCATTTGCCGAACGGCTGCTCTCCGGGGCGATCGGTGGGGTAGCGGCGCGGTTGGTGCTGGAAGGTGTGCTGGGGGAACGTGCGCCGGCGTGGGACGAGGTGATGGCGCTGGTCGACGAGGCGCGTGCGGTGCGCGAGGCGAACGAGCGGTTGCGCGAGCTCGATCGGATGAAGGACGAGTTCATCGCATCGGTGAGCCACGAACTGCGCACACCGCTCACCGCGGTGCGCGCCTATGCCGAGCTGTTGGCGGCAGACC
>Ga0207875_100349_pt1 | contig 24485 bp, 18 predicted proteins | sample CeladaPassage60A_FD_187476 | JGI IMG/M metagenome (GOLD analysis project Ga0207875, IMG submission 187476) | Cellulose-adapted microbial communities from the Joint BioEnergy Institute, USA - Passage3 60A (SPAdes) (version 2) | ecosystem: Engineered > Bioreactor > Continuous culture > Unclassified... | reverse complement strand
CTCCGAAGATTCTAGGCATCCATCCTCGCACCTAGATACACGCCTGAAGTATGCCCAAATGCCTCTCGTCCCTTTTGTATCAAGGGATCAGAGGCATTTTGTTTGCCTAGTCGCTGTCGAACTCGGGTTGAAGGACCTTTGCAAAAATATCATCTTCATCTTGTCCGATTGGAAGGAACGGATGGGAACATCTATGAAGGAATCATCGAGGATGTGGGCGAAGACAGCGTAGATATGCTCATTCCCGTCGGAGATGTGGAAGATGATCCGGATTACGGAATGCGCCAATATTTCGGGCAGATGGGATATGGCGGTTATCCGAGAAGGTTCCGCCGCTTCCGGCGTCATCGGTTCCCGTTCTTTATATTCAGGAGGCTGCTATTTCCCCATTTTTATTAAAAAATAGAATATTAAGAAAGGAAAATGTAACGGGATGGCCGCGATGGCCATCCCGCTTCCCTTCCCCGACTTTTACAGTTATAGATGTTAAAGCCGATGATAAAATCCCCAATATAGCCGGAATAAAATTCCCCACTTACAATACAATGAGAGGAGCTATTGTTCGTGATTACAAGAGGGGAAATTTTTGATCCTAAATTGTAATATTAAATGCAACATTATTTTGGGGCATGGATAAACCGTGTATATTGGCCGTTTGAACGCAATTTGATAAGACGATTCCTGCGCAACTTGATATGGCGAAGGCAGGCATAGTTTGGCGGAGCCAGCGTATGTTTTCAGCTGGCCTTCATGGCGGTAAATCTCCTGCTGGAGGCTCCATGTCAAGTTACTTACTGCTTGAGCAGGAGTCTCAGGCTGACAATCGGGATAGCCCCTTCTGAAAAAATTCTTCCGGGCTTCTGTAATCCAAAATTTTCCGCGGAAGTTGAACTCGCAAATTGTTATTGACCAAGAAGAAAAAGAAAATTGTGGAGGCGTATTTTGTCCATTAATTTGGCCAAAAAGCGAAAAGTTGATGGTTAAAGGCGGATGTTGGAACCTGTGTGTAAAGGTAAATCACAACTCTTTTTTGATAGGGGGCCACCGGGATTGACCGGACAAGAACAGGGTATGCCCCAAAATTTTTTTGGTTTTCTGTAGGATTGCTCGTTCAGCCTGCTGTTTCTTATGAATCCATAATTTGCAGGTTCTTTCTTCTGCTGCTGTAAGGAATAACCCTTCTCCTTTAATTCCCTGACAAAAGCTGCCATTTCAAAATGGCTGCCAGTCCTGCGCCGTGAAGAAACTTGTTCTCCGCTATGAGCTGCAGAAGTTGATGAAAGTCCATATATTGAATCTTTATATCTTCGCTGCTGTCTAAATTTTGATGATACGTATTGATGAGATCCGTTGCGGCGAATAAGTGAATGACCTCTGATGTCGAACCGGGAGAGGGATAAAAATAACCTAAAGATTTCCAAGTTTTTGCCGCAAAACCGGTTTCCTCAAGCAATTCCCTCTTGGCGGCCTCTATCGGTTCTTCCCCATCTTCGATCGAACCCGCCGGAAGTTCGAATTCCCAACTGTTAAAGGCATGTCGATATTGCTTTATGACAATGACCTTTCCATCGTTTGTTATCGGGAGGATACAAACCCCTTGATGGAAATTTATATATGAAAAATTGATTTTTTCCTGATTTGGAAGTTGAATCTCATCCGTAATAATTGTGAAACGGTTGACAACCGATTGTTTTCTGTTGATTATTTTCCAATTTTCCTCATTCGGTTTCAAAGAAAGAACCTCCCGTTATGTTGGAATAACCGTAAGCCAACAATCTGCTATGTTTTCTAAAGCATATCTATTTTTCGATGGAACAATAGTTATAATCTAATATTAGCGGAAGCCTATCGAACGGAAAAGATAAATGTTGAGCCGGTCTGGCCGGAAAGGGAATAGTTCTGGAAAGAAACTCCAATAAAAGATTATCCATATGGTTTGAACAAATTTGATATTCGCATATGCTATAGCCATCAATGATTGGAAGATTTGCTGCGTTGTCTACGTCTTATGCTGTCTTCAAATGGTGAACAGGGAGACCTTCCGCTTTAAGTTGTTGTCTCCTGGAGATAGATCCTTAAAGCATTTCGGAATCATACCTATCTTTTTTAACTGGTCGGGCGCGTCATTTTTTCCAAAAAATGAAAAATGTTTTTCTTTTAATTATATCTTTTTAGTATAATAGTTTTAATTAAAGTTAATAGTTGGTGATTTTTCCAGGCGGGGGTGTTAAAGCCGATGATAAAATCCCCAATATAGCCGGAATAAAATTCCCCACTTACAATAGAACCATAGTGTCAATGAGAGGAGCTAGGTTTTAGATTACGAGAGGGGAATTTTTTATGATCAAAGAGATGTATGAAAGGGGAATGAGTATTTCCGATATTGCGAGGGAGTTGGGGATTGATCGGAAAACCGTTCGAAAATATATTCACTCCCCCAATCCCCCTTCCAAATCTAAGCGAAAACAAAGAAAAAGCAAGTTAGATCCATTTAAAGAGTATCTTCAAAAACGAATGTTAGAGGATGGGGTGTTCAATAGCGAAAAGTTATTTTTCGAAATTCGACAACAGGGCTATACAGGAGGAAAGACGATTTTAAAGGACTATATAAAACCTTTCCGAGAGACGGCGAAAAAGAAATACACCGTTCGTTATGAAACGCTTCCTGGTGAACAAATGCAAGTCGATTGGAAAGAAGTCGGGGAGGTGATAATCGAAGGGAGAAAAGTCAAGTTATCGCTATTTGTGGCCACATTAGGCTATTCGCGGATGAAATTCGCGGTATTTACGACCAGCCAGGACCAGGAACACTTAATGGAATGCCTGATTCAGAGTTTCCAATACTTCGGCGGAGTTCCGAAGAAGGTGTTATTTGATAATATGAAGACCGTTACAGATGGCCGGGAACAAGGAGTGGTGAAATGGAATCAACGATTTTCTGAATTTGCGAGTTACTACGGATTTATTCCAAAAGTGTGCCGGCCTTACCGGGCCCAGACAAAGGGAAAAGTCGAACGAGCCATTCAGTATATCATGGATCACTTCTATGTGGGGACAGCGTTTGAAAGCATCGAGGAATTAAATTTCCTTCTCCATCGTTGGCTCGATCAAGTGGCGGATCGGAAGCCAAACGCCACGACCGGCATTCCTCCGCAAGAGCGTTGGGCAGAGGAACAGCTGAAACCTCTCCCGTTGAACGATTACGATACGAGCTATCTTTCCTATCGGAAAGTGCATTGGGATGGCAGTTTCTCCTACAAAAGGGAACAATGGCTCTTATCGGCGGAGTATGCGGGCAAAGAAATTCTGGTGAAGGAGCGATTAAATGGGGATATTCGATTGTATTATCGAGGGGAGGAGATTTCTTACTTGAACCAACAGAAAAAAGTGATTTCATTCGCCGAAAAAATAAAAAAGAAACAGACGGAAATGGCCGTCACCATTTCGCCTGTTTCGGTGGAAGTGGATACTCGTCCATTGTCCGTTTATGACACATTCCTGCGAGGGGAAAGCTCATGAAAGAACAAATACACGAGTATTGCCACCGTCTTCATTTGCCTGTCATGGCGGAGCGATGGTCCGCCATGGCAGAATACGCAGCTACTCATAATATACCATATTCGGAGTTTTTATTCCGCTTATTAGAGGCGGAAATCATCGAAAAACAGGAACGATCGATCCAAACGCTCATCAAACTGTCCAAACTGCCATATCGCAAGACGATCGATACGTTTGATTTTAACGCACTGCCTTCCGTGGATGAGCGCCGGATTCGAGAGCTGCTTACCTTGTCGTTTATTGATCGAAAGGAGAATATTCTTTTTCTCGGTCCGCCGGGGATTGGAAAGACACATCTGGCTATTTCGATTGGAATGGAGGCGATCGCAAGAGGGTATAAAACGTATTTTATTACCGCCCATGATTTGGTCACTCAGTTAAGAAAAGCCGACCAGGAAGGAAAGCTGGAAAAAAAGCTTCGCATGTTTGTGAAGCCAACCATTCTCATTATTGATGAAATGGGGTACTTAAAATTGGACCCAAACAGCGCTCATTACTTATTTCAGGTCATCGCCCGTCGGTATGAACATGCCCCGATTATCCTCACCTCCAACAAAAGCTTTGGGGAATGGGGAGAAATTGTGGGAGACTCGGTATTGGCGACCGCGATGTTAGATCGATTACTGCATCATTCTATTATTTTCAACCTAAAGGGGGAAAGCTATCGATTACGGGAAAAGAGGATCCAACAAGAAAAACAGAAGGATCAATAAGGTCCTTCTGGGGAATTTTAAACCGGCGATTTTGGGGAAAAAATAATCGGCCTTGACACTCCGGCCTCTTTCGATAACAAAAGTTCATCCTTTAGGGAAATATGACGTTTAAACCATCGCATTCCAGATCATTGCGTAAAAAGGGAAGTCGAAAAAGAACCATGTCACTTTCCCCTTTGGCAGAAAAATCAAAAGCAGGAGAAACTTTTCACTGGTTAATTGACAGAGATAAGGGCTTCGTTAATTGCTGTTGGAACCTGTCCTGAAGCAAAAACCTTGAGGCACAAGTCGAAGAACTGCCGGGGGATTACCGTTTGGAACGAACAGAAAAACGGAAAGAAGTTTGAAACGGCTCGCATCCTCGTCATCCGACACCCCGGGTGAAACGGACGACCTTTTCACGGTCTAGATCAGGATAACCCTTTCACCGTAGGAAAAGAAAAATCGTGGAATGCTGAGGAGAAACGAGGACTTGCTTCAGGCGCGGTTTTCGTGGAGTTTTTGTTTCTATAACTGTAAAAGTCGGGGAAGGGATGTTTGTGGCAATTTATTAATGTAGTGTATGGCAATTAATTTATGTAGGTCCCAGCGGCCATACATAAATAAAAAACCACTTGCCAACATTCCCTAAATACCATACCCTCCTAGTTGGACGACTTTTCAACGGGAGGTAATTAGGGAGATGTTAGCAGTGGCTGAAATCGATTATATCAGATATGAGGCGAATCAAAAAGGGCGTTCATACTCAGATATTGCCAAAAGAACGAATCATGATCCTAGAACGATTAAAAAGTATGCAGAGATGGAGGACTTTAGCCCAACGAAAAGAAAACAACCCCGGAAAGCAAGAGTAATGGATCCAGTGAAACCTATCTTAGATAAGTGGATTCAAGAGGACTTAACGAAAAAGAAAAAGTTTAGAAGAACTGCAAAAAGAATGTATGAAATGTTAAAAGAACAATTTGATTTCAAAGGGTCAGATCGTTCCGTTCGACTTTATGTAGCTAAACGGAAAAAAGAGTTACAGGAACAGAGTGAATCAGCGGCTCTTCCTTTAGAAGCCAAGCCGGCGACAGCACAAGTAGATTTTGGAGAAGCCCCTTTCGTCTACAAAGGGGAACGTGTCATTCTTCCTTTTTTAGCTCTTTCGTTTCCGTACAGCAATGGCTTTTATTTTCAAGTCATGCCTTCTCAAAACAGAGAATGCTTTTTGGAGGGATTAAAAAGAATTTTTCATTACATGGGCAGAGTACCGAAGGTGATCCGTTTCGACAATTTATCACCTGCGGTGAAAAAGATCCTGCCTCATGGAGAAAGAGAACTGACAGAGGAATTTCAACGGTTTGTTTTCCATTACGGGTTTGCATGTGAATTTTGTAATCCGGCAAGTGGAAATGAAAAAGGGCACGTGGAAGCAAAAGTGAAGTACATTCGGAATAACTTTCTTCTTCCAGAATTAACGATATATGATTTGAAGTCCTTGAACGACTCTTTATGGGAAAAGTGTGAAAGAGACTGGCAGAGGCCCCATTATCAAAAAGGAAAAACGATTGCCGAATTGTTTGAGGAAGAGAAGGAATGCTTTCTACAGTTGCCGGCAAAAGAATACGAATATGTTCGGTATGAACAAGTTAGGGCGGATAAATATGGCTGCATCCGGGTAGAGAATAAACTTTATTCCACTTCTCCCCGTTTTGCCAAACAAATGGTTTTGGCAAAAATCTTATATCAAGAGATTGAGATTTTGACAGAGGACTATGAACTCATCGTGAAACATGAGCGTTTGTATGGAACAAAGCAAAAATCGATGAAATGGCAACCTTACCTTATCCTGATGGCTAAAAGGCCAAATGCATTAAAGTATACGGATTTTTACGAGAAAATGCCTTCAGAATGGCAAGATTATTTTTCACATTGTACCATTCAGGAAAAACAAAAAACGTTACAATTACTGGCCGTTTTACTAAAAGAGCACGATTTTGAAATTTCAACGCAAGCCTTACGGCTCGCTTCGCAATATGGGCATCCAAGTGTAGATTCCATTAAGCAAGTATTCTATCAGTTAATCAATGGAAGAGGGATAAGGGAATCTGTCCAGCCAAAAATAAGCGTTCCCACTATGCCTGAAGCCTCTAGGGGACTTAGTCATTATGATCGATTTTTCGAGTCCACCGGAGGTGAAAGATAAGTGGAAACGCAAATTAAAGAGTATGCCAAAAAACTAAAACTAAGTTGGATCCCAGCGAATTATCAAACGATTCAAGCAGAAACACATGAGGAATATTTACTCAAGCTGTTTGAGCACGAAGTGCAACAATGAGAGGAAAGAAGAATCAATTTATTACTGAAACAGGCAACATTACCCAAAATTCCGAATAAGCCTTTTGATTGGAAGGATATTCAGTTAGCCCCAGGCATTAAAAGGGAATATGTCTTCAAGGCGATTTTATCGAAAACCAAGAAAACCTTATTTTTTATGGTGGAGTCGGAACGGGAAAGACGTTCCTTTCCACTCTCATTTCCATAAATACCATTAAGAAAAAGGGAAAGAAGGTGAAGTTTTATCCTGCAGCTGCGCTAGTGAATGCGTTATTAGAAGCAAATGAAAAGGGATCACTGGGCAAATTTCTAAAACAAATCGAGAAATTAGACCTCTTGGTCATAGACGAATTGGGCTACATCCCCTTGCATAAACAAGGAGCAGAATTGTTATTTCAAATCATTTCCATGTGTTATGAAGCGAAAAGTATCATCGTAACGACAAATTTACAATTTGGGCAATGGAATAATGTATTTGGTGATCCAATATTAACGGAAGCAGTGATTGATCGATTGATCCATCACTCCCATTTAATCATTTTTAAAGGCGATAGTCATCGCTATAAAGATTCAATCTCACTCAACCAATAAAGGAATTTGGCAAGTGGCATTTTTAATTGCCATTTCATGCATTTTTTACTTGCCAAAAACACTTAGATTTGGAAGGGGGATTGGGGGAGTGAATATATTTTCGAACGGTTTTCCGATCAATCCCCAACTCCCTCGCAATATCGGAAATACTCATTCCCCTTTCATACATCTCTTTGATCATAAAAAATTCCCCTCTCGTAATCTAAAACCTAGCTCCTCTCATTGACACTATGGTTCTATTGTAAGTGGGGAATTTTATTCCGGCTATATTGGGGATTTTATCATCGGCTTTAACACGGAGGAAAGCAAAGGCAGCGGAAGCGGCGAAGGAGCATGGGTTTTGCAGAAACAGAAAACCCAATGCAGCAAACGGCTTTTTTCAACGTTCGTACCAAAAGATTTTGATGGTATCGTTAGGATCAATCATGGCCAACAAGATGTCGCTTATGTCCGCGTTGTATGTCATTTTGATTGTATTTTTCAGCCACATTTCGTCTTTCCCGATTTGTTTTAATTCATGGAAATCGATTTTCCCTTCTTTAATAATCGTTCTGGGAAAGGAAAAAGGTTTTGCCGCCAATTGCATATCCGCCGGCGTCAGCGCTTGATGTTGCGGATGTAAAAAAAACGAGATGGTGCCGTCGGGTTCCCACAATGCAAGAGCAACCTTCTGAATATCTTCGATCTTTTCTTTTCTTGATTCCGATAATAGGAAATCAATGGATATTCTTGCTTTGGCCAGGTTTTTATAAATGATTTTCCCGTTTTTTATTAAGGGAAATGGTGATGGCTCAAGCCAACTCCTCCATTTGTTCCATTTTAGACTCAAAAACACGCCGGCGGTATAGAAAGAAACCAATACACCGTCGTGATCATGGATCCCCACAGTCCCAATTGTTCGTCGGACAGAGGATGGGCAAGAATGTTTCCCAGTAATAAAGCTATGACAAAATCGAGGAGCCTTAGCTGGTTGATCGATCGCTGCCCCGTGATCTTCGTCACGAGCAGTAAAAAGAAAAAAGCAACGATTGCCCGTAAGGCCCATTGGATGGCAGTCAGCGATTCTTGACCATAAAAAAAATCCATGGGAATTCCGCGACCTCCGTTTTGATGTGCTCGGTATCTACCGTTATTTTTCCCGATTTCAGCCGATGATAATAGGGCCCATTTTTGTTAATACCGCTGATCCCCCAAACAGGAAACGCTTCCGATCGGGTGCAACAATGCGGTGAGCTATAGACGTGGCTGCGAGAGGAGAATTTTTTGATCAAGCGGAGTATTGAAAGGAAAGTGTGGATTTCCGATTTTACGGGGAGCCGAGGAATCGGGCGGAAAACCGTCCGAAACTATCATGCCCCGAATCGTCTTGCAGGAAAAGATCAGGCGGAAATTCTTCGCCGTCAGAAAATATATTTACGCCTCCGAATCCCCTGCGTCTTCGTTTTCATGGCCTCCAGCCCCTAAACCGAGACAGGCAATTCCTGATGATCCTCATCGCCAGCATAGCATTTGGGTATGGGTCGTTGGAGACCTGCAGCTTTCGAAATCGTTGCTGGATCGATTGTACCGCATCCTCCGGATGGAAGCTGGCCCCGCCGTATATGTAAATCCAGACTCGAAACTGTTTGGGAATGGGCCGGCCAACGGCAACAGGGATTTCTCTGTTTCGATACCTAAATAGAAGGCGGGCACCGTATGAACGGTCTATGCGAAAGACATGTCCTGGAACAGGAAGGAAGAGGTGAAGGTCCGGTTGTTGACAAAACCCCTGAACACGGATGAAGTCCAGGAATTTGTGTAAAAAGAATTGGGCGCAAAGCCATTCCATTTTTCGGAAGGCGATGTTCCCTTGACCGGGAGCAGGATTTTACACAAATAGGAGGGCTTGATCCTGAACATGGCGGGAGACAACGAGCCGGGCGGCGGCGCTTTCGATGATGATCCCCTTTTTCTTAATCCTGAACACGGCGGGGGACAACGCTGCGAAAGTAACGGGCAAATCGGAAGCCTGTGCGACCGTCTATGGGAAGATCGCCTCTCGAAACAAACCGGAAAGGGAACGGCCGACAGCAAAGGCGAATTTTCGATCAAAATTTCCAAACAGAAGGCGGGCACGACTTAAGGTTTACGCGGTGGACAAAGCGGGAAACAAGAGCAAAGAAACGAAGTTGAAGGCCGCCGACAAAACGCCGCCGTCCGCCCCGGCCGTGAACAAAGTCACATCCAAATCGAAAAAAGTGCCCGGAAAAGCGGACAAAGGCGCTGCCATCCGCATCTATCGCGACTCGAAGCTCATCGGCAAAAGCGCCGTATCCGCGAAAGGCACCTTCAGCGATAGAAAAAATGAAGAATTTCTCCAAATAGAACAACCGCAAATGGATGTTCCAAAGGTTGAAAATCGTGAATGGAACAATCCGCATGGCATGGAGGATGAAAAGGAAATTTCCTTTCTTCCTGGGTTATGGGATTACGATTTTCTCCGGTACAAATCCAAACTTTTGTATCCGGCGCCAAGAATTTTTTTCATTTCCTGACGGCGCTTCTCTGGTTGCCTCCTGTTTCGCACTATAAATATACCGTGCCCAATCTTTCCGGTACCCGGGGGAAAGGGAACGGAAAAAGGCAAGCAGTTCCGGATGATTTTCCAAATCCCGCTCTACTTCCGGAATGTAATGGACATAGTCATCCACCCTTTGGCTCGGTTTGGCGGAAGGGCGGTTTTTATTTTTGGAATCTTCCTTCAGGCCGACAACGGTAAACAAATCATCCAATGCCACCATCCTTGCGAACTTAATGGTGCTGTTGCCGACATACCCGGCTTCATCGGCACCCAATCCTTTCATTAAATCATCCCGGTGGATAAAGGTCGGGTATACTTTATTTCCTTTTTTCGGATAAGCAATATATAAGTATCCGTTTTTATTCAGTTCATGATTTTCGATCACCCTGTTGACCAAACTTTGGAGTTATGCCATATCAAACACAAAGGCGAAAATCAGATCATAGGGAGGATCCGAAACGACCGTTTCATAATCTTCCAGTTCCGCAAAATAGTCGGCGCCGTCCGGTAAATGCAAGATCACTTTCTTTTTGAATTTATTTAAGTTCAATTTTTCCACGATTGATTTTGCCATTCCTGTTCCCACCTATCCGATTATTTTATTGCAATGGGTTCGCAGTTATCCTAATTCGCCATTTTGTCTTTATTAAAGTATATGATAGCTTTCTTTCCAAGAACAAGGCCTTTAGGGTCGGATTCTGCCTTTTTGTTTGGATTTCAAATGGGGATTATAAACAAGGGAATGGGAGCATTTGACCAGAAATTTAAGGTCGGCAAATCGATCCCATTGATTCAATCTTAAAAAGTAAAAGCCAACCTATGAAGCGTCTGTTTATTTAGAATTCATCAACCATTTATCCAGTGTTTTCAAAGAGAAAATCATCAATCCGGCAACGACTGACAATTTTCATTTTATAATCACCAACGTTTTCAAAAGAAATTAAACAACCTGAGCCCTTATGAATATAGGACTCAGGCTGTTTAAGTGTGCATTTTTATTCCTGTCTACTTGACAGGGGGGCACATCAGAAGTAAGTGTGCTTTTTTATTACTGTACTTGACAAGGGTAACTTCAATAACGTGGTTCTTTTCCATTAACGAACACGAAGAGTTACTGAACCGCATCCCGGAAAAAGACCATGACAAAATTTCAGGGACCATCTTCAATTGATGCTATTTGCCGAAAGGGAACCATACCATCGTAACAAAACCAGAGACGACGTGAAAACCGTTTCAAAGGTTGCTCCAAATCGTGGTTGCCGCATAATTATTCCTCGGAATTTACAGATGCTGAAGCATCTGAAGCCCAAGAGGTGACATATTCTGGTGGATTTTCTTCTTTTATCACGACCGTATTCTCGTCACTAAAATCATAGGACGCATACATATCATCAATTAACCAGCTTTTCGCATTGCTGTCGTATACCAACTTCAGTTCATTGTCATACACCCCTTCCTCTAGTTCCGGAGTTTCTCCTTCATAAAAAGTATCCTCTAAATAGGTTGAACGAATATCCACATACAGTACCCAGTTTCCGTCTTCTTCTTCAAGATGAAAAGAATCTAAATCAAATGCTGTTTCTAAATATTTTGCTTTATAAAAATTGCCTCCTTCTTTATCCGTCTCAATTCTTTCCTGAAGCATTTCTTTATAGTTTTGTGTTGCCGTTGTTAATTTATTTACGTCTCCGGAAGTATAGGAGGTTAGCATTTCCTTAAGATGCTTCACAATAAGATCCATAATGCCTTTTTGGAAGTTTTCATCATTTGTTAAATCTACTACTATATATTCGCTATCAATTGGCATTTCCTTTGTTTTTACTATTCCCCACGGCAACTGGGCCTCGACAGAAAAATTCATAGATCCATCCGTCAAAATGGGTCCAAAAGACGCCTCCTTAAACGGATTAACGCCCGTGTCTTTTCCATTAATCAATAATTTTCCTTCTATATCCTGACTTTCTTCAAACCCGGAATCTATCGCCACTTCTTGTCCATCTAAATAAAGATTTACCTCGGCTATTTTCCCTACCCCGACTAGGGAAATTTCTTCTTTTTCCTGCAAATCGATAAAATCCGTTTTTAATGTTGCTTTAAGGGTATATATCCCGGGCAAATAAGGACCAAATGTTTTTGCATAATTAGGGCGATCCGCCTGTCCAATTTCTTTGTCGTCCAAATATAGCTTTGTATCTTTATAATTTGTTGAAATAGTCACATATACGGGATCGATGTTTAATTCATACTTATCATAAAAGAGAAATTTTCCTTTTTTCTCAAGATTTACCAACGACTCTGGGTAACCATCATTTTCTAATTCGTCTGCTGATATTCTTTGCCGCTTGGTATTATCGAATATTTTTGATTGCGTTATTAACGATTCAATGATGTTGCTCACTTCCTCAGGATGTTTATCTAAGTATTTCATAAATCCTTTTATGGATTTCTTGTCTATTTTTAATTTCGGATCATTGGAAGTCAAAAGATCAGCTACAGCTTCGTCATCGTTTTTTACCAGTGCGGATTCAAATCGTTTGATTAATCGTTCTTTAGATGTTAAAAGTTCTCCAATTTTATAAGTTGCGAACAAAACCACTAAAGCAATTCCCACAATCGCATATATTCTCTTTTTTTGCTTTGACATGGGAACCCGCTGGATTGGTTGATTCACTAATTTTTCTGCGTCAACAGGCGCCCCGCACTCCTTGCAAAAACGGGCATTCTCGGAGAGAGAACTGCCACATTGTTTACAAATCAACATATTTATTTCCTCCTATTATCTTTATGGAAAGAGATGTACAGTTTCCCCTAAATGGGAACGGAGTGTTAAGCAATACCGGTCGATCTTTTCTCCAACGTCAAATTAGAAGAAAAGTAAGGAGGAGATATACTCTTGAATCATATGCACTACCACTGCAAACAACGCTTTTATCATTATTCCCAAAACGATAAAAGTCGCCACATTCGTTAGCACCGTGCCGTATACCGCGTCTAAACCATCATGAATTCCATTTTTGAAGCTTACAATGACAAAAGTAGGGACCGTAAAAATAGAAGCGATAAAGCCGAGAAATAACAATAATAAAAACAATTTTATCTGCAATAATGCCATCACAAACGCCAAAGCATATAATCCGACGAACGGAATGAGAAAAGTTCCAAATCTGGAAATTACATCTTGGTAGCTTACCTGAACCTTCCCCAATTTAACTGTCAAAAATGTGAAAGTCGCTATGATCATGATAAAAACGAAGTGTGCAAAGAATGGCTTGATCACAATATTCAGAAACGGGTTCTCAATATATTCAGAATAGTCTTTAAGACCAAAGTAAATCATTAAAGGTATAAATAACGTGTAAAGAACAATAGTAATCATTCCGTTCACAAATTGTTCTTTTCCAACATGGCACGATTGGGAAAATGGTTTCTTTAAAAAGGTTGTGAAATACCCCCAGTACAATTTTGATATCTTTTTCGCATTGTCCAAATGGACAGAAGCTACAGCAGATCCGGGTGTTGTTGAAGGTGTTGTTAAAGGTTGTGCTCTGCTGACTTGTTCCTTTGTAGCGGCGACCTCCGGCGTGTTTGGCAGTTTCGTTCCGCAGTTTTCACAAAAATTACCTTCATCGTTGACGTGATTACAAGATGGGCAAATCATTAAACTCTTTCCTCCTTATGAAATTTTTTTATTTTGTTTTTGGAGTAATTTGTTATTTATAACATTAAATTACAGTAAATATTATATAATACATTTCATAATTTTTGAATCTAAAATTTTAGAATTTTTTATCTAGTTTTAAAGTGATGGAGGTTATAGAAAAAAGAATTGACGTGGCCAATCATCCAACAAAAGCAGCAAGTGCAACTACTTGCTAAATTGAGTTGACACGAATCCCAGGCTGTCACAAAATTGACGTGTCTGCACAACAAGGAAAAGTACTAAGCCACGAGTGCTCAGGCAGGAATCTTAGTCAGGTACATCATTAAACTTATGTACCTTTATCTGGGGAGGACTGTGCATTGCGTCTTCTAACATGAGAGCGCTTTGAAATATCGATCTAATATACAGAGCATACAATTTTTTGCAAGAAGTAGAAATAATATTTAATTTTATGTATAATTCAAAATAAATTTAATTATATAATCACATAATTTTAGAAATAATTTCCAAAGGGGGATACCTATGTTTACTTTATTTGCAATTTATTATTATTTAGCGACCGGTATAGGAATAGTCTATATCGTTTTTGGTTTATTATTCTATTTAATTACACAAAATTTAACTATATTTTTCATTGGAAGTATATTACTAATTTCGGTTCCATTAATTGAAAAACTTTGGAAAGCTAAATTAAACAAAACTATCGAGGAAAAAACAAAGGAGAAAGTTTTACTTCGGGGTGTATTTTCAAGAAGCGAGAATTTATATAATGGTACTGGGTATTTGACAATGACTGAGAATCATTTAGTATTTGTTAATATTAAGAACAAAGACGTGTATGTTTTTAATATTAACGAGATTGTTTCTTATATTATTGGTCGGAGAGCTACCGGTAACTATGTCTTTATTAATAATGTAGCTCTTCAAGGTGGAAAGAGAGTTATAGAAATAGTTTTGAACAATGGAGATCATTTAAGCTGGAAAATAAGCAGTGCTAACTTGCCTTATATAAATTTTGAAAAAACCTTTGCTAGAAGGTTGCGCTCTGAAATCGATAAATACAAAATTGGTTAAACCCAATTGAATAAAAGAGGGGACTAACTTCCCGACTCTTATCTAATTACCTGGTCAATCCTTTTTGACCAGGGATTTTTTATCCATTTTGTCTAACTTATAAACAAATACTTGTAAGCTAAAAGCTATATCCGACACACTGTAAGCTTCTGCTGGAATTTCTTCTAGAGTATCAATTACTTGTAATATTTCGTTTTTCTGTTCATGACCCTGATTTATTATCTAACAAGTCTATTCGTAGATCCCGATACACCTCCTGCTGTGTCAGTAACGACCATATGGTTGAAGTAGCTTTTGGGCTGTTGCGACGGTAGTGATTTTATGTTTTATTGCCATTAACGTCCGAAGCTTTCCCACCCTCTGGATACCCCGCTGTGTGCATTGAACCAACCAGGATCTAACGAAATATCCTTCGTCCCTTCTTTCGTAATATGGCCGGTGTAATGTGTTTTCCCGCATTTATGGACAGGCGGAACCAAACTGGTATAGCATACCAGTTGTTTTGGAGTCAAAAAACAGAAAATAACCTTAATCTCCGCAAGAATAGAATGGTTTATGCTCAGAAAGGTAATACCCGGTATATCCATGGGTAATTTTACATTCAGGTTTTTTTGCTCATTTCAAACAATTCGATTTCAAGTGCTTCTATTTCTTGCTGAATAGCATCCAGCAGTCTTAATGATGAACTGAAGATTATTTGTTCTGTTTCCATAATTGGAAAAAAATTCTTATTTGCGGGACATTTCTTCTGTCTGCTATAAGGAAATCAACTCATATGAACGGTCGCCCCTCGAATCCCCTGACAAAATCCGCCATTTCAAAATGGCTGCCAGTCCTGCACCGTGAAGAAACTTGTTCTCCGCTATAAGCTGCAGAAGTTGATGAAAGTCCATATATTGAATCTTTATATCTTCGCTGCTGTCTAAATTTTGATGATACGTATTGATGAGATCCGTTGCGGCGAATAAGTGAATGACCTCTGATGTCGAACCGGGAGAGGGATAAAAATAACCTAAAGATTTCCAAGTTTTTGCCGCAAAACCGGTTTCCTCAAGCAATTCCCTCTTGGCGGCCTCTATCGGTTCTTCCCCATCTTCGATCGAACCCGCCGGAAGTTCGAATTCCCAACTGTTAAAGGCATGTCGATATTGCTTTATGACAATGACCTTTCCATCGTTTGTTATCGGGAGGATACAAACCCCTTGATGGAAATTTATATATGAAAAATTGATTTTTTCCTGATTTGGAAGTTGAATCTCATCCGTAATAATTGTGAAACGGTTGACAACCGATTGTTTTCTGTTGATTATTTTCCAATTTTCCTCATTCGGTTTCAAAGAAAGAACCTCCCGTTATGTTGGAATAACCGTAAGCCAACAATCTGCTAGTTTTTTAAAGCATATCTATTTTTCGATGGAACAATAGTTATAATCTAATATTAGCGGAGGCCTATCGAACGGAAAAGGTAAACGTTGTGCCGGTCTGGCCGGAAAGGGAATAGATCTGGAAAGAACGCCGATAAAAAATGATCCATATGGTTTGAACAAATTTGATATTCGCATATGCTATAGCCATCAATGATTGGAAGATTTGCCGCGTTGTCTACGTCTTATGCTGTCTTCAAATGGTGAACTGGGGGACCTTCCGCTTTAAGTTGTTGTCTCCTGGAGATAGATCCTTAAAGCATTTCGGATTCATACCTATCTTTTTAACTGGTTGGGCGCGTCATTTTTTCCAAAAAATGAAAAATGTTTTTCTTTTAATTATCTATTTTAGTATAATAGTTTTAATTAAAAGGAATAGGTTGGCGATTTTTCCGGGCGGGGGAAGCGTTTTTTTATTCATATCTCGAAATTTATTTTTTGCCAGGAGGATTTGAATGGAGAAATTACGAAAAATATTGTCTTTGATGTTGGTAAGCCTTCTCGTCTTTTCCCCGTTGCCGGCAAAGGGGGAATCTCCGTCTTCCCATGAAACGGATATTAAAGCATCAAAAAAGAATGTCACGATGGATTCCCGCCCGTTAAAAAATCCGTTAAATTGGCAAGCGGACATCGATTACGACGATCCGGATGAATATCCCCTTGTTTCGAAAGGGAAAAAAATAACCACGTTAACCGACAGCTATGGCACGAAACATACATTCACATACGAAGATCTTTTCGAAGATGACTATTTCTTCGGTTACCTCGATCTCATTTTCGGATACACGTCAGACGATGCCTATGACAAAGAAAGTTACATCTATTTTGAGTTTTTTTATGATAATGCAGGGTATTTGGAATATTATGGATATATGGATTTTGACACTTTTGGATTTGACGAATATGTATTGATTCCCATGATCGATAAAAATGATTTTGCCGACCAAAGATATATATACATTCGTGTGGGCATTGAAAACGAATTGGATCCGGAATATTATTCGGACGTTGCCACATTCAAAGTGGAGAATCCTTTTTACATGCCTGCAAACGACTATGTGATCATCAGCAATGAATCGGCGGACGTTTGGGATCTGGGATATACGGGATCTTTTGACTATCCAATGGACAACTCGAAAATCACCATCGATAAAAGCTTAAAACCCGGCGCCTATCGGATGGATGCCGTTCTTCCGTACAATCCGAAAAAAAATAACAGCAGACCGCTGAATAAGAACACGAACCGGGTTGCCCGCAGCTATCAAGTCGGCGACAAAAAAGATTTTTGGGTAACCCATTTGACGACTGAGTCAGATTACCGCATCAGTGCGGAATTGTTTTACAGCGGCACGAAGGCGAATGTTTGGGTACATAATAATCAAATTACGAAAACCCAGGCGGCACAATTGGGAAAGGAATTTGAGCAAAAAATCTATCCGGCGGTCGTCAATCATTTCGGAAAGGAATCCGATGTCGACGGGGACGGGAAAATCCATATTTTATGCTTCGATATTCAAGACGGATTTGCGGGATACGGCGGCTATGTGGCCGGGTACTTCTACGGCAGGGATTTATATGACGACATCCATTCCAATCGCTCGGAAATCTTTTATATAGATACCTATCCCACGATGGGAACGGGCAGTACAAAAGATGTGACAAAAGCCTACACCACCCTCGCCCATGAATTCCAACATATGGTTAATTTCAATCAAAATATGTTGGTCGAACGCAGCGGGCAGGTTATGGATACATGGCTGGACGAAGCCTTGTCCATGGCCGCCGAACAGATTTATTCAGGCAAGATTTTAAGCGACCGGATCGACTATTACAATGTCTCCGAATCCATCCGGGACGGGCATTCCCTGCTTTATTGGGATGAAGACGGCGATGTCTTGGCCAATTATTCCTTGTCCTACTTATTCGGTCAATATCTTAAACTGCAGGCGGGAAAAGGCGACGCCATTTTTAAAGAAATCATTCAGGATCCGAATGAAGATTATCGGGCAGTCGAAAACGTCATCAAGAAATATATTGATCCGTCGTTAACCTTCGGGAAAATGATGACCAATTTCCGCGTCGCCCTGTTGAAAAAAGAACCGACGGGTTTGTACGGTTTTAAGGGGGATCCGGGATTTAAAAACATTCACCCGAGAATTTATAGGGATTATCCGACTACCTTACTCGGCGGCGGCGCGATCGTCAAAAAAATTAATTTGCATCAATTTAAAACGCCCGCCGACAAAGCAGAACGGATCACATATACGTATGTCCGAGGCAGTGAAATCAACAACCCGAAGGTCGGACTGAGCGTCAAAGATGTGTCGGACAAAGATAAGGCTGTCAAAGGGGAAACAAAGCCAGGGGCCACCGTTTATGTGAAAAGATCCTCCGATTTAATCAGTAAAGGGACCGCTGACGGCAGCGGAAATTTCTCGGTTTCGATCCCGGTACAGAAAGCGGGCACCGTATTAACGGTCTATGCGGAAGATATGTTCAAGAACAAGAGCAAAGAAGTGAAAGTCACGGTCGCTGACAAGACGCCGCCGGCAAAGCCGACGGTAAATCCCGTGGCGGATAACGCCACGCAAGTGACGGGGAAAACGGAAGCGGGCGCGACCGTTTATGTGAAAGTCGGTTCGAAACAAATCGGAAAGGGGACGGCCAACAGCAAAGGCGACTTCTCGGTTTCGATCCCGAAACAGAAAGCGGGCACCGTTTTGACCGTGTATGCGGTGGACAAGGCGGGCAACAAAGGCGTTGAGGCAAAGGTTACCGTCGCTGACAAAACGCCCCCGGTGCAGCCGAAAGTGAACACGGTGGGGGACAACGCCACGAAAGTGACGGGAAAAACCGAAGCGGGCGCCACCGTCTATGTGAAGGCCGGCTCGAAACAAATCGGGAAGGGAACGGCCAACAGCAGAGGCGACTTCTCGGTCAAAATTTCCAAACAAAAGGCGGGCACCACATTAACGGTTTACGCGGTGGACAAAGCGGGAAACAAGAGCAAAGAGACGAAAGTGAAGGTCGTCGACAAAACGCCGCCGCCCGCCCCGTCCGTGAACAAAGTGACATCCAAATCGAAAAAAGTGACCGGGAAAGCGGAAAAAGGCGCGACCATTCGCATCTATCGGGGTTCGAAGCTCATCGGCAAAGGCGCCGTATCCGGCAATGGCACCTTCAGCGTATCCATCCCCGCCCAGAAAAAAGGCACGGTGCTAAAAGTGTACGCCATCGATAAAGCCGGGAACCGCAGCGCGGCCCGGACGGTAAAAGTGTATTAGGCGGTGGTGATGCGGTTTCCGCAAACCTCCGACCCGTGAACGATTGTGGGCTACAGGTTCGTAACGATCCTGGGCGAGCGGATCAAATGGACGCGGGATCTGGCCGCCTCAAGGGAAGCCAACGCCGACGAGGGGTACGCACTCCCTCCTTTCATTCTGAATAACGGAAAACTGGAACCTCATGGGGTTCCAGTTTTTTATGCCGTTGAATATGGCAAAATTTTAATTTTTGAAATGCCGAAAGTTGCGTCCTGAAGCGCAAGAAATTGGGTAATAAAGCGGACGGGAAACGGTTCGTATGGCCAAACCTGAGTCCGTCGAGCGAGACGCAAAAATTTCACAAAGATTTGGAATTAACCGGCTGCGCCGTTTTAAGATCATTCGATTTCTTGCGTGTCGAATCTTCTGGGGGCATGGAAAAGCCGTGGTTATATTTTCTGTCCTATTAAACGCTCAGCGACAGCAAGTTTTCCAAAAAAATGAAAAAAACGATTTTCTTTTCATGAGTTTCGTATAAAATTTTAAGTAAGAATACTAGTTTTCCGAGGGCTGCTGGAGAGGGGGATGCGTTTTATAAAGTGAAATCGGTTTCCATATTGACAGTTTCAGTGTCGAATTTTCATGTCAGGAGGATTTGAATGAAAAGATTACGAAAAATATTGTCTATAATGTTAGTAAGCCTTCTCGTGTTTTCCCCGCTGCCGGCAAAGGGGGCATCCCCGTCTGCCCGTGATGGGGACGTTAAAGTATTGAAGAAGATTGCCGCGACGGATTCCCGCCCGTTAAAGAATCCGTCAAACTTGCAACCGGCCTTCGATTATCGCGATCCTGCCGAATATCCGCTCGTGTCGAAAGGGCAAAAAATTGCCACTTTGACCGACAGTTATGGGACGAACCATACATTTACATTAAAAGATATCAGAGAAAGTGAATATGATCCCGAAAGTATCGACCTCATCGTCGGGTATACGTCCGACTTCGCATATACCAAAGAAAGTAAGGTATATTTTGAATTTTTTTACGATATTGGCGGTTATCTTGAATATATCGGACGTACGAGCTTTAACACCGTTGGATATACGAATGTGAATTTGATTTCCACGATCCCCAATGATTATTACACAGATCAGGAATATATTTATGTTCGCTTAGGCATTGTGAATGAAGCAAATCCCGGGTATTATTCGGCCGTCACCACGTTCAAAGTGGAGAACCCCTTAAACGTCGACACCTCTGATGACTATGTGGTCATCAGCAATGAATCGGTAAATGCGTGGGATCGTCAATCTACGGGATCTTTTGACTTTCGTGTGGACAACTCGAAGATCACCATCGACAAAAACTTAAACCCAAGCGCCTATCGGATGGATGCCGTCCTTCCTTACGATCCGAAAAAAAATAACAGCAAACCGCTGAATAAAAGCACGAACCGGATTACCCGAAGCTATCAAGTCGGCGACAAAAAAGATTTTTGGGTGACCGATTTGGTGACGTACGAAGATTATCAGATCGAAGCGGAATTGCTTTACAGCGGGACAGAGGCGAATGTCTGGGTGCATAATAATCAGATTACAAAAACCCAGGCGGAACAATTGGGGAAAGAATTTGACCAAAAAATCTACTCGGCGGTCGTCAATCATTTCGGGAAGGAATCCGATGTCGACGGCGACGGGAAAATCAATATCTTATGCTTCGATATTCAAGACGGATTTGCTGGGTACGGGGGTTATGTGGCCGGTTACTTCTATGGGCGGGACTTGCATAATGACCCGTATTCCAATCGATCGGAAATTTTTTACATTGATACCTATCCCACGATGGGCATGAGCGGTACGAAGGATGTGACGAAGGCTTATTCCACCCTCGCCCATGAGTTCCAACATATGGTCAATTACAATCAGAATGTGCTCATCGAGGGCAATTATCTGGGCATGGATACTTGGTTGAACGAAGCCTTGTCCATGGCCGCCGAACAGATTTATTTAGGAAAGGTTTTGAGCGACCGGATCGACTATTACAATGTCTCCGAATCCATTCGGGAAGGGCATTCCCTGTTGTTTTGGGACAGCTATGGCGACGTCTTGGCCAACTATTCCTTGTCCTATTTGTTCGGCCAATATATTAAATTGCAGGCGGGACAAGGAAATGCCATTTTTAAAGAAATCATTCAGGATCCGAATGAAGATTATCGGGCAGTCGAAAGCGTCATCAAGAAATATATTGATCCGTCATTAACCTTCGGAAAAATGATGACGAACTTTCGCGTCGCCCTGTTGAAAAAAGAACCGACGGGTTTGTACGGTTTTAAAGGGGACCCCGGTTTTGACCGCATTGAGCCGAGGATTTATACTGGCGGTCCGACTTATTTGTTCGGCGGCGGCGCAATTGTGAAAAAAATTAATATGGACAATTTTACAGAACCTGCCGATAAAGGCGAGCAGGTCACGTACACGTATGTCCGCGGCGATGAAATTAGCATCCCGAAGGTCAGCCTGAGCGTCGATGAAGTTTCCGATCAGGATACGGTTGTCAAAGGGACAACGGTGCCTGGAGCAAAAGTTTATGTGAAAAAAGATTCCAACTTGATCGGTCAGGGGACCGCTGACAGCGGCGGAAATTTCATGGTTTCGATCCCGAAACAGACAGCGGGCACCGTATTAACGGTCTATGCGGAAGATAGGTTCAAGAACAAGAGCAAAGAAGTGAAGGTCACCGTCGCCGACAAGACTCCTCCGGCGAAACCGACGGTAAATCCCGTGGCGGATAACGCCACGCAAGTGACGGGGAAAACGGAAGCGGATGCCACCGTCTATGTGAACGCGGACTCGAAACAGATCGGGACCGGGAAAGCCAACAGCAATGGGGATTTCACCGTTACGATTCCGAAACAGAAGGCGGGCACCGTTTTGAGCGTCTACGCGGTGGATGCAGCGGGGAACAAGAGCGAGGAAGTGAAGGTCACCGTCGTTGACAAGACCCCTCCGGCGAAACCGACGGTAAATCCCGTCGGGGATAATGCCACGCAAGTGACGGGGAAAACGGAAGCGGATGCCACCGTCTATGTGAACGCGGACTCGAAACAGATCGGGACCGGGAAAGCCAACAGCAATGGGGATTTCACCGTTACGATTCCGAAACAGAAGGCGGGCACCGTTTTGACCGTGTATGCGGAGGATGCGGCCGGGAACAAGAGCGAGGAAGTGAAGGTCACCGTCGTTGACAAGACTCCTCCGGCGAAACCGATGGTAAATCCCGTGGCGGATAACGCCACGCAAGTGACGGGGAAAACGGAAGCGGATGCCACCGTCTATGTGAACGCGGACTCGAAACAGATCGGGTCCGGGAAAGCCAACAGCAATGGGGATTTCACCGTTACGATTCCGAAACAGAAGGCGGGCACCGTTTTGACCGTGTATGCGGAGGATGCGGCCGGGAACAGGAGCGAAGAAGTGAAAGTCACGGTTGCCGACAAAACTCCGCCCGCGAAGCCGTCCGTGGATATGGTGGCGGACAATTCCACGACAGTAAAGGGGAAAGCGGAAGCCGGTGCGACTGTCTATGTAAAGGCAGGTTCGACCCAACTCGGGAAGGGCACGGCCAACGGCAATGGCGATTTCTCGGTTTCGATCCCGAAACAGAAGGCGGGCACGGTTTTAACCGTGTATGCGGAGGATAAGGCCGGAAACAGGAGCGCGGAAGTAAAGGTTACCGTCCTTGATAAAACCGGGCCGGCGAAACCGACTGTGTATACGGTGGCGGATTATTCCACGAAAGTGACGGGGAAAACGGAAGCGGGCGCGACCGTTTATGTGAAAGTCGGTTCGAAACAAATCGGAAAGGGGACGGCGAACAGCAAAGGCGAATTCTCGGTTTTGATCGCAAAGCAAAAGGCGGGTACCGTTTTAACCGTGTATGCGGTGGACAAGGCGGGCAACAAAGGCGTTGAGGCAAAGGTTACCGTCGCTGACAAAACGCCCCCGGTGCAGCCGAAAGTGAACACGGTGGGGGACAACGCCACGAAAGTGACGGGAAAAACCGAAGCGGGCGCCACCGTCTATGTGAAGGCCGGCTCGAAACAAATCGGGAAGGGAACGGCCAACAGCAGAGGCGACTTCTCGATCAAAATTTCCAAACAGAAGGCTGGTACGACGTTAACGGTTTACGCGGTGGACAAAGCGGGAAACAAGAGCAAAGAGACGAAAGTGAAGGTCGTCGACAAAACGCCTCCGCCCGCCCCGGCCGTGAACAAAGTGACATCCAAATCGAAAAAAGTGACCGGGAAAGCGGAAGCCGGCGCGACCATTTACATTTATCGCGGCTCGAAGCTCATCGGCAAAGGCACCGTATCCACGAAAGGCACCTTCAGCGTATCCATCCCCGCCCAGAAAAAAGGCACGGTGCTGAAAGTGTACGCCATCGATAAAGCCGGGAACCGCAGCGCCGCCCGGACGGTAAAAGTGTATTAGGCGGTGGTGATGCGGTTTCCGCAAGCCTCCGATCCATGAACGATTATGGGCTGCAGATTCATAACGATCAGGTCCGGGATGAGCGGATCAAATGGACGGCGGGATCTGGCTGCTTCAAAGGAAGCCATCGTCCAATGGGCACGAACTGCCATTCCTGTTGCCCGCCTCTCCGATAAAGACGAAAAACTGGAACCTCGAAGGGGGTTCCGGTTTTTTTATACGCTGATCATGGGTACATTTTGAATTTTTGCATACCGCAAAAGCTACGCCAGTTGTTAAATGACTCGGTTCTTCCCGGCGTTGCCTCACGAATGGATCTTTTCACAGCTTCCAACAAACGATATGGGTATAAATCTTTGCCTGAAGGAGGTTACTGCCGTGTGATTGTGCCGAGTCAACGGAAGGCAAGGATCGACGGAACTCCAATCGATGAAGTTCGAGAATTGGTGTAAAAGATCGTCATTCGTTGTGGTGTGCAAAATGAGGACGCCTGAAATACGGATCCGACAACCATCCCGAGAAAATCTTGACTATACTTTATCTTAAGTAAATTCGATAATGTCTAATGATCATGCTAAAATTACGTTTGTAATACATTTTTGTCCTAGTGAATCATAAATTTCTTTGACAAATGGAAAATTGTATAATTTGTTGAATGTTACAAGGATTGTTTCTTTTCCTTGTAAAATAAGTTATAGTAAATATTAACTCAACTTTCGCAGCTTAATTTTACAAACAAACCCTTGATATAACTGGGCAAACTCAAAATCCATTGCTGCAGTTGACTCAAAACGACAGACTGATCTCGTTTGGACTTGGCTCCCATAAACTCCAT
>Ga0207875_100326_pt1 | contig 26394 bp, 21 predicted proteins | sample CeladaPassage60A_FD_187476 | JGI IMG/M metagenome (GOLD analysis project Ga0207875, IMG submission 187476) | Cellulose-adapted microbial communities from the Joint BioEnergy Institute, USA - Passage3 60A (SPAdes) (version 2) | ecosystem: Engineered > Bioreactor > Continuous culture > Unclassified... | reverse complement strand
AGTGATTTTGTGATAATTTCATTTTACACCAAAGGGGATCCATTTTTTATGCCCTTTTCGCCTGGGGGGAATTTTTTTAGCTGCTCCGTTCAAAGCATGATTTCCTCTATTTTTACATCGAAAAATGGGGGAAAATTTTTTTGACAGGTCTCGCAAAGTTTTGCGGGACAAGTTATTGCGGACAGCGCAATTAGCTCTCTAACAGAGGGAGGCGCCTTATCTTATAATATTACGCACCCCTGAAGGATTCCGCGAATCTGATGAAAACGATAGAAAAAATATTGCGGTTTATGTACCGTTGTTTTGCGGATGCATTGGTGAGGGTTTTTACCGAGCTGCCGTCGGTTATCAAGGAGAAAATACAGGATGAAGTCCAAGAAATTGTGTAAAAGGAAGCGGGCGCAAAGCTCTTCCATTTCCGGAAGGCTGTGTTCCCTGGACCGGAAGCAGGATTTTACCCAAACATGAAGACTTGGTCAAATACCGCCCGAAGGTTGGAAAGTGGAAAGAAACGATCAGCGATCAATTCAATTCCTATTTACACGGTGACTTTTCCCCGTCTTTGAAAAAGCCCTGGCAGTGACCATAAACGATGGCGGCGCGGGATATACCGCAGAAAAGTTCAGGGAAGCCTTCTCCCAATCCGAACATCTTGTGATCCATCCATTGAATGTTTATCATGTCTGTCGAAATTTGAACCGGGTCTTCGGCCACGGAAAAAGCAAGTAACAAAGACCACGTCCTGCAGGCGGATCGTGAGATTTCGAATGATGGATGGACATGTACGCAAGCGTACAGAAAAAGCACGATTTGAAGATAATAAACCGAAATGCCCGCCAGATCATCCGAATACCCCATTAAAAATTTCAAACGGACGCCGCGCACCGGCGGAATTTTCATGGAAAACTAGCAAACCGCCGCGGCGCATCAGCCGGAAAAGTCCGCCGGAAACGGCTGCCCTCGATAAGGCGGGCCCCCGCCGCCTGGAAATGACCGGGATCAAGATTTTCCGGCGGACAGGGATTTACGGAAGAAAGGGATTGTAAAACCGCCTGCCGTCATGGAAGGTGATGAGAACGGACGCGAGGAAGATCAGGGCGAACAGGAAAACGGCCAGGAAATCCCTCTTGTGAAAGGGGCGGGCGCTGTACCAGGTCCTCCTCTTCTTTTTCCCGAAACCGCGAAGCTCCATGGCGTTCGTGATCGTCTCGATCCGGTCGATGCTGGAAAGGACGAGGGGCGCCAGGATGGAAAAGGCGTTTTTCAGCCGCCGGTGGAGCTTCTCCTTTTTGGACATGTCCAGTCCCCGCGCCTGCTGGGCCCTGGAGATGTTGCGAAATTCCCTTTGGATGTCCGGAATATACCGGAGCGCGAGGGAAACGGCATAGGCGATCCGGTAGCTGACCCCGATCCGGTTCAAAGAGGCGGCGAATTCGCTCGGGTGGGTCGTTACCATGAACAGGAGGGCGGCGGGGATCACGGTGAAATATTTCAAGGTAATATTGAATTGGTAAAACAGCTGTTCCGCGGTCACGTCGTACCTTCCGCCCAGTTCCAGCAGCACATGGCGCGTACCGTAAATCTTTACCCCTTCCTGCGGGGAAAATAGGTAGATGGCGATATTGTTGATGAGCAAAAACACCAAAATGAAAATCAGGACAAAGGAGACTTCCTTCCATTTTATCCTAGAAATCCGGAAAATCACGATGGCCATGGCAAATAAAAAAAGGAGCACCCGGGTATCGTAGGTCAACATCGCCGCGCTGGACCACAAAAGAAAACAGAGCAATTTGGCGGCGCCGGTCAGCCGGTGGACGGGAGACGGCCGGTCAATATACGACAGCATTTCGCTGGCCATGTCCCCTCACCTCCCTGTCGTAAGCGATAAACCGTCCCACCAATTTGGCCGGATCCGGCAAGCCGGCTTTTTTCGCCAGTTCAAAAAGGGAGGTTTCTTTTAAATTGGCCTGCGCCATCAGCTTCTCGTCGGCAAGGATGTTCACGCATCTGTCGTCGGCGATCTTTCTCCCATCGGCAAGGACGATGGCCCGGTCGGTGTATTCGAGCATCAGGTGCATATCATGGGTAATCATTAAAATCGTGACCCCTTGCCGGTTCAAATGAACCAAAAATTCCATGATATCGGTATAACGGCGGAAATCCTGGCCGGCCGTCGGCTCGTCCAGGATGAGGATCTCCGGCTGCAGGACCAGGATCGAAGCGATCGTCACCCGCTTTTTTTGCCCGAAACTCAGGGCGGAGATCGGCCAATGGCGGTAGGGATACAAGCCGCAAATTTTCAAGGTCTGCTCCACCCGGTCCCTGATTTCCCCTTCCGGCAGCCCCCGGGCGTACAGGCCGAGGGCGACCTCGTCGAAAATCAGATGCTTGGAAATCATATGGTTCGGGTTTTGCAGGACCATGCCGATCTTGGACGATCGTTCCGCAATCGTTTCGTCGGTAATATCCCTTCCGCGGTACAAAATCCGTCCCGACGCCGGTTTTTCGAACCCGCAGATACATTTGGCGACCGTCGATTTGCCCGCGCCGTTCTTCCCGACGATGCTGACCATTTCCCCTTCATGGACGGCAAAGGAAACGTCACGGATCGTTTCCGCATCGGGCCCGTAGGAAAAGGAAAGGTGCTCCAGTTCCAAGATCGGCGGTTTGCCGGGGACCGGCCTTTCCACGTTCACCTCTTCCAGCCAGCGGGCGAGCGGTTCGCGGCAGGCATCCGCCCGGAACCGGGAAAGATCCGCCGGCCTCATTTCCTTCGTAATCGTGCAGCCGGCGTATTTGGCGGCTTTAATATACAAAGGTTCCCGAAGATGGACCCTTTCCAAAATGTCGGCGGCCAGCAATTCATCCGGGTCCATGTCGGCAACGATCGTTCCCTCGTTCATGACGATGACCCGGTCGACGGGACGGTACAACACATCCTCCAGGCGATGTTCGATGATCAGCACCGTCAAATTTTTCTCTTTCTGGATCTGATCGATCAAATCGATCGCACGCTTGCCGGTGGCCGGGTCAAGATTGGCCAAAGGCTCGTCGAAGAGCAGGATGCCGACCTGGTCCACCATGACCCCGGCCAATGCGACCCGCTGCTTTTGTCCGCCGGACAAATGGTGGACGGACGCCGGCAAATGCCCGTCCATGTCCACCAGCTTCGCCGCTTCCTCCACGATCGGCAGCATTTCCGCTTGCGGCACGCAGTCATTTTCCAGCGCGAAGGCGATGTCCTCCCCGACCGTGAGACCGATGAACTGCCCGTCCGGATCCTGCAAAACGGTGCCGACCATCTTCGATAAAGCGAAAAGGCCGGCCTCCCTCGTTTCCTTCCCCATAATTTTTAAACTTCCCGTGATCTCGCCTTTGTAGGAAAAGGGGATCAGCCCGTTGATGCAATGGCCGAGGGTGCTTTTCCCCGATCCGGAAGGGCCGGCGATCAACACCTTTTCCCCTTCGTAAATGGTCAAATTGATGTTTTTCAGCGTCGGATGTTTTTGGCTTTCGTATTTAAAGCTGAAGTTCTGAAATTCGATGACTTTTTTTTTCATTTTTGACTCCTGCAAGCGACGTTTTGCGCCGGGGCTTTCCTTCCAGAAAGCCCCGGCATTTCATGAATTCTTATTGTTCAAGCATCAAGCGGTTTCCATCGCAAGGACTGTTTCCGATGCCCGTTGTTCGACAACAAGCCTGATGCGATTGGCGGATTTATGCAAGGGACGGATTTATGCAACGCATTGAAGTATCCGATGCTTATTGTTCCGCATCAAAAAGCCCGCGATTGCGCAGTCCTCGAGTGGTTCAGAGTTTCCGGTGCTTATTGTTCCACATCAAGGCTTCCCTTTTTCGTACGGGTTTTCGCATAGAGGGCCAACAGCAATGTCCCGAGAACCCCGACGGTGACCATATCGGTGATTCCCACGGTCAGCCCCTGCACGAAAACCTTGTTGGCCGGTTCCGCGTAAATGAGGATATCCAGGACGGGGGCCACGAGAAACCAGCCGATCGCTTGGGCAACCACTTGGGTCACGTTGAAGGCAATGATCTGTTTCCTGCCGAATTCGCCCGATGCGACGTCGATCCTCTTGCCGCCGAGCCCGAACAGGATTCCGACGAGGAAGCTGACGAAAACCCAGCTCCACCAAACGGAACCGTACATAATCAGGTCTTTCAGCGCGTGGCCGATCAATCCGATCAGCCCGCCCGCCACGGGCCCGAAGACAACGGCCATCAGGGCCAAAAACGGATAGGTGACCTCAATGTTCGAATTGGGGATCCCCGTCGGGATGGACGCAAACCGGCCGAGAATCACAAACACGGCGGCACCGATGCCGATGGCAACGATGGTTCGCACGGACAACGCTTCTTTTTTCATTTTTCCCACTCCTTTTCCGATTTTTTATTAAAAATTTTTTGAATAATGAAACGAAAATAAGTGCATCTTCATTGGCAATTCTTCCCGTCCACCTTGCGGATCGTGATCTTCCACTTGTTGCCGGATTCGATATGATAGGCCTTCGCAAAGGATCCCTGATTGATGGCGACGCCGATCTTATCGAGGGAATTCACATACAACAAGGGCTCGCCCAAATGGCTGTCCGCAAAGGAACGTCCGAAGGTCATAATATTTTTATAGACTTGCCTGGTGGAATTTTCAATGGTGACCTCGAATAAATCCCCGTATTGCGCACCCAGCTGCAAAAACAGGCTCCGGTCGATGTTCGTCCACAGATTTCCGAAGCGGACGTCCAAAACGTCGATGTTTCCCTTCACGGCACCATCCTGGATGACCGCCTCAGAAACCGGCAATTCCACCACTTCCTCCGGCGAAATTTCCGGCCCGGTTTCATGAAAAACGATCTTTCCCGAAGCCAGCTTGGCACCGACATAGGCATAAACATCCCGGCCGTAGAAGGTGTAGGAATGGGCCGAACCGGGCAGCCGGTGTACCTGCTCATCGATCAGCCGGACATCTTCGATGCCGATATATTTTTTGATATGGGTAATCGTTCCGTTGTCCGGGGTCACCACCACATGGTTGGATTTCGTCCGGACGGCGATGCTTTTCCTCGCCGTGCCGACCCCCGGATCGACCACGGAAATGAACACGGTATTTTCCGGCCAATAAGCGATGGTCTGATACAGCCGGTAGGATGCCTCCCAAATATTGTACTGGGGAATGTCGTGGGTCAGATCAAAGATCCGGATGTCCCTGCTGACGCCGAGGGCCACCCCGTACATCGCCGATACGGCGCCGTCGCTCAAACCGAAGTCCGTTTGCAGCACCAATAAGCCGTTCACCCTTTCACCTCCTGCTGTCGACAAATCTTTGAACCCTCCGGAAAAGCCCGGATGCCCCGCGGGCGACCGAGCTTTGCGCGGAATAAAAAAACCACGCCATTATCAAACGATAAGGACGTGGTTGGGTTCACGTGGTACCACCTTACTTCACCGCCCGCTCGCGCAAGACGGCCTCAGCCAGTACTACGGCATCGACGCTTGCGGCATCGCGCCTTCATACTGCGGTAGTTGTAACGAGTACCGAGCTCGTCGGAACCTACTGACGGCCGAAAAAACGGCCGCGTTCAGCACGCAACTCCGGGGCCATTGTTCGGATTCGCATTTTTGCTTCTTTCCACCTGCCGAAGCTCTCTGGGAAAAATGGCCGAATCCTACTTTTCCCCTTCATGGTCTTTGAAGATGTGAAATTATTCATAATTTATTTTTTATTATAATCGTTCCTTTTGGAAAGTCAATATGGAAATGCCGTCGGTTCCCCGGAAAATTTGGGCGGGACCGGTCCCCGAACGGGAATCAATCGGGACGATCGTACAGATACCCAAAGGGATCCCCGCACATTTTCCCGGCAAAAAAAGCGGGACCTGAAAAGGAACCAGGGGATGCCGCTGAGCCCGGATCGGCGCCCGGTCCCGTGATCGGAATCAGCAACGCCCCGAGCCGATCATCCGCTGAATCCAAGTCCGGCGCCCCGGTCCCCCGACGGTCGATCTTTTTATGATCACCGTCCGCAAAGCCCGATCTTTTTTAAACCCCCGAACACCCTAACCGGAGTTACTTGATCCTTTTTTGCCTGACAATCCCGATGACGATCGGAAAAAGTAAGGCGGCTGTCATAATGGGCAAAAGCCATATGCCGATCCCGTCCCGCCATCCCAAGGCGATGGAGGCCGATTCGAACAGAAGGAATGCGAAAATGGCCAAACAAATATTTTTGATTTGATTCATCATCTTCCGGCTGGCCAAGTAAAAGCTGGCCGCATTTTTTTCATTGAATCGCCTCGGATAATTATGGATTTCGGGGAATTTTTCCAAAATATGGAGAAGGAAAAAGATAAACGCCCCCATCATGGGCAACAAGAGAAGTTCCCCTTTGGAACCCCAGCGGTCGATCTCCCCGGCCGCGTTGAAATGGGCGGGGACGGACGCCGGGAGGCGTTCCCAAACAACGGCCAAAAACAGGACGGATCCGAAATACGAAACGGCGCCGATCAGATCCCAAATCCGTTCGCTTCTTGACTTCGGTATTTTGATCCGCGGCCGCGCGGACCTTTCCGCCATCGTATGCACCTCCTTCCCGGCATCTTTCCTGATGGAAGAAAGAATCAATGGCCTTCCGATGAAAAAGACCCGGAGGGTTGCAAAAGAATTTACGGGGCAGCCGAGCATTTCGTTTCACTCTCCCGGTCCGCCTCGTGCGCCGAACCTCTTTCAACGCCTGCCCCTTTGTTCGGCGGCCTTCAATTCGGCGATCACTTCATTGATTAAAGAAATGGCCATGCCCAGCTTTTCCACCGCCTCTTCCGACTTGGCGATCGGGTCCGGCAATTTTTCCGGGTTGTAAAGGGGGGCGAAGGAGAGGAGCCCGATGTCCAGGTTGTCGCCGTTTTTCGCGATTTCCTCCCGGGTGAACACGTTCCAGCGCTCATCTTTCACCTGCCTGCGGTCTTCGGCCGTATAGGCCCGGATAAACCCGGTAAAATGCTCCCTTGTCAACGGATTCCGTTTTCCGAAGGAAGGCATGTCCGTCCGCAGGTCGTAGACCCACACCTCCTTCGTGTTGCCCGTATCCTTTTCTCCCCTCGTAAAAAATAAAACGTTCGTCTTCACCCCCGGGGCGTAAAAAATGCCCGTGGGCAGGCGCAAGATGGTGTGCAGATTGCACATCTCCATCAATTCCCGGCGGATGTCGGCACCGATGCCCTCTTCGAACAAAACGTTATCCGGGACGACGACGGCGGCCCGGGCCTTCCCGTCCGGTTTTAATGCCCGGTAGACATGCTGGAGGAAATTGAGCTGTTTGTTCGCCGTTTGGAAGGTTAAATCGTTGCGCTTCACCCTCTCTCCCCCCTTTTTCGTACCGAAGGGCGGATTGGTCAAGATCACATCGAAATTTTTCAGTCTTTCGCCGAGGGGCGAAAGGGTGTCCCCCAACAGGATTTCCCCGTGGATATCGTGCAGCAGGGCATTCATGACCGCCAGGCGGTGGGTGTCGGGAACGAGTTCGACTCCGGAAAAGGCCTGATACTTTTGAAACTTGACTTCTTCATCGGATAAGCGGGAATATTGTCCCGTTTGCTCCCGCACATGCCGGGCGGCGGCGACCATAAACCCGAAGGTGCCCGCGGCCGGGTCGTGGCAGCGTTCCCCGGGCTGGGGGTCGACCAGTTCGACCATAACGTTCACGAGGACCCGGGGAGTAAAATATTGGCCCGCTCCCGACTTGAATTCGCTGGCGTTTTTTTCCAAAAGACCTTCATATAAGTCGCCCAGCCCTTCCTGCTTCGCGTTATACCAATCCAAATGGTTGATGGATTGGATGATTTTCCGCAAATTTTCCGGCTTCCGGATGTTGGATTTGGCATCATGATAAATCTGCCTTAAAAGTTGATTTTCTTCCTTTCCCAAATCCGTCAGCAGCCGGGCGTAATGTCCCTTCAGTTCCGCTCCGTCCTTTTCCACCAACGAATCCCAGCGGTATTTTTCCGGGATCATGTATTCCTGCCCGGTTTCCTTCATCATTTTCAAGAAAAGCAAGTATGTCAACTCCGTTACGTATTGATGGTAGGTAATGCCATCATCCCGGAGGATATTGCATAAATTCCACAGCTTTTGTACCATTTCCCGGTTGTTCATCCGCAACTGCTCCTTTTTCAATGGGAAGTCTTTTTGTTCAAGTCATTTCAAGTTTATCAGAATCGGGCACGGCATTTGAAAACGGCCGCCCGCAAGGCCAGGACCCGGATCCTTTTACGGAAAACGGAAGCATCTTCGGGTTCGACGTTTTGTGGGAGAGCCGCCCAGGAAGTCCTTAGGAAAGAAAAACCCCTTTTCCAATAGGACGCGACTTGCCCAATGGAAAGGGGCAACAACATTTTTGTATGGGACCATTCAGAATTCATCGATTTGAATGGATTCCGCCTTACACCTCAGCTTATAAAAAAATTTGACAAGGTCATTTTCTTGTTCCATGGCATCCTTCAAAGCGAGGAGGGTCCTTTTCCCTACCCTCCGGTCAAGAAGCGCCATTCCCTTGATGATGGGATGGCCGGATTTCAGCGATTCCCGGATCGGTGTCTGCAAAAATTGCGCGGCAGCGGCAAAAAAATCGTATTGGGCGAAGAGGTTCTGTTTTTCAGCCATTTGATGGGCCCATTCGTTGATCCTGCCGGGATCGTCCATTTCCGCCATCGCCTCTTCCGGGAAGTCCGCCTCTTTCGGCAGCTCAGGGGCTCCATTTCCGCCGGCCGTCATATCCGAAAAATTTTCCCCGCGGTCCATCAAGGCTTTTTCCATTTGGAAGACGGCGATTTCTTTCTTCAACGTGCACATGTTGATGACTTCCTTTCCGTCGACGGTAATGTACGCTCTTCCCAGGCGGTCATGGGCTTTCCGGTAATTCGTGACCCAATATTCCACACGGCCTTTCAGGGCAGGACAAAGGAAATCTTCCAATTGTTTTTTCAGTTTGCTCCACCTCATCGATATAACCTCCATCGTCTGTCCTTAACAAAGAATTCGCGGGTATCCTGCAGCAACCGGCCCGGGACGGTGGCTCGCCGTCCCGCCCTTCAATATCCGCCGTCCCTTTGAAGAAAAATGGACCGTAAACAAGTTTACCATCCTTTGGCCGTTTCATGAAAACTTGGATGCGCCTCTTACAGTACGCCGGACCGGGATATTTACCATCCATCGGCAATTCAAGGAAGGCCCCGATATTCTTTTCCGTTCGGGACGGACATTCCGTTCCGCGGCGGGCCGCCTTCACGGGCAGGGGGGCTTAGCGGGGCCAAAAGGGAATGGCAGGACCCGTTTCATCATAGCCCCGGTTTGCGCATCCATGGTTTATTTTAAATCCCTCAAAAAAAGCCCTTCCTTTTTTAAGGAGTAAACGGCGCCGCATCGGCCGGCGACCTTGCCGCCGCGGGTGGCGATGATCTTAAATCGTCTCTGCCTCATTATGGCCGAATATACCAGGCGGCACAAATCGACAGCTGACGTCAATTTTTCCCGGAGATCGGATCTTTCCACTGGCAAAAAAGAGAAAGCGCTCTCCATAAAGTGTCCGCCCACTCCCCTTGAAAGAAAGCACGGCTTCTCTCCATGGATATCATGTGATTCAAAATATAGCCGGCTTCGTCCCGGACCGCAAGAAAAAGGGTTATGCCCGCGATTATTCGCGGCTATGCAGGCACCCTATGATACTACATAAATCTTTAACCCCGGTTTATTTATGATTTCATATCCAACAGTTTTTCTTGTAGTAATAGATGGTGAGGTCATGATCATAAAGGGTTAATCCATATTTCAGCTTCTTCTTTTCTTTGATCCTGATCCAATAGCTTTCCTTCAGATCTTCCGGCATCCGTTTTTTCTCAGCTTCATCTTGGCGAAATCATCCATTACCGTCTCAATGCCGTTTTTATCCTGTAAAATGATTTCATCGTTACCATGTATAATTATCGCGTTTTTTTCGAGATCGACCACCGCTTCAAAGGACGACGTTTTTCATGCGGTCCATATCGATCGCGCCCGATACGATCATCATGATGACAAGGATAGAAATTGAGATTTTTTCTAGATGATCCCCTTATCCATCTTTTTTCCTCTGACCATCCTGCAGCAAGGTTAAGTGGAATATTTTAGTAAGAACCATTTTAACAAATTTTTCGTAATCCAGCCGCAATAAAAAAGGGTACCCCAAAAGTGTTCGCACGATAGCCGCTTTTGGGATACCCTCGCAGATTCCGGCCGAAGGTTCGGTGAGCGGAAAGATCCAATATTTCTTGCAGGAAAAATGAAAAACTGTATAAAAAACAGCCGAATCCCCGTTCGGATCCGGCCGTTTTCGCCTGACTTTTGCAGTTAAAATCCCTAATATTCTTTAAAAACGTTGATATATCAAGGGTTTTAAAGGATGTTTGTTATAAATTTAATGTATATATGCTAAAATAGGCAAAATATCCAAATTTTTGTTGTTATAAAAGGATTTATTTACATATATACAAAAAATAATGATAAAAATTTTTTGTAATCTAAAAAAATCAGTATTCTCAAGGGTTTGGAGGTAATTCTCTCCGGCACAACTGTAAAAGTCGGGAAAAACAGCCGAATCCCCGTTCGGATCCGGCCGTTTTCGCTTCTTTATTTGAAATCGATGCGGAAGGGTTCCAATTCCAAAGGCTGATTCGGATCTTCGCCGGCAAGGGCAACCTTCGGATAAACCGTCAACGAAGGCCTGTCGCCATTCAACGGCTGCAAAATGATGGTCCTCCCTTTCACAATGACCTGCTGCCCCTCTTTTTTCACCTCCAAGTCGATGCCGTCCATCAGGGATTTTATTTCGCCATCGTCATCGTAAATCTCCAACCGGACCTGGTTTTCTTCCCCGCCCTTCGGAAAAATGGCCGTGTAATCGATGGCGGTCGAGGCTTTTCCGACAATCATGGAATCGAAATGGATGCGGATGCCTTGCTTCGATACCTCTTTATCCATTTTCCGCTTTTCATACGGCAGTTGCTCCACCGGGACGTTAAACTTCCATGCTCCTTCGGTTTCGCCGATCGCTTTGAACGCCAGCGGAAACGTGGCGTTTTCGGGCAGATCGGACGCGGGATAATACAATCGGATGTGGCCGGTGAAACCTTTCCCTTTCGGCTCCAAGCGGACCAGTTCTTTGCTGTCGGAAATCCGTTCATCGCCGCCAAAAATCTCATAAAAGGCGTAGGGCGGATCAGCGCCGTTCCCTTTGACTTTGCCGTTTACATCAAAGGTCGCTCCCAGAATGGCACCATCATAATAGGCGCTGGTAATTTTTACCTTTATTCCTTTATCCGCCGCCGATTGGTTTAACCGGGTGATCAGCTGCTGCGATTCCAAATGTTTGCCGACCAAGTCATCGAAATTGCCGTACAATTGGCCGATGAAGGGAACTTTAGCCAAGGCATCGGCGACGGGAGAAAGGAAAATTCCGGATGCCAAGAACAGTGCGGCGGCCGCCGCCGAAAGAAGGAGGGGGCCTGTTTTTCTTCTTTTCTTCTTGGAAACGGAAAGGCCGGCCTTTCGGATCCCCGCCCGTATCGCCTCCCGGACCTCTTTTTCCGGCACTTCGATGGCGTTATATTTTTCCAGGTGCCATCCTTCTTTCACCAAATTCCCACCCTTCCAAAATGGATTTCAATTCTTCCTTTCCTCTCTTGAGATAGGTCTTGACGGTCCCATCGGGGACCTGCATGATTTTCGCCACTTCTTTGATTGGAAGATCCTGATAGTAAAACAGTATAATGGCATCACGGTACGACTTTCTCAATCGTTGAATGGCCCGGACCAAATCCAGCGATTCCATCCTGATGGATTCCGTCCCGCCCGAAAATTTTTCAACCGATGCAAAGGGGATGTCCCGTTTTCTTTTCCGCAGAAATTCATAGGCGGCATTCAGCAAAATTCTCGTCAGCCATGTCAAAAAATATTTCTCTTCCTTCAGGTTCCCGATCGCCAAAAAGGCCTTGCAAGCCGTTTCCTGAATGATGTCCAAGGCGTCTTCCCGGTTGCCCGCATAAAGAAAAGCGGTCCGGTACAATCGGTCGCCGTATAGGGACAGAAGTTTTTCAAAGCTTTCCGGGTCACCCGTTTTCGCTTTTCGGATCAGTTCCAGATGCTCCATATCCGTATCCCCCTTCCCTGTTTATTAGAGCCATGGGGCCGGCCAAAAAGTTTCAAAGAAGAAAACTTTATTCAGTCCGCTTTTTTCCGCTGCCGATTTTTCCAATAAAATTGGCCCCATACAAAATCAACGGATAGAAAAAGTGCAAAGGATTTTGGGCCGGGGGAATGGGAAAAAACCGGTCAGGCGGCTGGACCACCCGCCTTGGCGCCCGATTGGAGGAAGGAGGAATTCCTGCGGGAGGAAATTAACGCGTTTCTTTCTCGGGCCATCGTCCTTCTTTCAACCTTCCCTGTTTCCCTCTTCCGCTCCGCCTTTTCCGCCCGTCTCCGGTTGATCGAGAGCCAACAAGTGGAGCAAAAACGGGCGCTTCCTTTTGTCCGAATTTGCAACAGGGAAGCAATGTCTCAAAACTGGTGCCGGGTTCCCTTGTCCGGCCCTGCCCGCCCCATCCCTTGCCAAAAGAAAAACATAATTCTTCCCGATCTTTTGGTTTTGGCAAAGGAACGCCCGCCTGCCCCATTGCCAAATAAAAAAAAAGCCACGCCGAACCCCGCTTTCGGGGTTTTTCGGCAACGGCGCCAGGAAATTTCCCTGTTTCCGGTCCAAATGCTCGCCCGCGTCCCGCAGAGAATGGACGCCATCCGCGCGATGTTTATTTTTCCGCCCCGGCTTCTTGCAGCAGCCTGCGGATCGCGTGCGCCACCCCGTGTTCGTCGTTCGTCAAGGTCACTTCATCGGCGATTTTTTTCACTTCCTCCGCGGCGTTCCCCATGGCGATCCCCGTTCCTGCCGCGGCGATCATCGAGCAATCATTCAGGCTGTCCCCGATCGCGGCGGTTTCGCTCATGGGAATCCCCAATTCCGTCGCGAGCCTATGCAGCGCCTTCCCTTTGGAAGCCTCGACATGCTCCAATTCAAAATTGTATTTGGCGGATGAGACCAGGGTCAGGTCACGGCAATCCTTGAATTTTTCCTTGCCATTTTTCAGCTTTTCTTCGTCAAAAGAAAAGGCGAGGATATTGTAGACCGGAATCGAAGGATCCAACAGATCTTGATAGGAAGAAATGAAGGAAAATCCGAATTGCCCGTATTGTTTTTCGGCGGATTCCTTCAGCTCTTCGATATCCAGTTCCGGGTTGGCGCTTTTCAGCCGATCCATCTCGACGGCCAAAATCTCCCTTGCGTTTTGCGGCGTGAAGATGGCGGCATCGCTGATCACTTCATAATAATAGCCTTCCCGTTCGAGCCACGCCAAAATTTCGACTGCCCGATCTTTATCCAGCGGGACGGAAAAAAACAGCTTCCCCTCCGGGTCATGGATCGTCGCCCCGTTCGCGGCGATGACCCATGTCCGGATGCCCGTATCTTTAAAGATTTCCCGGACATCAAAATGGGCCCTCCCCGTCGCGATGACGACTTCCATCCCATGCTGTTGCGCATCCCGGATCGCCCGGATGTTCTCCCCGCTGATCTCGCTGTTCCGGTTCAGCAAGGTGCCGTCCAGATCCAACGCGATTAATTTTTTCAATGTGAGACACTCCCTTTCACCGTCACTGCGGAAAACTGTTTTTCGTCTCTTTCACAGTTTGGCGGCGCATGTCCCCATGACAATCCGTCCAAAATTTTTTAAATCGGCAATCCGGAATCCATGCTCTTCTTTATGCTAAACAAAAAAATGGCAGGGCCGCAAGGCAATTTTTCGGGTCAAGTTCAAATTTTTTCGCAAAATCCGACTTCCTGCTCAGACTTCATCCTTCGCCAACCCGAACTGACTCGCATCCCTTTGATCCTGTGCTTCATTTTGCGCATATCGTTTATACGGGGACGCCTATGACGACAGTATCGAATACCAGATATCGGTTGCGATCACTGGTAATTCGTGGGTCATTGCATTCACCCATTTTAAGTACCTTTAAAATACATCAGGTATCATACAACAGGTATCGCTAAGCCTTGTTCGGGATCATAACCCACGGCAATAATCGGAAGATGATATGGATTAGCAATAGTCTTTGAAATTAACTCTTTCTTATATAAAGCTACACTTACAGGCACTTCATATAACGCAATTAATGCATATTTTTTCTGCTCGAATAGTTGTATGACAGTATCGTAAAATTCCCCCGGAATTATTGAAGTTTTGGCATAATCGAATAATCTCGTTTTTTCAACCTGAACAGGGTTATCAAAAACTGTACTCTTAACTCCGCTTTGTGCTGCTCGAAGACCTTCTTCATAATCTGCATCTTTCCAGATCTGACCTTCGTAAACTTCATCAATATAGGCCAACATGTCCCGCTCAGTCCAACGACCTGAATGCTTCTTAATCACTTCTACCGTTTTGTCAACTATTTTCTTTTTACCTTTATAAACATAATCATAAGCAATATCATCGATCGGAAAAATAATCATCTCGGCGTTTTCAGCTTCTCCATAACGATTACATCTTCCCGCTCTTTGCACAAGCGCATCCAACGGCGCACATTCACTGTACATAATATCAAAACTGATATCCAACGAAACTTCCGCTGCTTGGGTAGCAATCAGCAACTTCACATCGGTACTGTATTCAAGTTTTCGTTCTTTTTCCAATCGGTCTTTCATTGTGAATTGAGAATGATAACATAAAACATTTTGTTTAGGAATTCGAGAAATCCAACGGTTGTATAAAGATTTTGCACGATTCACTGTATTAACGATGACAGCAACACGTTTACCGCTCAATAAATGTTGCTTAATTTCATTTTCTATCATTTCGTCTTCGACGACCTGTTCTACATAACGCCAAGTTAATCGAGCCCGATTCATCAATTCTTCCGCAACGATAACATGCTTGATTTGGACTTCTTCTTCAAAATGCTTCAATAACCCTTTCGGCATCGTTGCGCTCATAAGCATGACTTTGCCATTCAGCTTTTGAATAACACGAATCATTTCGGTAATTAATGCCAAAGTATACGTATCGTAAGCGTGAATCTCATCAAAAATGACATGATTACCGATTAATGAAAACATCTTCTGAGTCCAGAAACCGGTGTTAAATAGGGAAGTTAACAATTGATCAACGGTCGCAACCATGACAGGTTTCATGAAGGCGCGGTTAAAAAGCAATTCGTTTCGGCTTGCTTCCGTGTCCAATAATTCGTTGTTTAGCATTGCAAATAAATCAGCATTCGAGTGAGATAATCCACATTCGTCAGGTTCAAAATAAAATTTTCGTAATCGTGAATATAAGCTGTTGGAAGTAACCATGGTCGGCATCAAGATCATCAATTTTTGTTGTTTATCCCGTAACGCCCATAGTAATGCCGCTTCCGTTTTGCCGGAACCTGTTGGAGCAATAACGATGACATCATGATCTGCCTCAGAACAAACCTGATGAAAGAAACGTTTTTGATATGTTTTACCTTCCTGTTCCACTTTATTCTTAATGCGTTCCCATAACTGATCTTGGGTTAATGAAATTTCAATCGGCCAATTTTGTTCTAATTTTGCTGATGCGATCCAATCACATGTGTGCAACATGCCTTTTGCTATGCCATACAACATCCGCATCTGAGTGCGAGACAAACGATATTCCTCATTTTTCATTTTTCCCGTTATTAAGTTCCAAAGTTTCATGAAAGATTGTTTGCTTGTCTTCGGTGAAAAAAAATTTAAAAATTCGAAAACAGGCTGTAAATCACGGGAAAATTTATCTGGGGGAAGATAATCAAAAACAAAATCAAAAGCATACTGAATCTCTTCCTTGCTCATCACTGGCCATGTGGTTTCCAGGCGTTCCCTTTCAAAACTGCTTAACCCCTCATCCAGCGGCTTATGGTGCCCCAGGATTGCAAGCCATTCATATGGAAATCGGTTGCGACGAACTAAACAAGAATGATAAAAGGCACATATCGTTGACCAGAGTTCATGTCGGAATAATGAATCTTCAGCATTTGGGACTGATATCCCCAACAATTTTTTTATCCGGTTTTGAAAGTTTGGGATCAGCTTACCGGCGTCATGCATTAACACCATAAAGCGCGTGTATTCATAAAATGCTTTTTCATCTTCTCCAATTTCTTTAACCGTTTGCAAAATACTATTTGCCCATGCACTTGCAAAAATCCGCTGCCAGAAACGGTGGCAGCGGGTAATATGGTCTTCGTAACTTCCATCTTTTCCAGGTTCCGCTTTTGCATAGTATTCCGGTTCCATGATCATCCCTTCCATTAACGGCTGATCTTTGTTAGCGGTATTTTTTCTTCTCCATATTGATAGGCTTTCACGGACTGGTTCACCATTAAATACTTCTGGATAAACGTAAAAGTTTTGTATTTCACAGCTTTGCGTTCACGGGTTTTGGGGTCAAATTCGAAATCCACCGGCAAGTTGGCGATTTTGGGAGGCGTCAATGTGATGGCGATGGGCATATTTTTGATTTTCTCCCAATCCAAAGTGAGTGATTGGCGGAAATCCCCTTCCAGCCAAACATCTTGCACATCCTGGGTATCACACTCATGCAAATTGTCAAACCATCGGATGGATCTGCATTTAGCAATTTCATCATTTGTGCCCAAGGATAGAGCATACACAGGATCTTGGAACGAATGATACAGTTTTCGCATGACTTCCTCGTTCTCACAGGCGTAATATAAGGCTATCCAACCGGAAGCTTCGCCTTCCCGCCGTGAAGTTAAACAAAGAAATTCACGGTTTACAGTATCTTTTCCCGGCGGTTCCTTTTTACTGTTACTATAAATTTTTGTGTAGATCCATAAATCTTTCCCCTTACCGGCAGACTTTCCTTTAGCACCTACGCGGATTCGATTTTCTTGAAACCAATTCCATGCATCTGCAAAAGTTAATCCCATTGCAGCACCGGCAATCCCTATAATGGTTGAAGCGGGGGGCAAGGGCAACGTTGCATGGAACAGTTGTCCTCCCGGATCCCGAAAAGAAGCCGTTTCGGCAACAAATTCTACTCTGACTCCGTACACCTCTTGCCCTCCTTTATTTACTCATTGTAAATTTCCGTCAACCATTGCTTCATACGTTGGAAAGCTTCACCGATAGAAGCAGCTTTATCATTATCTGATTCAAAGAACCCCTTCCGTTCACCAATCACATAATCAATCAGGACATCTTTAAAATCATGGATCGTTTGACTAATTATTGGATACTTGACTTGATTGTTTTCCACAAATACGGACTCCAAAAAGATCGGATTTTTAACACGCAATAACGCTGCGCAAACAAACTTTGGAGACATATCGGATAGGAAACGGCTCTGGCGTCCTATAGTCCAGAGGTTTTGGATCGCGTCGAGCAGTAAAGAAACCCTTTCTTGTTTCTCCTTGGAACTTAGGCTTAATTCATACAAATCACCAGGAGATGCTTCCCCAACACGGTCCAGTTCAATTAGAATCGTCCCCCGATAAAACCCGGAATGAATTTCCGTTTCAAATATATTGGGGTTACCTCCACTTGTTACCGACATATAGTTGGTTCCAAAATCCAGCTCCCCACGGTAGGGTTCCAAACTGATTAATGGGGACACACGTACGGGACTGGTTCTTTTGATCGTTTTCGCACCTGCTTTCATAAAACCAAACAAATCATCGTCTATATATTTCTGAGGATCACACATTGTTGTTGCCGCACCTTTTTCCGTGTCCGATGCGACTCCTTCCGACAATTCACACCCTAAAGTGCGCAGCTGCTCCCTCAGCGCACGTCGGACTGCCTGGGAGGAACAATACGGGTAGTCCTTGCCGTCGGCCATTTGTATTTTTTTGATACTTGAAATGTTATCCGCTTCTTTATCTGATCCATTTAATGACAAATACGAACCTTTTGTTAAGTATGTAATGGTTAGACATTTTGCATCATGCCGTTTGTTCTCCATCGGTCATTTCTCCTTTCTGGGAATTTTTGTTATTCATTAACCTATTAAAAGTATTTAAGGCGCTAAGTACCACATACGCTTTAAAGTGTTCGAATTCTACCTGCTCGATCATACCTTCCAACAATTCTTTCGAAACGATTATGCCGTAACGCATTTGAAAAGTGTTGAGTTGATTTAAAAAATCAGTAGTTGTGCGCGTTTTGCGCAATGTATGGAGATCGCCTTTAATCTTTTTTAAATCCCCGCCCTTTTCGGATAACATGTTATCCCGGGCATTCATTACAATTTGTGTCCCCAGATTAACGGCGGTTTTAATTTGTTCGGCATTCATCTTACCCATCCTTTCTGATTCGGTTTTACTCATTAACGATTCATAATTCACTGTAAAATCGAGAATATGTTTTAAATTGGGAGTATCTCCACTTCGTGAAATATGGAATGCAAACTGCTCCACTTGCAGGATAATGCTTCTCTTTTCTAGAATGCGGCGCAAGATCCGTTCGCGGTATATGGTCTGATTCTCTCTCTTGTCCGTCGTGCGATCTGTAAGATCAAAAAAGAAGGATTTTAGATTAATTTCGCGTTCTTGCAGCGCTTGCAACAATCGAAACATGTAGGCGGAATCATCATATACAATGAAATTGTCTACGCTAAATCCTCCGCTTCCTCTTTCTGTTATCTCAAACAAGAATAATTGAACCGGTGCTTTGTCAAGGACGATTCCAAGCATTTCATCAAACGGGTCAAATTCGTCTGCTCGGCCGTAATCTAAATACCAAGAAAAAACCTTGTAATAATATGCCCACAAAAATTCATACGGTTTATTTGTATAAGCTATCGGCTCATCTTTTTTTTGGGTCATATTCGTAAAAAAGTAATCTTCGTCCAATTCGCGAATATGGGAACGAACCCCCATTTTTCCTTGCAAATCATTCAATTTCTTTAAATGAGGCGTATATATTTGCAAAATATATAGCTTGTTGTTGTCAATCTTTTTGTACAGCGCCGTTTCAACGGCAAACCTTCCAAGAAGACTGCATTCCCAACAGATTCTCCCAGACTGTTTGGCCTCTGAATTAAAGGATACTGTGGCGTTTTCACTTGCAAAAAGCAAATAGGCCGGCTGCGAGACATTTTCGCATTTGGATTTCCGTCCACAAACCGAGCAAATATGCTTTTTTCCCTTCGAATCAGGCATGATATCTAGTTTCGTATGACATACCGGTGGTTCATATAATAATTTCTTTTCATTCCCAAAAAACTTTCTTTTATGGCGTTCTGCAAATTGTTCCGCTCTCTTTGCAAGTTGAGGATTTTGTTTGTAAAGTTTCTTTAGTTTTATACCTTTTGCTCTCCACCCTCTTCCTTTTACAAATAAAGCCGGAATGGGCGTTGGTTTCCTCTTCGGATGGAGATAAAATTCATCCTTTTTTGAATCGTAGATAAATAATTCCATCGCTTCTTTTTGTTTTTTCGTCGAAACATTCCAATGCCTTCTGGCCAATTCTTCATAACAATCAGATAAAAATTTCCGCAACTCATCTTCAGTATGATAGGAAATATCCAACGTTTGACAATCAGAAGAAATAGATATTGAAATGTTCTGATGTTTTTCCTCCATATCTTTACCGACCAAATAAAGACCGATTATCCCTGTATCAAACCACCAATGATTTCGCATCGGAATAGAATAAGTAGCCGGAACAACCATCCTATTACCTCCAAATCTTTGGGCATCACGGCAATCGAATGAATCAGAAAGGGAAACGAGGCCAATTCCTAGTTTTCGGGATAACAGCTGATATTTTTCATTTGCGGTTCGGTGTTGAAGAGAATCTTATTTAATTTATTCTTCCAAAATTGTCCAATTCCTTCTTTAGAACTAAGAAGAATTTATTAAGGATCTTCTTGTTTCCTGAATAACCTGGTCAATCGTACCTGACCTGTACAGCTTGGAAAAGATATGGATGGGGCATAACTAACCTTTGGTGTTAGTTATGCTGTCCAAGAAAAAAATGATCCTACTCGACTGCGTATCGAATACGGCAAGGGCCTGTTAGCTTTTAGACGGTTCATATGAACCTGAACCATGTAATGGCTCATGGCAGCCATGACTTGACGAAGCCTTGATCTTTTTTCATTACTCGTGATCTCCTTATCCGTCATCAATCGCCAATATTCGTTCGCCAAATAAGGCGCTTTATCTTCCAGCCCGGCTAAAACGTCCGCAACATCCCGCGTATCGATGATCTGAAATTCGCGCAAAACGTCATGATCCAAACGAAGGATCCCCTCGTGCCACAATTTCCGCGATTCGTCCGACCCAACGCATTCCAAAGCGACAACGTCTTTCCGATCCCTGTCGGAGCTGTAATGATAAAGATCCGCTCTTGGCGCAGTTGTTCGTCTGTCATATGGTTGATGACAGTCAGCATTTGTTTTCTCGCCTGTTGCCTTTGTTTCGTTATCCCATCGTTCAACTTCCGATCGGCATACTTAAGTTGAATGTTTGTCTGCACACGCTCGGCTGGCACCGTTTTCACTTTTCCCTCCGTCCTTCCGACACCCCCGCCCGCATCCAGCTTATCCGCATCAGTCATTTTGAAAAAAAGAACTGCGCTTGGCGGCGGGTACCTGGCACCATCCCCCTCCCCCGGCCGGGCAGGCAAACGGTCTTCTTATGCGGCCATTACCGCTGCATTATGTCCAATATTTTCCATGTGACTTTGTGAAAAAATCCATAGACAACCCGGATCATCAGCTGATATGATGGGGGGCGGAAACTTCGGCGGGATGCGGCGAAGGACGTCCGCAGACCGCAATTCATGATCTCGATTGATTAGAGGGAGAAGCGATGGTAAAAGATATCCTTTTGGTATTATTGCTGCAGCTCATTTATGTGCCCATCCTTACGCTGCGGACCATTTTCATGGTAAAAAACATAAGCGCTTTGGCGGCGTTCATGGGATTTTTAGAGGCGCTCATTTACGTGTTCGGGTTATCCATCGTTTTCAGCGGCGAACAAAGCTATATCGTGATGATCGTCTATGCGGCCGGATTCGGGGCCGGTCTGTTTATCGGCAACTATATCGAACAAAAACTGGCGATCGGATATACGAGTTTAATCGTCAATCTTCGGGACAAAAACGAAGAATTGATCCGGGTTTTAAGGGAAAACGGGTACGGCGTTACCGTTTTTGTCGGAGAAGGAAGGGACAGCCGGCGCTACCGGCTGGATATTTTGACCAAGAGAAACAAAGAAAGGGAACTGTTAAAACTCATTGAAACCTACGAGCCGAAGGCGTTCATTATCTCCTATGAGCCGCGCCGGTTCAAGGGCGGGTTGATCCTCTCCGCCATGAAAAAAAGATAAAAAAGCCGCATGCCGCATGTCTGATGCGGCGAAGACGGGAGACCGGAAGTCCCCCGTTCCCATGCAGACCGGTGCCTCCGTTTCGGACGGTCTCCGCCCACTCCCAGGGAGTTCCCTGGGAGTTTCTTGTCTGCAATCGGCCTTATCGCTCTTCGCCAGCAAGGGTTTGCCATTCCAGATCCTGCAAAGACCGGTCACAAACCTGCCGCCGGCGCGCCTGTTTCCCTTGTGCTTTTATAACAGCCAGCCTCCCATATCGGAAATATTTCTTCCCTGATCCGGAACCCTTCTCCCCACCCCCCAACCTTATCTTCCCACCATGGTCCAGTCCAAATTTTGGCCAAGCAACACGACTGACGTTGCCGGAAACTTCCGCAAATCTCCCTGCCGGACGCCTTCCCACTGCGCCAACCCTAAAAAACTGTCATGATCCTTGCAGGGGATGCCAGGCTTCTTCTTCCTCCGGACGATTAAGCCGGCGGAATCCACCCTTTCGGCGCCGGCGGCTGTCCCAAAGGCGAAAGCGCTGCGGACACCTTTGGAACGGCCCCATCCCTTCGTAAGGAGAGCCGGACCGTCCGCCCTTCCTAATAATTAGCGGTCTTTGTACTTTTTGGCTTTTGGCCAGCACGGACGCGGAACATACCGGACCATCGTATGGAAAACGGCCGCCCATTGGATTTCATTCAGCCAACAAACGGCCATCCTTCGATCGGCACCGAGATTTCGGACCAGGCGGGTGATTTGCGGAGGGGTAAACACCCCTTTCAACGCTTCGTCCAAGGGCAGCTGCGGATATTTCAAGGCATATTCGGCCAACCCTAAAAAACTGTCATGATCCTTGCAGGGGATACCAGGCTTCTCCTTCCTCCGGATGATCAAGCCGGGAAATCCACCCTTGGCGGAGGAGAAAAGTTCTCACGGGAAATATCCATTGCATATTCCAAATCAAACCACATCCGCCACTTCAAAATCACCGGATTCGTCACAGGATAAGAGGTGAAGCGTTTGGCCGCCCCTTTTTCCATCACGATCACGGCTCTTTGCAAGGAATTGGCAGGGTGATGCAGGAGCATCTTCATGATTGGCGTCGTAATCGCATATGGGATGCCGGCGACGACGACAAAAGGTTCCTTAGGCAGTTGAAGCTTTAAAATATCCTGCTGGATAATTTTAATATTGGGATAAGCTTCCGCTTTTTTCCTCAAAATCGCCGCAAAGCGGGGGTCATACTCTACGGCGATCACCTTTCCCGCTTTCTCCGCCAGCGGAAACGTCAGCGCCCCTTTCCCCGCTCCAAGGTCCAGTACGATGTCATTCGGAGTCAAATTCGCCATTTGAAGCAAGTCATGAATGATCCGCTTGTTGTGCAAAAGATGTTGGCCGGAAAAATTGGGCCACTCCAGGCTTTTACGGATTTTACGGTTCCGTTTGTTTTGCTTTCTCATACAGATCCTCCATTCCTTCGGCAAAATAAAAAACACAGGCGCCCTGCCTGTGCTTCGGTAAAGGAATATGGACCTATCGGAGAAAGCAAAAAGGATCGTGGTTTAACAATTCTTACTAGGTTCCGATGCCGGCCTCGCGATAAAGAACGTCATGCTTGACGAAACCTGCCACATGGCCCAAAATGACTGCAAATAAGCCAAACCCAGAGCGATGCGGAGCCCTGTCGAATAATCGTTTGAAAAACAAAAAAGAGGGCAGATTCGCCCCCCTGTTTTTCGCATGATGATCATAAAACAACAGGTTTCCTTCAAAATGGGCAGACCAATCCCATTTACTCTACGCACAGGCAGAGCCTTTGAACGTATTCAATTACCCGTTCAAAGCTTGGGATTCGCAGTCTGACAAACGGCACAAGGAAACCCTCCATCATTAACAGTCGGTCTTACAATAACATAATAATCAGCTGATTATCAACAGAAAAAACATGGTATGTGTCAGGATTTTCCCGGGATGCCCGTTGGATCCGTATGCCGGGCGCCTTTATTTCAACCGATGGGTTTGCTTACTTTTGCAAAAATTTTCGTCAGATCCGGTAACGGAAACCGGCATCGAGATTTTCCGCAATGGTGAAATGGCCCGCCGTCCCCGTTTCCCATCCTTCTCCGGTTCCTCAATCATGCGGGCATCCCCGCTCCATCGAATCCGATCCGGCCCTCCCCTGAAATTCCCGGAAGTTCATCTTTTCAAATAAAAAGACGATTCATGCGGGTTCATAAATACGACGAACACCTTTCGAGCCATGCAGTTCTAACAGGAAGTGTCGCCGCCGGCCCTCCAAGTCTCGATCGCCTTTTTCACAAAATCTTCTAGCCCGCTTTTATGCAAATCAACGGACTTTTTGATGCGTATACACCCTTTTCCATAATCCAATCCGGTCAGAAACTCCTTGGCATTTTCGATTTTCTCAATATTGCCCACATACAGGCTCACATAAGATTTTTGGGCATTCAAATGAAACAATTTGGAGGACCCGCTGCCATAACAAAGCATCTTGTATTGGATGCCCTCCTCGAGTTCAGGCGCATTTTCTAATATAAATTGTCTTACGATTAATAGCTTCTCTTTTCTCCAGTCATCGTCCAGCAGTTCAAGATATTCTTTTGGGGTTTTCGCATCGTATTGCATCGTCGATCCTCCATAAAAATCTTTTTTTATCTTATCTTATTTCCTAATTTTAAGCAAAACGACCCATTAAGTGGGTATGCGTCAAGATTTTCTCGGCATGGTGATCGGATCAATCTCTCAGACGGCCTTATCTGGTACGCCGCAACCAATGATTTTTTTTCAACTCCTGGAAAAATCGACCGGTATAAGTCCCGGAACTGTTCTTTGACTTCGATTAAAAAGGAAGTAAATACCACTCATCCATAGTTACAGTCTTGTTTGTTCACCATAAAGCATCCTCTGCAGTGGTGTAAAATTGTACCGAGCTTCTTGACAATGGAAGGCACGGCATGATTTCTACGAAAGTGACGCGACGTTGCTTTAGAAGGAGAATCAAACCTTGGCTTCGATCGTTAAAATTCACTTTTAGAGCTTCTGCGCAAGTCTGGTTCTGACGGTGATGTGGACTTCCTTAAAGTGGTCTTGAATGCGCCCCGGTATTTCAGCCAAGAGTCCATGGCCCAAGTTGTTCAGGGAGAGCAATCTCTCTTAACGTCTGCTATGCACAGGACCGTGTCTTCATCCAGGAAGTTATTGAATCTCTCTTAACGTCTGCTATGCTCTTGCAGAAGTAAATTTGGGTCACAAGGCAGAAATCGATATTACACCACTTGACGGGACACGATCGATACTATTCCACAAAATTACAAATCGTTTAAGTCAATAACTTCCCCATTTGATGCATTCACACCATATCGGCAATCCAATTTACCGCACAATATATACTGTTTTTGTGCAAAATCGTAGAAATACAATGGCTTCAGTTCATAAAATTTTTTGATTTTTTCATACGCTTCTTCTTTATCAATCGTTACTTTATCAAGCGTTTGAAATTGATCAAAAAATTCCGACAACATCTTATTATTATCGATGTAATTGACTGCTTGAAAATTCTTTGTATCGATCATGACAGTCATTTTTCTCTGAAATACATGATTGTCCAGGCGATTGGCCACTAATGACGCTAGAATATACCCTTTATCACGATGCAGAGTTTTAAGGATCCATTTTCCCGTATCATTCGGATATTCCCGCCTTAAAAAATCCATGACAGCGAACATACATTTTTCTTGCTCCGCCTTTGTAATGGGGAATGAATCGGGACTTGGCTCGAATGAAAATGCTTGTTCAGCTGTGACATCTTCAAACCAACGAATCTCTTTTCTATTCAATGGCTCATTGATCGGTTGATCCCAATAAATCGTTTGATCGATTTTCAAATACGGTCTTCCGGCCGCTATCCTTTCATACGGAAACACCGACTTTCCATCGTTTGTAACATAAATTTCTTCTACTGCATAAACAGGAATTAATTTTTTCTGTTCATAAGAAGGAAATTCAACCAGTTTTAATTGTTCCTTTGCCAAATGCTCCACCGTTTCAAGGGAAAGAGCGTAAGTCTCCTCCTTCACCATTTCTTCAGAAGGAAATTGGCCTTGGCAAGAAAACAATGTGAGTTTTCCTTCCTGATCAAATTTTACTTCAATAAACCCGGCAGGAGACACCGCTACTCCTTCATAACATGCGTTAAATAGAAGTTCCCCTTCGCTTTCTTTATGTAATTTGAAATGTTTCCCATATTTCAGTCCTGTTTCACGTTCAATCCATTGGATAATGTCGTTTATCTTTGAATTGACAAACGAAATCCCGTCCTGTGAATATGATTTACCCTCTACAAAAATAACCCTCGCAAATTTATTGCTGTTAAGATCGATCTCAATCACTGCCGTCCCTTCTGGATTTGAACCGTCATCCTCATGTTCCGTTACATGTGCAGGAAACCATTCCATGCCAAGTGTATAAACCGTTTCGTTGAAGATATTGACGTCACGGTACAGCCTATGTCTTTGTAAACGGTAATTCTCCAATCCGAATTTCTTCCTCGTAAAATCAATTAATTCTTGTATTCTTCGATCCACTTACTTTTCACCTCGTATGTGTAAAATTTTTCTCGGTACAGAAACTATCCAATAGGCAAAAAAAGAGAAGGCGTCCTACAATAGAGGTGTCCACCACTACACTTCCCAAAGGAGGCGTGATGCTAGTATAGTTTCATGGACACCCTTTAGTGAAATATAATATTAACGAAGGGATGTGTCCTGATATGGGTAACACAAGCGAAAAACGTAAAAGTTATAATGCTGAATTTAAAGAAATGGTGGTTGAGCTTTATCAAACTGGAACACCAGTAAAACAGATCTGCAGCGAATATGGCCTGTCTGAAACGACAATCTACAAATGGATCAGAAAACAAAAACCGGTTAA
>Ga0207875_100324_pt1 | contig 26567 bp, 27 predicted proteins | sample CeladaPassage60A_FD_187476 | JGI IMG/M metagenome (GOLD analysis project Ga0207875, IMG submission 187476) | Cellulose-adapted microbial communities from the Joint BioEnergy Institute, USA - Passage3 60A (SPAdes) (version 2) | ecosystem: Engineered > Bioreactor > Continuous culture > Unclassified... | reverse complement strand
CGATGCCGATTGCGTCGGCGAGCCAGTCGGCCCACTCCGCTTGGCGCGTGGGGGTCAGCGCTTGTGCCGTTTCGATCGCGCCGCCGTACCCCAAAAGCGCCACTGCAAGCAGCCCCCGAGTGTCGGGGTACGCCGTCGCGCCCAGACACCAAAGTGCGGTGAAGACAAGCGCATGTTGGGCTTCATCTGAGAGCGAAAAGGCAAGCGGAGGGAGTTCGGCAAGCGGCAGGAGTGCCAGACCGAAAACCGCGATGAGCGCGCCCCAAAAAAGGGCGCGCCAGACCGGTAAACCGACGCGCGCCATCTATTAGACCTTTGCGAGGATTTGCCGCAGCACGTAGGGAAGAATCCCGCCGTGGCGATAGTACTCGACCTCGATCGCGGTGTCGATCCGCGAGCGTACCGGTACGCGGACCACCTCGCCGTTTGCGCGGGTGATCGTCAGAGTCAGCTGTTGCTGCGGCGAAATCGTCTCCATGCCTTCGATCGTGAAGGTTTCGTCGCCGGTAATCTCCAGTTTTTCCCAAGAGTCGTCACCGAGGAACTGTAGCGGCAAGACGCCCATTCCGACGAGGTTGGCACGATGGATCCGTTCGAAACTGCGCGCCACCACCGCGCGTACCCCAAGGAGCGCAGTTCCTTTGGCTGCCCAGTCGCGCGACGAGCCGGTGCCGTACTCTTCGCCCGCGAAAACCAGGGTAGGGATCCCTTGGCGCTGGTAATGCATCGCAGCGTCGTAAACGGGGACGATTTCACCGTTCAGGAGGGTGTACCCCCCTTCGACGCGGCTTCCGTCCGGGCGAGGCGGGATCATCAAGTTCTTGATGCGAACGTTGGCAAAGGTGCCACGGATCATCACCTCATGATGACCGCGCCGCGCGCCGTAGCTGTTGAACTCCGCTTTCGGGACGCCGTGCGCAAGGAGCCACTGCCCGGCCGGAGACGACTCGGGGATCGACCCAGCGGGTGAGATGTGGTCGGTCGTGACCGAATCGCCCAAGAGGAGCAGCGCCCGAGCGTTCGTGATCGGAGGCACCGGCGCCGGGGTGAGGGAGAAATTACTGAAGAACGGCGGTTCGGCAATGTAGGTCGATGGTGGCCAGTCGTAGACGTCGCCGCTCGCCGCTTCGACGGCGTTCCAGAGGTCGTGGTGCGCGGTGAAATCTTGGTAGAGGCGTTGGAAGACCTCGGGGTCGAGCGCGAAGGGAAGCGCTGCGTGGATCTCTTCGCTCGTCGGCCAGAGGTCGCGCAGAAAGACCGGTTGCCCGGCGCGATCCGTGCCAATCGGCTCGCTGGTGAGGTCGATGTCGACGCGCCCGGCAAGCGCAAACGCAACCACGAGGGGCGGTGAAGCCAGGAAGTTGGCCCGAATGTTGGGGTGGATGCGCGCTTCGAAATTGCGGTTGCCAGAGAGCACCGCAGCGACCACCAAGTTTTCTTTCTGGATCGCTTCGTTGAGTTCCGGGGCCAAGTCTCCTGCGTTCCCGATACAGGTGGTGCAACCGTAACCCACCACCGCGAACCCAAGTTGCGCAAGCGGCGCCAGAAGTCCCGCTTTCTCCAGGTATTCGGTGACGACACGCGATCCGGGCGCAAGCGACGTTTTGACCTTGGGCGACACGGTCAAGCCCCGTTCGACTGCTTTCTTCGCGACCAGGCCCGCAGCGATCAAAACGGCGGGGTTGCTGGTGTTGGTGCAGGAGGTGATCGCGGCGATCAGCACATCCCCGTGACCGACCGTGGTTTCAAGGGTTTTGTCGCTCGGGGCGTCGCCTTCGAGTCGTCCCGCATGCGCGAGCGGCAGCGTCACCGGAACCCGTTTGGCGCGCGCTTGCGCGTCGAGGCCATACCCGTTTTGCTCGCGGGGCGCCGCAAGGAGCGATTCGAACTGCGCTTTCATCGCCTTGAGCGCGATCCGGTCTTGCGGCCGTTTTGGACCGGCAAGCGACGGCTCGACCGTGCGCAAGTTGAGCTGGAGTGTGCGGGTATAGGCGATTTCGCCCGCACGTGGCATGCCGAAGAGCCCTTGCGCTTTGAAATATTCGGCGAACGCTTCGACCTCCTCGGCGGTGCGCCCGGTGCGCGCCAGGTATTCGACCGTCTTGTCGTCGACGGGGAAGTACCCCATCGTTGCGCCGTATTCGGGTGCCATATTGGCGATGGTCGCCCGGTCGGGAACCGAGAGCGTGGCTGCCCCATCGCCGAAAAATTCGACGAATTTGCCGACCACCTTTTCCCGGCGCAGCATCTCGGTGATCGTGAGCACCAAATCGGTTGCGGTGACCCCTTCGGGCAACTGCCCCGTGAGTTCGACACCGATCACGTCGGGGGTGAGGAAATAGACCGGTTGCCCGAGCATCGCCGCTTCCGCTTCGATGCCACCGACACCCCAACCCACGACGCCGACCCCGTTGATCATCGTCGTGTGGCTGTCGGTTCCCACCAGCGTATCGGGAAAGAGCGTGGGGGTGCCATCCGTGTCTTGACCCCGGCGCACGCCGCGGAACAGATACTCCAGATTGACCTGGTGGACGATCCCGATGCCGGGTGGGACAACGCCGAACGTGTCGAACGCTTGCATGCCCCACTTGATGAACTGGTAGCGCTCACGGTTGCGCGCGAATTCCAGCTCCATGTTTTTACGCAGCGCAGCGGGGCTACCGAAGGTATCGACTTGTACCGAATGGTCGACGACCAGGTCGACCGGCACGATCGGTTCGATCGCTTGGGGCGATTTCTGTAACCGAGCTGCGGCGCTGCGCATCGCGGCCAAATCGCACAGAAGCGGTACGCCGGTGAAATCTTGTAAGACGACCCGTGCGACGACGAATGGGATCTCGCTTGTGCGTTCGGCGTTGGGTTGCCAATTGGCGAGCGCCGTGACCTGTTCTGGGGTGACACGCATGCCGTCGCAATGGCGCACCAGTGCTTCCAGAACCACGCGGATCGAGACGGGCAGTTGGCTGATCGGGCCGATGCCCGCTTTTTCCAGTGCGGAAAGGTCGAAAATGCGAAACCGTTTGCCCGATGGCAAGGTGATCTCACGTCGCGCCAGTTGTTTGGGGTCCATTGTCTGCTCCTTCGCGTCACATAGTGGGATCCATTCCAATATAGCGCAAAAGCGGGTGAATCGCGAGTGCATCCGGCAATCGCACTTTTTGTTCAGAAGGTATTGCCTTGCGGCGCAGAACTTCGTATAATTCGCACTCCACAGGCGCGTAGCTCAGTTGGTTAGAGCACCACCTTGACATGGTGGGGGTCGTTGGTTCGAGTCCAATCGCGCCTACCAGGATTCGATGAAATGCGGCCCATGGGCCGCATTTTTTGTTTGGGGGGTACGATGGTTGCAGTGACTTTGCCGGATGGCTCGGTGAAAGCGTTCGAAGGGGTTGTCACCCCGCTTCAAGTCGCAGAGGCGATCGGTCCGGGGTTGGCAAAAGCCGCGGTGGCCGCGAAGGTCAATGGCCGTTTGGTCGATCTGACCTATCCGATCACCGAAGATGCCAACGTCGCGATCGTCACCGAGCGCGACCCGGAAGGGCTGGAGGTAATCCGCCATTCGACCGCGCACCTATTGGCGCACGCCGTGAAGGAGCTCTACCCGGAAGCGCAGGTGACCATCGGCCCCGTGATCGAGAACGGGTTCTATTACGACTTTGCCTTTCCGCGCCCATTTACGCCCGAGGATCTGGAACGCATCGAGGAGCGGATGAAGGCGCTCGCGGCGCAACAGATCCCTGTGGTGCGCGAAGAGTGGGATCGAGACGAGGCGATTCGTTTTTTCCGTGATCAAGGCGAATACTACAAGGCGGAAATCATCGCGTCGATCCCGGAAGGGGAGACCATCTCCCTCTACCGGCAAGGCAATTTCATCGATTTGTGTCGCGGGCCGCACGTTCCCGATACCGGAAAACTCAAAGCGTTCAAATTGACCAAGGTAGCTGGGGCATATTGGCGTGGCGATGCACGCAACGAACAGTTGCAGCGCATCTACGGAACGGCGTGGCCCGACAAAAAAGCGCTCAATGCGTACCTCAAACAATTGGAAGAGGCAGAGAAGCGCGATCATCGCCGCTTGGGGGTTCAGCTCGACCTCTTCCATTTCGAGGACGTGGCGCCCGGCTCGGTCTTCTGGCATCCGAAAGGGTGGCGCATCTTCCAGAAGCTCATCAGCTATATGCGCGAGCGGCAGCTCGAAGCGGGCTATATCGAGATCAACACGCCGGACGTGATGGACCGTTCGCTGTGGGAACGTTCTGGCCATTGGCAGAACTACCACGATCACATGTTCGTGACCCAAACCGAAGACGAGCGGGTCTTTGCATTGAAACCGATGAACTGCCCCGGTGCGTGCACCTGGTACAAACATGGGTTGCACAGCTATCGGGATTTGCCGCTTCGCGTCGCCGAGTTCGGCAAGGTGCATCGGTACGAACCTTCGGGGGCGTTGCACGGCCTATTGCGGGTGCGCCACTTTACGCAGGACGACGCGCATATCTTCTGTACGCCGGAGCAGATGACGGCCGAATGTGCCGAAGTCGTGCGGTTGATCCTCGACATTTATCGTGAATTCGGATTCGAGCAGGTGCGCATCAAGCTCTCGACACGCCCGGAAAACCGGATCGGCAGCGATGCGGTCTGGGATCAACTCGAAGCGGCGCTTGCCGACGCGGTGACCGGGCTCGGACTGGAATACGAGCTCTTCCCAGGCGAAGGGGCGTTCTACGGACCCAAGCTCGAGTTTGTCCTGCGCGATGCGATCGGTCGGGACTGGCAGTGTGGGACGCTACAGGTCGATATGAACCTGCCGGAGCGCTTCGATATCGAGTACGTCGCCGAAGACAATTCGCGTCGCCGTCCGGTGATGCTGCACCGGGCGCTCTTTGGTTCGCTCGAGCGCTTCCTGGGAATTCTCATCGAACACCATGCCGGGGCGTTGCCGCTCTGGCTCGCCCCCGTGCAAGCGGTGGTGTTGCCGATCAGCGAACGGCATGCCGACTACGCCGTCTCGGTGCAGAAGCAGCTGCGTGCTGCAGGGCTTTGGTGCGAAACCGATTTGCGCAATGAAAAAATTACCTATAAAATTCGCGAGCACAGTCTGCAAAAGGTCCCTTACCTGTTGGTAGTGGGGGACCAAGAAGCAGCCAGTGGTCAGGTTGCGGTGCGGGCCCGCGGCGGTGTCGACCTCGGAGCGATGCCGGTGGCGGCGTTCCTAGCGCGCGCCCAGGAACGGATAGCCAGTCGCAGCACCGAATGTTGAGGTTTTCATAGGGAGAAGACAGCCATCGCTCAGGAAAAGAAGGTGCGCGTCAATGACGAGATCGACGCGCCGCAGGTACGATTGATCGGCCCGGATGGGCAGCAGGTCGGGATCGTTTCGTTGCGCGAAGCGTTTGCTGCAGCGGACGAAGCGGGGTTGGATCTGGTGGAGATCGCGCCGATGGCCAATCCGCCGGTCTGCAAGATCATGGATTACGGAAAATACAAGTACCAGGAACAGAAAAAGGCGCAGGAAGCGCGCGCCAAACAAAAACAGATCCAGGTCAAAGAGATCAAAATCCGTCCGGGTACCGACGAAAACGACTACCAAATCAAATTGCGCAATTTGCGCCGTTTTTTGACCGACGGGGACAAAGCCAAGGTGACCTTGCGGTTCCGCGGACGGGAGATGGCCCACCAAGAGCTTGGGCTACGCCAGTTGGAACGGATCCAACAAGATTTGGCGGATATCGGCGTCGTCGAACAGATGCCCAAGCTCGAAGGCCGGCAAATGGTGATGGTGATCGCACCGATCAAAAAAAAGGTAAAATAGCGGGTCTTGCCCCTTGCGCGGGCAAGCGATTCGTTGAACAAGTGGCCGTCGGGCTCTCAAGCATCCGGTGCGATGCGCCTGGTGCCACATCGGAAAGGAGCAGAAACAATGCCCAAAATGAAGACGAAAAAAGGAGCCGCCAAGCGCTTCAAAGTGCGGGGTAGCGGTAGCATCAAGCGTTCCCAAGCGTTCAAGCGCCACATCCTGACCAAGAAAAGTCCGGACCGCAAGCGGCGGTTGCGTGGGATGGTCGAGGTTCATCCCAGTGACATGGGCTTGGTCAAACAGATGTTGCCGTACGCATAAGGGAGAAGCAAGATGCCTCGGGTAAAACGTGGGGTAACGGCGCGCGCTCGCCACAAAAAAGTTCTGAAGCTCGCGAAAGGGTACCGCGGTCGCCGCAAGAACGTCTATCGGGTAGCCAAACAGGCGGTGATGAAGGCGTTGCAATACGCCTACCGTGACCGCCGTCAGCGCAAACGCCAGTTCCGTGCGCTCTGGATCACTCGGATCAACGCGGCTGCGCGCGAACACGGCATGACCTACAGCGAATTCATCAACGGTTTGAAGAAAGCGCAAGTGGACGTCGACCGTAAAGTGTTGGCCGATCTTGCCGTCTTCGACAAACCCGCGTTTGGTGCGTTGGTGGAAAAAGCGCGCGCGCACCTGACTGCTTGATTGTGTTGCGCCATCGGAGGACGCGCAAGTCGCTAGCGACTGCGGTGGCGCGAAACGAAAAAGGGAGGCGCGCCTCCCTTTTTTTGTTGGTGAGGAACGAAGATGGGTAGCGAATGGGTTCGGGAGGCAGAAGCCGCATTTGCTGCGGCGACGACAGTCGCGGCGCTGGAAGACGCCAAAGCGCGTTTTCTAGGGAAAAACGGCGTCATCACGAATGCGTTGAAAGGCTTGGGTAAGCTCCCGCCAGAGAAGCGCAAAGCGCAAGGGGCGGCGATCAATGCGGCCAAAGCGCGCATCGAAGCGTTGCTCGAAGCCGCGCGGGCGCGTCTGGAAGCGGAGCAGTTGGCACGGTCACTTGCCGCGCAAGCAATCGACGTCACGTTGCCGGGACGCCACCGTTCGGTCGGTGCGCCCCACCCGGTTTGGCGCACGCTTGAGCGGGTCGAGGCTTTGTTTGCGTCGTTGGGGTTTTCGGTGGCCGACGGTCCTGAAATCGAAGACGACTGGCACAATTTCACCGCGCTCAATACGCCGGAAGATCACCCCGCGCGCTCGATGCACGACACGTTTTACCTCGAAGGGCGCTCGGACGTGGTGCTTCGCACGCATACCAGTCCCGTTCAGATCCGGGCGATGCGCGCCCATGTCGCTGCGCATGGTGCCGCGTCGGAGTTGCGTATCATCGCGCCGGGGCGGGTCTATCGCGTCGATTCGGACGCGACCCATTCGCCGATGTTCCATCAGTTGGAAGGGCTCTGGGTTGGGCCGACCATCGCCTTTACCCACCTCAAAGGGGTCGTGCAAGCGTTTCTGCACGCCTTTTTCGAAACCGACGCGCTCGAAGTGCGTTTTCGGCCGTCGTTCTTCCCATTCACCGAACCGTCGGCTGAGATCGACGTCCGGTTCATGAGCGGCGCGCTCAAAGGGAAGTGGTTGGAGATCGCTGGCTGCGGCATGGTTCATCCTACGGTGCTTGCCAACGGTGGCTTCGATCCCGAACAGGTCCGTGGTTTTGCGTTCGGTTTTGGCCTCGACCGGTTGGCGATGTTGCAGTACGGGATCAACGACCTCAGGCTCTTCTTCGAGAACGACGTGCGCTTCTTGGCGCAGTTCGCGTAGGGAATCGACGATGAAAATTCTGGTGAGTTGGCTGGAATCGTGGGTGAAGGACGCCGCGCCGCTCCACGTGGCGACGCTTGCGGAGCGGTTGACGATGGCAGGGCTCGAAGTAGAAAGTGTCGAGCCGGTTGCACCGCCCTTCACTGGCGTGGTTGTCGGCGAGATTGTCGAAGTGGCGCCGCATCCCAACGCGGACAAGCTGCGTCTCTGTACCGTCGATGTCGGGCAAGGCGAGCCGCTTGCGATCGTTTGCGGCGCACCGAACGCTCGCGTGGGGCTCAAAGCGCCGTGCGCGCTCGTCGGTGCGCAGCTGCCGGGCGGCTTGACCATTCGCCAAGCCAAATTGCGCGGGGTGGCGTCGTTCGGGATGCTCTGCTCGGCGCGGGAGTTGGGCATTTCCGACGACCACGCCGGGTTGATGGAACTCCCTGCCGACGCGCCGGTTGGTGCCGATATTCGCCGCTACCTGCAACTCGACGATGCGGTAATCGAGCTCAAGATGACCCCAAACCGCGCCGATTGCCTCAGTGTCTTGGGCGTTGCGCGCGAAGTGGCGGCACTTACGAATACGTCTGTGACCCCGCCGTGGGCGCCGGGCACGGTAACCGAGCGCGACCATCCCTTGTCGCCGCAAGCACCACTCGTGCCGTCTGCAGGCTTTACCGCCGGGCGAGCGGTGCGTCTCGACGCGCCAGAAGCGTGTCCCCGTTATCTCGGGCGCTGGATCCGCGGCGTCGACCCCACGCGGCCAACGCCCGAATGGATCGAACGGCGTCTGCGCGCTGCGGGTTTGCGCCCAATCCATTTTCTGGTCGATGTCACCAACTACGTGATGCTCGAATTGGGCCAGCCACTGCACGCGTTCGACGCGCAGCAGTTGGCAGGCGACATCACCGTGCGCTGGGCTCGAGACGGCGAGCGACTGACGGTGCTGACCGGTGACGAGGTGACGCTCGACGCCGCGACCCTCGTGATCGCCGACGCCCAAGGCCCGGTGGCGTTGGCCGGTCTGATGGGCGGGCTCGAAAGTGGCGTGCGCACGACGACGACCGAGATTTTTCTGGAAAGTGCCCATTTCACTCCCAGCGCAATCGCTGGGCGCGCCCGACGTTACGGGCTGAATTCGGACGCGGCGCACCGCTTCGAACGCGGTGTCGATCCAGAAGGGTGCCGCCGTGCGCTGGAACGGGCAACCGCGTTGATCCTTGAGATTGCTGGGGGCGAAGCGAGCGAAGTGGTCGTTGCCGAATCGCCCGCTCATTTACCGGTGCGGTCGGCGATCACCGTCACCGCGTCGCGGCTTGCCGCCCACTTGGGGGTTCCCGTGAACGCAGACGATGCCGCGCGGTGGCTCGAACGCGAAGGGGTGGCCACTCAGGTGGTCGGTGAGACGATCACCGCGGTGCCACCAAGCTGGCGCTTCGATCTGGCGATTCCGGAAGATTTGGCCGAAGAGGTGGCGCGGTTGATCGGCTATGACGCGATCCCAGCGCAAATGCCGGAGATCTCCGCAGTGATGGGGCAATCGCCCGAAACCCGCCGTGCGCGCCATGCGGTCCGCCATTTCTTGTGCACGCGTGGCTACAGTGAAGCGATCACCTACGCGTTCGTCGAGAAGCGTTGGGAGACCGAGGTGCTGGGCAACGCACAGCCGATCGCGTTGGCGAACCCCATCGCTGCGCCGCTTGCGGTGATGCGCTCTTCCCTCATTCCCGGGTTGGTGGAGGCGGTTGCGGCAAACCGCAAACGGCAAGTCGAAAGCGTGCGGCTCTTCGAAATCGGACGCTGCTTTCTTTCGGCAGAGCCGATTACTGCGGTGACCCAAGACGCGCTCGATGCCGCGCTCGCCCATCACCAGCCGCTGAAATTGGCGGCGATCGCTTGGGGAACCGCGGAGCCGGGGTGGACGGAGGCGGGGCACCGTGCGGTCGACTTCTTCGATCTCAAAGGGGATCTCGAAGCGCTCTTCACACCGGAAACGCTCGCGTTCGAACGGGTCGAACACCCGGCGCTCCATCCGGGGCGTTCGGCGTCGGTTTGGTTGGTTCAGGGCAAGGAGCGAACCCAGATCGGGGTGATTGGAGAGCTCCACCCGAAATGGGCACGCCACTGGGAGCTGAAACCGGCGCCGGTGGTTTTCGAGATCGAGCTGGAATGGGCGCTCGCGCGCCGCAAACCCGAATACCAACCGCTCTCGAAGCAACCGATGGTGACACGCGATCTGGCGTTCTTGGTGCCCGAAGGGCGCTCTGCCGCCGAACTGATCGCCGTGGCGCGTGCCGCTGCGCCGCAAGCGCTGCAATCGGTCTGGGTGTTTGACGTCTACCAAGGAAAAGGGTTGCCGGAAGGGATGAAGAGCGTGGCGTTGCGATTCCGCTGGCAGCATCCGGAGCGAACACTTACCGACGCCGAGATCGACGAAGCGGTGGTGCAGATCGTCGACGCGCTTGCCGCCCAATGTGCCGCAACCCTGCGTCAGTGATCGCGAATGCGTTGGAGCGACAGAGGATACGATGGCTGCAGAATTGACGAAAGCAGAGCTGACGGAGATCTTGGTCGAGCAGGTGGGGATTCCCCGTGCCGAGGCCAAACAATTGGTCGAGTGTTTTTTCGAGACGATCACCGAACGGCTGGTTGCCGGGGAAACGGTGAAACTTTCCGGGTTTGGCGTTTTCGAGGTTCGGGACAAGCCGCAGCGCCCGGGGCGTAACCCGCGAACGGGAGAGGTCGTTCCGATCGAACCGAGGCGTGTGGTAACCTTTCACGCCAGCAACAAACTCAAAGAGGCAGTCGCCCACCATGACCTCGTCGAACGAAACCCGGAACGTGAACCCGCAGTGGTCTGATTTGCCGGAAGTGCCCGCCAAACCGTTTTTCACGCGGCAAGAGGCAGCCGAGCTCGTCGGCGTACCGGAGCGGCTCTTACGGCAGTGGGAACGGGAGTTTGCAGTGGACCACCCGCGCGGGCGGACGCGGCGTTTTTTTCGCCGCAGCGAAATCCTCTTGTTGCGGCGCATCCGGCGGCTGCTTTTGGGGGAGGGCAGGTCGCATGACGAGGTGCGACAATTGCTCGGGCTCAGCGCACTGGCGGATGAGGCGGTGAGTGAGCAACTGGCGAGCTGGTGCGGAGCGCTTGCCGAAGTCGAGCATGCGCTTGCGGCGGTGGTTCGGTATCTAAATGCCGTGCTGGAAAAAACCCCGACTCAACAACCTTGATCCTTGGTGAACTCGACTTCACCTGTTCCCGACGTGCTGGGGAATGATGCTGCGTCACAGAAAGTGTGTAAAATACAATCGATCTCATTCGCAATGTAATTTTTGGTACAATCACGGATATGGTGGTAAATCGTACTGATGAGCGATGCCGCTCGTGGATGCAAACGCTGCTGCCCAACAGCTCAAAGTGATCGGAACGTACATGGTCGGCCAAGGGGGAAGATGCTCGAGAAGAACAGTTCGCTCTCTCAGGCGGACGAACGGTACCGGTACGCGCGGCAAAACAGCTTTGACCATGACTCGTTGTGGCCGCGTCTTCGCAATGAAGTCGTAGTTGAATTGGCAGCCATACTTCGCGAAGTGACGCTATTCCGTAATGAAAGCGCATACACCAGGAGACTGATCCGCTTTGGGTAGATGTCAGTATTCTGGTGGAAGTTTGGCAGTTGGCGCGGTTGCTTGCGGTGCTGTTGTGTGGAAACAAAAGAGGAGACATAACCCCTTTCTTTTTGATGTTGCCGATAACAATTCTCATTATCTATAATATTGACACTAACAATAAAGAGTACGCCATCATGATGCGGCACAGTGGATCAGGGGGCGCCGAACAGTAGATGATCACTGGATCGAAGCTGGAACAGAGGTGCAGGATCGTACCGTTGAATCGTGCGTTGGAGTGCAGTCGATGAAGCAGAGGCTCCTTGGGTAGAAACGTGCGGCTTCTCCTGTGGGCAGTTCTTCAATGAGCGAATGGCTCAATTGTGAATGGTTGCTAGTGAACACTTTGTGTGCAAAGGAGATAACGGTTTGGAAGATAGGCAACGGCGTTTGCATGAGCAGGTCGAAAGCGCGAAAAAATGGCAACGCCATCGAATATGGAATAAAAAAATGACAATGAACTGGATTATTGGAATTGTAGTAACTGCAGTACATGTAGCGGCGATACTTTTTATGATGTCGAAGACAACAGTGGCGATAGCAAATAATGTTGAAAAATCGCCAAAAATTGTGAACGTAACATTGATAAGTGTTGCCAAACATAATGATGTTGAAAAAAAGGCAGAGGTAACAGAATTAAATGATAATAGCTTAATCAGTAATGGAAAAGATGTAAAAATAGATAATACCAGTAAAGATCAGGTAAAGAAAAAGGAAAGAAAGATCGAAAAAAAGACGAATAAGAAAAGAACCGAGAAAAAAAACGTGTTGAATAAAATGAATAAAAAAATTGAAGATAATGTTTCAAGTCAAAACGAATCTAATTTCGAAAGTAAAGTAAATGGTAGCGAAGTCAACGAAATTAAAAAAGAGTTCATGGTAGAACAGGCAGAAAATGCAATGCCAATAGTGGAGCAACCGTCGGCTTACGCATCTTATCTCAATAATCCACCGCCAGATTATCCAACAGCCTCACGTCGTCTGGGTGAGGAGGGGACTGTGATCATTCGGGCGTTAATCGAGGAGGATGGGCACGCATCGATTGTTGAGGTAGAAAAATCGAGTGGTTACTTACGATTAGATCGTGCAGCAGAGGAGGCAGTAAAGAAATGGAAGTTTAAGCCTGGGAAGAAAAATGGGATTCCTGTCGCCATGTGGCATCTGATACCTATTAAGTTTGAGCTCAAATGATTGGGGAGAAAAAGTTGGAAGGTATGGTTAGCAAATTTGGAATCGAACATCTTTGGTGGCAAGGTGACGAAATCATTCGAGGCATAGCCATCGTCTTGCTGCTGATGTCCATTGCAAGCTGGATCGTTATTCTAATAAAATTGATAGAAATTGGTAGAGTAAAATTACAAAATAGGCGTGTAGATGTTTTTTGGCACTCTGAAGATGTTATTGAAGGAATAGAAAAGCTAGGCAACGAAAATGACAACCCGTTTGCAATGATTGCGCGAAATGCACATATAGCCGCTAATCATTTGCAGGGTGATAATAGTGCCGATAATAAAAAAACCCAACTTCATGACAAACTAGACTCAAGTGAATGGATTGGGCGAGCAATAAACCAAGCAATAGATAGATCAGTATTCAAGTTGCAATCTGGCTTGTGGATATTGGCATCGGTGGCATCGACGGCTCCATTCGTTGGGTTGTTTGGAACTGTTTGGAGTATCTATCACGCATTGATGAACATAAGTACTAATGGATCGGCATCTCTCGACCAAGTTGCTGGCCCAATTGGTGAGGCTTTGATCATGACCGCTCTAGGTTTGGCTGTAGCAATACCAGCGGCTTTGGGGTATAACGCAATAGTTCGCGGGCAAAAAATCGCGGTCCATATGATAAACCGCTTTGCGCATGAAATTCATTCCTATTATTTATCCGGTATGCGTTGGAAAAAGTGATATAACGCAATGCATGTGATGATAGAGGTAGCAATAGGTAAAAAGTGAATGGGGGATTAAATATGTCGCACGGGACAATAGATGAAAACGGGGGTGATCTTAACTCAGAAATTAATATGATTCCGCTTATCGATGTTATGCTGGTTTTGTTGATCGTATTCATCGTAACGATACCTGTTATCAAGCATTCTATATCCGTTTCATTGCCCAAGGCGACGATGGATGCTGATAAGACTGAAGAGCCTGTAAAAATTGTAGTGGCTAGTGATGGAACGTATTTTTGGAATAACGAGGTGGTCGACCTTCAAGAGCTGGAAGCGCGTCTGGAAGACATCTCGAGTAAGTCTGATATTCCTGGAGTTCAAGTGCTGGGAGATAGATCTGTATCGTACGAAAAGGTTGTTCAACTATTGGCGCTAGTTTCTAGAAGTGGAATTCAATCTGTGGGGTTGGTAACCGAACCGGAGGTGAAGTGATATCTTGAAATATGTTTTCTCATTTGTTGTTGTTAAAAAAATTTTTATTAAATAAAGGAGAGCAAGAGATGAAATCTGAGAAGAAAGTGTCGCCGAAATTTCTTTTAGGGTCAATTTTGTTTGCAACAAATACATACGCAATTGCTCAGGAAGGTATTGTCGATAATGAAGCAGTATTGGGAACAGTCAATGTCATTGCTGACTCGATTCCTGAAGAGATTGAGTCAAAAAATTCTCTTAAGGTCGATACTACTAGAATAGGAAAAGGGGTGCAAGCAATCCGTGATATTCCGCAAAATGTTACAGTTATGACCGAAAAGCTTCTTAACGATCGGGAGTTGGACGATTTTCGAGATGTGCTCAAGTTTACGTCAGGTGTTACATTCCAAGCAGGCGAAACTGGAGAAGAAGATGTTCTGATGAGGGGTTTTTCTCTTGGGCAAGCAGGAGATATTTTACGAGATGGAATGAGGGAGGCCTCTCTGATCACGAGAGATACGTTTGCAACGGATCGAGTTGAGGTGATCAAGGGATCTGCATCGATGCTGTTCGGGAAAGGGTCGACTGGTGGTGTTGTGAACCAAGTTAGTAAAAGAGCCTTTTTTGCTGATTACTATCAGTTGGAGGCTAAGATTGGTGATGGACGTTTTGGCCGGTTGCAGGCTGACTTGAACAAAGATTTTGGAAAAAATGGTGCGGTACGTTTGAATTTGATGACCCAAAGTGCGGATCAATGGGGTTCAAAAGACAACAGAAATGGTGTAGCTTTGAATTGGCGAAACTTGCTCGGTAACGGTCACGAATTGATGGTCGATTTGTACCATCTAAAAACCGATCAACGTCCAATCTACAACCATCCATGGCTGCTCACGGGCAACAATGGAGAACTCAATAGGAAAATTGTTCCTGTTCTCGACTCGAAGAATTTTTATGGATTCAGAAGCGATTACAATCAGACCGAACAAACCGTTGTCACCGTTGGCCACACTGTAAAATTTTCAGTCGATGAGGAACTGAAAACCACGTTACGATATGGTAAATACGAACGTGACTTGTGGGCATCGGTAGTCCGTTTTGCTGATGCGTCGTTACAACCAGATGGAAAAGCAGTAAGTTTGGATAATATGCCAACCGACGCAACGGTTTTGACTAGGAATAGCTTCAAGGGGAGAAGAGGTATTAGTGATATCTTTCAATTGCAAAGTGATTATAGCAACAAATTCGAGTTAGGTGGGTTCAAACATCATCTAATGGCGGGTGTCGATATCACACATGAAAATGCAAAAAGAAACAATAATAATAGTGGCGGATCGTTGGCCTTAAGTGATCCTTTGGCGACAACCACCGTTGGTAATCCAAACGATGGAGCTTATCGTGCTGATACTCGGACGTGGATCTATAATGAATTCGAGTCCCAATCGATTGGTGTTTATCTACAAGATATCGTTTCGCTCTCTAAACAATGGAAAGTTGTAGCGGGCGTACGTTTCGATCGATTCAATGCGGATTATTACGATTATGTGTCCACCAACAGTGGGTCGCGTGCCGATAATCTTTTTAGTCCTCGGGTTGGCTTAATTTTCGAGCCGAACACGTCTTCTTCTTATTATGTCTCTTATGGTGAGTCTTATAATACTTCTGGAGATACCTATCAGTTTTCTCTTGGGAATTTTGCTCCCGGTAGCAACAATGAAAAAGCTGCAAACACTCCCCCAGAAAAAAGCCGTAACTTGGAAGTTGGCGGAAAGTGGGAGCTATTCAATCAGAGAGCGCTTGTTGGTTTAGCCTTATTTAGGAGTGAGAAGTACAACGAGCGCAATACCGATCCTGATACTGCAGCCACTCAAATGCTGCTCTCTGGTAAACGGCATGCAACTGGAGTCGAGCTAAGCTTTGCAGGCCAGATTACGCCGCGATGGGAGTTTTTCTACAATCATACCTGGATTCCAGATGCTGAAATCGATGAATGCAATGAATCCACTTGCACCGGCAATGCTCAGAGGGAAGGCGACCGTCCGGGGTTGACTCCTCGAAACAGTGCCAGTGCATGGACGACCTATCGCATCGACAACAAATGGCGCGTCGGTCTGGGTATGACCCACCGAAGCGAACAAAGTCCGGTTGGGAACAGAAGCGTGGTTGCCTCGTCCTTCACCACTTGGGATGCGATGGTTGAATATCAACTTCATCCGAATACGGCGCTCAAGTTGACAGTGACGAACTTGACTGATGAGCTCTACGCCGATGCCCTATACCGTGGATTTTACAGCCCTGGGGAGCCGCGTAGGGTATATTTGAGCATCAATTCCGTTTTCTGATCCGTAGATGTTGTGTCGGGCGTAATGAGGAGTGCCAGATGATTATTCACCTGAAAGAAGTGATTAACAAGGACGAACTCCAGTCGATGCGCACTATCCTCGAGTCGCCCGGCACGCCCTGGATCGAAGGCAAAAAAACTGCTGGCACCCAGGCTCAATTGGTGAAGAACAATGAACAACTTCAGTCTGGGAGCGAACAGGCAAAACGTTTGCGGAAAATAGTTCTTGATGCGTTAAAGAGAAATCCAATTTTTTTTGCAGCTGCTTTGCCTAAAAAAATCTTCAATCCAATGTTCAATAGATATCGCCCTGAGGCACCCACATATGGCCCACATATCGATGGGGCAATCTTGTATTCCCATGATGATAGTTTTTGGGTTAGGGGAGATATTTCGTGTACTTTGTTTTTGTCTGATCCTGACGAGTATGATGGCGGTGAACTTATTGTTCATGACGTTTCTGGTATAAATCGATTAAAGCTACCGGCTGGTGATGCCATTCTTTACCCAGGTGGATCTCTTCATTCTGTTTCACCTGTTGTTAGAGGGGTGAGGTTGGCAAGCTTTTTTTGGATTGAAAGCATGGTAAGAAATGTTGAGCAGCGCAAGATCTTGTTTGAGCTGGATAAGAATATTTTGAGTCTCAGAAGAGCTATTGGTGAGTGCGAGCAAACGGTTGCACTCACAGGAATTTATCATAATCTTCTCCGCCTATGGGGAGATACTCTATGAGCACAACGTATCAAAATTTGAAAGATATTCTTTCATCAGGAATTTATGAATATTTTTTTTCTGGTGCGGACGATTCTGTTACTTTGAGAGAAAATGAGCTGTCATGGAAAAGGTTTCAGATTGTACCTCGAGTAATGTCATCGCCAAGATCGGTCTCACTGGAGATCGATTTTTTTGAAAAAAAGTGGCCATCCCCTTTTTTGGTTGCTCCAATGGCATATCTTGGCATGGTCCATGAACATGGTGACCTTGGGGTTGCATTGGCTTCTGCTGCACAGCAATTCGGTTTTATACTCTCTTGTCATGCAACCACTCCGCTAGAACTTATTTCTAGTCATTTTTTACGCGAAGAACTTAGAGGCCCTCTTTGGTTTCAGTTTTACCCTTATGGATCTCACGCAGAGTGGCTGTCTTTGATCTCGCGAGTTCAGCGAGCTGGCTATGAGGCTCTGGTCGTTACTGTCGATGCGCCGGTCAAGTGGACACCTAAAGCGGCTATTGATGCTGGTTTTTCCGTTCCGGCAAACTGCCCGCAGCCTAATCTTTCCGGTGTTCCGCCTCGGGGGTCTCTTACTGATGTTCTGAAACAGGCATTTTCATGGAATGATCTCAAGTGGTTGCGTGAAAAATGTTCGCTGCCCATTGTCATAAAAGGGGTTCTCAATCCTGAAGATGCCTCTCGTCTCTGCGATGAATCATTGTGTGATGCAATTATTGTGTCGAATCATGGTGGACGTGTCATCGATCGAGTGATTCCAACTGCATATGTACTGAAAGAGATTGTCGCATCTGTGGCTAATCGTGTGAAAGTTTTGGTGGATAGCGGTATTCGCAGTGCTCACGATGTTGCGGTTGCACTGGCGTTGGGTGCAGATGCGGTTTTGATTGGACGGCCTGTTGTTGCAGCGCTTGCTGAAGGCGGTGCCCAAGGTGTTGCCCATCTCTTTTCCCGCTGGCGAGATGAGCTTTCTGCTATTATGGCTGTCTGCGGTTTTTCCACTATTTCTGATTTCAAACTAAATATCGATATTAGGTGGCCCAAAGAGCATTTAATTTGACTTGATTAGATTGCGAGGATAATGAAATTGATTTGTGTCAGCTTAGCTTGTAAATGACAGAAAAATACCGGTTTGAGACGTCCTCCCTACGAAGCTGGGGCATCCTTGTGTTGTGTCAAGACGCAAGGAGTGCGTCATACTCAACCGAGCGGTCTTCCTCATGATACGCGAAACGCGACAAAAGGGGTGTTGTCTCCATGAGATTGTTGAAGAGGTGTGATGCTTGCAGCGAACCGTGCGTCGTGCGCTGCGGCGCGTTGGGCCACCGAACTGTCGATGGCCATGTAAAAATGACCCACCTTGGCCATCGAAATTGACCTACCTTCGTTACCCTGCCTCTACAAGGGCACTGCATTCGTGCGATTGCCCGCATGACGTGGCACTCCCGCAATACCGTGTGCGCTATCCTGCGTCGGGATGAGCGGCAAAGCGAAGCGGTGCAACGTCGGGCAAGAGCGACGTTGATCAACCCCTATGCCGACTATGTCAAGCGGCGCATGGCGCAACTCCCTGGCATTTTTGCCAGCGTGCTCTATCGCGAGGTCGTGTAGCTTGGCTATGGCGGCAGCGCGCGCTCAAGGCGCTCAGCGTGCTTGAAACCCGTTTGTGCGCTTGCTTCTACGTCAAGAGACCCAGTATCCCATGCTCAGCTGGTGTTCTAGACAAAAACCGCTGAATGTGACTCCGATTGCTACGCTTCCCTTCTAAGTCTTAGTCCGAGGGTGCAAATGCGATAGCCCTGACTGAACGAATACAAAACTATTGTGTGACCAGCGTGCTATGCTATAATTCGCAAGGTGTCGGGGCGTAGCGCAGCCTGGTAGCGCACCTGCATGGGGTGCAGGGGGTCGCGAGTTCAAATCCCGCCGCCCCGACCATCTTCTCTCAGTGGTAGAGAGAATCGATCAGTGTCCCAAGCGGGACTTTTTTTGGCGGCGGAGTATTAGAAAATGATAATACTCAGAAACGTTATGATGCTGGGTGTGGTCGGTTTTTTGGCAGCGGGCGCTTGGGCGCAAAACGCGCCAGAGGCGGCGCAGGATGATGCGGCGCTTGCGGTCGGTGTCGTCGAACGGCAACAGGTTCGCGAACGCATCGTTGCCGAAGGGGTGATCGAAGCGGTCTTGCAGGCGCGGGTGGCGCCCGAGGTTGCTGGGCGCATCGTCGAGGTGCGCGTCGACGCGGGCACGAAAGTCAAAGCGGGCGATCTCCTTTTCGTGCTCGACGACACGGCGGTGCGCCAAGAGGTGGCTGCGGCCCGTGCGCGCTTGGCGCAGGCCGAAGCGAACCTGGCGCAGGCGCGTGCCGAATGGGAACGGGCGAAAAACCTCTTTGCCCAAAAATTCATCAGTGAATCGCGTCTCGATTCGGCGCGCACCGCACTCGATGCGGCCCAAGCGGAACGCAACGCGGCGCAAGCACAGCTGGCGCGCGCCGAAGCGGCGCTCGCCTATACCCAAGTGAAAGCGCCGTTCGATGGGATAGTCGCGGAGCGCTACGGGAACCAGGGCGATATGGCGCAGCCCGGGCAGCCGCTCCTCTTGCTCTACCAGCCGGGCGCGTTGCGCGCCGTGGCGCAAGTGCCGCAAGAGCGGATTCGCGCGTTGGGGCAGCCGCTTGCTGCCCGCGTCGAAGTCCCCGGGCAAGCGCGTGCTTGGAACGCTACCGCGGTGACGGTGCTGCCCGCGGTCGACCCGAAGACGCAGACGCAGACCGTGCGTGCCGATCTTCCGCCAGACGCAGGTGATGGGCTGGTTCCCGGGACGTTTGCCCGAATGGAGATCTCCGCAGCGGGTGGGGAACGGCTCGTCGTGCCCACGCAAGCGATCCTACGGCGTGGCGAATTGACCGCAGTCTATGTCGAAACCGCCAACGGTTGGCGCTTGCGCCAGGTTCGCCTGGGGGATCGCGTCGATGAGGCGCACGTTCAGGTTCTGGCTGGGCTCGCAGCTGGGGACCGTGTTGCGCTTGACCCGGTGAAAGCAGGATTGATCGCGGCACAAGCGGCGCGCGGCGACGGTGACCGGTCGTAAGGAGCCTGTGATGCGCGAACCGATCCTTCCTGGCGAAACCACGGGCAACCCGCTCGGCATTTCGGGGCGCACCGCGGCCACGTTCCAGCGCAACGCCATTACGCCGCTCCTCGCGCTCGTCCTCTTCTTGGTCGGGCTTTTCGCGATCGTCATCACGCCGAAAGAGGAAGAGCCGCAGATCGACGTGACGATGGCCAACGTCCTGGTGCCCTGGCCCGGTGCGTCGGCGAAAGACGTCGAAGCGATCATCGCGCGGCCCGCGGAACTGGTGTTGTCGCGCATCGCCGGCGTCGATCACGTCTATAGCGTTTCGCGTCCTGGGATTGCGGTGATCACGGTGCAGTTCCAGGTGGGCGTGAAGAACGAGACCGCGCTCGTGCGCCTCTACGACACTGTGATGTCGAACCGCGATTGGCTCAGCCCCAACCTGGGTGTCGGCGAACCGATCGTCAAGCCGAAAGGGATCGACGACGTTCCCGTCGCGGCATTCACGCTCTTTACGCGCGATCCCGAACGAGCCGGGTACGACTTGGAGCGGGTTGCGCACGCGCTGGAGCTCGAACTCAAACGGGTTGAAGGAACACGTGACGTGCGCACGATTGGCGGCCCGGGGCAGGTGGTGCGTGTGGTGTTCGACCCGGTGCGGTTGAACGCCTACAACCTCACCGTCGATGAGCTCAAAACGGCACTGTCGCTTACCAACGTCTCGCTGCCTGCCGGGATGCTCACGCAGGACAACCGCGAAGTGCTCGTGCGCACGGGGTTGTATTTCGATTCGGTCGAAGATGTCGCCAATATCGTCGTCGGCGTCGTCGAAGGGCGACCGGTCTATCTTCGCGATGTTGCCGAGGTGGCGCTCGGTCCAGACGAGCCACGCCGTTACGTCTGGTTTGGCGCCGGGCAAGCCGGGGCGGAGACGTTGGGCATGCCCGCGGGCGCGTCGCAGCCTGCGGTGACGATCTGGGTCTCGAAAAAACCGGGCGCGAACGCCGCAACCGTGGTCGATGCATTGGTCGAACGGATGCGGCTTCTGGAAAACCAGATCATTCCGGAAGGGATCGCCTGGCAGGTGACGCGCGACTATGGCGCGACGGCAACCGACAAAGCCAATACATTGATCGGTAAGCTGATTTTTGCTACCGGTGCGGTGGTGCTGCTGGTGCTCGTGACGCTGGGGTGGCGCGAAGCGGTGATCGTCGGTGTTGCGGTGACGCTCACCCTCATGGCCACGCTCTTTGCCTCGTGGGCGTACGGTTTCACCTTGAACCGCGTTTCGCTCTTTGCCCTCATCTTTTCGATCGGCATTCTGGTCGATGACGCGATCGTCGTCGTCGAGAACATCCACCGCTGGCACCACCTCAAGCCTGGGGAACCGCTGTGGCGCGTGATTCCGCACGCGGTCGACGAGGTGGGTGGGCCGACGATCCTCGCCACGTTCACCGTGATCGCGGCGCTGTTGCCGATGGCGTTCGTCACCGGCCTGATGGGGCCCTACATGAGCCCGATCCCGATCAATGCGTCGATGGGCATGTTCCTTTCGCTCCTCGTTGCGTTCATCGTCACCCCGTGGCTCGCGGGCAAATTGCTCCCCGGCGGGATGGGGAACGCCGGTGCGTCAGCCGGTGACGCCCACCCGCACGAAACGAAGGACGATCGCATTACCGCGGCGCTCGACCGGCTCTTTCGTCGCATCTTCAACCCGATCATGCATCCGAAATACGGGGCGTGGGTTCGCTTCACCTGGGGCCTTGCGGTGATGGCGCTCATTGCGGTGGCGCTGGCGCTACCGGTGCTACAAGCGGTGATTCTCAAGATGTTGCCATTCGACAACAAGAGCGAATTCCAGGTGGTGGTCGATATGCCACTCGGCACCCCGCCGGAGATGACCAGCCGCGCGCTGCAAGAGATGGGCGAAGCGCTGTCGGCGGCGATCCCCGAGGTGCGCGATTGGCAAGCGTACGCGGGTACCGCGAGCCCGATCAATTTCAACGGGTTGGTGCGGCAGTACTACCTGCGGCAGATGCCGGAGATGGGCGACCTGCAGATCAACCTGGTCGACCGCCGCGATCGCCACCGCAAGAGCCACGAGATCGCGATGGCTGCGCGCCCGATCGTGCAGGAAATTGCGGCGCGCTACGGTGCGAACGCCAAAGTGGTCGAAGTTCCGCCGGGGCCGCCGGTGCTTTCGCCGATCGTCGCTGAGATCTACGGGCCGAGCTATGAAGGGCAGATCGCGGTGGCGCGGCAAGTTCGGCAGGTGCTGGAGACGACGCCCGACGTGGTCGACGTCGACGACACTATCGAAGAGGTCGCGCCAGAACTGGTGCTGGTGGTCAATCAGGCGAAAGCGGCGCAATACGGGGTGGCGCAAGCGCAGATCGTTTCGACCATTCGGGTCGCTCTTTCGGGGGATTCGGCGACGTCGCTCTTTGGGGGCAACAACCAGTACGAAGTGCCGGTGCGTATCCAGATGAACGCGGCGCAAAAAGACCGCATCGAGCGGGTGCTGGCGCTCAAGGTCCGTTCGCGCGAAGGGCAGTTGGTGCCGATCGGCGAACTGGTCGATCTGATCGAGCGGCCGCGCGAGCAGGTGATCTACCGCAAAGACCTGCTGCCTGTCGTCTATGTGACCGCCGACGTCGTCGGTCGCACCGATTCGCCGCTCTACGGGATGTTCGCCGCGCGTGCGGCGCTCGATGGGCTGGCGTTCTCCGGCCCCGGTCTCTTCGGCAAGCTGAATGAATGGTTCATCCAGCAACCGAAGAATCCGTACGCGGAATACGCGGTGAAGTGGGATGGTGAGTGGCAGGTCACCTACGAGACCTTCCGCGATATGGGCGCCGCGTACGCCGTCGGGTTGGTGTTGATCTATCTCTTGGTGGTCGCGCACTTCAAGAGCTACGGAACGCCCCTCATTATCATGGCGCCCATTCCGCTCACGATCATCGGGGTGATGCCCGGTCATGCACTCCTCGGGGCGCAGTTTACCGCTACCTCGATGATTGGGATGATCGCGCTGGCGGGGATCATTGTGCGCAACTCGATTCTGCTCGTCGATTTCGTGATCCAGCAGGTTCGCCAGGGAATGGCGTTCGAAGAGGCGATCATCCGTTCCGCCGCGGTGCGCGCGAAACCGATTGCGCTTACCGCGCTCGCCGCGATGATCGGGGCGTTTTTCATCCTCGACGATCCGATCTTCCAGGGGTTGGCGATCAGTTTGATCTTTGGCGTCTTCGTCTCAACTTTGTTGACGCTAGTGGTGATTCCGATGCTGTTTTACGCGGCGAAACGCAAACGAGTCGCTGAACTTGCCGCTGTTGCGGAGTGACCCCATGCTTTCGTGGCGTAAGCGGTAACCAAATGGCGTTGGTCGTTGGGACAAAGGTTGGTTCAAAAACAAGGAGGCTGCAATGAAGCAAATGACCATCAATCAGTGGGTTCGCGCATTTGCCGGGTTTTTCGTGCTGTTGTCGTTGGCGCTCGGCGTGGAAGGTTTGCCCCTTTTCGTCAGCAAAAACTTTTTGTGGTTCACAGCGTTCGTGGGTGCGAACCTCTTCCAGAGTGCGTTCACTGGGCTTTGCCCGCTGGAGAACATCCTGCGCAAACTCGGAGTGCCCGAAAGCGCAGGAGGCTGCCGCTAAGAGACTTCTTGGGACACACTGATTTATTCGCAGATCGATGGGCCGAACTCATCCCTGACATGCGACAATTGAAGTACTGACATTTGATAGGCACTTGACGATGCAAGCGAGCTTTTCCGAACTGGAATATGCGAGCAAGAAGAAAGTGACGCGGCGCGACCGGTTTCTTGCCGAAATCAATGCGGTAACGCCTTGGTCGGCGCTGGTGGCTGAGATCGAACCGTTCTACCCGAAGGGAACCGGACGAGGCCGGCCGCCGATTGGCGGATGAAACCATCCGACCGGAGCATTTTTCGCTGGAGGAGTACGCTTCATCGGGTGCGATGGAGTTTGGTTCTCCTGGCCTGGTTGAACTTGAGGCTTGGGTCAGTGACGATTTGGCCGGGGTGCTGCGGGAGACCCCGATCAGCGCCCAACAGGAATTAATTCCTGTGAAGGGGGGCTGTTTGCTGAGCGCGAAGGTTCAAAATAGTTGGCAATTGACTTGGTGGGTATTGAGCCAGGCCGAAGATATTCGCGTCATGCAGCCGGCGATACTGAAAGCCGCCATTTCTGAACACCTTCGGAAAACAATCGAGCTATATCAATGACCTCATCGACAGCACATTTTTTGAGCACGATCTACGGCCAGGTATCAGGACTGCGACACGCCAGTGAGCGGTTTTCTGAGCAGCTTGCCCCAGGTTTTAACGTGTTTCGTTTGCTATGGCCTTCAGAGCTGACCTTGTCCAATGTGTTGGCCGACCTGCTGTCGCCGCAAGGGAGCCATGGACAAAAGGCCGCTTTCCTGGAGTTGTTTTTGAAGACTTTTGGCCTTGCGGGTTCGTGGGCAATTCCCAGCGAGGCCAGGGTGGCGACCGAAGTGGCAACCCATGGCGGCCGAAGAATCGATATCCGCATTGATTTTGCGGATGGCGTGATTGGGATCGAAAACAAGCCCTGGGCTGCCGATCAGAAACTGCAAGTTGCGGATTACATTGCTGAACTCGAAGCGAAGCATCCCCAAAACAGGCTGCTGATTTATTTGTCCTCCAATGGCGATGGCCCCGGCGAGGACAGCACCGGAAAAGCCCGGGACTTTGTCAAGGAGGGATCGCTGCGGGTCATCGGCTATGGGCAACTGCTTGCCTGGCTGGCATCGTGCAAGGGCGTCTGCCGGTCACTTCGCGTCATTGCCTTCCTGGATGAGTTTTCCGACTACATTGCAAAAGAGTTTGAGGGAGTAAAGCAAATGCATGAGCGTGACATAGTGGTCAGCGAGGTAGTTAAAAATGCAGCCAATGTGGAAGCTGCCTTCTTGATCAGTGGGGCACTGAATGATGTGAAAGCAAAGCTTCTCGCGATGTTATGGGCGCAACTAAGAGAAAAAATTTTGCAAAGCTACCCGACCTGGCAAATGGAAATCGAATTTACCCGCCCTGAAAGCTCCAAGTGGCAAGGGATAAACATTTCAGTGATGCCTGGTTGTCACTACCAGCTCCGCTTGGAGTTTGCCCAAGGGAATTGCAACGAGTGCGCCATCGGTATTGCCAAGGCAAAAGGGAATGACAAACTGCCTGATCGACCCAAAGTGACAGAGGCGCTGCAGGAAGCGTTTGCCGTGGGGCAAAGCTCACCCCACTGGCCGTGGTGGCGAAATTTTGATCCGGGTCGTTGGGGAGATAACGCCGAGGTGTGGAGTAGCGTTCTGTCAGGGGCCCTCTCTCAAAAAATATTCTCCGAGTTTCAGGAAATCTACGTTGCGCTCGAGAAGCGGGGCCTGCTTGACGAACTGAATTGACTTCGGTTTCTGGCAGCTGCAGGACGGCCGGTTTGCGGGGAGTAGTTGGCAAAATGTGGTCTGGACGCAGATCACTCGGTATCTGGCCAAAACTCGACATGTCTGATTGGCCTGGATGGCGTGTCCTGCGGGCGAGTCCTGACTTCTCGAACCAAGAGATAGCAGGGCGGTGGAGTGGGGACAGCCGTGTTTTTGCCGCCTTACTACGATCTTCCCTGCGCCAGGCATTGCCGCAGGGTGTCAAAAAGCATTTCCGGGTTGACCGGCTTGGCGATATGGCCGTTCATGCCGGCGGCCAGGCAGGCTGTGCGATCGTCGTCGAAAGCGCTGGCTGTCAGCGCAATGATCGGCGTGGTCTTGTTGGGTGAGTCGCGGCGAATGGCCCGGGTTGCTTCCAGACCATCCATCAGGGGCATGTGCATGTCCATCAGGATGAGGTCGTAGGGAGCTTGCCGGGCCATCGCGACGGCCTGGGCGCCGTCGGCCGCCACGGTGACGAGCAGCCCGGCGTGTTCGAGCAGGCTGCGTGAAATTTCCTGATTGACCGTAGCTTTTCATAGATCGGCTTCAATACTTCTCTCAATGCCTCCGCATCTAATGACCGATCCTTGGTAATTGATCCCTTGACTCTTCCCATCTGAGTGTCTCCTTTATTTCGAGTTTTCCCGCATGGAAAGCGCTCCGAAAAAAACCCCGCCCCTCTTGCGAAGGACGGGGTTTCGATCACCTCAAGCACCTACTGAAAAGCGGGTGCTTTCTTGACCTGAATGGATCAGGCGAAGGTGAAGTTGGTGGCGCCAAACATTGCAGATGTCACACCGGTCAGGGTGATGACCATGTCAGCCGTACCGTCACCGTTGAGGTCGACCTGAAGATCAGAGCCGCTGAAGTTCAGCTCAGTCGAACCGCCGGCGGTAAAGGCACCCGCACCCAGGTAGGTGGCCGTGCCCTTAAGCAGGCTGGCATCGAACTTGATCAGGTCAGCAGTGACGTTGAAGCTGTTAATTGTGTCTTTGGTCGTGGCGGTAGATTCCGCTGCCGCCTTGTACACCAGGACGTCGGCACCCGTGCTGAGGGTGATGGTGTCCGCGCCCTTGCCACCGTAGATGGTGTCCCCCATGGTGGAGGCGGTATACACGTCGGCACCGTCGCCACCGGTGAAGGTGACCGCCTTGGTGCTGTTGGACAGGTCGGCCGTGACTCCACCGCTGGCGTTGGCGGCATTCACGGTGGTGACGCCGGCTGCCGCGATAGTACCGTGTCAATGGCCACGAATTTTGACCCACTTTGGCCAGATAAAACTGACCCACCCCCCTAACTGGCTGAGGGTCGAACACCGGGAAAAATCCCCGCCCGG